>Ga0307948_1000856_pt1 | contig 20862 bp, 20 predicted proteins | sample OrgLakmetagen280_FD_201824 | JGI IMG/M metagenome (GOLD analysis project Ga0307948, IMG submission 201824) | Saline water microbial communities from Organic Lake, Antarctica - #280 | ecosystem: Environmental > Aquatic > Non-marine Saline and Alkaline > Saline | place: Antarctica: Organic Lake...
TCTCCAGAATTTTACTGAGCCACTTTCATGAAATATTAAATATAGAAGGGCTCCGTCCGCCCAAATTTCTACTTGCAAAACTTATTGCCTTTTTGTGTATTTGTTTCCGTTCCTACGTATGCGTTATGCGTGGGACTGACTATGCAGTTAAGAAGGTGCATTCTTGGGATAGATGCATTGTCAATTCTACCCGCTTTAGCAATATCATGTGGGGAGTGGTTTTCACTGCCTGTGTGGTTTTTTCTTTTTCTTTTTCTTTCATGTAGATGTGTGCAGCACCACACAAGAATGTTCATAACAAAGTAAGTATACAGAATCGCTTTACACGCAATAGCCAGCATCTTGCATGTCATGATTGTCTGCACCTGATAGTGATGCCAATAAAAGCTTCCGTGTCCTGTCAGGTCCAGCAACATGAACATGCATGCAATCCTTTAAAAATGCTGCACACGTTTCAGTTCTGGAAGTAGTAGCATGTCAAGTGCTTCTTAAGTGAATCTGCAGTCTGCCAACGACATTCAGTACTAGCATGCTCAGCAAAGAATGAAACACACCAGCCTTAAGGTCCAGGAACCGTTCTCAAAATGTTGCTGCAAAGCATGTGCGTTGAACATACGCTATTGCTTTGTTGTGCGAAGAATGCATCTTGAGTTATGTGCAAGACAATTGTGTGCCTCCTAGCCTTACTGCAGCATGCATGCTGACTTGCAGTGCTCTAATACGTGACATGCATTTTACCTTGCTACGCAACGTCTTGTGGGTTGCGTACACCCGTTTGGAGAGCTTGCAAATTATGTCCTTCATGTGTTGTTCGTAGCCTCCATGCATGCTCTGCCTGGTACTATACCGGTATGTGTTTTCAAGTCCTGTCCTGACAGCAGAATGCTGGAAGATGCACGTCATGTGCCAAGTGACCTTGCAGTCAAGTCTCTCCTTGTTTGAGCTTTTAACTAGTAGACAATCCAGAGTGCGTAACTGCGCTGTAAAATAATAGGCATTAAACTGCAGCGGCATTAAACTGCCTGAAAAAGTGGCCGGCCAAAAATTTCCTCCTCGTCGGTCTCCATGCAGCCACAGAAATTGACGGCGCTTGATAATTGCACAATTCCTGAACGGAATTAAGTAAAAATCAAAAGAGTAAGTTCCGCATTTTGACGCCGTCACTATGTGCCGTCTCCAGCCCTTATCGTTGTCAAAATTCGACCATCACAGCTCGCCGCAAAACTGGACACATGGACTAAAACCAGGCCAGTTTAATTGTCTACAGAATATTACGCGGAACAGACGCCTGGCCGCGGAGCTATTCAGAGCCTAATACCGTTACAAACAAATCGGTTAAAGCCCGGACATTGCAAGTTCCTTTTCAGAAATTTGGGTATTTTTTGGAGTTTGAGCTCAAGCCTAGTCGATTGGCACCCTTGTTGGGTGATTTGATAAAGGGGGGTGTCCTGGGTGCCTGGTCATAGAAATGCATGGAATGTCCCCAAGTAGGCCGCGGGGATGTGTTCAGGAAAATTACCAGCAATTCATTCTAAACTTGCAGTTACGCATTGCATTATGCATAACTTACATGATTGAAGTAAAAAAGTGCTTTGGCAAAGGTTTTGGCTGGATTTGTGCACTAAACAGGTGGTCAGTGCAAGAGCGTGCGCAAACCAGTTTTTGCCTTATAGCTCGTCAGGTATCGCATTATTTGGCATAAGAACTGTGCAAGCAGATAGGTGCTTAAATTCTGAGCAGATTGACACCCTTTTTACTAGTGTGGGGGGTCAGGAAGGGGGTTTGGGGGGGGGGTCATTTTGGTCAGAGGCCCAAAATTTACACGTGACTGTCAGTATATTGTTTTTTACGCCTCTGGCAAAAGATAAAAATTTCAGCAATCACAGGAAAAAAGTTTTTGATATCTTTTTTAGCAATCTCCAAAAACCCAGGGGAGAGCAAATTTACCAAAAATTTACCAAAAATTTCAAGTTGGGGTAACATTTCAAATGATTGGGGAATGTTCCAGGAAGGTGCCCCTGACTTGCAAACCCAAAGAAACTTGATAATTAAAATAAGAGATATCTATTATAGCAAGCAGGCCTACTTCAGCAGATTGGCACGGGGTCTTCTAAGGGGGCTCCTATAAGAAAAAGGGGCAGAGATAGAGAGCTAGAGGAACAGGCAGAAGATACTCAGGAGACAGAGGCTCCTGTGTCCAGCAGCAGAGGGCTGCGTATGTCAGAGAGTGTGGTGGTAAGCCGCCAGGCTGGGGGGAGCTAGGCTGGCAATCCTTTGCAAGCAATCATTTTTGGCACAAAATGAAAACAACTTCAAGATTTATGTTGCAAACTGCAGCCTTACTAACATCGTATGTGCGTGAAAGGGTCTGATGGGGGGACCCAGAGCCTGCCCAGTCCAAAATTATAGCCAGTCTCTTTGCAACAGGAATGGCACTGCGCATGATTGTGTTTTGCTTAGATAGCGCAGCACAGTCCCCTGGCTGGTTTGCTCAAACAGAAGGCTCTGCGGAATTGTTCCGCCTCATACTCAGGGTGTGTCTGCCCCTGCCGCGACTAATCCCCCAGCACTTGCCTCTCCCAGAACCCATAGGAAGAGCCCCTTTGAGGAGGGGGAAAGAGGAGAGGAGGGTGTGAGGAGGGAGAGGGAATCATCATCCACATGTCACATGCAATGCCGCAAGCAACAGTCAGCCAGCATTCAGCCAACACTCAGCCAGTGAATGCTCCAGAATCCCCTTGCCTTGCTACCAAGCCTCACATTACCTTGAGCATGGACCAGGGCAAGGCAAGCCCCGAGCTGGGCTGCTGGATGCCCTCTTCTAAGAGCAAGGTGACAGCTGGTAGGATGGTCGTGATGGCCCAATTGAAGAACGGTGATTGCTGCTGAGGCGTCAACTGTGGCATCGTGACCAGCCAAGCAACGAGTTTCACAGCTAAGGGTGGGTAAATAGGATGTCTGATTTTGCCAGCGAGGCTCGGCGAGCCTCAACGAGGCTCGGCACTCGCTGGGGAGGCCCTAGTTGGTGCATTACGGTTAAAAAACCACTTTCTGAAATCTGCACGGATTGAGCCGAAACTTCTTCTGATGTTCGCTTATATATTAATGAATATTAACGTTGAGATCGGGTGGAAAATATGGGCGTGTGAGCCAGTAAATTTTGGCTTCCTTTACACCCCCCCCCTGTTGCACACCCCTTTTAACTCTTTATGGTGTTATATAATAACAAATAAATAATATTAATGAAGATACATGGTTTAAAAGATAGGCCTGTCAGCCAATTCAGCCACGGAAAATTTGGATTTGGGAGTTTTTGGACTTTTCTGGAAAGATGGGGCTGATTCCGCCCAAAAAATTGGACACCCTCGCTGGCCGACGAGTGTCTTCCACTCTGGGAAAGAGGCTCGCCGAGGCTCGGCAAGGTCAGTGACCCACCCTTAATCACAGCCCACGTCATCGGAGGGGCAGTAGGAATGGTGTGCGAGCAGAAGAAAAAACTAACACAATTCCTAAGATAAATAAAAGAATGTTAAAAAGCTCCCGTGTAACCTCCTTATTTAATATCCGAAGTAATCGTGGATGCATACATAAATTATTTCTGGCTGAATAGGCTTGAAAGATATAACTGTACAGTGTACACACTGTTCTGGCCGGCCATTCATATATGGGCATAGTTTAAGGCCCACTAGTAGAGCTAACTCCTCCTTTGTTGTTTTTGCAGGCTTCCTGCGCACCCTTCTGAGCTGGATCAGGCCTAGCTTTACGACGTGCCTTATCCTGGGGTCCATGTTTAGTGCTGTTGCTGGCTTTGGCTTGCTGACGTCTGTGGTTGCTCTGGCAGTGGTAAGAGCATAGCCGTATCTGTCCTGGTCTTAAGAGGTCCCAGCATTGAGTGACCATCAAAAGAGGGGTGAGGTTGAAAACATGTGGACATGATTGAGATAGGCTACTTTCTTCCTCTCTTCCAGCCTGCGAGACCAACCTGAGAGAAAGGGGGAAAGAAAAAAGAATATAACTGCCAAGTAGTGACAACGCCAAGCGGTGATACTTCCGTCTGCAGCCTGCCTGTCTCGCAATACCTGTTACATGCCACCTTCATGCACTGTGGTTGTTGCCGCAGGCCATAGTCCTGCATCGACTATCCAAAATTCCCTCAGTCTCCCCTCCTCACGAGCCCAAGGAGGAGCCGTGCCTTTTGGCACTAGAACCCGCCAGCCCCCCTGACACAGAGGATATGCCCATTGGCCCGCGTGGCGACCAAGGCAGGAGCAGGTGGCCTGGGAGCGAGTCAGGGGAGGACCAAGATGTTGCAGGAGGGCCGATGATGCGGTACTCAGATGGGAGCCTTAGCTCTGAGGCAGATAAGGCGGGGCTGCAGTTGTTTGGGGGGAGTGTATCAAGTGCGGACAGGAATCAGGAGCTGCAAGCCCCCAATGGATTAGAGAATGGGGTCGGCGATTCCGGGGAAGGAATTGAAGGGGATCTAGGAAGGAAAAATTCTCAGTAGTGGATTTGGTATTGTAAGCGGTCAAATGACTTTCATTCTTTCCGCCTTAATTCTTGTGCAGGTTGCTGCTGTGTACATATTGTTCTGTTCTGCCTTACTCACGCAAACCAGTCTTCTTTACAACATTCCCTCAGAGGGAGTTGCCTTTCAATGTACTTTTATTGTGTATTATCCACTGGTGTGCTGTGCTATTCTTTTCTTAAGCCTCGCATCCTGTGCGTGGTACTTCCTGTCAATTGTTTGTGTTTTCTGGACCAATGGATAGTGTTTCCGAGCATTTGCCAAGCTTACATTTGCATAAGGGTTAAATTCAAACTTACAGCTGACAAGGTTCACAAAAAAACTGCTAGCCTACTCATAAAACGCATTTTGTCATGGAGGAAAGAAAAAAGCTTGTTATTGTTCTTGCTTAAGAAAACAACACTTCGTGAGCTCCTGTTGGGGGAAACAGAGATGCATATTTGTTACAAGCCATAAGCTTACATTTGCGCAAGGTTTCGCTTTGGTGGAGGTCGCTCCGGATCATGCGTTTAATTTAAAAGCAGGTGGCAAAGGCTGTCTGAGTTGACTTTAACAAAAACCGTAACTGTAAGCTCACCGAAGATGAAAGGTAGAATCCCAAGACAAAATTCATAAATATTATAGTAGAAACGCGCCTTCTAATGTATCGCACCTATATAGAACGGCGACAAGCATAATAAATAGGTAAATTATCCGCCTTTCTCTTTCACTCCTTTATTTGAGACAGTGTTTTTTGCTTGCTGACAGCTTCTGAGCTGGCCTGGTGGGAGGTAAGTTCAATTCACTGTGACGGCATGCATGGCAAGTGGGGTCACCCATACATCGATTGATGCTTATTGCAGCCTCCGCACAGCCATGGGCAGAAAAAAGGCCATTGTGGCCGCAAGGAAAGAGAAGGTTCATCAGGATGAGGACTGGGACAATGTCAGTACAGGTAGGTGCACGGTAGATTTCTATATTTGAATGGATTCGTAGTTTTCAGGCAGGGTCTCTTTACAAAGAGTGTAGGGTGTTTGCAAGCAAGCCCAAAGCAGGCTCATCTGGCCTGCTGTTCTGAGCATTTGGATCTTCTCACTTTCGTTTGAGTGTTCCTGTGTCCTAAGAATAACTTTTGCCTGCTCACCATTCTTACCCCTTATTGTTGATGTCACAGCTAGCAGTAGCACCATCTTAACGACGTGTGGCGAGGACGTCAGCACCTCAGACACCTCAGACCTCCAGGTCTGCCTAGACCAGCTGTATGAGCAGCGGTTCTCGACACGCGAAAAGGCACTAGCGTGGCTGCTACAGGTGGTTAAACAGTAACAGTGACAACGCCATGCTTTTGTAGTGCATTGATGCACACATGGTGAGGCCGCTGGATTATCAATAAATTGCTCAGTCACCACTCCATCCCACTGAAGCCCCTCCCCCTCTCTCTCTCTCTCTCACTCTCTCTCTCTCTCTCTCTCTCTCTCTCTCTCTCTCTCTCTCTCTCTCTCTCTCTCTCTCTTTCTTCTACGTTGCATTTCTTCCTTATTCCTTATTCCAGTTTTTGCGCTCCGATGTGCGTGAGGAGGACTGCTCCCAGCATATCACCACCATTGTGAGGTGGGTGCTTCCAATGCTTGGCAGCCTCTGAGATGACCTTGACGTATCCTGCTTATACTGCAGACATAAAGATTGGATTCCTGGTAATAATCGGCCTTTTTTTGCACTAGTACTAATGCCCTCATCTTTGCTGGTGTCTCCCACACAGTCGCTGCATAAATGGCCTCAAGCGGGGGGGTTCAACAGAAGCTGCACTGTGTGCTCAAGTGATGAGCCTCCTCATCCTCTCCATACCTGACGAGGCGGTGAGTTTAAAAATGGTTTGACGTGCTTTTGTTGCATTGATGGCTCTGTGGGAGAGGAGCATGCGTGGCTATTATCTTCTGTCCATAAGCAGCTTATATCTTAATTTGATGTGTCCTATTGCAATCCAGACGTGTTTCTGTTTCTTGTAACGTGTGCGTGCTACATGGCGAGCCGCCGCAAACTTACCAAAATGACGCAGCTTCCTTACCGAGGCTGGCGTCGCCAAGCCTTTTCCTCTGGAGTGACAGACGCATGTCCTGCACAGGAACGTACTTTCATTCGTTCACGATGCAACACACACGCATACACACACATACGCACTTGCTTACGCCTACAACACACAAGTAAGCCTCACCCAAAGCCACTATTCCTGCAATTCACAGCTTTTTTCGGAGGTGCAGCCGGATCTGCAGCGTGCGATTACAGGTTCGGGCGAGGTCAGGAGTGCCTCAATTGACACCCTTGCTATGGCCACTTTTGTGGCCGGTGGTGACGATGAGTGCACAATAGGTGGGTTGATTTTTCTGTTGAGTTTGAGGATTCTGCAATTCCAGCTTCTCTAGCTGAGTTTGTCCTGGCTTTTGTTTGCCAATTGAACCTTGCTTGTTCACTAGCATGGCATTTGTAGGCATGTAACCTCAACCTTAACCAGCCCCACGCTCCTTCGCTTAACACAATGTCTGCACTCAGAAGTCATGGAACGGTTGAGGTCTCAATGGGGGCGTGGCGATGTAAAAGGCCGTGCAGCAGCACTGCGTGGTTGGTCCCTCTTGTTCACCTCACTTGGTGCACTGCCCTCTGGGAATGTGGTTGAAAGTTTGCTGGTGAGAGTGGCAAGGATGCAGAGGGAGGCAACCACTGATTGCTCTTACAACAACATGTGCTGTTAGTGTGTTTATGTGTTGTGTGTGCGAGTCTGTGTTTGCGCGTGTGTGCAAGTGCGTCCGCGAGTGTATTCAAGTGTGCGTGTGCACGTGCGTATATATAAACGTAAGTGAGCCACCTGCCTGGGCAACGCAGCACGTCCAGAACCCTCTCATGCTGCTATATACTCCTTGTTAAAGCTGCTGAATGCGCTTCATCTCTTCACAATTACAAACTTGCATCTTTCTTTTACACAAAACACAAAACGCACGGCCAACAGCACAAGTCCACACACTCACTCACACAGGCAGACCTAGCCAAAATGTTGCATGATGTTCGGGAGGCAGAGGTGCGGAGTGCAGTGGGCGAGGCTGTGGCCTTGGTGGTGCATTGTTGTGGGCTTGGGGATTTGTGTGTGCAGGAGGCAAACAGCCAAGGAGGTGGGGAGGGCGTGGAAAGTGAGGATGAGGAGGCAGAGGATTTCAGAGGAAAAAAGTACGTACACAGCAATGGGGAAGGAGTAAGGAATGGGAGGGAGCATGAAGATGGAAGTGGAGAGGAGGGAGGTCTGGGGAGCGTGGTAGGGCGAATGCGTGAGCTGGCAATGGTGGGCAAGAAGCGTACGGATGATCTGAGGCACGGACGAAGAGCAAAAGCAGAGATGCGGTCTGCGTTTCGTTCTGTGCTTGCTGTGGTGGAGCAGTCGCAGGTGTGTGATGTATAAGGTTTGTGTGTATGTAATTGTGTAATCTGATTTCTGTGTGAGATCGCAGGTGTGATGTATAATGTGTTTGTGTGTGTGTGTGTGTGTGTAATTGTGTAATTTGATGTCTGTGTGCTTTAGGTCGCAGGTGTGTGATGTATGATGTGTTTGTTTGTGTGTATGTGTAATTTGATGTCTGTTTGCTTTAGATACAAGGAAGCTTCAACTGTGCATTCTCGAAACGCAGGTCACGCCTACCAGGATCAAGCTGCAGCAAGGCGATCAATTGGTTGTGGATACTCTGCGAGCCAATGTGACCTTGAATTTTTTCCGGAGAATGCTAGCAGGTGGCTTCCAGGTAACACGTGTGTCAATGTCCATTTGCACCGTTTAGGTTGTTGATGAAGGTATCTCAGTTAGTGTATTGTATTGCACAAATATGAGTCTGTTGTTGTGAAACGTGGCGTGCTTAAAAATTGGGTTTGTCAAATTTTCCCCTGCTTTCCCCCTTGTTTTCCTGATACCACTGCTTTGGCCAAGACTTTTTTGGCCATCAATCATACTTGCACATTTCTTTACATACACAGGCCCATCTTCAGCGTAACGCTCTTCTGCATCAAGTCTTCAGTTTCACACCCTCTCAATCTCGTCCAGAGAAGATGTCCGCTTTAGAAAAAAGGTGTGTGTTTTGCAGGAGGCTCAGGGGGACAAGTGTGTGAGCGTCGCTAGAGACACTGAAAAATTGGCGAAGCCCATAACGCGCGCAACATGTGCATGCATATGCATGTGTGTGTGTGTGCGTGCGTGTGTGTGCCTGTGTCTTTGGGCGTTTGTATGTGTGCGCGTGCGTGTCTGTGTGTTTGTGCGTGTGCATGTGTATGTGCGTGTGCAAGCCTGCGAGTATTCGCGCACTTTTGTGTTTGTGTATGTTTGCGCATGCGTGTGTGTATGTGTGCGTGTGTGTGCGCGTATGTGCGTGCTAGCCTGTATGTGTGTGCCTTGTTGTCCCACAGACCCTGCAATGGTGTGCATGATGCTGTGCTAGGGCATTCTTCGCTGAAGTAGGCGCGAGGATGTGCTGCTGCTGCTGTTCCCTGTTTCTTGAGAGGGCAGGTGCGAGCATGGTGCCCGGGCTGGCCACGATGTCTGAAGTCTGCTTCAACACACAGTGCGCGGCAAGCACCTGCACCGTGCGCTCCATGCCCCACGAACAATTCAAGCCAAGATGGGCCACGTTCCAAAAGGGTCCGTCAAGCAAACCTCCGCGTCACATCTGACTAACTAAAATTATTTAGTCCATCAAAATTAGTAATACTTGGTTCGGCTTGCATGGTCAACCGTGAATTTTGCAGCCGGAACACAACCGAGGGCCCCTGATGCAGCATCCGCAGCCAAGAAATTGTGCTGATGGATGCTGCACCATCAGGACGTGGTCCGGAGGCCTGGCTGAGGAATCCCGGGCAGCTTCCTGGGGCTTCCAAACATAATTATATACTCTAAAAATTTGCACACGGCACCCCAGGGTCCCAGAACTAATCTGCCCCGGTAAAGGATTTGGTTAGGAGCCTATGTCAAGTTTCAGCTCGGGAGGTGCCGTGGATGGGCCTGGGGGGGAGGGCTGGACCCCCCAACAACAAATGATACTCAACATCTTCACACACAGCACCCCAGGGTCACAGAATTCATCTGGTGCGGTAGAAAGTTTGGTCAGGAGCCTATGTTGAGTTTGAGCCCGTGGGGTGGCCTGGGTGAGCCTGGGGATACCTGTGTGAAGTGGGGTGGGAAGGAGTCAACGCTAGGGGCTCAGGCCCCCACTAGGGGGGCTTTGCCAAAAAGAACTGGAAACGTCTTAGGTGATTTGGGGACAAGTTGGGCCCATTTTAGGTCAAAAATTGGCACTCCCAAATTTGCAAAAATACGATCCGTGTCATACAAAACGTTTTTTCTACACGCATTTTTTGTACTAGACGTCCATAAAGTCTGTATGACCCATCCCTGCTTGTAACCCTACAGAAATTTGTTGTATCGATAAGAAACATAGATAGGTGAATGACCACTTAAATAAAGAGCAGAATGCCACCCTTTTTGTCTGTGTGGGGGGGTCTTTAGGGGGGTGGGGCTTTTAGGCCAGAGGCCCAAATTTTACCTGTGGCAATCAGAATTTTTTTGTTTACTTTTACTTTACGCCTTCTGCATGCTGGACTTTTCAACTTTCCTCATTTTTGCCTGCATGCCTGTGGCCTCTCCCCCAAAACAATGTAGGTGATGGGGATGCCCATCAACTGAGCAAGTGCTCAAGTAATATATTTTTGTATTGTATTGCAAAAGCGGTCTAGAAAATCTCCAAAGCACCCCACCCCAAAACGATGACCCAAATGATCTTTGTCCCTTTACAATTGATGACATCAAGAATTCCTGGCTCGGTTGAAATGCAGTTGAAGCGGTTGAAGCACGGCTGAAATATTTCCGTGTTTCACTGCACACGGTTAAATTGAACCGCTCCCTCCTTACTTCAACCGCATTTTCCGTGACAAATGCAAAATCCGCGCAAAAGTTATTATTAGTTTGTGTTCCAGTAGGTAGGTCTCTTAGGTCAAAGTTCTTAGAGATATTAAAACTCACATCAAAAACTGTGTTAGCTTTGATAATTTAGTTCTAGCTTCATTATATAGCAAGCATACTTCCACCCAAGATTGCTACCAATCGTGCCTGAGCAAGACCTCAACCCTGCTTTTTATGCAAATGCAGGTATTACCGCTCGCCAAATTCAGAGGCATGTAAGTCTCGCACAGCCGATAGGAAAGGTGGCAGGCAAGCAAAAACCTCCTCGTGCTTGCTTTAAATACATAGAAATCAAACTTTACAGAATTTGGTACTGACTCTTGAATGCTATTGCACTTGCTCGTCCTTCTTATTTATTATTATGGTTTTTAGATGCAATTATTTCATAGTCAGCGACGCAGGAAACCTTCCACATGCAAAGGACTCACACTTTCACGTGCATTATTTGATTGTGAGATGACAGCAATGAATTCGCATACATCAGATTGTGAATCGCAAACAGGTGTATGGCAGTTCTGCTAATAAATGTGGAGGCCTAACAGCTCTTTTTAAATGTCTAAACAACAGGGGTAGTATGACATGTAATATGCAGCCACGATGTCAGATTGATGCACTTTCAAATTTTACAATGGGGTGACCTTCAGCCAGGTTGTTTGGCTGATCAGCTGCTAACTGGCCTCGGCCAGCCACAAATAAATCCATAAGCTCAGAAATAAGGTTAAGGTTTACAAGGAATTAAAGGCCTTCAGTCAAAGCGTGCGACTGCTAGCCTGCTCATAAAAACGATCAGGTAGAAAAGGTTTGTTGTTGTTCTGGTGCAAAAATGTAGAGACGTCCTGTGCTCTTGCCTCGAGAATAAGGACTCATATCTCCTGCGAAGAGACACTGGATGGGGGTGTGTGCAGTGGAAAATAGCATGCTGTTCATCCTGGACATCATCATCAGCCTCACACAAATCACAGGTAGGGAAGGACCTTAAGTTCCATGTTGCAGTCTCAAAGCGAATGGTGTAGACACGCAGTCTGAAACGGGCAACACTGCGAATGACATCTCATTGGGATGTCTAGGAAATTGTACTTTGAAAGGCAATAATTTGCCAGGGCCTTTATTAAGGGCAGTGCGCACACCATCTGTTATAACTTATAAGTAAGTGAGAATTATGCTGTTGTGCTCTCGTGGGCAGCCATCAGAATAGTGTGTTCAAAACTCCAAATGTCTCTCTCTGAGGTCCTCCACAACAAAACGATTGAGGTCAGTGGGTTCACAGTAGCTTTTCTTTGAACGTGTACTCTTGTATCAGACCAGTCATGGCTGAGAAAGTATGGGAAGACCAGCAGTCATCAGACCTGGAGCTCAGTCGCATGTCAGCATTATATAATACTTTTTTGGCAGTAGTGCTGTCGCATAGGATTGAACCTCTCAGTCAGAGAATTGGAAAAAGGCATTGTGGCACGAAACCAGTTGTATTATAGGGCTCAAGACCACACTCTCGCATAACGCACCAAGAAGGAGTAGTGTCCCTGACCCCAAGGATTCGCCCTGTGCCTGTTGAAGAAGCGCGGTTCTACGTGAGCACGAGGCCACGCATGCGCATGTGTCCGCCCACGCCCAATGCAATGCGCACAATACAGGGATATAAGATCTGAGTGAAACACACACAGGACCCTGAATTTGTGCTGATACACCCAGGGAAGAGCTGAGCGATCTCCTGGGGTGCAAGCTGAGTGGAAAACTGGTGATTTTGTAGTAAAAACAGCCGAACAGACCACACACAAACATTCCTGAGGGTAAAAAATGAAGGACTTCAGACGCTGGTCCAAAGTTCCAACTGACAATTACCAGTTTTGACAGCAAAAAATTAAAATGAAACTGGGGTTGGAAACTGAAGTTTTGAACATCTAAACTATGCCAATTTTGTCAACTTTACAATTTACAATGCCAGTTTATTTTGTGAACTGGCGGATCTAGGAACGCCCAGGTTCAACTTTGCCAACTGAGTTGCCAAAGTTGCAACTGGCAACTCCCATTTTTTAAATTGTCAACTCCCAGTTTCTAAACTGACAGCTGGGCAATCACTCCTCTATTTCCCTCCCGGGGCCTCAGAAACTGCCAACTTCACCAACTTCACCAACTTCACCAACTTCGCCAATTTAGTTGCCAAAGTTGCAACTGGCAACTCCCAGTTTCTAAACTGTCAACTGGGCAATCACTCCTCTATTTCCCTCGCTCCCAGGGCCTCAAAAACTGCCAACTTCACCAACCTCGCCAACTCAGTTGCCAAAGTTGCAACTGGCAACTCCCAGTTTCTAAACTGTCACCTAAAACCTCTGAGGAAAAGCACTCTTGTGAATTCCGCACCCAAGTACTCTTTGCAATCGCGAAGCGGTTGCTTAGGAAAAAGCACCCTTGTGCGCTCCGCACTCAGTGAGCTCGCTAGGGTTAGCGTTAAGGTTAGGGTTAGGGCATACGTGGGTTAGGGTTAGGGCATACGTGTATGCGTGGTATAAGGGTATAAGGGTTAGGGCATACGTGGGTTAGGGTTAGGGCATACAGGTTAGCAGGGTTAGCAGGGTTAGGGTTAGGGTTAGGGTTAGGGTTAGGGTTTAGGTATGCATGTTTATTTATGTATGCTGGTTTAGGGTTTAGGTATGCATGTTTAGGGTTTAGGGTTTGGGTATGCTGGTTTTTGGAGGAGACATAAGAACCTCACTTGTCATATTTGTCAGAGGTACCATGCCTAGATGTACCCATTGTACCAAGTTTTTAGGTTTAATTAAGAACGTCTATAAGATGGTAAGCCACAATCTGTGGCTGGTCAAACGGCGGTTAATTGCCACAACTTCGGGACAGGTTTAGAATCATTTATCCTATTTTTGCATGTGTAGCGATGCAACCTTATCTTACCTTCGCTTACCTTAGGTGCCCGCACCTAGATGCCCCTCACTGCGAAGAAACATATAGGTCTCCATGCACTACTTTATAAAATCTCTCCTGCCAATTGCAACTTTGGCAAACTTAGTTGGCAAAGTTGGTAGTGAGGAGTCAGCCCAGTTGTCAGTTTGGAAACTGGAAGTTGCCAGTTGCAACTTCACCATCTCAGTTGGTGAAGTTGGCAGTTTTGAGGGCCGCCTAGGGAGGGAATGGAAGAAGTATCCCAGTTATCAGTTTGAAAACTGGGAGTTGCCAGTTGCAACTTCACCACCTCAGTTGGCGAAGTTGGCAGTTTTGAGGGCCTAGGGAGGGAAACGGACAAAGGAACCCAGTTGTCAGTTTGGAAACTGAGAGTTTGTCCCTTACTTTACACACCAACTGAGAAAGCCTCAGTTTCAAAACTGATGCACTCCTTTACACACCAACTGGGTAAGAAACTGTAGTTTTTATGGCAACTCAGTTGAGTATGCTAGGCAGCGTCTCTTTTTCTTTGTCAACTCCAACCCGCCACCGGACACTGTGTAGCAGGGGCCAGGAGAGCTATGAATTTCCCAACAGATCGAACTGCTGTGGCGTCAATAAAAAGAAGTAACCACTGGCCCAAAATCGAAGAATTTAAGTGATTCGATTATCTTGGAACTCTTGAACTGAACGATCAATCTTCCTGACGAGATCTCTCACACGATTTGTGACAGAAGATACGAAGAATGTATTTTTTCTAATTATTTATTTATTCATGCTGGCTTGCGCCGCTACACACTGAGTGAGATTTACCATAATTGGTTAATTTTAAATTTTATCACCGTTAGGGCGCGTTCCTTTTGAGCCCCATTCGTCCCGACCGAAGCCCGACCGCCGCAGCTCCGAAATTAAGACCATTCTAAACTATATATTTAGATCTTAATATCATCCTTGCAGATACAATGCAGGAAAATGCCCAACGCAAAAAACTTAGTCGGTTGATTCGGTTAACTCCCGCTTGTCAAGTTTTCTGTGTCCAACAAGTTGGAGAAAGTGACTTCGTAGTATCTTTGCATAATGTTGTTCAAAACAGGCTTAGCCAGCATGGCATGCCATGGCAGGAATGTGTGGCATGGGGTGGCCGGCTTTGCCACCGGGGCGTCAGAGCACGCATCTCTGATCAAGCAGCTGCGCGTGATGAGTGGGGCCCCAATATCTGATGTCAAGGTGGGTGCACGTGCACAAAAGCCTGACGCCAACAACATCAGGACTGCGCTTACTTGCACAAGTGCATGCGTTGCGTAGGCTTGCCTTGAGGTCAGCGGCTGGAATTTGGATCAGGCGTATGATGGGCTGCGACAGAAGGGCATGGCAGCGGCGATCAAGAAAGCATCGCGCCATGCCTCTGAGGGCCTCGTGGGACTGGCAACCTGCGGGTATGAGTCTGCATGTAGGTACCACTTTATACTTTTTCTATATGGATGGCTGCGAGCATAGTGCCAAACTTAATCCTAACATCCTCCTCCCTCCTCCTCTCGTTTTTTTGCTCCAGCCATTGTGGAGGTGAATAGCGAAACTGACTTTGTGGCTCGCAACGAGCTCTTTCAAGGCTTGGTTTTGAAGCTAGCTCAAGCAACACTGAGCCTCCCATCAAATTTGGAAGGGCAATCTCGAGAATTAAATTTACAACAGGTATGCAACAAGTGGATGAGTGCCTGCCTCCTCTGGGTTCAGCCTGACCTCAATGTATTTCACTTACACCCTTCACAAAAATATGCGGATGTCATTCTCTGTGTTGTTTCCTCATTCTTCTGAGCACAGGTTTTAAATATTCCTACCTCCAATGCTAGCACTGTGTCAGAGGCGTGTGCTGAGGTGGCTGGGCAAGTGCGTGAGAACGTCCGTATCAGGCGGGCCTTTAAGGTTCAATCCACTACCGGTAAGTGGGTTGGACGGGAGATTTCACAATTTGTTCAAATATTTCCTTGCAGCAAAGTTTAAGCAGGAAAAAATATGCTGATGAATGGGGATGATGAATGGGGATGATGAGTACGAGTCAGGACGGAAAACATTGTAGGTATGTCATATGTTATAAACCTACGCCGTAAGCTGTGCCCTACATCCATTGTTTTGCGCCTGTGTGTTTATAGGCTGTGTGTCCTCTTACCTTCACCAGAGCCTGCGACCTTGCCTTGGCCGCATTGCCTCCTTGGTGGTGTTGGAACCAGAAGGCAGCCAGCCACTCCAACAGGTGAGCCTTCAGCGTACCATTTGGTAGTTTGCCTGCTTGTGTGGGAGCTGCATTGCTTTGTATTACACAGAAGTTGGAATAAAATGCCCAATTGTCCGTGACAAGCTTCTGACAGACGGTGTTTTCTAAGTACTGTTCAAACGTATCCTCCACCTGATGATCCCTCCAGGAAGTCAAGGAACAGGTAGATAAGGTGGGCCAGCAGCTGGCCATGCACGCAGCTGGCATGCGTCCTTTATTCCTTACACAGGCAGCAGTACCAGAGGAGCTGCTAGACTATGAGAGGGAAACCTTGAGACAACAGGTGTGCGCGGTGAAACTTATCCATCTGAGCCGTGCACCTAGTACTGGCGTGTTACAAAATGAACACAACTGCATGTTCCCCTGGGACCTGGGTTACTGTTTTTACCGTGCCAGCATGCCTTAAATTAAATGTTCAGAATTCCAATTGCTCCGCAAAGCTTCCTCAAAAAAGTGTTAAGAGTCAAGCAAGGGCACAGATGCATTGCAGCATCCTTGCATTGCTCCTGTGATACAGGACATAAATTATACATCGTGCATGTTCTGCAGGGAAGTGATTGTAGCAAGGTGTTTGCTTTGATTGTGACCGCTTTAAAAAGCTGCTGTTGTTTTTGTGTTTTTACGTTTTTACACATCTTTGCTTGCTGTTCAATGTGCAGGCCGGGTCAAGCGGTAAGCCCGCAGCAGTGATTAACAAGATGGTCGAGGGCCGCTTGGGCAAGTTTTTTGAAGAATGTGTGCTGCTTGAGCAAAGATTTATCGCCGACGACAGCGTGAAGGTCAAGCAGGTGGTGGACAGGTACGAGCGAGTGCAATCATGCACCACTGTTTGCAATTCATCAGCTTATCTTTCCGAGTTATTACTTTCATTCCAATTGGAATGAGCAATGAAACTTTTTAACATAGATTGCTTGAGGCCTTTGCTACGTTTTAAACAGCTTGCATCAGAACCACGTGTGCACACTAGTAATTAGTTAATGGCAACTGAAAGTGAATAGGTATACTGTGAAGCACAAACAGCTGCGTGTATTGTGCTTACTGAACCCATGCGCAGGCTATCCAAGTCTTTAAATATTAAGCTGAAGCTCACCCAGTACCTTCGTGTCCAGTGCGGTGAAGGGCTTGAAACCCAACGGACAGATTTTGCAGAGGAAGTGTCGAGCCTTGCGCAAGAGCACAGCTCAAAGCAGTAGCAAATATTTGTGTGTCAAACTTGCAGAGACGTACCTTGATTGTGTATCATAGATAGGCATGCTTGTCACCCTCTTGATCCCTTTCGAGTTTTTCTGTTTCGTTTTCTTTGTGGTGATGGATAGCAGCAAAGTAGTAGGCAACGGAGCTTTTGCCGAAAACAATCCCCAGGTTTTTGTTGAGTAACTCTTAACTTACAGTAAACGATGAGAGTTTCTCAGGTGTTGGTATCCAATCACCCCTTTTCATTAATTTTTTCTTTAGTTTAGGTTTTAGGTAAGCGGCATTGCTGGAAATGAACGCGCAGACGCAATTGCCTAACACTCTGCCTTACAGAGTTTACAGAGTAAGCCATCAGTCAAAAACGTGCGACTGCTAGGCTGCGTACATAAAACATGTAAAAACTGTGATAAGGTAAGTAAGGTTACATCGCTATATACTATGCTTCTGGGGGGCATCTGAGCGGAAGCTTGGAAAAAGTCTGAAACCACACCTAGCTAAATAAAAGGGGAAGTGTCTATGATAAGCAAGAGAAAGAGAGGAAAGATATAGTTTGTAGAAGAAAAGGAGAGTCAAGTATGGCTTAAGAACTTACAGAAAAAGGTTCTGAGCACAGAGAGTTATGAAGGAAGGCTTGCGGCTAAAGACACTGAGGATGAGGAGCTCAGCAGAAGCGTAAAACCTAGGCTTCGTGCACTCTCTGACCTTAATTAAGGCTTGCGACCTCAGAATGTTGGTCAACAAGCCAGCTACAAGTGCTTTCTGGAACAGTTGTAACCTCAAAAATAGAAGAAGAAAAGAAGAAAAGACTCCGCTGGTAGTGATGACACAGCCAGCATGATTAAGGGAGGGTATTACTTAGGTGCCCGCACCAGGCAACCCCCCACCGCGCAAACAATAAAAAGAAATTAATGTGGGTCAGGGGGGTTGTGTGCCGTAGCACCCGGACCCAATCCTTGACTGTTGTTGCTTGTGTTGTATTGCAGTGCATACCTTTTTTTATGAGTGCAGATGCATGTCTGATGGAGTGTTCATTCAGTTTGTGTCAATTTTTTAATCTTATGGTAATCCAGATTAAGGTCTGCCAGAGGTTTGTCTGTATAGTCTTTGCAGATAGTCCCCATAGCTCCAACGAGGATCACGTGAAGCTTGACTTCCCTGTATCCGTCTGTCTAGGTTGGCAATAAGCACGCTGTGCTGTGCTTTTGTTTTTTGGAGTTGGAGATCAGGCCTGCTAGTGTTTTCACAAAATTTAAACTCAATCAGGTGAACCTCCCACTGGAGAGTATTCAATTTCTTGTCTTTAGCAAGCTGTTGAAAATTTGAGTTCTCAAAATTTGCAAAAGGCGTAATTTTATGAGGTACCGCATCCACATTAACACCGACGCCCATTCCCATTCTCCCATATTCTGGCCAGCAAGGGTGGAAAACCCTTCCCCAGCTTGAGAACTCCAAATACTCTTAAATACCTGCCAACCAGGGCCTCCAGCAGAAAAGCTCTCCATTTTCTCAAACCTCGATGCTTTTAGAGGAGCACACATGCACGTCCAACACAAACGAGGTCCTAAATCAAAAAAGGTTTCAAACCATCAGTCCACAAAGTGCTACACAAAACATCAACCAAATACCAAGAACTGATCAAGGAAGAAGGCATTGCCGAGAAAGACATAAGTAACTCATTTTGGAAAAATGCAAGTTTCACCTCTGGAGAAAAGAAAAATGTCATGCTCTGCCGCACAGATTTGATTTACAACCAAAAGTGTGCCGCTCAGTGCAACCATTTAGAAGGCCCACCAATCTGCTCCATCTGCCAGAAGCCAGACGGCATCTTCCACATGCTGTCAGGCTGCAGTCATCCCATTATAAATAAAATGATTAGGTATTAATATTTAACAGGCACAATGCTGCTGGACGGATGATTTTAGAAGCGATCCAACACGGTACACAGGGTGCGTGCCTGCTAGCACAAGCAGATGTAGGCAGTCGTGAAGAGTGGTGCAACAACGCATTATACGCCCTTCAGGCAGAAGAGACACAGATAGAAATGATTCAACCTGGCTCTTACCTTCCAATCTCAATGCACAACATTGTCAGAAATTTGGCAAGCCGGATGCAATCATAGTTACTCCGACCCAGCAACCATGCCCCAAAGGAAACCCAACAAACACCTATCGATATAGGTCTGCCAGCAATAATGCAAGAACAGTTGCCCATGATAACCAAGCAGATGGCGATGCCAATCCATACCCCTGGATATAAAACCAAGAGGCATACAAGCAGACAGTTGCGCCTGATCAAAAATAAGTATTGTGTTGACACTTCCCCAACAAGCAGAAAAGGCACAAGAACAACATGAGCTGCTAATGCCCCATTTACTTGGACATTGCAAAACCCTCCGCACCATCCTGCTAGGAGCAGCAAGCACCATCTACAGCAGCCACACAAGGAACCCACAGCCTCAGGTTTGCTGGTCTACATGCCACAGCACTCATAAAGAAATTAAGCCTACATGCAATCAGATCCGCAACAAAAATCATGCAGATGAGACGAGACGTCGAACACAACCCCCACAAAAATCTGAGCAATACTCTTGGTGGTGTGCAGGCCTATGCCTCCCAACGACCTGAACCCTACCGAATCCATTCCTTTTTTATTCTCCAGGTGAAATGTTGCGTGGCTCTGCATCTATTTGATGGTGCAGGGCACAAAACAACATCCCATCCCCATCCGTACTTCCTGCTATCTGCGTTTCTTTTTTTCTTAACTAACAAAGTGCATTTCCCTTGTTTTTAAAGCAAACTCAAACTCCCATCCAGATCTTGAGCTGGATTTTTACTCGGCAAAAGCGCTGAAAACCAAGCTCAATGGATACGCTCATGCGTGCAAGTACCATGTACCAAAACGACAAATTCTAAATACCTCAGTGATAGAATCTCTCAAGGTCAAAGTTTTTTCTCATTGAGTGGAAATTTGCTCCGTATGCGTTTTGTGGATTAGGTTGCTAAATTTGCCCATTTTAGACGCGCACTTTCCAGTACCAGTATCAATAACTCTCATCAGGAGTCGTTCCAGGCCAAGCCCTCTTGAACCCCATTGACTTTCTCCTCTGTGGTGGAGCGAGGAGTTGTACGGAACCCTGTACCAAAGTGGCTCCTTTTCCTTCATTAGTGTGGGGAGTGGTTTTCACTGCCTGTGTATTCTTTGCATTCAGTTTTGAAAATCAGTACTCAGTACGACCACCTGGAAGAGCATATACTATGAAATCATACCAGCTTAAATCTGCTACGATACATCATATTACCTGATTCCAATTATGCTCATAAAATGAAGTAATAAAAGGCACAGGTATGGTATGGTTAGTGCATGCTTGGCGCCACGCATGTCTTTGTAGTGTGGCGCATCCTCCATGCCACATCCGGTCTACGTGAAGCAAGGTTCAAGCAACAGCAGGGAACAAGAACGAATTCCAATTCAAGTTGGAGTCCTATTAATCAGGGTCTTAGCCTTTTCAACTCCGGAAACGATTGAAAATTTTCTACGAGCAGTAGCGCAGCGTATAAGGGGGTTTCTATTATTAACAACTATATCAACCATCCACTCCAAACACGTTTTTACCATTTGCTAATGGCTCTGTCCTCATGTTCTCATATTGTTGCCCTGAAGCGAAAAAGCACAAAGTTGTGTGAACACGACAGGACTTTTGCTAACACTATAAAAAAAATGCCAAGAAAAAAGAAGCAGCTTCTAGATTTGGAGGAGGAGGTGCCCGAAATCCAGGGTCCTGAAGATGAAGAGTTTCAGTTCCAAGTCAACAAGGAGTTTGCGAGCCGGTTTGAGGTGAATGAAACCAATAAAGTTTGTAGAGCAAAAACCGCAAGCGCAGCCTCCACAACATGGGCATGCATTCTCACTTGCACACACATGCACTCACTCGCACACACACACACCCACCCACCCACACCCACACACACACACACACACACACAAACACACACACACACACTCACACACACA
>Ga0307948_1000857_pt1 | contig 20840 bp, 21 predicted proteins | sample OrgLakmetagen280_FD_201824 | JGI IMG/M metagenome (GOLD analysis project Ga0307948, IMG submission 201824) | Saline water microbial communities from Organic Lake, Antarctica - #280 | ecosystem: Environmental > Aquatic > Non-marine Saline and Alkaline > Saline | place: Antarctica: Organic Lake...
ATGTTGTGTGTCATTTAAGCTGCAGGGGTGCAGGCGTGTGTATTGCGTGCTCCTCCTTATTTTGTGGTTTCATTAGAGCAGCACAAGCTGGCTGCCGAGGTTCAGGGATACACAGAGTTGCAAGGGCAGGTGTGTACGTTGCGTGTTATACAAGCTGCAGGGGTGCAGGATATGAAATTGATTTGTGTGCTTTGCCAGTTTATTTATTTGTGTGTGGTGCTTTTTTAGTCGCACAGGCTGATTCAGGAGGTTTAGGAGCACCCAGCTTTGCTAGTGCAGGTGTGTGTTGTGTGATTTTCTGGTGTTTCTTATGTCTTGTGTTTGCTTTTTAAAGGTCAGACTGACTGCAAATGTTTAACAGCAACACTATTTGCAGGAGCAGGTACATGTGATTGTGTGGGCTATGTGCCTTGTTTGTGTATGTGTGTGTGTGTATGTGTGTGTGTGTGTGTGTGTGTGTGTGTGTGTGTGTGTGTGTGTGTGTGTGTGTGTGTGTGTGGTAAGGCAAAATAGACATGCGAGAGACAAGAGTGTCAGGTTTTGCCAATGCAGGTGTGTTTTTGTGCACTCCTTGTTTGCTTTTGAGCAGGACAAGTTATGAAGGCTCAAAATTACAATTGTTTTGTACAGTGGATCATAAACAAACACAAATGCTGACTGGTGTGGGTGTGGATACAAATGCGGGTAATAATGTTTGTGGATGCGCACATATGAAGGGGGTTTAAAATTTCAACGAGGGCGTGCAGTGAGGGATGTACAGTGTGCCGGTCAAACATTGTTTAAGGTTTAGGGTTTAGGTTTGGGTTCAGGTTAAGGTTAGGTTTGTCAAGCGTGCAGGTCAAGCATTGTTTAGCAGGACTGTTGGTTTCGGACATATTTCACATATCACGTATCACATGCAGGGATGCGTCGGCCTTAGTAACTGCCTAGATAGCGTTACTCATTGCATGCAGAGTGCAACAAACAGAGTGCAGATCACGCATGCAGGGTTGTGGGCACGCTGGATGTGAAGTACCTATAATAAAGGCTATAGTTTTTAACCCTTTTGTGTACAAACAGTGAGCAGCACTATTTTGATTGCGCTTGCAGAGGGATGTGGATACGTTAAATGAGCAAGATCAGGCTGAAGAAAAGACAAACGCTCTCAAGCGCGCAAATGCCGAGCTCCAGTCGCTCAGGCAGCAGCTTGCTCACGCACAAACGGCACAGGTGAGGGGAGAGAAAGCGCACTCATGTTGCGTGCACGCATGCGTACACACACACATCCTCATAGTTGTGGATACAAGCACCTGATAAGCAATCACTGTTAACCATTTAAGAAAGCTGGTTCTGTTCTAACCACCTTGATCAAGCATTTTAGTGTCACGCCCTCTGTTCTTACAGCTGGGAAACACAGCAGGCACTGGCATTTAAAATATATTTCCTGGTTCCTTGCTTGTTGTTGTGGTGATGAACAGGAAGCCCTGGTGAGGGAAACAGTGGCGAGGCACAAAATCCCTGCCGGAAGTAGACAGCCGTTAAAGACAGTGGTTGAAGACGCAAGTTAAAACGCGTGTGCTTGACTGCCTTAGAATTGATTGTTACTTGGTTGATGTTGTTAGGGATCAGGTAGTCTCCTTACAGTATCTTTTGGGATTCCTGCTGGGTCTGTTTCTCTCTCTGTAAATAAACTGCAATAACACAACAGACGTTGACCTGGTGCACCTGATGCAGCATGCAATGTTTTACTTTACCTGCGTCGCAATGTTTCATCAGGTGCGTAGTATGCTCCTTCTAAAATTTATGTAAGTTAGCAAACTTTTACCAAAACTGTAGAAGCGAAAAGGATGCAGACATGTGCTTGTTGCCTTCATTGATCTATGACAACCAGCAATTTAAAAACAGGACAACAGAACGGTCCGGTCCCTGCATCAAAATTCCTTCTGATAGGACAAAAAGATGAACCTAATGACAGCGAGAACTGCGCTGCTTCCCAAACATCGGTTAGCTAGGGATCAAGCCACTTTGGTACTACTGAGAAGGACCTTGCTTGAACTCCACCGATGAAAAAAGAGGAGAAGTTGCAAGGGATTTGAGGGGTTGCAAGCTTGCTTGGCTTGCTTGGCTTGAGATCAGCTCCTGATGAGCAATGGTCATAGTGTTGGAAGGGCACATCTCGGTTGGGCTTGTTTAACAGCATAGTCCACCAAGGAGCTTTCATAAACCAATAATGAAATGAAGGCCCTGGGGCCTTAACCCTAAGTCACAAGGACCATCAGCAGGCTCAAAAAAAGGCTCTAGTACAGCATGCTAATAAAACCACCAAGCCTACAAAAGAATGTAATGTTGTAGCTAGCAGGCATCTTTGACAACTTGAAGGCCAGAGAAGCCTTCAAATTTAGCAGTAGTTTTGACTTGGGCCTTGTAAAGAGGTTTGGCAGGAGGCCATCCAAAACATATAGGAACAGCCGTTCTATTTTTGAACCCGGAGTGCTCCCTACATGGGATTTCCAAAAGGGTGTCAAAAAAAGAAAATAACTACGCAGGCGGCACAATACTCCCTGCATCAATTAAGGAAAAGGAGACACATTGGCCCGAAGTGCCGTGCGTCTCCCCCACCAATAGGGTTGTCAATGGTAGCCATTTGTGTTCGAAGTTGATGAGCTTCCTCTTCTGGGTCAGCCAGCAGCAAAGTAAACATTTAGTTTCAAAGCAGAAGGGGCGGTCGGTCTTAGCCAGTGTGTCATGACCAGCAGCTGTATCAGTAAAAATACACGACAGAAAGCGCTACCAAGATTGTTGCTATAAAGGATTGCGTGTCGATGCATGAGCGGCTCTCAGCAAGGACAGCGGAACGAGCTGTGCACAAGAAAGCAGTCAACTCAACCTCTTGTGATGGTGGAGTCAACCGCAGTCAACCCAACCTCTCAACTTGCTCCTGCTTACCCTTCCTAAAACACTAACAAATGCTGGCACAACTACACAAACATTGCTAGACAGGCTACTGCGTTTTTGCCTCCCCAGAGCTAGGGGAAACTACTCAGACATGCTGCCTGAGCACATACAATTACACTGAGAGGGGTCTTCGGCTGTTCTTCTTGACCAATATCAAGTCCAGAAGCTGGCAATAACAACCACTGGCTACGCCAGTAGAAATTACGGAAAATTTCCAATCGTGAACCGACCAAACTAACCTAAACCAAACATACGCCTCTGCCAGACTTATTGCGTGACAAGTGCAAGTCACACTTTTTGACTGATGGATTTATTTGTAACATCTGTAGTTGATTGCTAAGAGAGAATGATCAATCCTGGCATCATTTCCAACGGTCTAGCCTATGCTTTATGCGAGTCTCAGCCGATTACAGGCAAAGGCATAGTAAAACACAAGAATAAAGCAAGAGAAGACCCCCTTCATGGCTTGCCACATCCAACTTGAGGTACAGGATGTAAAAATATTAAATAGTACCAACCCAGCACCAAAATGGCTCCTTTCCTTGATCAATTTAGAAAGTGGCTTTCACAGCCCGCGCAATTGCCCATGCTCTTAAAGGCAACATGCTTTTACCACACAAGAAAAATCCTCCAAGCCTCCTATGTAGTTACGCTAAAACCAAGTGATTTCATCAAAGTCTGAGCTGTAAAAGCCTCTAAGCATCCAAGGCATGAAGAGCGCCTTGTATCCCATTCCGTTCCTGTAGCGTTCAAACAAAGGTAAGCCTATACCAGGCCGTCGTTCTTTTGCTGGGCCAGCAGGATCACGAATTGCTAGGTAGGTCTGAAGGAACAGGACAGAGGGAAAAGTGTGAAAAGAGTGACTATAGATCATGATCATCTATGATAGATCATGTAGTTACAGCTATTCAAGTAACTGTGCAAGAGTATGGTTGTACAATTTTGCTTATGCACACCGAGCTGTAGAACCGACTGAGTGTGTATGTGCGCGTATGTTGATGCAGATACATGTGTGCACAAGTGTGCTGATGCGCAGAAGTTAAGCCTGACAGGACAGAATGAAAGGGTATACCCGAGAAACACGCTAACAGCTTTAGGACTTACTTGTTATCAGGGCTCACTTACTATTAAACCTTAAACTAGCCTTCCAATTTACCATGGTGGGTAATTTGATACCCTTTGCAAAGTCTTAGATGATAAACTCTTTCTTTTATAGCAACATGAGACCGTAATTCCATTTTCTCCTCATCAACGTTGGGTTCGTGCTAGATTGTACTATTGCCGTTTGCAGCTGGAAGTGTTTATGGTGATTATTGTTTGTACCCGAGCAAGTATGTGCAATGCTCTCACCAAAATGGTTTGGTACCAATTTAGCAGTTATTGCAAGCCCGAGCAAATGCCCAAGATGACACTTACTAGCTTCTTGGCTAATCAGCTTTCCTTCTTAGCCAGATTTGTTCCTTTTTACACCTGGATGGTTGGCCATGTGTAAATTCCCTTCCAACATTCGGTGGAGCCGAGCCGGGATAGAATTATTAGCTTCTTGGCTATTCAAATTTCCTTCTTAGCCAAATTTGTTCGCTGTCACGACTATATGTTGCAGCAAAGAATTTTTGGGAGATGAGGAAGCAGGTCAAAATTGTCAATTGGTTAGTTACTCAGTGAACTATTTTGACACGCTGGCCTTACTTTAATGGCAGAGGTTGTGAATGGACCTGACAGGGCACGTGCACAGGAATTCTATGTTCGTGCGTTCCTACTTATGCGGAAATTGACAGAGAAGTAAGGATTGCTACTGATGTGCACCACGCGTTAAAAATTGTTGTACGTTTTTGCGGCAGGGTTAGACATCGCGTACCTCCACCCATACAACTTCTCTGAAGTCGTGTAGAAACCTCCAGTAGTGAGCACGTCTAGATTGAGAAAGCGTGCCCGCGTTTTGTTGTAGAAACTGCAGTGTTCTGCGGGCAGAAATGTATGTTTTCATGCGGTAGTGGACAGAATACTGGAGCGCCCCAGCCTAGTTATCATCATGAAGGAGGGGAACGACATTCATGCACCCTTGGATTGAGGCATCATGAATCCCTGAAGTCATCATTGGGACGCTGCCTTCTTGACTATCACAGTCGTGTGTTCTCAAAGTACAAACCAGAAGCTGTCTTCCTGATGATGTCAAAAACCTTCAGAGATAGAATTCCTTTCAAATTTTGACACTTCCAGCACTGCTTTTAGCCGTTTACTCCACTGCGGTGAAGAAAAACAACAACCAGGCTTCAATCCTTTTCCCTACTCTTAAAGAGCACACACACACACGCACATGCACAGTTCACAAAACAACCAATGACAGCCTTTCAATTTTGAAATTCGTCTGGTTGATCTGGTGGAGTCATACCTTTCTCCAATCGGAAAAAGAGGTCTTATCTGCAGGCACCATCAAAGGTTATCATGCAGCCACGTAAATGCTAAGGGCCTACCTCACAACGTCTCTGCCTTTATTTTTTGCCACCTTGGCTCGCTTGTAGAGCGTGTCCCTCTCTCCACTGACAGTTACCTCAGTGAAGTAGCAGGCGAGCAGGAGGTGTTTGCCTTTGCCCATGGCATCTACTACTATGACCCCCACATCGACTGTGACTCCGTCCTATGCATGGGTTTGAAATTTACACTGTGTAGTGATTGTATGTGTGTGTGTGCGCGCGCGTGTGTGTGTATGTGTGCATGTGTGTATGTTGGGAAGGGAGATGTGGGGATGTAGGTGCATAAGCTGTCCACTGCTGACTTTCACGTTGCCTGTTTCTCTTTCCTGTGCATGTGTTTTGCTGGATTGCTTTCACATGACAACCTGTGACAACACCTTCTCACAAAAATCGTCATGCCATTCCAAAATATCTGGACATCACACACAGCTCACCAGTAGCCGTAGAAGAAAACTAAACTACGCAGGCGGTAGTAGGAAAGGGAGATGCCCACATATAGCCACCAATGCCTACCTTTGACTGAGACCCGTGGTGCCTAGATAAGGCTGGCCAGAACCATACAATTTTATTTCACGTCTCCTCCTTGGTGCAAGAGGTCAACAGTTTTCCACCCTCTGGAAATACTGAAGTGGAAAGCTTGACTTTTCCCCTTCATTCTCCACCCACTGCCTCATACTCGCAACTCATAACACGTTAAAAAAGACAGCTACACCACCCAAAGAGCTAGGCCAGGAGAGTCAAAGAGCATGTAGTCCTCAGAAGTACGTATCATGTGTCATGTGTCACGCCTTCATTATCACATACTGTTACATGGCAGCTATGTGCCATATGTCACGCCTTCATTATCACATACTGTTACATGGCAGCTACGTGTCATATGTCACGCGTTCATCACATAATGTTACATGATGGCAGCTACGTGTCATGTGTCACGGCAGCTACTGTTACACGGCAGCTACGTGTCGTTTGTCACGCCTTCATCACATACTGTTGCATGGCAGCTGGCCTATCGCTGCAACAGCTCGCGATAGTCACAAGCACCAAACTATGGTTCCTAGGAGCTCTGCACATTTTCGTCTTCTGGCTGGAAGCATTAAAACACACAGTGTAATTAGACCAAAAAACGATACATCCTACTTGATAATTTTGGAGAAATAAAGCATGAGGCTCGTACTTAATGGTGATGAGGTACGAGAAAGTTTTGAAGTGCCAAGGCTGCCAAGGCCTGCATATCTTATCTTGCAGTTTATCGCATGGAAGTCTTCTATGCTTCTGCTGCTTCTGCTGGTCTAACTTCTATTTAAGCTGCTATTTGTCCATGATGCTGGTGACATGAATTGGACTGGACATTGATGTCACACCCAGCACGACCAAGAAGAGCTTGCTTAGGTGCCTGCACATCTGCGATTTACATAAGCTGAAAGATACTGCTGGGGGGCACACAACCACAAACGCACACATTCAGCAGTATCTTTATTTCCTTGGTACTAAAAACCCCGTCTACAGCATCTCACGATGCAAACAAAATTTAACTTTATAAGTTATCTATTGTTTCAATCAGCATGCCAAGAGTGTCCGGCACAGCCTTCCCTTCCCTTTGCGCTTACCTCATAGTCTTGCGACCTCAGGAAGTGGAAATGGTGCCCAGGGAACCGCCTTTGGATGAACTTGACTATCGTAGCAGTGAGGGGGGCGTACTCTTCTTCAAGCAAAATGTGTCTTTGGCATTCCTGCAACCAGTGGCTGAAAGACTTGAATCCAAATGGTGATGTTGAGTACAAATGGTGATGTTGAATACAAATGGTGATGTTGAGTTGATGTTGAATCCAAATGGTGATGTTGAGTACAACTTAATAAGCTTTATAGGGATGGATTTTAGCACCTGCAACTTTTTGCTGTTATTGCGCTAGCAAAAGCTGGAGGAATGTGTGGACTGTGCCATACAGCTTGAATGAGGTTGACTCTGTCTCGCGCTTTAAACGTGAACAAGCTGCACGAGAACTGTTAATGTTGTGCTGACAGAGTTACGGAGCCTGCTTGCCAATGGTACATAAGCTAAAGTATCTAACACTGTCATTTTGAAATATCAGAACAGCACAGACCAAATATGTTATGCAAGACCGCAAAGGTTATGCTTACAGCTTCTTCCAGCTCAGGGAGCAAAGAATGAATACTTGTGATTAAACAGGTAGCACACTCCCCTCCTTGCGCTTAAAAGAAAAGCTGCAAGGCTGTACAAAGAACGTGCAGCATTGCTTCTTTTCTGGTTTTGATCAAAGCATCCCTTTGTATCCAAGTCAGAATGCTGTTCTGTATAAAATTTGTGATGTCTTCAAATGTCTCAATGTTTGTCAATATCAACAATTCCCCCGCAACCTGTATCAGAATATACCTGTATCAGAATAGCAAAAAGCTGTGTTTGTTATTCCTAGGGTTGGCCAGAACCGTATATATGCACCGTATATGGACGTATATATGGTGATTTTTCTGCCAAAAATTCCATATATACACGTATATATATGGTTCTGGCCAACCCTAGTTATTCCTGGACCATGTATGACACCTCTACACCTTATTCACCACTGCTTCCTTACCCACCTTTTTGGTGACTACAATGTACCGTGCACAGTGCTCCATTGCCTCATAACCACGCTGCAGGCACAAATGACCAACAAACATGCACAGTCCTCACTGAACATACAGCGTTTGTCAAATACGCGAAAGGGCACTGGGATGCAAGATTGTCTGGCAACACTGCGGATCTGTGCATGATTTGTGGATCTCTGGCACACAGCTTCCTACACATGTGCATGCCTTTGTAATCCAAACTAAACTAAACTAAACTACGCATGTGCAGGTGTGAATTCAGGCTCCTACATATCCCTTTAGGGCGCTTCAGGGTCCACGGCATAAGTTCTACATGGTCGGGCAAAGTGGATGCTTAACAGCTTTTATCAATTGCCTTCATTGAGGCACAACATGCATGGGCACAGGCTTTATAAAAATCCATGATAATGTCTGCTGTTGCTAGGGCAGAGCCCAGATGTGCAGCAAGCATCTAATTTTGTGTCGTCCAGGCTGCAAGCACACCCAGAAATTAAAAACTAGGTAAGCAAGCAAGCAACCCTTCCTTCCTCTTCCTTAGGGTTTAGTAGCTATAGCAACAGCAATGACTTAACTACAGACCTACGTGACTTAGCACTTACCACAAGCGCCCTTGCATCTACATCCAAAAGGCCCCCGCCCTGACATCCGCCAGCCTCTTTCAAGATACGCACAATGTCACGGTTTGATGAAAACACCCTTTCACGATAAATTTGATTGTAAGTGTCAAATACTTGAACCGTTTTCCTGTGATCAGCTGATGTGTTCCTGCTTATTTTAATGTAGCTGCTGTTGCTGCTGCAGCTGTTGGGTCCCCCATGCTTTAAAGCATTGAAAAAAGCTGCTGTCATTAAGTCATTGCTGTTGCTGTAGCTTCTGGAATTGCTGCCGTCGCTGGGACCGTGCAAAAATCTGCTGCAGCAGCTGACCGTGCACCTGCTGACGCTGCTGCTCATTGTGCTACTTCCCCTGCCGCTGCACTCTGTAGAAAGCCCTGCGGCGTTCCAAAAACAGAAAAAAAGGCCGTGAGCACACTTTGAGACACAATCCAGAAATCCTTTCAGGCAGTCGACACTGTTTTCTTATATTGGATGGAGGGAAATTCAGAGCAGGAGGCAGGGTAAATAGGAGGCTGAAAGGTTGCAGCTCTGTTAAACCTCCAGGCTCACTGAATTTACACGCAGCCGTCAGATTTTTAATCAGTAAATTAAGGCTGCTTCAGTTTGGCTCTATGCGGAGGAAACAGACACAAATGTGTTGGGACAGAGAGGCCGGTTTTCAGGGTGCCAAAATATGGTTTTGAGGTTTGATAGGGATAAAATATTTAATCATCTTATGGAAATTTCTCAAGCTGCATTATTATTTGGGCGACAGAACCCTTGTTGCTTGTTAAGGAGCCCCATATTTTGGCCTTTATCTTTCTGCTCAAATGTTTCACCACTGTGCATATTGCGTAACTTCATCCTCAAGCGCTTGGAGGTTGTTGCGCAGGTCACAATATAGTTCAGACTTGAATTACAGTTTAAGTATAGCTAGTATTTAAAGCACAAGTGTTTTCACTACGTACAATGCTATTTTACTGACCACATTTCTCAGGGTATCAGTACGAATAGGGGGAAGACTTGCCATTGGCTTGCATGAATAGACATTCAAGAGCAGGTGCCAATCAATCGTTCACTGAATTCTCCCTCTAAATAATAACACCAACCGAAAACTATGGCCCTGAATCTGTGACATCCCATTATAACTACTTCTGCACAATACTTGGTAGTTTGGGGAATAAGCGTGCAAAAGACTGTAAACACTCCTCAAGATGCGGGGGTGAGAGCCATGTTGCTGCACTCAAGAACCCCTTTTAGCGCAGACTGGTGGTGATGATTATTAGAGATTCTAACTTGAACACTAGACGCCACCAACATGGTCAAAGTTTTGACACAGACTCAGTTCAAAGTGGTTTTTTTCTTATTCTTTACCTACAGGTGCCCCATCTACCAGACCTCGGTCGAAACAGTTTGTGGGGAGATGGTGGCACCACGATTCAGCAGTAGCAGCAGTTAATCCATGCTCAGTTCCAGTACCATTGCAGTAGGTTATACAGACCAGTCGGTTGTACAGACCAGTTTCAGTAGTCTCACACTTCAAGTGTGACACTTGTGTTCAAACTCCAGTTGTCCCTGCAATTCCAACTTGTCCAATGTGTGTGGGTTTTGACCTTTTGAAAGGTAACTATTTTTCAGTATGCGTCTACTTTGGTGAACCAACGTCTACACTTTATTTTTGCCTGCTTCTTCTCGTATCTTTAAAATAAGCATTTTCCAGTTGCGTCACAGCCCTTTTTTTACTTTGTTTGTTTTGAGGTTTACCTCGTTCTCATAGGTTCAGCAGCCATTCCAGGTTGAATGCCTTTGTAACCCCAACTAAACTAAACATTATCACATGGAGCTCATATTGCTACTACACATACTGCATTGACGACCATGTCGTGTGGCACGGCGGCCGGAGAAAAGCGATGCCTGCATTGACCCACGCAGTGGTCACATGAACCTGCACACAAACGTCACATTAATGCATGCATGGTAATTGTTGAGGAATACAACTGGCACACAAGGAAACCATGCCTGCAATCTTAATAAAGGTGCGTGCAAGTGCAAGTAAACATGCGTGCAGCAACTCAAGAACACACTGCCTTAGCCGTTATTCAATTGAATCTCTCATGAGGCTGGTGTGCCTTCAAGATGAGCTCGTTCGATGATGTTTGGTGTAAACAGTTGTTTATGACGTGCGTTTCGTCGCTAAAACTGAAATAAATAGTGGCGCTGCGCTTGGGGAACCCTAGCCTAGGTCCAAATTAACAAAGCTTTCTCTGGCGCTGTCCAGAGGTTTCTAGGAACTGGTCAGAGACCTTGGATTCATAGCCCGTACTTGCAATCCATGCTTAAGCTGCTGGTACCATAACCTCGTCGTGATAGCCAAAGCTCGGTGGTGAGCAAGGGCTTTCTTGCCCTTCATTGACTTCCCAAATCCTCTCTCTCCTGTGCCTACGCCTGGCAATTCTGCCCTAAGCAGAGTTGTGTGCACTCTCCTGGAACTAGTTCCCTGCTCATCCCAGCTAGCCTTGCGTGTGCAAATGCATGGATTGCACAGCTCATGAGCTGTGCGTTTGCCCAATGCTGGTGCTCAATGCATACCTGCATCCTCAATATCCTGTGTGTGCCTAGTGTCATGCAAAGAAAGTGCAAAGCAAGTAAGATGGCTGGTGCAGGCCTGTTGCAATCGCCCTTGCCTGTAGTGGAGGACGGCTCTATGGGACGGCTCTATGAGACTTTGCAACTCTGAATCTCCGTTCTCAATCGCAAGTGGCCGGAATGCAATTGTGCTGCAGCGATAATAAGTTTAACTTCCTACTCTTCGCGAACATGCAAAAACATGATTTCGCGGCATCGCGGAATGCTCTCCAGGGTCCAGTATGTCTTAAAATTAAGTTACCTTTCCAGCTGTCTCAATCTTATATCAACTGCGCAACCAGGATACGACAATGACTTACACCCTAGTCCCCTAGTCCCTATGTCAGTCCCCTATAATATAATATATTATATTATATTATTAATTAATTCTCTCCTCTGTCGGTCCCCAGTCCCCCCAGTCCCCCTGGTCCCCTTAGTCCCCCGGTCCCCAGTTATTTATATATATAATCATAGGGAGTGAGACCCGGACTCCCTAGGGACTGGACTTGGTCCGGACTCGCTCGATCTTTTAAGGACTCGGTCTGGGGACTGAAAATTAATAAACAGGGTCCCTGGACAGTCCCTCAGTCCATTGTCGTATTATGGCAACCAGGGTGTCGAAGGCCAATCGGAAAGCACCATCCTTCTCAGCATGAGCTTCTTATTACTCGATTTGGCTTAAAATGTTTGGAGAGGGTAATCTTTTCAAAGCTATAAGGCTCTCAGTTTCTCTAGCAAACCATAGGCCCTAGACGCTTCGTGTCCTGAATTCCAAAAATAAAACTAATATTCCCCGCAGCACCCTGTACTAGACAAGATTGTGCACTATAATAGTCATCACTGCTAAGAGAAGCCTATAAAAATGGAGGCACCAGAGGTTCAGCGGTTCTAACTAAGGATTGCTTGTTGGGCTTGTGCAAGCTCATCAATTGACTGTATCTTTGACCCCTCCTCTTTTCAGACTGCCTCAGGGCTGCAGCTGCTAATGCCGTAGATACGATGGTTCCAAGGAAGAAGGCATTTTGGAGAGTGGACCTTAGAGAATAGTCAGACTGTATACACTACTCAGTGCGGCGCTTACTAAATGACTAAATGACACCATGACCATCTTTCACAATCAAGGCTACTTAGCGGAGCCGGTTTTAAATCAAGTGGGGAGCGGTAATCTCTAGATAGCAGCTACCTTTGCATTTTTCCTGCTGATCATTTTCTTCCTTCTCGCGAACAAATTACATTTAGTGTTGTGCACCTGACGCTTGACGGCATCATTGGTAAATGACGCTGACGGCGTATTTTATGTCAAATTGACGGTGAAATTAGTAAATTACGCCGTCAATCGTCAGAGTTTAGTGACGGTAACGCCGTATTTAACGATCGTTACTTACGGTGCCATTGTTGAATAACGCCGGTATGTGCACAACACTGATTATTTATAGTGGATAGTTAGCATGTCCAATTGTCCGCTCCCCGTGAATCCCGAAGTTTGGCTCTCCGGTGCAGTGTACAGAAAATAGGGAGAATTCTTGACTTTTAGTGTTGCGGTAAACAGAACTCACAAGAACTACGCTGTAACGACGCAGGTCGTAATAAATCAGAAAATATCAGGTGAAATCAGATACAATCAGATGTTCCAAGCATCCGTGCTTGCACACGTGAGTACTTTTCGACAATCCGAGAGAATCCATCCGAGGGAATCTATCAGGAAAGTACAAAAATCAGATTTGGGTTATCAGTATTCTGTTTAAATCCGTCAACCGAATAGCTGAGAGGTCATCGGTGCGCCTTGCGGGTTCAAATCCGTCTGCCATTTTCCAACGTTACATTTGGTGGAGTTCGCACGGTCTTGATTGCACCCAAGGAGCTCAGCAGACAGTCAAGCGCGCAGAGGTGCCATTCGCAGGCGTCAAACATTTTGGCGGTAGGAAGTGTCTCTGTCTACTTGCCTTCCTTGCTTTGTGCTTTACTGCTGTTAATTCACGCACCGCTGAACTCAATTGTGTTTGCACGTGACAAATAAGCACCAGTGAGAACGCTCTGTTGTTCTCCCTGATAACGCAACAGGCCGCTCAGATGGCACAGCAGATGCTGCAGCAGCAGCAGCCTCAGCAGCTTCAGATGCTGGTTGCCTTCCCAGAATGGAATGGCCAGGAGAGCTGACTGATGTGAGACTCTGCTAGCAGAGTCTCACATCAGTCAGCTCGACTCAGTTCTGCACGCAGGCTGGGGTCCTGGACCAGCCTCAGCGGTATTTCCATCTGTTGTTAACTACATGCAAAACACAGCGCAAGGCCACCGAGTTCATTCACTTCCACATGCGCCAGCACCCTGAAAGCAGCACCAAGGCCATCAAGGACGCCTTCCTGGAGCGTTTCCAGTCAGAGGTACGCAACAATGCTGCAAAGGCCAGGGATGCATTTTACAGCAGACAAATCCGTATGTCAATGGGCATGTCTGTGCAAGATTATGCAAGTCTGTTCAGACAGCAAATTGTACACATTCCAGAAATGCATGAAAATGACTGTGAAAATGACCGAATCCGTCGGTTTCATTCTGGTTTGACACCTCAACTCCGCACAGAATGCATTGTAAATATGAATGGCAATGAATTCACATGGATCCCCCTTGAAGTGCCTCTGTCCTGTATCGTCATGTCCGAATCCGGATTTGGACATGACGATGCAGGACCTATTCACAGCGCAAGGCCTGACTGACAAGGACCTGGTCCAGGACCTTGGCATAGGTGAGTAGCTGTCTGCGTCATCCTATGCAGGGTTGTACTGTGCTAGTAATGCTTGCATCTTAGTTTCGGTGTCTGAGCTGTGTGTGACGTCCTTGCAATAAGAACCGTGCATTCAATGTACCTGGCAATTGATGCTAATTTGAACCACCTTTTCTTTACTGTTTCTTTTCCTTCCTGACCTTGCGTGCATTACATTTGGATTATTCATTACTGTGATGGATGATCTGACAAAATCAAGGACAAATTCACGCGCAGGGAGGAGAAGTTTTCAATTGCAGACAGCATTAATGCGTCAGGGGCAAGCGTTTGTATGGGTTTCTGGTGCAGGGCCCTCATACGCCGGCACCGTTGCTGACCTTGAGGCCGCTCTCAAAAGGAGAAGTGCAGGTGGGAAGAGCGGGCATGGTTTGACTCCTATCGCCTATCCTTATTTATCCTTAATTGCAGTTGTTTAAGGAGCACAGCTTCCTATGTGCCCAACACCACACCTCAGGTTGTGAAAACATGCACTTTAACCTCATCTCCCTAATTTTGAAGGGGGAGGTGGTGGCATTAAATTGTGAGTGTAGGTCAAATTCCATCATTGCATCTTCCTTTTCCTATACAGCTTTAGGAAAGGACGAGGACAGTTGGAGGAAGAGGAGTCCGTGGACGAGGCCATCCTGTCAGAGGTTGAAGGTGAGCACCATTATTAAGATCTGGAAAGGAATTGGATAATGAGGCTGTGTGCTGTGCTGTCCACTTGGATATGGGCCGCTCTTTTGAAATGATAGGCCATGTTGCAACGAATGTTTGCGCCTTCATTTTGCTCTAGCTAATGTGAGTAATTGTCTGTCACCTCCCCATTGCAGGCATTTCCGACGATAATGACGCCAGTGAAGGGATCGCAGAGTTTACTGGTGCCATGGAGGAGCTGGAGGAGCTGGAGAAACTGGAGGACATGGGGTGGGCAGGTGCGCAGTGCACCGCAAAGATTATGTGCAAAAAGGTTGTCTCGTCCTTTCAATCATTGTAAAGAAACTGAGTTTAATTACTTGCAGTAACAAATTTGTTCGTGGCCTAGCAGTCGCACTTGTGCTACCTCTCCTTCTCTTTCTTGCCCTTGATCACGAAATGTGTATTGCACTGAAGTTTGCATGAATGTTCATTTAAATAATCTTAGTATCTGATATCCCGCTCTGTTTGCAGATGTCTTCAGCGAGAAGAAGGGGAGGTAACGATGACCAGGAAGGTATCGATGACCATTCTTCTGTTCAGAGTATGAAGCAGCTATTTTGTCTTGTCAAGCATTGCAGTTAAGATTGCGTTTAGTGAACACACGTTTATATGGATGGGGTATTGCATAAACCTTCTTGTCAAGCATTGCAGCTAAGATTGCTTTAGTGAACGTACTTTTATACGTATGTGGTGTTGCATAAACCTGGGGTAACTTATCTATATTTGCGTGGTAGCTTTTGCTTTGGTTTGCTGATGCAAATTCTGATGCTCCTTTCTTCACAAAACATCTGCGTTCCTCTTGGCTGGCCGGAGAATGTGCTTCTCATAGCATCGTGGACCACGTCCCGCGCCTTGCAAAAGCCATCTTGGACGGCACCTGGCATTCATGTATATATGCTTTCACATTCATGTATATATGCTGTTGCGTTGCCCATCTTAATGAGATCGCAATGGGAGCGCCTTGCCAAGGCGCTTCCATTGCGATCTCATTAAGATGGGCAACGCAGCACCAGCACCAGCACCAGCAGCAGTGGCAGCAGCTGCACCCATCAACAATGAAAGCAGCAGCATCTCCACTCACGAGTATTTCAAGCCCTCCCATGGCAACCCGTGCGTCAACTGCAGCAGCAAAAGCAGGTGGCGTGCCTCCATCCCTCTCCCCATCACCCAACCCCCCAGCGACCACCCTGGCATTACCGTCCATCCCCTCTTTGCCTGTCCTTGCACCATGGCTTGTTCACTCCTCACCTAGGGTACGTGGCGCTTGTAACTTGTAAGGATTTGCACTGCTGTATATGTAATAATTGCGTAATAACTTGTGGATGCGGTGTGTCTTGTATCGTCATGCTCCCAATTGTTGTTCCCAATTGTTGTCAGGGAATATTTAACAATCATCACACAATGCCTCCCTATACGCAGGTGGATGGCTCTAACGCTGCCAAGCGGCAAGCCTTGTCCACACCTGCAGAGCTCAGCATGGTAGAGCCATCATCACCACCACCACCACCACAGCAGCTTCAGCTTCAGCAGCAGCAGCAGCAGCAGCAACAGCAGCAGCAGCTGCAGCAGCAAGAACCACCACCAGCACAGCACCAGGAGATCACTCTGGCCGACCTACACACAGGTATTGCTAAGCTGCAGTCGTGGTGTCAGCAACGCTTCAAGGGCACGAGCATGCCCAGCAGCTCCAGGGGTGCACTTGGCACAAGTATCTCCAACCAAATGCGCCCTCAACACGCCCTGAACGCCTTGTTCAGCCCCAACCTTGCCAAGGCACTTCGCGTGCATGTGCCAGGCACACCAGGGCTCACCTTGCAAGCAGACCATGGTGGCCACCAACGCCCCCTCTACGGCTTCATTGAGTTGCTTGTCCGTATGCAGGTGAGATTGCTACCTTTTTTTTATGGCTGCCACTTTCAGTGGCAAAGCCGAGATGTAAGGTTTGCACGTGAGGATGAATAGGCATACAATAGTTCATGGTAAGATGTGCTGCAAACCCGTTGAACATTCTTGTAAGCATTGCCTTATTTTCATTTTTCACATGTCCGCATTTCTTTGTTACAACATATAGGAGTTCCAGCGCACAGCACGCAACAATTACTTTAGAGTCACACTGACATACTTTCTTCTGCGCGTCTTGATTGCTGCCCTTATTTCAACACAAGGTTTTTGTCCGTCTACACCTCCACTCCATTTCTTCATGCGCACTTTGCATTTGAAAATGTCTATCACAAAAATTTGAAGATGGTGTACTGTTGCCTTGCATCTCCAATTCAGCTAATTATGGTACAGTTTGAGGATTGCAGCCGGGGCATCATGTCAGCAAGCATGCTGAATGCCGCCAATCAAGGCACCCTCAGTACCCAAGCTACAGCAGCAAATGTGCCGTTGTCGGAGCTGCGCGCCCTAGCGGTGCCCATGACTGACACCGCTGCTGCGGTGGGCATCATTCAGCATGCAGGGTGGGTTTGAATGCTTGTAGATTGAGCCCTTTTGATGATCCATTATGCTCTGTAAAGTGCAACGAGCAGGCATGCCTACAGTGCAATGCAACGGTTACCAATGATTGGCAACTCTTTCCTACCTCATTAATAAAATCTTCTCCCCGATACAAGTATGTCAATTCATTGAGTGCAACAATTCAGTCCTCAATACCCTTCATTTCAGGACAACCAGGCCTCTCCTCTTGTATGCAGAATTAGCCGACAACATGACATGCACGCAACCCTGCGTCTGATCTTGGGGGGCCCTGACTGTACAAGCCTTATAAGCCTGCTTCTGCTTTCAGCAGCGCAGCAACAGGGCCTGGATGTGACAGCCGGCGGCCACTCCGCAAAAAATGACGAGTGGAAACAGACTGACATCTGGCCACCCGTGCTGCATAGCGCCATTCTTTGCGGTCTCTTGGATGCGGCGGAGGTCAAAAGCTCAATATGCATTATACGTTAACGGTGCGTATTGATTCTGTTGATGAACAAAAGCACCTTTGGTAGGTAGTTGGATGCTCATCCTTTTGATGCGACAGCAGGTGGACCCCATTGAATACAGTCAACAATATCTTGCACTGTCCCTGTAATACCCAGGCATACCAATTATACCATTACTATGACCTACAGCACTAAATGCTGTGTGTGGCTTAATGAGTATTTTTCAAGATGAGGTGCTTCCTCAAACCTGCGTCACGACCGGTCCCTATGGAACCATAATTGCACTTCACAAACGCAATCAGTCAAATCTTGTGTTGTGCGCAATGTCATTGCAATCACAACACGATCTTTGCAAATTCAGGCCGCCGGGCACAGAAGTGCTATCCAACACGGGGGTCCACAATGCCAGCAAAGGATATGTGGAGCAGATCGCAAAAGAGGTAAAACAGGGCCAAAACTTTAAGGAGTGAACCACCATGAGGCCAATCTGGTTGGTTTTTAATGCTATGGGTATTGGTAATGCCACAAAAGAAGAATAAAGCGGGATGATTAAATTAACACGCTAAACCCCTAAAGAATAATCTAAAACCCTAAGGAAACAAGTACGGAAAGAAGTTTAAAAAATCACCATAAGTTCCCTCTTACTACTTGTAAAGTTACGTGGCTCGGACAGAAAAAGGCAAACACGATGCTCTTTGAGACTTGTTCTCTGGCTTTGTGCATGCCTGAAAAGAACAGAAAAAACTGACGCAGGCCAAAGCAGGCCGCGCGCAAAATAAATATGAGAGAGAGCCAGTAGCAGAGTTGCTAATGAGGCGGGTTTGTTGTCAGCCATGCACGTGGGTGCGCAGTGCCTCCTGATCATCTGCACTGCCGCGCCCCCTGCAACAACCCCCCCATAATCCCCTTGTAGGCAAAGTGCATGGATGGATGATTTTGGGAAGTCTGTGGATTGAATGGCAACTGAATGTGTAATCCAAGTTCCACGCTTTTGGTGTTGTTAGACCCAGCCTTATCAGAGGGGAAATGGTGAGCTCAATTGTAAATTGTAACTGCTGCTACGAGAGTGATGGTGTGTAAGGTCACTTTTTATTGGGTTGATTTTGCCACTCACACCTCGCATTTGGAGACTGCAAATGGTTTCACCTGTGTCGGCTGCAAATTGTGAGCTATTGAGAGAGAGAGAGAGAGATTATAAGGAGTACGTAATGCACATGAACCCGACACATCTGCTTCAGGATAAACATGGGCAGATAAATGTTTTGTACATAGAATATGGCGTGTCATCAGTGTGCTCCCTCAGCTCCTTCTTTTGTACATGGGGAACTCTATGTTCCCGTCGAGTATGGGATGATCAATAATTTGTGTAAAATATGTCATCAATGTGTCCCTCTGCATTTACTCCTTCTTGTGTGCAGGAGGGCCTAATTGATGTCATCAACATCAATCCCCAGAGCCAGTGCGTCAAGCGTGCCTACGGTTTTCCCGACTTCCAATCATGGTTCAGCCACCACGTGTGGATGCAAGTGCAGGTGGAGGCAACTGTGAAGAGGCTGGCTAGTGCCCGACTCAACCAGGTGTACGCCGGTTCTAAACTGAGCAAAATGATGGGCAAAGGCAAGGGTCGAGCTCCGGAGTCCTTGCCACTGGGACGGGAAAAGGCAGAGAAGGCAGTGATGAACTTTTCAGCAGCACTTGATCTTGCACGCAGGAAGCAGTAGCAGCAGCTCAAAAGGGGCCATTGAACGCAGTTAGGTCAATGTGTTTGTGTTTTCTGCCGCCTTGTTTCAAGTGTGTTTGTGTTTCCTGCCCCTTTTTGTGTGGCAAGCCCCGGGTGTCAAAGGCTCAGTTGCGCAGTTTCTCTTCCTTATTTGACTATACAGTGCGTGTCTGTCATGCTGGTTTGTGCTCATCTGGCCTGGTGCAAGAAGCTGCAATCAAGTTAGCTAACATAGCTGAATGAACACCGTGTGACAGAGCTGTGCGTATAGCTCAAAGTATAAAACCTCTTATTCACCCTGATTTATTGAGTAACAAGAGAGGGGGGGGTCTAATAGAAGATTGTTGAAGCGCCGCTTTGCAACTATGCCTTTTTGGATTTCACAATCATTGTTTTCAGAGCACCTATTCAGGTAGCATACTTCCCATCGTTTTTCGTTACTTTCAGTGCTCTCAGTTCTTCTGTCCTTGACTGTAGGGTCCTAAACCTGTAAATGTGGTCATCAATTACTACTTTTTCATCTTGTGCAAAAATGTGTGCCTGGTTTTTGGCTGTTTGTTGGCCCTTTGTTGTACCGTATGGGTCACTCATTGTCCCCCAGTGTCTGAATTTCTTTTTTGGTCGGACTCACCTTTCTTAATGCACGCCGGTTCTGTCCGAGCGTAGTCTTGCACTTGTACTTTTACTCTTATAATGTGTGCCTCTTTTCTATACTCCAATTGAATTTGAACGGTGCTGGCTACTCAACCAGGTATTGCAGCTTGCAACCAGAGGTGATGTCTACTACAGCTTCCTATCAAGGATAGGAGAGCACTCTGTAGGAGCTGAGTTTAAACGGTGAAATGTTGGAAAGCAATTACTGAACAGAAAGTGTGCAGACTACTTTTGTTAAAGAATGAACCCACATAAGCAAAATGAGGAGCAGCATATAATAAGGGATATAAAAGGAACAGACATGTTATTGTCACACAAAGGATAACGAGTTCATTTGCCTGTTTGATCTACTCAGTGCAAATATTTGGTTGGGTTACACTACGGTTAGCCTTACACTACGGTGCGTGCAACACTCCTTATGATCTGCGATGTGTAGCGAGCTACCAACCGCCACCTTCTTATTTCTACCCAACTGGGAAAACAAGAGCATCAATGCCTACAGAGCATTGGTGCGAGATAACCCAAGACACTGTACCACGCTTGGCTTCATCCCCAAGACAATACTCACATATGCAATGCCAACCTAGTGGAAGGGTGTACAACGTAATTTCTCCAACCACACCTGGAGCATGGATATTATTGCTGTCTGGAACAAAGAAGCACAACAGCATTTAACTGATGCCTCACCGAATTGGCTGCAAACACTGCAAAGGAGTATCCCAGAAGCAGTTTGGAAAAGAAATCAGTACCTCGCAAGAGAGGACACAGACCACATCACCAACCATGGGACGATAAGCAGTTTGAATTGAAGTGCCCCAATTAGAAATTATGGGCATACACGGACGG
>Ga0307948_1000858_pt1 | contig 20834 bp, 24 predicted proteins | sample OrgLakmetagen280_FD_201824 | JGI IMG/M metagenome (GOLD analysis project Ga0307948, IMG submission 201824) | Saline water microbial communities from Organic Lake, Antarctica - #280 | ecosystem: Environmental > Aquatic > Non-marine Saline and Alkaline > Saline | place: Antarctica: Organic Lake...
GTCTGCCTCTGATGCATTGTCTGCCTGTTGCATTGTCTACCTGTTGCATTGTCTGCCTCTGTTGCATTGTCTGCCTCTGTTGTATTGCCTGCCTGTTGTATTGCCTACCTGTTGCATTGCCTACCCGTTGCGTTGCCTACCTGGGCTTGTGGTGTTGCATTGTCTGCCTGTTGCATTGTCTGCCTCTGATGCATTGTCCGCCTCTGATGCATTGTCTGCCTGTTGTATTGCCTACCTGTTGCATTGCCTACCCGTTGCGTTGCCTACCTGGCGCCCTCCCAGTGCTGAGCTTTCCCAGTGCCTCAGGCTGGTGGCTTCTTGGCAAGCAAAACTCATGTCAGGGGCGTGACAGTCAATACTAGTGCTGCTGAACCATTGTCATCCCCGCTTGATGAACACTGACACTGTCACTGGTGTAAAGGGTCTGATTTCCCTGCAGTCCATCCACAGTGCAGTGATTTCCCTGCAGTCCATCCACAGTGCAGTGATTTCCCTGCAGTCCATCCACAGTGCAGTTCGTACAACACACAAAATGTGCGCTAGCGCATGCACGTAAGTGAAATCATTGTTGGCACGAGGCGTCCTCAACAGAGCCCGTAGAGGGCCAGGAGCAACATGTTTAGGGTTGGTCAGAACCATATATAAACGGTGTATGTACGGCATACTTGGCAGGGAAAACACCAATTATACAGTCATATACGGTGCATATATACGGTTCCGGCCAACCCTTTAACGTGTTATGAGTAAAGTTGGTGCAGAGTGTTGAAAAGTGGCAGGGAGGGGGGGCGTTAATAAGGATGGGTAATTTATACATAGAGGGAGGGAGGGCATTAAAATCGAGCAGCGTGTCAACATGTGCAAAGCACACACAGCGTGTCAACATGTGCAAAGCAGCGTGTCAAGCGTGTCAACATGTGCAAAGCACACATACATGCTCCCTCACTGCACTTTTGCTGGGGGGGGGGGGCATTAACAAGCGGAGGGCATTGATAGCGAGCAGCGTGGCAACAGGTGCAACACAAAAAAAAAACGTTCCCTCACTGCACTTGTGCGTGTGTGTATATACTCAGGCTGCTTCTAGCAGAGAGGCACCTGCTCAGGGCAGCGGACAGACTGTAGGGACCGAAGGGGAGGGGGAGGCGCAAGGGGGGGGTGGGGCAGCATCCGGGCCCTTCGTGGCTGTGGCACCTGTGCGTGCGGCGATAGGTGGCAGGGAGCGTACGCTGGTGATGCAGGAGGTGAGCTTGCATGGTGCTCAGGTGTTGGGTGGATTTGCGTGTTTGTCTTGGGTGGGTTTGTGTGTTTTTTGTGGGTGGGTTTGCTTGTTTGTTGTGGGTGGGTTTGTGTGTTTGTTGTGGGTGCGTTTGCGTGTTTGTCTTGGGTGGGTTTGTGTGTTTGTCTATCTATGGCACCTGTGCTGCTGGCAGAGGGTGTATGCTGCAGGAGATGAGCAGTGTGTGCTGCGTGTTTGGATGCTCACAGGAATTTAAGAGCAACTAGCCGCAGCGGCTCTGTTGCATGGCGCCCTTCTGAGTGTGGACCCTCGCACATTTCCAGTCACGTGCACACACACACACACACACACGCGCCCATCATGCCTGCAGATTTCAGAGGCTGTGGAGCAGCAGTTACTGACAGCTGCCGCCATGGAAAAAGACTTTGGGGCGCCCTTGCTCATCCACCCCTCCACTCACTCATCGGACGTAGACAAGGGATCGCTGGATTTGTTTAAGTGCGTGTGTGGGTTTCTGTGACAATGTGGGCGTGGGTGTGTGTGTATGTGTAAGTTATAATGCGCACACTTGTTTTGCATGTCTGTGTGCGCATGGTGTTGATGAGGTGGTATTGCGATGTAGGAGAATGGGGGTTCAGGGGACTTTCCTACGTATGAGAGACCCATTGAAGCGTAAGGCCACTTCAAGAGAGCCACACGTCACCGAGCGCTTTCTGCTTCATTCTTGGAAGCCTGTGCTCTTGTGTTTGTGCTAGCGTTACTGCTCACAGCAGAGGGATAAACCTTAAAATTGGGTGGGTTCAATTGAAAATCCAAACATATCAGTGTGTAGTCCATAAAAGTGATAATTAGCTCTCCCACAAAGCCGTTGCTCATGTGATGTTCATCCCCTGTGTTATCTCTCTTATTTCCATAATGTATTTCCATAATGTGATTTCCGTTCCTTAGTGATATCTCTCTTTATTCAGGCTGTTTCACTGCCATCTTGCTTGGTTACATGGTTTACTCTTTGGTTTACTCTTTGGTTACATGGTTTACTCCTTGTCTTTGCTCTTCCCTCACAAGGGCTGGCAATGGAGGCTTTCGTGTCCCAGGCTGCTTTCAAAGCTGACATGGCGGCCTGTGTGTTGCTGCCTTGCCTTCTTTGCCCGCACCGCTTATACCGATCCTCACTCCAATCTCACTCCAATCTCACTCCAATCTCACTCCAATCTCACTCCAATCTCACTCCAATCTCACTCTCCCTGCAGGGCTGACGTGGCGGCCTTTGTGTTTGATGCCAGCAGCATCGAGTCCTTCGGTGCGGCCATCAATCTCATGGTGCAGGTGAGAGTGGGTGGGTGGGAAGTGTGTGGTACTAGTTGAGAAGGCAGACGGTGTTTGAACAAAGCAAATTCATCGCATGGTGCAGGTAAAAACAAGCGGGTGGTGTGTGTGGTATCAGTTGAGATAAGCAGGCGGAATACGTATTGAAACAAAACAAAATCATCGCATGGTGCAGGTGAGAACGAGTGGGTGGTTGAGGTTGTTGACGGCTAAGGTATTTGAACAAAGCACATTACATACACACACATGCACGCACGCAGGTGTCTTCTCTGGCAGGTGACACCCTATAAGGTATTTGAACAAAGCACATTACATACACACACATGCACGCACGCACGCAGGTGTCTTCTCTGGCAGGTGACACCCTACCATGCGTGCTGGTAGCTGCGAAGGAGGACCTGGTAATGGGGGCTCAGTTGGAGAAGGAGATGGCCGCAGTGTTGGCAGAGCTGCAGGTACGCGTGCTGCAGCTTTAATTGTTGGTGTCGAGAGTTCTTATGTGTAGGTCTGTTCTGCAGTGACTATGATGCAGGTACGCGTGCTGCAGCTTTGGTTGTTGGTATCCAGAGTTCCTATGTGTACGTCTGTTCTGCAGTGACTATGATGCAGGTACGCGTGCTGCAGCTTTGGTTGTTGGTGTCGAGAGTTCCTATGTGAAGGTCTGTTCTGCAGTGACTATGATGCGCGCCTGCAATTTGCATGCTAAGTAAGTAAGTATACCTATGATGCCTTAGTGTATATCTATGATGCCTTAGTGTATACCTATGATGTGTGCCTTAGTATATATACCTATGATGCCTTAGTGTATACCTATGATGCGTGCCTTTACATTGCATGCTACGTGTATACGTTTCTGTGTGATGGGAACCACAGGTGTGATTGGCAACAGCACGACATACATAAGCACACAAGCACTCACAAATTACCATACAGAAGCTCGCACACCATACACACACACGTGTTTGCACAACTGCTTGATCATTCGAGTACTCATGCTTGCACACAACACCCCTTTTGCAGGTGCGCGATCCTGTGCGCTGCTCTGCGCTGCTGGGCGAGCTTGGGGGTGTGTTTGGCACCCTATCTGCTGCGGCGGTGTGCCCAGACGGATGGGTGCCAGAAACACCAGACCGCAAAGCACGTAGGCAGCTGGTGCAGCAGGTGGGTCTGATCTGGATGTGTGTAGTGTTGGTTGTGGGGGTGTGGGGGTGTGGGATGGATGTGTGGGGAGGGAAGGGAAGGGGAAGGATGAAGACGGGATGGGAGTGTGGGTGTGAGGGGAAACGTGTTGTGGGTTTGTCTTGCCGTACACAATAAGAGAATAAGTAGGGTTGGCCAGAACCGTATATATACACCGTATATGACCGTATATTTGGTGATTTCCCTGCCAAGTATGCGTATATTAACCGTATATATATATGGTTCTGGCCAACCCTAAGAATAAGTACCAGGTATGTCACAAGTATGGTAGGAGACCTGTACTGGAAGCAGTGTCTGTATGTACTCTTGTTGATCTGTATTTATTCCCTAAAAGTGGTGACAACATTGTTGGTTATCAAGCCAGCGTAACAATCCAATTCAACTCTCGTTCCAATTCTGCTTGTTTTCTAGATTGGACACAGCGTCCTTGTACAGGATATCGGTGTGTGTGTGCCATTTCAAGCGTGCGTGGCTTGCAACACTGCAACAAAACCTAAGTGTGTACCATTTTACAACGTCTACCACTATAACAAAACCTAAGTGTGTACCATCTAACAACGTCTACCACTATAACAAAACCTAAGTGTGTACCATCTCAAGCGTGCGTGGCATGCAACACTATAACAAAACCTTTGACTGCTGCATATTGAAATTCACGGTCATGAAGCCTGCAAGTGTGCCTATGCACACTCACCACACACACACATACACACACACACAGATTGCCGTCTAGTCACGTGCGTGGGCATTGTGAACGTTGGCTATGCAGCATCAGGGGCCACTTGTACCTCTTACCAATCCCTTTCCATTGCGTTTTAACTGAGTATGCCACCTACACACACAGATTGCCATCAAGTATATGTGTAGAGTTGGCCAGAACCGGTTATCTGCACCGTATATGACCGTATGTATGGTGATTTCCATGCTAAAAACACTGTATTTACACCGTATATACCTATAAATGTATGGTTCTGGCCAACCCTAAGTATGTGTGGGCGGCGCAGCTGCTGTTGGCTGTGCTGCTGCACATGGGCCACTCGCACCTTACACACCTTACCTCTTGCTGTTGGCTGTGCTACACATGGGCCAATCGCACCTTACACACCTTATTTCTTGCTGTTGGCTGTGCTGCACATGGGCCCCTCGCACCTTACACACCTTACACTTGCTGTTGGCTGTGCTGCACATGGGCCACTCGTACCCTACACACCTTACCTCTTGTTGTTGGCTGTGCTGTACCTTACCTCTTGTTGCTGGCTGTGCTGCTGCACATGGGCCACTTGTACCTTACACACCTTACCTCTTGTTGGACCACTTGTACCTTACACCTGCTGTTGGCTATGCTGCACATGGGCCACTTGCACCTTACACACCTTGTCTCCCTCACACAACTTTGTGCATGTGCGTGTGCCTTTCACTGAATGCACTGATTGTCCCTGTGTAGCTTGAATCTCCCTTCACTTTCCATTTCCTGACTGTTTGTTCATGCTGTGTATGTGTGTGTGTGTGTGTGTGCCACTCGCACAGATTGCCACTGCAGCATGCATGTGCTTAGCACTTCATTTGTACTCATTTTTTTGTACACATGTCTGTGTGCCACTCATACAGATTGCCACTGCAGCATGCGTGAGCGGCGCAGCTGTTGTTGGCTGTGCTGCAATTTGGGCCACTTATCGCCTCATGTACCCCTCTACCGCCACAACCACCTCCTCTTCCTCCTCCTCGGCTCCCTCCTCCTCCAAACCCTCTACCAATACCTCCAGCGGTTTCTTTGGCTCCAGCGGCAGCCGCATCAGCGGCAGCAGCAACAACAGCAGCAGCATTGGTGGTGGGGGCAGCGGTGGGGGCAGTGACAGCAGCAGTGATGTGAGTGAGGGACTCAGTAGCTTGGGCAGATTTGCAGAGCAAGCTGCGTCCTCCCTGTTGAGCTCGCTCCAAAGCCTGCCTGCTCAGATCAGCAGCTTGATGGGGGCAGAGGCCAGCAGCAGCGGCAGTGGTGGTCAGGTAGGGAGTGGGAGTAACAACGTGTTGTCCTCAATCCGTGCCCATTCATTGCATGAACCCCCATCAAGGGACCAACTCGACTTTGACCCCGCATTTTGGGCATCTGGCGCATTGAGGACGGCACACTCGAAATCAGCAGAGGGGCAGGGGGGTGGTGACAGCAGTGGGAGTTGTAGCGGGGGTGGTGCATGTGAAGCAGCTTTCACGGACAGGAGCTGCACGGATGTTAGCAGCAGCAGCAGCAGCAGAAGCGGCAGTAACAAAGGCGGCAATTTCAGCTTAGGTATGTGGCTCTGGAAAGAAGCCTTATATTCTAGGAGCAGTTGATCAGTGTACATTTACAGCTCAGGGTAAGGAGGGTCATTTGTGTGAGCAATGCTTGTCACAAAGCAAAGCACACCGCAAAGTTGAACCATATATCATGCGTGCGCCACTAGCGAGCATTGCCTCGTATACGCACGACCGCTGCCCATGTGCTCATAGGAGAGGGAGCTGGTAGATGCAGCTGGATGGGAGGCGACAGATGCACAAGCCATCGCCTTGTGTCTGCGGGTAGGTGTAAGTAAGGTTTGGCGCCTGAAGCCTTTGAGCGGCTAGCGCACGTGACTTTCCTGGGAGGAGTGTGCATATCAGGGCCTTTGTGTAGAGGCATTGTGATGCATGAGTAGTGTGCATAGCAGGGCCTTTGTGTAGAGGCATTGTGATGCATGAGAAGTGTGCATAGCAGGGCCTTTGTGTAGAGGCATTACAATGCATGAGTAGTGTGCAGCAGGGGAGCACGTAACAGAACTGAGTGCAAAGTGCAGCAAGAGCTGAAGGTAAAGTGGATATGTTGGGAGCAACGTGCAAAACAGCAAAAGATGTTGGGGGTTTGAATTGTGCATGCTTCATGCTTGACATTTTGCATGCACACACACACATACACACACACACGTAAGCAAGCACACGCGCACTCACATGAACTGACACACACGCACACCATTTAGGCCTGGCTGGGGTCACGACAGTGTGGGGCACAACTGGGGCACTTGCATGCCGAAAAAGAGGGGACGACACCAGCACAAGCAGGAGACAAGCGCGCACAGGTGTTGCCCCAACTTTGGATAGCAGCAGCAGCAGCTGCTGCAACAGCAGCAGCAATGTGAGCAGCAGCAGCAGCAGCAGCCGCAGCAGCAGCCGCAGCAGCCACACTACCATCACAAACAACGATGCCAGCAGTGAGCGCTGCACTGCGGCTGCACATAGCGTCAGGGGTAGTAGCAGTAGCAGTCAGAGCAGGGCTTTTGCCGGTGTGTCTCTGTGCACGTGCCCTGGAGTAGTAGCACTGGCAGAGCTTTTGTGGTTGGGGGCTTGTTTCTCGAGGTTAGGGCTGCTTCATGTACGGCGCACAAAGGCTGCACACACGGGCTCCAGATAGTGAAAGCACGCGAGGGTAGAGCATAGCAGCACACTTGATAAGAGTGGACAGAAAGGGTCATAGGCACGCACAAATGGCGCAGAGGGATCTTAACATGGCAACTCGTAAATGCAGCTGTTGTCTCCCGAGGTCCTATCTCAAATAACCAAATGGCTTCCAGTTTAAATATGGCACTGTCGGGCTCGTATGCACGCTCGATGAATTTTGACGTCAATGAGTCTTGACGTTTGAAACCGTGGATTTGAAGGCACCATTTTACAATCACCACAAGCATCTCATGTTCTGTACTTGGGCCTTCGCTCCCCCCTGCATAAGGTGCAACAACTTGCTATCAAGTTGTACATTGTCATGCAAAAAAAGAACATGCCGGAAGCAATTTGACAGAAGCAAGACACAGAATTTACAGAGTAAGCCATTCAGTCGACGTGTGACTGCTAGGTTGCGTATGTAAAACATGTTAAACATGTAGAAAGAAAAGAAAAACTACGCAGGCAGTGAAAGCCACTCACCACTGGTCAATTAAGGAAAAGGAGCCACTTTGGCACCGAGTACCGTAAAGCTCCTCCACCGCGAAAAGGAAAGGAAAAATCAATGGGGATCAAGAGGGTTGCAGGCTTGGCCTGAAACTGGCTCCTGATAAGAGTTGATAACAGCACTGGAAAGGGCACGTCTGGTACGGACAAGTTAAGTAGCGATTTTCACAGAGTGCACATGGAGCTTGGAGGCAACTTCTTAACTCTTTGAGAATCAAGACCCAGTTCCTTGAAATGATGCTTCAGAGTGTGAGTGTGAAAATTGCAAACTTTGTTGTTGTAGCATTGTAGCATCATACCTTTTGTAGCACCTACAAAACCCTTGGAAAGGGAAAAAAGGCACAACAACAACATTGCAGCACTGAATAAAGTCAGTAAAAATAGTGGCGCTGCGCTTGGGGAACCCTAGGTCCAAATTAACAAAATTTCCTCTGGCGCTGTGCCAGAGGTCTCTAGGAACTGGTCAGAGACCTTGCATGCATAGCCCGTACTTGCAATCCTTGCTTGAGCTGCTGGTACCATAACCTCGTCGTGACAGCCAAAGCTCGGTGGTGAGCAAGGGCTTTCTTGCCCTTCATTGAATTCCCAAACGGCATGGTCTCCTGTGCCTACGCCTGGCAATTCTGCCCTAAGAGTTGTGTGCACTCTCCTGGATTTAGTTCCCTGCTCATCCCAGCTAGCCTTGCGTTTGCCCAATGCTGGTGCTCATACCTGCCTCAAGATCCTCAATATCCTGTGTTTGACCTGATGTGTGTGCCTAGTGTCATGCAAAGAAAGTGCAAAGCAAGAAAGATGGCTAGTGCAGGTCTATTGCAATCGCCCTTGCCTGTAGTGGAGGACGGCTCTATGGGGCTGAGACTTTGCGACTCTGAATCTCCTGATCTCAATCCCGGGTAGTAAGTGCCCTCTCCGGGAGGAAAGGGTAATCGTTTCTAAGCTATAAGGCTCTCAGTTTCTCTAGCGAACTATTGGCCCTAGACACTTCGTGTCCTAGGGTTCCAACAATCGAGCATCTGCCAGGACCAATCAACCGCATTAAATAAAAGAGGGGGAATCATCTGTGTGTTTTGAGCACATGAAAAACATGGACCGCGGTCACACTGAGGATACCAAGAATGAGTAGCCTAGGCAAATATTATTATACATAAACTAGTGTGTGAGGAGCAGAGACAAGGTTCAAAATACATATTTGTAACCACATCAACAATAGAGAGCGGCCTAGTCGTGATCAGTGATTGGGGGACGATTTTTGGTAAAGTGGCTGGGCGCCTAGAATCTAAGTTGGCTGATGACAACCTCCTTTATTTCTGGGGGGGAGCATAGGCTAGTGTGAGCATAGCCAAGGAATTGACTAGCCTAGATAGACGCCGTCCTGAATTATTCGGCGTACTCTTTTACAATCTAGTTTAGTCTGGATGACGATGGCAGTCATCCTGGGATGGCTGCTTAATCTGTGAGAACGTGCTCCTCGGAGGTAAACCTCAAAACAATCAAAGTAAGAAAAATACTGTATCACAACCGGTAGGTGTTGACCTGAAATACACGAGAGTAGCCAAGGCAAGAATAAGGAATACACACGCTAAAGCAAAGATGCTGACATAAGTACATTTTCATGTACAGCACACAACACGCCCTTGCTAGCCCTTACTAGCCCAAAAGCACGCACAATCAACAAATGCTGACAAGAATGACATAAACTAGGGAAGATGCACACAATAGGTCAAGAAGCAAAAAAGCACAGGCCCGTTCTTGAAAATGAAAGCAAATTTGAAAGCAAAAGGACTCCTGAAGTTGAAACTGACAAGTTTTAAAACTGAGCTGGACCTAAAGATGCGTTGTCTCACTGTTGGCAACAAGATGTGGCGTCACCATTTTTGCACATACTGTGTTGATCAAGGTCTGTTTGACGGGGCACCTGCAGGTATATGATAAGAACAAGTAAGCATTCAGTTGGTGCTGACTCAAGTGAAAGTGTGTATGCCTTTAAAACTTTGAGCATGGTCGTGGTGTCTAGAGTTCAAGTACAGGGCAGTTGCCAGAAATGTCAAGTTGGCTTAGATGCTACTTATGTCCTCTGGGTTTAGGGTTAGCCCCTCTGTGGGGTTTTACGTGGTTTCTATTTACTTGGTGTCCCCATACCTGCCTCGGCCAATGGTGTCCTGAGTTCCTGATTGGTCTGTTCTTTGCAGGGTTTCCGTCCCTGACACATTTGCTTTTGCTGGGATCCAGCAGCCTTCCTCAAAGAAATTCAGCAAATAGTCGAAGTATTCATCATTCATCATATCATGAAAGTACCCTTGGCGAATTGAAGGCTTTCCCTCGTCGTTTTAAGAACGCAGGCAGCATCAGTACATCTTGGCTGTAAGGTGCTGTTGGTTCCAAGGCAGATACAAAGAGTCAAAATACACTGTTTCAATTAAGCTAGTCCTCGGTACTGATTGTACTTTGCTGTGCGAGGTGTTGAAAGGCAAACAACGGGAAGTGCTGCAAGCTAATCTGCTCTTACAAATATTCGCTCTTTATACACGCGTTTACGTACTTACAATTTTAGCCAGGGAAGTGCTGGTTCAGAGTTAATCTACTAGCAACAGGGCCCGCAGCAAAAGAGTGATGAACCAGACCATGTTTGATGTTCCAGACCCTCTCGTTGTGCATGTGCTGCTCCTCACACATGAGTTTATGTATAATGTTATTCGCCTCCCTCATTCTTGGTATCCTCAGTGTGACAGTCCATGTTTTTCATGTGCCTAAAACTCACAGATAATCCCAGAGATAACTCCAGAGATAATTCTCCCTCTTATAATTATTGCGGTCGGTTGGTCCTGGCAGATGCTCAATTGTTTACTGACTTTATTCAGTGTGCCTTTTTTTCTCTTTCCAATTATATTTTTGTAGGTGCTACAACAACAGTTGTCACAATTTTTACAGAGGTGGTCAACGGAGGCTTTTATTGGGGGTGCTTTTGAAATGTGAATTGAGCATAAGCACCCTAACGGGCTACTCCTAAACTCAGCTCCAAGAGGTAGCCCTTGCTCTGAACTGTTGATAACACCTGTGCTTGAAAGTAGACAGTTGGGGTGCACATGTCTATTTGCCCGCGGCGTGGACCCCACTTTTCACCACAAAATCTTCACAGCAGATCACCCACTCCACCAAATGGCACACTTTGTGTGGTATGGAGTTGTTGTAATAAACAAATATGATTGCAAAAAAAATCAAGTGAAAAGATGAAGTGCGTGGTGATGTGGCTCAACATGTGCTGTTTTCCCATAGAAAGGCACCAAATTAGGGTTTGGGCAGTCAAGGTGAGCTTTGACCCCCGTCAATTTGCGCACACTGTGACTTACATGGATATAAGCACATCCTCGTGCAGCTTACAATATCAGCTTTCATTTAAAGCCAATATGGTGTCAGTTGGATAAGTGTGCAGTGAATGGCAGGATTCAGAGTGCAAAAAGGGCACATTTTCAGGCATTTCCTCAGTCAACCCCCTCTGCAATTTTTACACGTTTAACATACGCATCCTGGCAATCACACGTTTTGACTGATGACTTTATCTGTAAACCCTGTAAACCCTGTAAGAACGCAGGCAGTGGAAACCACTCCCCACATTTATCAAGCAAGAGGAGCCATTTGGTACCGGGTATCGTATACACCCTGATGAGAGTTGGTAATGGTACTTCACTAGCCGGTTGCCTTGGATAAAAAATTGTGTGGATCTGCATCCTTGAATAGCACAAAACGTACACAAATTTTTTTATACACGTAGCATTCACACTTTTCATAGCTTTCGTTCTTCTACTTTAAATTGGAAACAAGGAACAACCGACTCAGCAAAGGCGCTACCCTGGAATTTTAACAGTGCATATGCGTTAATCGTTAGCCTGGTCTTATTATGATAAAACAATAAAAATAGTGCCTGGTCACTAATGTAATCACATACTGCAGCGTCGCAAAATGCAGCAATATGAATTGTTTAAACGCCCTCTCCTTCCTTTGTAGGGTCAACAGCCTCTTGTGCTGTTTGCAAACCACCTATCACAGTGTCAAGTAGCCCACTGATCCCCTTCCGCAGAGATTCATAGGCCTCTCGTCCAGCCTCTTCAATCCTGTCACCAAGATTGCTTGCTGCATCACCAACAGCATCACCTTCCAAGAGAGATTGTAAACATTGTAACGTTTAGTCTATGCCTGCTCGAGTTGTACTACAAATTTCCTGTATGATTGCGTACGCTCAAACCAAATAAGCTTACCTGCTTTTTCAAATGAGTCGCTGGTACCCTCATCCTTACTTGGAGGAGGAGGAGGAGGAGGAGGCGGAGGTGATGGGGTGAAAGCAGAACTTCCATTGATTTCTGGAAGGGCAGGGGATTAGAAAATATCCAAAGATACTTTGAATTTGAAAGTAAACTTCTTTCCTAGTAACTCTCCTTAAACGTTCTGGACGTTTCAAGTATTTCCAGCTGAGTGACCTAGATAGCATTTTACGGGGTGATCAGAGAAATTCAGCCGTAAATTGGACACAAAACAAAATTCACCTGCTGCCTGGGTCAGGTTTGCCCCCGTGTCCGCCTCGGTCATGTTTGTTCCAGCAGCAGTACTTTGTTGCTGCTGCTGGGGATCTGAGCTTGTGCCATTGCTGACATTGGTGGTGTTATGGGCAAAGCTATCAAGCAAGACGTCCCAAACATCCTGTAAAGCTGATCTGAGCTGCTCCATCCAGTCTTGCTCTGCATCAACGTGGCAACGGAAAGAGGTTCATGTCAAGCAACTTTCTTGATCAGACAAGTATGGTTTATGCACAGATGTACATCATCAATGGCACACTCTTGCAGGTTTGAAATGAAGCACAGGTTTAGCCAACTCCTTGACCGATGCATGGGGAACAGTATTTCACTGCCTGCGTAATTCATTCTTTGAGTGCCAGAAGGCGTTACCCTTGTCGTCTTCTTCTGCTTGGAGCATGGCCCTCCCCTGGGACCCTTGGGCTTCTTCAGGACTGCTGTCATTCTGCAGTAAGCAGAATTAACAGGAATAACTAACACAAGTTTTTAGCCTTATGGGCATCTGGCTGTTACGGTTGCTTGCATACCTCAAAGTACTCGTCCATGATAATTGTGGAGGGAGATAGCTCACGGACATCCCGACCGGAATCTCCTGCCTGAGTAAGACCATTGAATTATATAGCACAGCAGCCTGAGTAATTTTTGGCCTTATAGGCATCTGGCTGTTACAGATGCTTGCATACCTCAAAGTACTCGTCCATGATAATTGTGGAGGGAGATAGCTCACGGACATCCCGACCGGAATCTCCCGCCTAAGTAAGATCATTGAATTATACAGCACAGCAGTCAGCCGTACAAGCATCATGTTGCGCGGGTACGACAGGGATGAAAAGGAATGAGGTATAGTTTGATCAGGACTGGTCATCTTTGGGAACGTGTGCCTACCCGACATAAAGCACAAGAGGCCAAAAGAAGGGCAAACAGTGCAACAGGCCCCCCTGCCACTCTCATGTTGACGCGAATAGCTTAGAGCAAAGTAGTGACGCTCTGGCGTTTTGTGAAGCTAGAATAATGTTGAATATAAATTATTTTACAGTTTATTGACGGTCGAAACTTTGTCCTCCGCTTGCCGGCACACACACGGTATCAAGTTCGAAGTGATATACAATTAATCAAAAGGAAATAAGTAACTCCGATGAAAATGTTGAAACGTCGAACCTGCTCGCTTCTGCCTAATCCAAGAACAGATACCAACTGAATAACGGTGGAATTCCTAATAGGGCAATTAACTTTGAAAAAAACATCTGCCCCTGTCGACAGGTGCCATGTCCAGCGTACTGCTCTCCAGCGTACTGCTATTACTGGCCTCGCCTCTTCTGTCCTTCGCACAGCAATTCCCTCTTCTCCCAGACTTACCAAGCTTTGGTGGCTTTGAAAATGGGCTGCTCCCTAGCTTTGATCTGCCCGAGGTCTGGTTACCCAGTTACATGTGATGCAACCTGCGTTTTGCTTCCTTTCCGCGGTTCATGCTAACACCGTTGGATCTTCTGCTGATCCTTCCCCCGCAGTGGCCTCCTGTGCTGGGCAATGTGCATCTCTTCTCTGGCACTACTGACAATAACACAACAAACATTTTGGCAGACATCGCGTAAGTAGAACTCGCATAAACCTTTTGCGACTTGGGTATCCATCATAAGGAACTAATTTGCATTCAACCGAAAATGGGTCCCGTCCTGAACAGGCCTACGGGCATTGGTGGCGTGGGAGTCAAGGTGAAGCAAGAGGATAAGGATCTGCTCATTGAGGTGAGACTTGTCCTACAATGAGCGTTATTATATGAGCTGGAGAGCAAGCACCCTGCAAGATTTGCTTACCATCAGATTGTCCACAGTTCCAGGCCCTTATTCTTTGCTGCTTGCATCAGGTTGGATTTGAAGATCCAGCAAGCGCAAGCCCACCGTTCATCCTTATCAACCTGATCTTTGAACTTTTGGGCATCCCAGCTCGGCTAGGAGATACGTCCTCTTCAGTTGTGTCAGGTACGGTATTAATGCTGTCCGCCTTTTAGTATCTCAAACACCTATTGGTAAGCTTGATGTGTAAAACTCCAAGTCTTGCAGTGCAACAGGAGTTGGACGCCTCTTCATTAATCCGGAAATGTATATTTGTTAATTGTTTTCCTGGATTTTCTTCCAATTCCTGTCCTAGATTAAGGGTTTTGCCGCCTTTCTTTTCTTGACCTCCTTTCCTTCCAGCTTAAATAGTCGTAGATGTCTGTGCTATTATGTCATATCCCAAATGAATTAAACAGGAAAAACGAAGTGGAAATCCAAGAAGTCAGTAGTGTGGGATAATATGCGCTCTAAAAGACGCAGATGACAAGTTGTTTCCTGCATGCAGGTACTCTCCCTGATTGGTGGCCAAAAGAATTTAATTTAAAGACCGTGGAGAAGGCCATTCAAGATGCAGTTGGAGCTACGGATGGCAAGTCACGGGTGAGCTCACACCATATATTGCCTTCCAGGAATTGGAAGTGTTATGATACAGCGCCTACTTTTTAATTGCCACTGAAGCAACACTACTGAACCAAAACTGCATCAACATCAGGGAATCTTTTATCTTTCTATAATACTCAGGTGCTGATGATCCCTCCTAATGGCATCCTGAAAGGGGCCATCTTCAGATTGACTGTGCACCCTGCCTCTCAGACCGAACTTGATCAGGAGACCCTGCAGCAGCTGAGCAGTGAGTATTTGTTGGCTGAGTATTTGTTTGAAGTGGGCTTAAGACAAGTGTACCTCAACGCCGCACCTTGTTGAACACAAAAAATTGCATTTGGCACGAAAGTTGTTTACCTACTAGACTGGTTCAAACAGAACGCATCATTTAACAAACATGCTTGAAACTATTGCAAGGCATTTCATCCACGGTTAGGGTTTCATCCACAGTTAGGGAAGACAGGCTAAAAAGATTGACAAGTAGATTTATACACCAGAGAGCTAAGTGCTAGCTTTCTGAACTCTGACATAAACTTCCAGGAGCTGGGGACGGCAAGGAGAAAACTGATGAGGAAGACAAAGACACCAACGAGGCTGGACCGTTTGGAGCTCTATCGGTGAGTTGTTTTATCAAACCTGCAATTTAGCGTGAGCGCATACTATCAGTGTATCAGTGGAGGCAAGTAAAGCTGCAAGGAGGGGGTGGGGCTCGTTTGTTGTTGGCATTAGGGAGACTTTATTCATTACCAAGTTCACCTAAGGTATCCAATTCATGCCTATGTCTCATTCTGGTTTTGACAAACAGGAATTAAGTAACGAACCAGAGATCAGGCTCAGGTGTAAACTAAGCCGGTTGTGCGTGTTGCGTTGCATACATGACGTAAAGCTCTATTTGGAAAGTACCGGAAAGTACCATCAACGGGTGTGAACAGTGTATGTATTTTACGTGCCTGTACATTGGCAAGGCAATTGATGACTACTGGTGTTCTGTTATTTGCACAGGCATTTGCGAACGGTGGTCCCGCCTTCTCTATAGAGGCCTTGGCAAACTCAAGCAGTGCCCTGGTGAGGATATGCAAAGAACTAGAAACAGGAACTAAAGGAGGTTTTAGCGAGGTGTAATCAGTGCAAATGGGATGGAAGGAATGTCTGGACTTAATACCTGCTTTTTGAGTTCCACAAAAACAATGCAAGGCCAACCTCAATGTGATCTTATTCTCCTTGAACCCACACAGGCTCCTGGAAATGTGCTGCAAGGACTGTTGGATCCCTTTGGATTTGGCGACAGTAGCAGTGGGATTGCGGTAGGCCTGAAGTGGAAGCGCAGACGTTTCTACACATATTCCATATTATAGCCACAAAACACTTCATGGGTGATAGCGTATATAGTGCTCACCAACCATCACATGAGAGGTAGTTATAATCCACTTTCTGCTTCATTCTCCTGCACAGGGAGGACTGGTTCAGGTGTTTGACCCTCTAGGATTCTGGTCTGGACTTTATGAAACACTAACCCCCGCATTTTTGGAGGCTGACATCCTGAAGGAGGAGGATAAAGATGGCTTACGACAATTCACAGCAAACATCACCATTGCGTGAGTCCAATGCAGCACAATTGTGTTAAGAGGACACTGTTGCACATCACGCACATGTGTAGCAGAAATGGCAGTCCTTGCATAACAGTTTACGAGCTTGCACTTACGTCGTTATGTACAAATCAATTTTTCCTGAAAGATATTTTTTTCCCTTTGTGTTTGGTGCCAGTGCTTTGTCACGAATGGGACGCTTCTGCATAATGTGTGTATCTTAAAATTGATGAGACCTAATATATTCCATTCTACAATCCAGGCCTGGTGCCCCAGCCGTGGGCCCATTTGTACCAAGGACCATTGAAATCACTGCGTCCCAAAATGGCAGTAATTTGGTACTTCTAAGTAGTGAGGATCTGATTACCAGCTTTGGTGGGTGGAGGTGGATACTGCACCTTTCAGGACAGTTCTGTTCTTATTAGCAAGTGACGTGATCCCACACTTCCTGCGCCCATACTCCTTTCCCTTGTAGCTTTAAGGAATCATCAACCTGCGGCACCTTAATTTACTCCGCTATGTAGGTGAGGGCTTTGGCATAGTCTCCAGTCCTGCTGCGGTGCTCGGTGCTTCTCCCTTGCTGCTTTTTGCACAGGTAAATGGGGGTCTCTCTGCGCCTATTAGCTTCCAAGCAGTCATTCAAACATGTGTCTGTGCTTTTACCACCATGCCTTCTTATTGCACTTGTAGGTATTGCTTGGTCTGGCCACAGAGCGCATTGAGACTGCCAGCACAGGATTGGGGATCAAATTGCCAGACTGGTAAATGGCAAACTCTGCTAAAATGTGACGCGCTTGCACTGTGACTTCTCAGTTTCAATTTCTTTGCAATATTTGATAGGACTTAACATCACCTATTCTCCAGGGCACCGTCATCAATCACTCTTGCTACACTTGCCGGTGCTGTGCGTGAGGCTTATGGTGCAGTGGATGGAAAAAAAGCGGTGAGATGATGAGATTGGTCAAACATGCGGTTCATCTTGTCAAGAAATCAATTACGCATGTCCAAATACTCAAAGCAAGATACCTAAAGGTCTGCACAAGTGCTGAAGAAACTTTTAAGCAAAGGGTTTCTTTCAACTGTATTTACACAACAGCTGCTTCTTGCTCTGTAGGAGATCCTGATTCCACCGGTTGGGCCTTTAAAGGGTGCTTTTGTGCAACTGACAATATACCCCAAATCCTCCAACAAAACCCTCACTGGTGAGCTGTTTTAGGCATATGCAGTCAGGCAGGGTTACTAGAATCAACAGGGAGTCTGGTTGTGAATGCACCATCCTGTTGCATTCATTTTAGCGAAATCCGCTCTCCAAAGAAACGCACCAAGAAAAAGCCAATATATCGCATACCTTAACATGTATTGACATTCAATGTAAGATGTTAAGCCATGATGTTTGCCACCACACATCCGCAATTCCAGATACAGACGGCAAAGGTGACGAGGAAGGCGAAGAAAAGGGGAAGGGCAAGGAAAAGGAGAAAGCTGACAAGTTGGATGCTGACCTTTTGAGCAGCATTCTAGGTGAGGAAATTAGTATGTGAGTAAAAAACTCAGTTCGGTTTGCAAACACGCTGATACGCAAACACCTCTTTCTCCATCTGTCTTTTTCCTCTTCTACCTTTTATTGTTCCCACCCACCCCCCTATACTCTATGAAACCAAACAAATGTACCCTGTGCTGCTCGAATGTCACAGGACGCGAGGGACCAAGCAGGAATGAGTCTTCCCTGAGAGGCACCATCAGTGATGGGTTAGGTGAGCTCAAGTTTTGGTGCTTCACAGCCATAAATCAGCAAGAGGGGAGAGTGTCTTTTGGTCAGCAACCCAATCCCCAAACTTGCATTAGAAAGGAAACACTTCCCCACGACAAGAATATGTGGTTGTGCAGAGGAAGACAAATTGGCTTATTTTGGCATCTGTTGGTGCCCAGAAAGGACAATCAGATATCGAACAAAACGCAAAGAAAGAAGGCTTACTTGCTCTGCTTGTTGCTCTCATTCATTTATAAGTGCAACACTGACAGCAACAATGGCACTGCACCTGCAGGAGTTGGCCGTCGGAAACTGCAGCAATTGATTGAGACCCTGCACCCGCTCCGCCAGCGTTGACTGCAATCTCCGTGACCAAGTGAATTTGCTAGCAGTGACAACCTTTGGTGACCACGCACCAACTGACACCAGCAGTGATCAATGATGGACTACTATTACGACGTGATCTTTGTAAGACAAGAGCTGTGATAATGGAGACTGAAAATGATGGATATGGCTTTTTAAATGTTCCTAGGCATGGGTATCAGGACGTGAGTGTTAACACTGTTGTGCTGTTTCAAATGTTCCCAAAAGACAAGACGTGACATGACAAGTGTGAGCACATTTTTTTGAAATCTCATAAGAAATATGGATATGCCTTTAGAATTAGTTTTAGTGATGCATTTCCTGTACAAAAGATGTACAAAAGATGTACAAAAGATGTGCAAAAGATGTACAAAAGATGTAATTTCAATGAGTAAAAACTGCTGAGTGTTCTGCAGCATGCAGAATTGCGTTAGTTCTTGGACGCGATTGCAACTGAATGCCAGTTGGAACTTTTTCGGCACAGCTTGTGCTGTGCAAGCCACCTATTTTATGCTCGTGTACCCTAGTTAGAGTTCGAGGTTTAGTTTTCCCATGCTTGCGAGGTACAGGTGTACTTTCCCATCCAGCAGTTTGATAAAAAATATGAGCCGGGATAGAACCACAAATTGCAACAAGCATTAGGTGAAAGCAGAGGAAAAGGGAATTGAGGGGTCAACTCCCTTTTACTTTAAAGAACATTACATTACCCTTCCATGCGAGCAAGATCTCATTATTGGTTCTTATAATTATTAACATGTGCGAAAGTAGGCATGCCAACTTCTCCTTTTTATATCCACTTATTTGTTGGGCACATATGAAATCTGTGGAGCTTTCCTGCAATATTTGAGGTCGAGGAAAAAAATTCAGTTTGGGCTACCTAGGGCCTGCAGCAACGAACAGCGCTTGCCTGCCTTTGTACTCACTCAGCTAGTACTCCCTACCTTTCTTTTGGCCATTTTAGTGTCAGGATTGCAACCTTTTTGCTGGGTGCAACCAGTTTAGGAAAGAAAACTACGGTAGATAGTGATAACCACTCCCCACCAGTTAAGGCAGCTTTTACTTTTGATATAGTGCTGACCGAGACCGATTGCTAACTTGAGCCTCATAATCAAATGTACTGTCACGCCCAATCGTTGGCAGCGACGATCGTGTGACAGAGCAGTTAAGTTGTTTGGCAGTTGAGAGTTTCTTTATGTCTTGTTCAATAAGCTGGATGGCCAGTCTTTTTGATAACCTTTGTCTTCTGGATTTGATAGTTTTGGTTCTATTTCGCTTGCATCGTGAGATGCATAGGGCTCTGTCATTATTACCAAGGAGAACACAACAACTCAGAGAAACCAGAGAAACGGGAGAAAACTAAGGACTAAAATATAGAAAAGAGGTGAGGGAGGGGGGGGAAGTTAGCTAAAGAGAGAGTTGTGTTTTCCAAGGAATAAAAAGAATGGAGAAGGGAAGCAGAAACTGGAGAAAAGCAGAAAGTGAGAACATCTCACTTTATGCTACACTTCAAGAACCTGAGTTCAGGTGTTTCACACTGAACTCACAAGTTCTATTTTGCTTGCATCGTGAGATGCATAGGGCTCTGTCATTATTACCAAGGCAGACTACAGTCGTGGCTCAGTAGTGCATGGCCCTGGTTGGAAGCAATTTATTGGCAATAGGCCTCTCAATGTATGCGTGCATGGCCTGGCTAGATCTCCAAGCTCCATGAGCCTGGAAAATATGATCAGGAACACCTCCTTGGCAACGAGGGTAGCACCCCCAGAGCGAAGGAAATGCAGGCCGTATCTGTCAGTAAAATCTGCGAAGGACATGTGAGCAGAATCAGCCAAAGCTTGCAGAACGCGAGCTCGAGCAAAGGAGTAAGACCAGGGCTGATTTGAGGGGCAAAACTTTTCATAAGAACCCTTCCTGAAGGACCGAAAAACGGGAACGTGCTTGCCCAGGGATTCTGCCTTCACCAACAAGAATTTTAGGAGAGAGACTGGGCAGGAAAGGGACTTGCCCCGAGCAATACATACTACTGAGCCTGAGCGAAATTGGTCGTTCTTCCTTCTGGCCAAGAATATTTCCATGTGAGAAGAGTAGAACCTGACTTCATCTGCAAAAATCTGGCAAGCGCAGTCATATCTCAGAAAACCAGAGAAGCAAACCATAATAAACGTTGCAATTTGGAGGTTGAGTAGGGTGGACTGGCTTGGCTGAAGTAGGAAAGAGACTGTTATTGTACAGAGGTCAAGAGACAAGGGAGCTTTTCTGAATTGGCCTCCAGAGGAAAGTGACCTCTGTGCCAGGGAAGTACAACCCGTCCGGGGCCCGGAAAAAATAACAAAATTTTGGGCTGCCCCGGAGGGGTAGCCCAAAGCTGGTCCGGGTACCCCGGAAATTTGCAGGGACGACGGCCCCTGCGATTCCGGG
>Ga0307948_1000860_pt1 | contig 20830 bp, 22 predicted proteins | sample OrgLakmetagen280_FD_201824 | JGI IMG/M metagenome (GOLD analysis project Ga0307948, IMG submission 201824) | Saline water microbial communities from Organic Lake, Antarctica - #280 | ecosystem: Environmental > Aquatic > Non-marine Saline and Alkaline > Saline | place: Antarctica: Organic Lake...
TGACCCAGCATTGCCTATCAGTCCAACATATGTGGCTGCCGGTTACCCCCTTTGTGAACCTCTTTGTAACCCCTTTACATGGTACAGTGTCTCTTGAGGATCCCCTCTAATGGTACCTCTTAGAGTGCTCGCGTGTTTTGGATGTTATTAATAAAACTGGCATATCCAGCTTATTGAACAAAACACAGAAAATTTCATTGTCAACCAACCAACTGCGGGTCACACATTCTGTTGCTGCAACTGATTGGGTGTGATACACCATGCACTCCTAGTGCTGACCTACACAGCCCTCACGCTGCCTGTCATCATACTGCCTGTCGTTTGTCACACACCAACATAAATATTTCTTTCTAAGCTGCCTGTGCCCTTTGTGACGATGGAAGGAGAAGGTAAGTCAAGAAGAAAGATTGCAGTGACTTGACAATGAACCTGAATGCCTTTCAGACAGCAGAGCAGGGGCCCCATTATTAGAGAGGAAGGGGGGCAATGCAGATAGAGTACTAAGCACAGATAGAGCAGGTTTGCAACACAGGAGTCTTGTGGCGCTTCAAATAAGGTGCAAGGAAAAGCCTTATTAATACAGCATTGACAAGCAATGCAAGGTTTATGAAAAGAGGAAACAAGGAATAGAGAACGTACCTAAACGAATTTGCCGTCAGGAAGAAGAAGAATAATGAAAGAACTAAGTACTCCTACCGACTAGCAACTAAAACTAATAAATAATTTAACTTGCTATGGTGCAAGGTAGCTGATCCCTTTGTATCCCTTGCAACTCCACACTTTGCTTTTGTGGTGGAGGAATTTTACGGTACCCGGTACCACAGCGACTCCTTTTCCTCAAGTAATGCAGGGAGTAGTTTTTACTGCCTGCGTAGTATTTTCGTTTTCTTTGCATACAACTGTTGTTACAACTTGGATGCTCTGGTGGACTCTGAAGGATCTCTGGCTCTACCACTGAAAGAACCCCCTTTACAACCCTCACAGCGTTGCTGCTGCTGCTGCTGCTGCTGCTTGCCACCTCCTTGCAGCACTCCCGCTGACTCCCTCCCTGCAGACAGTTCCCTATTGAGCGTGCTGTCGATCGAGCTTGCCCCATCCTGACAAGCTTGACAGCTGCACCTGCTCCTGCTGCCAACACCAGCGTTGCTGTCGTCCATACTGCTGTTCCAAACAGCAGGAGGTGGGTGCAAGAGGATGGCGTGGGGGTGGGGTTGAAGGGGGAGAATGAGGGCAGGGCCTATGTCGCCAAGGGATGGACAGCCTGTGTTGGGTGGCCGTGAGCATGCGTGCAAAGGGTTGATGTATGAAGTATGGGCACAAGGTATTTGCCTTAAATTTTGGTGTGAGTATTACATGCAGACACACACGACATATTTGTATATGACATGTGTTTGTTGAAATCCTTCACTGAGAAACACATGTGTATATTGAGAAACAAGGTTAGAGGATGTACGTGTTTTGAGAAGAAGGTTTTGAGAAGAAAGAGAATGTACGAATGTGTATATTGAAAAACATGGTTAGAGAATGTACGTGTTTTGAGATGTCGCCCAATGTGGCCAGGTCAAAAGTAAAACAGCCTGCAAGTTTGTACTGCCAGTTACGAGCAGTAACGAGCAAAGCAAGCAGCTTGAAAGCAGTGCTTCAAAATCCCACAACAACGTACAGTGCCTGAGGGCACGTGGGTCAAACTTAACGTGCGTTCGTACCAGTGGAGGCACATTTGATGATGGAGCACTTTGTCTCAATTATACTTTGGCCAGTACGGTCCAGCTTCCTATTTAAAGGCCTTGAGCACAGAAACACGTATACACACACCCGCACTCACGCAACTCACACACATACACATATAGCACACACAAACACACATATGCACATACAGCACACACACAGCTGCACCTGCGAGCGCCATTGCGAGCTCCAGCTCGTCTTTTATAAGCCCCAGAGCACGCTCCACCCCTGGCTGTCCGCCCACAGCTAGTGCGTACAGAAGGGGCCGGCCAAGCAACACGATGTCCGCTCCTAAAGCCAGAGCTTTTAGGATATCGGTGCCCCGGCGCACGCCACCATCCTGTTTGTGTGTTTTTGAGTGTGTGTGTGTTAGTGAGTGTGTGTGTGTATGTGTGTGTGTATGTGTGTGTGTTTGACTGGATGCGCATACATAGGTGTGGGCAAAAGGGTTGATCATAAGTCAGATTGTGCAGCGAAATCCAGCACATGCTTGCAGGTACAACAGCAGACCTAAACCTATGCAGTTGACAGCCAGCGGCGTACACACACCATACATGACACACCACGCACCATACATGACACACCACACACCATACATGACACACCACACACCATACATGACACACCACACACCATGACACACCACGCACCATGACACACCACACACCATGACACACCACATTACACACCAGCTAGCGGCGTACACGCACCATGAACACTGGCACCCGTTTTTTCACAGCGCGGACGATGGAGGGAAGCACCTGTTGCGTCAGCATTAAGACAAGAGGGTTAGGATATTTTTAATAGAGCTTTCTCCTTCTTTCCCTGGCGATTCTTCTATACCCTTCAAATTTGGAGTGCAACGCTGCTCAGTTCCATACAAGCATCCAAACACATACACACACGTGCATAAGCACACACACACACAATCACACACATAGTCACACATACAGGCACGCAAACAAACACACAACCATCAAAACATCACCTCAAGGGCGGATGGTGCGTAGTCCAGCTGTCGGCCACCTGAAACACAACAGACAGCATCAGACATAGACACAGGAGTGTCATCACGTTTGTTGAAAGAGGCGCAAATTTGTGACAAGCGCTCACTTCTCACACAAATGAACTAACCAGCAGGTGTTTGATGGCCGCCTTTATACCTGATGCTGTGATATCAGCTGGATGACATAAATAAAACAACTCATGAGAAATGTGTTCCACACTTTTTCACGATGTGTTCCACACTTTCTTTCTGTGCACTGATGCCAAACAAAATTTAATCAAGTAAAACGCCTTTACCTGCAAATCCCTAAAACACACGCAACAAAACTGTACATGGAAGCTTTTATTTTATAGAGTGCAATCAGTTGTGAATTTGAGTCCTGGATTTGTACGTCAGTGTTTACATTTCATATTATAGTTTCTCGAACAAGCTTCCTCAACATCCAACGGAAGAGTACACCACATAAAATGCACACACATACATACATACACGCATGCATGCATACACCACATGCAATACACACACATACATACACCACATGAAATGCACACACATACATACACGCATGCATACACACACGCACAACACAGCTCAGTAAGGAAGCTACCAGAATGCACACCCCACCACACACCATGGTTTGACACCGATATGCCGTCAACCCCTGCTTGCAACGCAAGCTCCACATCCTCTGCAGCTAGGAGGCCCTGTGGGTCAGATGTGCACGAATGGTATGTGTAGGGTCGGTCAGAAATATGCGTGCATACCGATACCTACAATGTATGTACATGGTTATTATCATTAGTACTGGAAGCGCATGGTCATATGCTTTGTACGTACAGTTTTGGTCAACCCAGGCATGTATGCACTGCAACCAATGTGAGCAGCGTGTGCGCACCTGGCATGATCAGGCACTAATTGTGCACACAATAATCTAAGAGCGCACGCCCAGAAACAGCACATACACAAACTCACACACACACAAACACCTGCTGATGGCCCAAATAAAATGATGTTTAAAGGCGCTCAAAGAAGCATCAAACTTCCTGACAGCAAACACAGGCACGTACAAACGCGCACAAACATACATGTATACACACACAATCACAAGCACAACACACACACACGCATCACGCATGCGCTCACACGCGCTCACACAAGAAGCTGAAGGGGCCACAGCTCTATACTTGATTATCTGGACAGGACATCATGTGCGCAAACACCAACCTTGATGATGATGGGCAGCTTTGTGATCGTCTTCAGCCACGGCACAAAGTCCCATGTCAGCGAGTCATGTACTTCCTGGGGTTAAAATTCGTCGGGAAGATTACGAGGAGCATCAGTGATTTATAGGGTTGGCCAGAACCATATACATACGGTGTACATACGTTATCTTTGGCAGGGATATCACCAAATGTACGGTCATCTATGATGTGTATATACGGTTCTGGCCAACCCTAGTGACTTGTCAGACGTTGCTACACGTACGAAACTGTAAACAGTCTCTCACGGGCGAAAGGGTGCTGTACAGTGCTTTTGGAGGTGACAAGTATAACATTGTTGATCCTGCTGTAGTGTAAAGTGCAATTAATGATAAAAAGAGGAGAGGAAGAGCGGGAATGGTGGAAGCCGCGGGCAAGGCAGCCTAACCTGTGACATTTTGTGGAAAGGCATGCAGTAAGAGTCAAGTCTGCTAGGTGTTGATGGAACTAACGCACCAACAACCAAATTGTACGCGTAGTATTAGAAAGCCAAATAAAATAGGATGGTGGGAACTGACCCTGGATTTTTCCGATTCTCGTTTTGCAAAGCAAGACAGAAAGCGTGCAATATATGCGTTTAATCATTTTTGTTGGTCGTCAATTTTTGGATGTGGAGCTGAATAAGCTCATATTTGCCCTTGTCTGCGTAAAAGAAAAAGCTTACACTTCTTCACCAGCCTTCATTGCAGTATTGTATACGAACGTCTTGTCGTTTTAATGAAGGAGCGTGATGAAGAGCATTGTGGAAACCATTTACGCACTGTAACAATAATCCTTCATCAATCAATTCAATCCAGTTGGAAATCAATCACATTCACCGTCGGTAGCGCCATGCAAGATGAGAGCAAACAGCAAATTTTTTGCGCTGGCATTTTCACCCCCACCATAGGCACTGGTTACAGTGATGCCAACACTATCTATACTGGGGGCGATGGCCCCACGCTCGCCATCACTAGAGCTAAACTTGCAGCTTTGCTAGTAGCGGTACAAAAGGTAATGCTGAAATTGCTACAGACAGTGCCTCGCTCATTCCTCTTTCAGATTAGAATAGATTACTATTGAACCAATGGCTGTACTACACCATTTGCACAGGGAACTACTCAAAGACATGAAAATTTAATCCAATCCTCACCTTCTACCATCACTTTCTACTAGGTTAAATCCCAGTCTGGTATTATTGGCAATAATGAAGGTGCAGACCACCTAGCACACAAAGCAGCAGCCAATCTAAATTCTGACATTTCCCTCCAGCCAGCTACTGATCCCCTCTACGACCTGTTTTGGCTAAGCGTGCCTAACAAATATGGCTCCCATGCAGAAGGGCTACGAGTTTTGGCTGACCTACAGGACAAGCTAAAATATATACACGCCCACTATTACCTTGGTGAAGCTAAAACAGATACATAGCTTTACAAGCTCTGGCAAAAGTTGCATGATACGCCTGAGCACGCAGCACAGTCCGACGACTCTCACACACAGCAACCTCATGCAAAGCCCTTTGCTGAAGCCCAACTCAATAACAAATCCTGGTCCATGCCATATGTGACAGGCGAGTTAAGGAAGAACAGGAACAAGGTCTTAATTATAGGACGGATACAATACACACAGACAAACAGACCAAAAGGTTTAGCCACCGTCAGACATTCCTGTGCACGGCTGCAGTACGGCTGATGCGGCTGAAGGCAGCCGCATTTAGAAGTGGCTGAAATGGCGGCTGGAACTTCCTTGGCGTGACAGGTCCTGTCACCTGTCCCTTGTGCGGAGGATCAGACAGAGACACATGCTTTTTAGATGCAACAACCATACTCTGAAGAGAATGTACATAAAATGACACCACCACGCAGTTAGTTGTTGTGGGGAAGAGATCAGCAAATTGCCTGCTAGGCCCAGCAATCGTTACAACGGATGCTTGCAACATGAAAAGATGTCTGACCTTAACATCAAACCCCCTGATAATGAAAGAAACATTCCTGACTGGGTTTTCCCAACACAACAAAACCTTCCAACTAAACATCAAAGCCGTCCAGATGGCGTGTTAGTGCGTTATGCCCAGGGAAGAGGCGGGTGTTTGGACCCTTAACAGATTCCCCCAAGGGACAGAGGCATACATCTTGTAGAAAGAAAACTGCTCAGACATATACCCGCAACAGACATTAGATAAAGCACACGACCAACATCTACCTCTTATCCAGCGTCTACAAACAAGGAGCCTCCGAGGCATCATCTCTCGAAACAACAACGTCACACTTCATGTTATACTCCTTGGAGTCGGGGGCACAATCTACAATCAGTACACCATAACTCCTTTACTTAGCTTAGGCGTCCCCACGCACAAAGTGCACCAACTAGTTACTAAACTGCACTGCCATGCAATAAACAGCTTAAACAAGATTACAAAAACAAGACACAAAATGCCATGACAAAATGCACCTTAACAACAACAGTGATAATAGGGGAACTGATGGGGGGGTTTCTGGTAGAGCGGCTGGCTTCAGGAGGAATAGGCGCAGATCAGATCGCATTGCTGACAACCCGCCGGATCCTCATTAGTCTCTGTTTTTAATTTCGATTTTTGGTGCGTGGGGCCCTGGCTAGCGTGAGCACTCGTTGAGAGGATTGCTTAATGGACGCTGATGTTTTCCAGCGTAGACTTGCTTTTACTTTCGTTCCAGACAGTTTTCTTGTCAGATCAAATCATCGTTACTGCAAAGTATAATTCTCAGTACATTAACTAATAATAGACTCGCCTTCGGACCAAGAAAGGCCTCCAAGGTGGAAAAACCATCCAGCAGAGGAGTGAACTCTCTGCTAGTGCTGCTACGCATCTTGGCTGGCTGCCACACTTTACTGTCCCTTCCTGGAGCTGGGACCGTTTACTCAGACATTTTTGGTCTTGTTGTGTTAAATATAATAATGGCGAACGACTAGATTCAGAAGACCTTACAAAGTACAGGGTCTTTTAAGGGTCCCTTCTATAGGTACTTCTAAGAATGCTCACATGTTGTCAGTTGAATACCAAAACTATCAAAAATAGAAGATAAAGGTTATCAATAAGACTGGCATCTACAGCTTATTGAATAAGGCAACCAAAACTCTCAACTGTCAGCCAACTAACTGCTCTGACACGCAATTCGTCGCTGCCACTGAATGGGCGTGATAAACTGAAGGGGAACAAATCATAATATAATAGACTTTATGCTTCACTGAAATTGCTCCACCAGCTAAGCTAGCATTCCAAAGAGGCTGCTTAAATGGAACTTATACTATAATACGGTATGGTTACATTTCAAATTATTTAGATCCGCAGCGTGCCCCCCTGCCGCTTCCTCTTTTGATTAGCTAGGTGTGAAGCTTCCGCTCAGATGCCCCCCAAGAGTGTACTAATAAAGCGATGTAACCTTACAAAACCCACTTATTAGCTGCAAAACACTAATTATCTGGAACTGCAGTATGCTCCCCTTCTTGTCAACGGAGTTGAGCCACTGTTGATGAATGTAGTCAAAGATGGTAGTGCTCCGCGTGGAATGTACACTGGAAATTTAGCTACATCTCGTTTCCTGTAATTCAGGTTGAAACTAATCGGCTTAGTTTGGCATCTCACGTTAGCTCGTTTTCAGGATGTGCCTGGATTTTTGACTTTGTCTAGATTTTTAGGCCAGCAAATCGCAATTCGACACCAGGAGGTTAGAAAACCGAGGCTTACAACAATTGTTTACAGAAGTTGCTATTGGCCGGCTGCCCATCACCACACCACCACCAACAAATGAACAAATTGGGAAAAGTGACCTTACAAAGCCTCAGCATCAAAAGCCACAAAGAAGAAACACTCTTACGACTCAGCACAGCAGACTAAGTCCAATCAAACATGACCTGCAGAGGACCTACAAAACAGATTTATATTACACAACATTTAATACAGAGTGAGCTGGAGGAGCAGCACTGATGCCCTCAGAAAGAAGCAGACATGTCACTTTGATTACAAACTCCAGAGCAGTACTAGCAGCAGCGTGCACACAATTGCCTCAGGTCTATAATATATAAAACAGGCAGATCAAACTTATGCAAATCTAGAATACATACTGTCAAAAGCAAACACAGCAGAAGCCCAGCGGAAATGGCATGCGAGCATACAAACAGAACAGGACACAGAGTGACAACATTACGCACTACAGGGGAATGACAATCAAGCAAGCTCCATCAGAAATACAATGTACAGTAAAGCCAGTAGCCATGGCCACCAGACAGAAGAAGAAGTCCTTTGCCCAACGGCCATATTCAAATAAAGCACGTTGAAAAGACGGTGTGGTTGTGTTGAGACATACATTCCCTCGTAAATGCAGCAGAGTACAGTTACACCGCCCTCTGATAACTTTAGGGCATACGCACACACAAACATCATACATTCCACAATGTCGTGGGTTGTAAAAGACAAAGGAATAGTGGTGGTGGTGGTACACAGAGACACGCTTGAGACCCCTTCTCTTTCAGATACATTTATAATTACAGCAATAAGTTTACACACATGTCGCACGACTTGCAACACACGAAGGAAATCCTACGCAGGCTCAGAGCACGGAGTCCTGCTGCTGCCGCCGCCGCTACTTGTTTGACGAGAGAAGAAACCATGGCAACAGCTTGATGTTCAGGCTGAAGCCTGCATGGCATGCTGGTGGTACCTGCGAACAGAATCAGAAACAGGTGCGCGTGTGCGCATTTTAGAGTGTGCTGATACATGTGTGCGTGCATGCACATCCTATGCTATGGCGCGTGAATTGAGAACACTGGAATGGAAGCCGGTCGTCGGTGGACTGCAACTAGGCACGCAATAATGCTTGGGTGCGTTTGTGACTCACACCCACTCATTCCACACTCTTGCATGCATGCATTCCATGCATCCACATGCCATTAAAAAAGTACATGAGACACGTACACCCCCCTCTAGCCCCCCCATGCCCAGCCAATTAAAAACGCACACGTACACACCCACACTCACACACCCCCGCCTCCCTACCTGTCCATCACACACAGCAGGGCACACAGGTCTGCCGACAGCGTGGCTGCACATATGGGCCCCTGCACCCCATCATTCTCCTCTGGCGCCGCGGTGGCATCACTCCACCACTCATTAGCTGCTGCTCCTGAGGTGCGTGCGTGTGTGTGTGTGTGTTTTGCGTGTCGGTGTATGTGTGTGTGTTTTACGTGTCTGTGTGGGTGTGGGTGTGTATGTGGGCGTACGCGCAAGTTTGCACGCCCACTCGCTCCTGCGGCGCATTTTGCCAACACAGGGGACGTACGAGCACACACACACACATGTGTGTGTGCGTTTGTGTGTGTTTGATCATGTCCAGTATGGTCGTCGCCCAATCTGGCAGCCACAGTTGTGCTTGCGTGCCCTCACTCGTGACCCTAGGGAATCTTGTATGTGTGTGCTTGTGTGTGTCAGGTGTTTGTCACTGGATATACACTTAATTAGTGGGCGTTTATGAGTGTGCACATATGCATGCGTGTATCTGTGTGCGTGGCTGTGCTTGCGCACCTGCATGCCACACGGATGCATTTGAAGCCGAGCATGCGTGGCCTGCCGCGCTGTTTGCGCTGGTAGAGGAGCCGCCACCACTGCCTGTGCTGCCGCTGCTGCTGCTGCTGCTGTTGCTGGAGGAGCTGCTGCTGCTGCTGCTGCTGCTGCTGTTGCTGTTGCGCCGTGCCTTAGCAATTGCTGCCAGGCCTTCTGCGTGCGAGTTTGTGTTTGTATGAGGTATGTTTGTGTATGTGTATGCGTGCTTGCGATCATGCTGCCAAAACTGATGTGTGGGCTGTGGTGTATTAGCTGTAGTTGGTAGGGGGCTTGTTTGCTGGTAAATCAGCGTGCAAGCAGACCAGCACAAGGGTGGATCTGCAACACGTCTTGGAGGATCAGCACGCACAAAAACCCGTGTGGCATCATAAGGCATCACGAGACCATGATGCATCACAAATCATAAGGCATTTTTTCCACTGCAAGCCCTAGCAAAACTCACTCAACCAATCAGCAGTGCGCGCACGCGGCGGTGGGTTGTTACACACACATGCAAAAAAGCAAAGCGGGCAGTGAAAGCCACTCCTCACATGATCAAGGAGGAGAAGCCACTTTGGTACCACACACAAGTTGAGTGTGGTGTTTGTTGTGATGTGAATGCTTGCAAGGGCTTGCACTGCTTCAAAGGTGAAGGCAACTCTGCAGAAAACAAAGGATCTCCGGCCCTTGTTGTGAAAGCAACGGCAGGAAACGGCCATCAGCATGACCCAATGAACAAATGGTACAGTTACACGTGCACACACACACACTCACACACAAACCTGCGTTGCTGCTCATGATGTGAGCCAGAGCATGGTGCAGGTGGGCTCGCAGGGGGGGAGGGCTGCATGCCCCTGCTTGCACAAAGGAACACATGCGTGTGTATGTCTGTGTGCGTGTATGTCTGTCTGTCGGTGTTTGTGTCTGTGTGCGTGTCTGTAAGTGTAGTGCTTGTGCTTTAATTTTGATTTGTGCGCATTGATTTGAGCATTTTAAAGAATATGTGCATCTATCTGCATGCGCCTGTGCAACCGTGTCTACATGTCTTCATTTGCATATTTGTGTATGTGTGCGTGTGAGTGAGTGTGCGTGTGTGTGCGTGTGTGTGCGTGTATGTGTGTGTGTGTGTGCGTGTGTGTGAGAGAGAAGTTACACGTGACTTGTAGGCACGTGGCCCACCTGACACACCAAATTGTGGCAGTGGTGGTGCATAAAAGGGAGGCCCAGGGATTGTGGCCGCAGCAGAGGGTCCCTCCCAAAGGGACGCAGCGAAAGGGCTCCACGGCTTAAAGGGGTTGTAAGGAGGAGGACTGCTGGCTGTTGTGGGGCCGTGAGTGTTGTGAATGGCAGAGGGGGGGGGAGGGGGGGCGGCCTTGAAGTCGAGGGCGGCCAGGGTGGCGGAGTTGGGCACGCTGCCACGCACAGCGGTGTGCAGAGCGGCAGCGGCAGCGGACATGACCTAGCGTGAGTGTGTGTGTGTTGTGTGTGTGTTTGCATGTGTATATATGTAGGGTTGGCCAGAACAGTACATACACACCATATATTTGGTGATTTCCCTGCCAAACATACGGTGTATACACCGTATATATATAGTTGTGCATTATTATATACATAGTTGTGGGCAACCCTATACACATATGGAAGGGGTACGTCTGTGTCTGTGATACCATTTCAAAACATTTTGAGAGAACTCGCTTAAGAGACGCCTGTGTCTGTGACACAATTTAAGGATATTTGGGAGACCTTTTTAAAGGTGTCCCAAATGTTTCCCAAAAGTTTCGTAGGAAAAGTCTGCGTATCTGAGATGCTATTTCAGGCAGACGAAGGAGTACGTGAAAACATCTTGCCTCAAGCACATCGGATGCCTCTCACCATCACAAACAACACGGCGTTTCAACACAATCTGGGAGTTCATCAACAAAAGCACTTGGCGCACACACATACACACACGCTGATCTGACCCCGGCTGTGCAATGTACATACACACCACTTCATACACGCGCACACACAGACACACACACCTTTGATCCAGGCTGCGCTGTGCACAGCACTTGGGCCAGAGCCTCCACCCCCTGAGCCTCTCCCAGCGCTGCCTTGCCTGCAAACAAAGGGACATACACACTAACGTAACAATGGCAGCATTGTGTACTAACACCGTATATGACCGTACACTTTCTCTGCTAGGCAGTCTGTAGCCAAACACCATATACAAGTGCGTACATAGCCAGCCCTAAGCATGCCCAAGCAAGAAGGAGTATACCTGAGTATTATATATATTATAAGGGTTTGACAGATCTAGATCTGCTCCGAGCTGTATCGTAAGTATGAATAAGGCACTTGAATGCGTACGTGTGTATTTGTGTATGTGTGGGAGTGCGTACCTACCTCTGTGTGTACGTGTTCAGTGTATGTATGTATGTATGTATGGGCATGCGTGAGCGTGAGCGTGCATGAGTAAGCGTGTACCTGCAGGCTCAAGCGCCACTGCGTGCAGCAGGTGCACTGCCGGCATGACACTGGCTAGGTGCTGCCCAGCCTGCCTCGTCTCGTACGCCCCACAGCTGCCCTCCCCCTCCGTCTCACCACCACCACCAGAACCAGCAGCCTGTGCGTATGTATTTGTATATGTGTATTCGTGTGCATTCGTGAGAGCGTGCGTGCGTGTGTGTATACATGTGTGTACGTGCATGAGCAGGTGTGTGCGTGTGTATGTGGTGTGGATGAAGTGTGTGCGCTCGAGCAGAGTGGTGTGTGTTTGTGTGTGTGTATGTGTGTGTGTAAGACGTGTGCGTGTGTATGTGGTGTGGATGAAGTGTGTGCGCTCGAGCAGAGTGGTGTGTGTTTGTGTGTGTATGTGTGTGTGTAAGACGTGTGCGTGCAAAGCACAGTAGCAGAATGATCTGCAATGACCTCTGTTGCCTCACCTGTTGGCGACCTGCCCCCTCACAAGCAACGTCCAGCTGCAGCTGGCGCTCGTGCACGGCCATGGTGGTGTGGTGGCGTACCAAGCTCACCAGCAGGTGCACAGCCAGGGGGTTGCTGCAAATGTGTGTGTGCATTAGTGTTTGTGTGCGAGTGTGCGTGCGTGTGTGTGTCTGTGTCCCTCCCTTTCCCTGTGTGTGTATGTGTGTGTGTATGTGTGTGTGTATGTGTGTGTATGTGTGTGTATGTGTGTGTATGTGTGTGTATGTGTGTGTGTGTTCAGATGCCGAGCATTGAGCTCACGAGCAGGTGCACGGCCAGGGCGTGTCTGCACAAAGCAGACCTACGAGCATGCTCTTGTGCATGAAAGTGAAGGTGCCTGTGCCAGCACGCAGGGTGTCGTCACAAACATACGCACACCTAGCCAGCCAAGCAATCCAGGGACAGACAGAGTACTGATGGCACGAGAAACGCAGTCAGCTATATGCTCAAACAAGTTCAAAGCATGCGCACCTAACCTAGCCAGGGACACGCCTTGCAGGCTGGAAGCATGCCAGGGACACAGCGCTGATGGCATGTACGCAGAATTCTCTCTTGCAGTCAGCTGTGCTCCCTATTTCACACATGCACACACAAGCACACATTCAAACACTCATGAGCACACACACCTAACCAGCTGCAAGCGTGCCAGGGACACAGCATAGCGTTGATGGCATGTACGCAGTCAGCTGTGATCCCTAATTTATATACACATAAACACACACCACACACACTCATGAGCACACCTGGCCAGCTGCATGCGTGCCAGGGACACAGCGCTGACGGGACTCATCTCCTCATGCAGGCGTGCAGCAGCTGTAGCTTCTCTGCTGCCTGTTGTGTGTGTGTGTGTGTGTGTGTGTGTGTGTGTGTGAGAGAGAGCTTGCAATGGCTATGGAAACCTCCTACTCACCCTCCCATTCGTGAACACACGCCACAACAGTCTCACAGCTGGAGACGTAAAAAAAAATGTAAATGCCAATTTCCCTGATCTGCACGCAAATCCCTTCACACACATGAAACATGCACACGCGCTCGCATCTTTGCCCTCCCCCTGAGTATCCTACACCCACATGCACGTACGCAGTTACCTCTGCCCCCCCTGAGCACCCTCATGACGTGCGCCCTGAAGTCACGCATGACCCTCCTCTGACCCACGGTGCCGGTGCCTGCTACTGCACCACCACCTGGAGGGTGCAGAAGTGTATGTGCGTGTGCATGTGCGTGTGCTTACATGTGTGTATGCGTGATCACGCGAGAGTCACTGCATAGTGCAATCACACACGTGCAGAGATGGTAGCATGATGAAATCGCACAGGTGCCTGCGCCTGGATGATGACAGGGCTGGTGCTGACGTCACACACAAGTGAGGCGTTATTAGAAAGTCACACCATTTGAACGTGGAGCATGGAATGGAAACACGCCGATTTGAAAGTGAACACCATTAGAAAGTGAAGCATGAAAAGAAACATGCCAAGATCAACACGCCCCTTTTCAAGAGAAGTGACTCATAAACATCAAAGCATGCACATGGATCTGTGTATATGTGTGCATCTCTGAGTTGATCAAATATCATTCTGAGCATAAATTCTGTCCGTTTCTTTGCAGACCCGCAGAAGCTTAAGCTTCTTGTTGGTGCACCATGGCTGCACACATTGCAGCACAAATAAAAAGCACGCACAATCCCCATAGGTGGGTAAAATCAGCATATAGCTCGAGCGATAATTATACTTAATATGATTTCCATATCATTAATGGACCAACTGCTGCATATAGGAATGAAGACAACCTATTCACAAATACAAAGTGTGCTTGGTTCAGTTCACCCAACCTGACCTGTGTGAGCACCCTTGTGTCGTATGCCCACCCTGTGCCCGATATGCCCACATGCACGATATCCCACCTGACCCTCTTCAATCACTCCGTTTCTTACTCAGTAAATTCCGCGCAGGCGGCTCTTAGACACAGCCAACATCAAACACGCACATTAGAAATAGTGGGCAAAAACATCGACCAGTGCAGTTGCACGCCATCCCCAACCCATTCTGATGAACCAATGTGCACATTCTGAAAAACCAATCTGAACCTCACTTAAGCTACGCAAACCTCCACAAAAGCACGCACACATGCATGCACGCACGCACGCGGATACTCTTTCCCTCAACTCACCACCGCCTTTGTTTCCGCCGCCAGAAGCACCGCCTACCAGCAAAGCAGCTGCCTCGTGGTTATTGGTGGGCAGCATGAGGGAGGTGGTGTGGTCGCTCAGTGGGGCGGCCACCAACGCGTCTAGCACCTACATCACATGTAAACGTGCACATGCATGAAGGGATCAGCAGTGTGCCACACATACAGCCTTTGGGGATGTGGGCATGAGAGTGGTACCATCATGGTGGTTGCAATTGCTCACAGGGGCGGCCACTAAAGTGTCCAGCACCTGTGACAATCATTTGCACACACACACATACACACACACGCACACACACGACATGAGGCAGCAGTGCTGTGCATGAAATTGATTGGGAACAAGGGTGCGAGATGTGGGGGGAATGATTAGAGAAAGGAACAGGGGCGCATAACACTCGCTGTATCACACACGGTATCATACACTCACAGATATACACGTGTACACATGGTATCACACACTCACAGATATACACGTGCACACACACACACTAATATACACCCACAAAAACACACTCACAGATTTACACGGGGACACACATATACACACTAATATACACCCACAAACACACACAGACAGACAGGCAGGGGGGACAAAGCAGATCTCAATGCAGAGCTCGATGCCTTCCACTGCTCATGGCGCGTGGATTGACTTGAAGGAAGGCTCCCGAGCTCATCAGCCGATCTACTATTAATTGAGCCCGCACACCCACACACCCACCTGCAGCACTGCCACCGCCAAGGGGGCATGCGCGCCGTGAGGCAAAGCGGCCGATGCTGCTCCCTCCCACTTAGCCATGACATCCTTGGCGGCAGGCTGCGTTGTGGCGTGCGCGGTGCTGCTGAACATGGACAGGGTGGCTGCGTGGGTGAGCAGGGACACGCCGCCCACACGCACGAGAGGGGCCTGTGTGCAGAAAAGACGGAGAGAAAAGACGGAGATGCAAAAGGATGAGCTTTTTTGTGCAGAAGGGTGCTGCAGCTGTTGATGGACGGGTGGCTGCATGCGTGGGTGAGCAGAGACACGCCGCCCTCCGCACGAGAGGGGCCTGTGTGTGAGTAAGGAACACGAACGTGTACTTGCTGGAGAATATCAGTATTGTTCACTTCATGCTGAGTATGTTGGTAGGGTGACTGCAAGCGTGGGTGGACAGGGTGGCTGCGTACGTGTGTGAGGAGGAGCACGCCATGTATACGCACGAGAGGGGCCTGTGGGTGTGAAAGGAGCACGAATGTGTGCTTGCTGGGGAATGCAAGTATTGTTCACTAAAAGCTGTGACTATTGGTAGGGTGGCTGCGTGGGTGAGGAGGAGCATGCCACTTACACGCGACACAAAACAGGCCTCTGTGCCAGCGGAAGAAAGCAAGAGAGAGGGAGCAAAGACGCCAAGGTCATAAACACGCTACGCAAGAATACGAAGCGACGTTCTTTGCGACAACATAAAATGCTTGGTCCACACAGGCAATGACACTGCTGCTCTTTCGTCTAACGATCTTTGCGAATTGTCTAACAATGTTAGCGACAAAAAAACGTGTTTGGTCCACGCAGGCAATGACACTGCTGCTCTTACATCTAACAAATAGACAGACCCTCTTTGGAGCTGAGCTATGGTTGACCAGAACCATATACGGTGTATACACGTCATTTCTGGCAGGGATTGGCAGGGAAGTCACCAAATATTTGGTACGTATACATACACGGTTCTTGCTAACCCTAGGCTGAGCAAACATAACGAGCATACGCCCACGTACCGCAGTGTGTTGTGGCGACTTCAGCAGCTCTCGTAGTGCGTGTGCGGCCAGCATGGGCAGTGGTCCGGACAGACTTGCCACCTGGCGTGAATGAGCAGGGTGGTCAGCTCAAAAAATGTGTGTCTGTGATTGCCGTGAGTAAATAAGGGTGACACCAGCTCCCCGCAGGTAATGAGCAAGTGTTGATGGTTACAACTCGATGTAGAAACACGCGTGGCAATTGCCGCTCTGTGGGCAGCAGTCTGGACAGGATTGCCGCCTGTAACAGCGCATTGTAAAAGGCATACTGGAGAAGTTCGATTCAGAGTCGTATTTTTTTATGACTCGTTACATTTGTCCCACCCTCTTGTGGCTAACGTCCTTGTAGGCATATCATAACCACCAAATCCCTTGGAATTATACATGGATGTCCTTGACTGAACTTTGGAACGATTATGACCAAAAACTGCATGCGCCCGGGTTCAAACCGCCAAGGCTCTGATTACCAATGTAACAGCGCGTTGTAAAAGGCATACTTGAGATGTTTGATGCAGAGTTGTATTTCCTATGAATCGTTACACCGCCTGGCAATGGACGAACAAGTGTGGATGGCTAAAAATTTTGCTGCAAGAAACGCACCTGTAATCACCGTGGATATTGCACGGGGGTGGAATACTCCTAGTACTGCACCCTTCTGAATGGACTGCACTTGTTGAAATGTGTGGGGCTACTCTATCTTTGCAGCAGTATATTATCGATGCAAGGAGTAGCCCCATACACACTTTTAACTACACGCTTGTACGACATGCTTGTGCGACACGCTTGTATGACAAATTGTTAATAGGCAAGCGAGCGGGGCTGGGGAAGTGACAAGGGTGGCAAACAAATGGTGCTGCTTCGTTCTAATAAGGCCTAATAAGGCCGGCAAGCTGGCGCAGTCTATGGCAAAACACAGACAGTTGGCCAACAGACTAAAATGCGTTCTTAAGCACACGACACACGACAGACGCATATGCACACTCACAAAATATTTGTACTCTCACAGACACAGCACACGTAAGACCGTGACCTTATACTCTCACACGTACCAATGTCAGATAGCCGTTGGCACCCACACGCCAGCATATATATGCTCACATAGACATAACATAACGTGTGCCTGACCATAACCTCACAATTACTGTTTGTGTCGGATACGCAATCACACAGACAAAAATACACGCACGAACGCACATAACCTTGCACTCTCACACTCTCACACTTACCGGTGTGGGATAACCGTTAGCACCCAGGATGTCTGCCAGTGAGCCAGAACCCTGCTTGACAGTGCTTCTGCGTGTGTGCGTGTGTGTGTGCGTGAGCGTGTGTGCATGTGAGTGTGTGCATGTGTGTGTGTGCCGCATTTGTGTGTATGTGACAGTAAGGTGTATCTTTGCTCCGTATCCCTCATCATCTTAATTGGCTAAATGGTTCCAATTCTCTTCAATTCAGTCGTCAAGCATCTTGATTGGCTAGATGGTTCCGATCCTTTGTGTGTGTTGTGTTGGACAATATCTGGGGACAATACCTTTTGGGTGTGTGTACTAACCCTCAAGAGCAATCAACGAAAGGGCATTGCAAATGCTCAGCAACCTCAAACGACTCACAAGGCATTGTAGGATGCTGCACGCACTTCGCACACTTAATTCTTACACAAAACGGATGCTAAATTTACTCGACACAGTCTAACATCACCCATGTCGCCCTAAACATGTGCCCACCCTACATTTCCCCCTAACATACACATCCTGTGTAGTTTCCCCCCCTCCAGACAATTTATTACCGCTGCATAATACTACCAATGCACAATAAACATGATACACCTGGGTGCCCTAAAAAAAGGAGGCAGGCCCGCAGATGAGAAGCTGCCTACTACTCATTCCTCTGTTAGGAATCAACGACACAACATCCTCTTCTAACAGACGCTCACCCACAGGGCCTTTCTGTTCCTTCGTCCTCTGCCTTGTTCAGTCCCAAACACGGTTCAAACTTATAGCTGATGCTGATCGGTTGACCTGATGTTTGAACAGATGCTGATTGGTGACCTACAGAGCTCAGACCACATGCCGACATACAGAGCAGCCTCTCACCACCCGTTGTCCAGGCTTGTGTTGTGTCGATTCTGACGTGCAACACCCTCATGTATGCCTGTTACCATTTTGCACATGACGATATAAATTTGCTGATTGAGCAGCTCACCTGGGCAGCTCAGGCAACATGCCAGCAGGGCTGAGGCTGGGGTCCACTCCCCCACCACTAGCCTCACCCGCTGCCTGCTCCTGTGTGTGTGTGCATATACGAGTGTGTGTATGTGTGTTTGTGTGACCGTGTACACGCGTGTGTGTGACCTTTTTGCACATGCATTTGTGTTCATTAATTTGAGATAATGGCTGTGTGTATGTATGTGTGTGTGTGTGTGTGTGCGTGTCAGAGCGTGTTTGCATGAATGTCTATGTTCTGTGTGGGTGCATGCGTGCACGCATAGTTGTGTCTGCCCTCTGCAGAACGTTTTGTTAACAGCATCACTTATTTTTCTAGGAGAGGAAGGTAAGAAGTGCTATAACAAAACAACTGGCTGCTGTAGAAACACCGCATGAGTGTAATTCAGCACAAAGAGCTGATTCACACAAGGGAGGCAGCGCACCTTTTGTGCGGCGTCAATAGCGGCTTGAGCAGCAGCCAGGCCATCAGCAAGCACCGCCAGCACCAACTCCATGCCGGACAGACTGCGTGTGTGTGCGTGTGCGTGTGTGTGTGTATGTGTGTCAGTGTGTGCGTGTGCATGTGCGTGCGCACGTGTGAGCATGCTTGGGGAAATACTTTAGAAAGCTAGGCATGTGCCACAGCGTACGCACAGGCCCTGTGTATGATTTAAATGAGAAGGCACGCTGCACTATAAGGATGCTCAAAGAGAAATAAAACATGATGGGAGCTCTTTCAAGGGCTGCAACGAGTACTCAGTTGCCAACATATCCACCAATTCAAGGCTGTTTGTGTGACAAACCTAATATGTCCAAAGCACATTAACAGAGGATCGTGTAGCACATATCACAGTGCATGCAACTGGCCTGTTGCGTCGCAATGCACGTTTACAGAGGATCGTATTGCACATATCACAGTGCAGGCAACTGGCCTGTCGGCAAGCTGCCCGCAAGGGCCTGAGCAAATAGTGAAAAGTCTGTGCACATGCGTCACAGCAGAAGTAGTTCAGAGCACACCGACAAGAGTCGAGTACACACACACACACACACACAATGTACTCACAGGGCAAACTCGCGCCGGAAGGCAGGTGAGTTGGCAGCGCGCTTGGTGATGCCCTTCAGGGCCTCAATCTGGCGCAGCAGGTCACCTGTGTGCATGTGTGTATGCGCGTGTATGTTTGTGCATACGTGAATGTGTATAATACATATAATAAGTGTGCATGTACTCGTGCGTGATATCCAGGAGAGGGTTGCCATAGCAATAGTGTGATCATGATGTACGTGAACCTTACAACTTGACTAACGATGTCTGTTCTATCGCTACCCATGAACCAACCAACACACATCTTAAAAATTAATTGATGCACGCAAATGAACGAACGACAGTTGACTACAATTGTTCCATACACGTACATGACTGTAAATTTGAAGCTGTCGCTGTCATATAACGGCAAATGCATACGCACAAGTATATGTCTGGCCCAATCTTAGATCAATGTATCTGAGGACATACATAGATCCATGCTGACTATCCTCAATCAATTCACCTGAGGGCAGCATCTTCAGCAGATCCATGCTGAATATCCTCAATCAATAGATCTGAGGACAGTATCTTCAGCACATCCTCCTGAAATTCCGCAATCAACGTACCTGAGGACAGCATCTTCAGCAGCGCAGCTGCTCCGTTGCGGTGGCGTCGGACCCAGCGCACACTCGCGTGCACAGCACCTGCCAGAAGGGCAGGGCGGAGGGCCAAGCGGGCCAGAGAGGCGGAGGCAATGATGGGGCCGGCTATGGCGCCTGTACAAAGCGTTGGGTGCAAGGAACCGGCACGTCACGAGCAGAGGTAGACGAAGAGGGAGGGGGAGCAGTTACACAGATCAATTGTTTTTCACTAGTGTCACACACAAGGAGTCAGCTTATTGCAAGCAGAAGGAGAGCATGCAACCTTTCGTGTGATCGTGAACGTATTGTGGGATTAGTTTGTCACGAGCAGCGGGGTAAAGGGCGCAGTCTCAGGTGCAAGCATCAGTAATGCGCACAACAGTAAGCACCACAGCACACACACCCTGTCAGCTGGGAAGTCAGACGCTCCAAATCGTACATTTAATAAATAGGACTGGCCGGATCCCCCCCCCCCCCTCTCTATCTCTCACTCTCTCTCTCT
>Ga0307948_1000861_pt1 | contig 20811 bp, 18 predicted proteins | sample OrgLakmetagen280_FD_201824 | JGI IMG/M metagenome (GOLD analysis project Ga0307948, IMG submission 201824) | Saline water microbial communities from Organic Lake, Antarctica - #280 | ecosystem: Environmental > Aquatic > Non-marine Saline and Alkaline > Saline | place: Antarctica: Organic Lake...
GCTTTGTTTTTGCCGGGGACACAACTGGGACATTATACCTGCAAGTCGCCATAAATTACAGAAGACAAGCCAGTCAGTCTTAGCGTGCCGGGTACCAGGCATGCGTGAATAATACTTAAAGTTATCTGTCTGGGATGTAGGTGCGCGCAATGACAGAGCCGCTGAGGTCCCAAAACGCCATGTCTCACATCCGTAGCCTACAGGATGGCATGTTTAAAATTGCTGAAGGAAAAAAATAAAATCCTTTCCTGGTGGCGGTTTCTAAAGTTTTTATACCCTTTACAAGCCCCCCCGACTTCGGACGCCACCCCTGAGCGTCGATGTCTTATTACTACTCTTGCTTGAAAAGGTCAGATTTCCACACCACTGCAACAATATTGTGCTGTATATCAGTTTGAATCTTTGTAATACCCCTGCTTGATCCCCATTGATTTTTCCGTTCCTTTCGCGGTGGAGGAGCTTTACAATACTCGGTACCAAAGTGGCTCCTTTCCTTAATTAATGTGGGGAGTGGTTTTCATGCCGGCGCTTGCGTCTTTTTTTTTTTCTGCTGGCTAAATAAAAGGACGACCAGCAGTAGTGTTGATGGAAACATGGCATGCCTTCGATGCGCATTGAAGAGGTTATTGTAATCCCTTCACCTGAAATTGCAAGCTTCTTCTACAGCCTAACTGCTACCTTTATTATCCAAGAAAATTGACTCAACCCACCACCTCCGCAGCCTGAGGTTTTCACACCTTTCTCAGGGTTAGCTCCATGGAACACAGTGTTGTCGCGTACGCACGTACGGACCCACATCGTACGTCGTACTATAGCAAGGTACAGTACGTACGGTACGGTACGGCACGACTGGTACGAGTTTAAAATAACATTTTCGGAGGGAGGGGTCGTGCGTTTCGGCGTTTGCGATGGCATCTGCATTGCCAATGATATTATTTCTACATAATATAATTCATGAGAAATTTCAGGCAAGAATGGACCATTTTGAACTGGCATGGTGTGCATGGGGGGCTGAAAAGGGCCCACAGCGAGGGACACACAACTCTTAGTTTAAGGTTGTTTTGAGCTGCATTTTTGAAGGAGGCATGCATGAAAGGCCTGCTGAATGAATAAGAAGTTTGAAAATGGTAAAATCTGCAGCTCTTGTACCGTACGTACCGTACACGACAACACGACAACACTGATGGAACAGTCACAAAGAGAAGGGGCAGCAAGCAGTAAATGGGGCTGAGAGTACAATTATAGTGTGCAAAGAAGACGCCTGCAACCTTAGATCATGCATGCATTTGCACCGGCCTATCTGATAACTGACGCAGATCACTTTTGCTTAGATAGTTACATGAGACTTCAATTTAAATGAGAACGCTCCAACAAGCTCAACTTCCAGCAGTCCCGCATGTCTGTCACTATCGGTGTGTCGTCTGGTATTCCCTGCAAATGAATAAGATGAAACATGAGCAGTGGGAAGATTTTCCAGGCCATGAAAAGTGTTACGTGTGTACACGTCCCTTGAGAAAAGGTGTATAACTAACTGGAGGTTAGTCCAACGACGACCGGTGAAGCTGGTTCGACTCCAGAAGGCAGTTCTTAATATAAGTAGTAATATACACCCACCCTACTGCCTTAGCCGTTGGTTAATTATAGTACGCTACGCACTTCGTAACAAAAAGCTACAATTTGCAACGGAATTTGTAAGGAAACAGGTGTTTTAACAGTCTGGAGAGTCTGTTATGTCTGTTAGGTGATCTAAGGAAAAGGAGGCTTCGTTACAGAGTTGCAACAGAGATCGTGTCGAGGGCCATGAAATCATCATAGCTGCAAAAAGTCACTTTGATCGGCTCGCTTGTATCTTCTTATGCTCACCTTCAAACCGTCTACATCGTCTTCTTGATCGCTGCAGTCACTTTCATCGCTTTCTGGTGCTGCACAAATGTATGAGCGTAAAAGTCAACTCTGCTTAAACATTTCTTATTTCCTCACACACTGTGGAGGCACAATGAGAGGCATATGGAAACGAATAGAAGGCGGAAAGCTATCTTTTGCGAGACAAAACACGCCTCAAAATTTCAGGAAATGTGTTGCCTAACCTCTCTTTGTGGTGATTGCAGTCTTGCTTTCCTGCTGAGCTGCACTGCTGCATGTTGTCTCCTTCTTGTTCCTAGGTTTGCCTGTGCACGTGTCTCCTGCAAAACAAATGTATTTGGCTCAAACCGGTACAGGAAAAGCGCAATATGTCAAGAAGCATTTTTGCAATCCAGTGGATCAATCCAGCTACCTACACAAAACAATGATCGTGTACCTTTTTGCTGCTTATTAGCTTGATGAGTGACAGCGTTGGGAGGGGGTGCAAGAGCTTCCTCTGCTGGACGACTGGCATTATTACTTTTCTCATAAGAGCAGGGATGAGCGACAACTGCCCTGTCTGCGCGTTGTTCTTTTTCTTGCGCTATGACCTCGTCCAGAAGTTGCTGTGCAGAAGCGTGGAGGTAGCCAGTCAAGCTCATTACGTAGCTCGCTGCAAATGTGTGGGACTGTTCGTTAACCTTCCAAGACAGAACCGGCAAACAAAGCACACGCGCACACAATTAGAATTCTGATGTTTGTAACTGATCGTTTTCTATATATAGATATCAAGTGTGTAAATTTTCACCCACACTTCTCAAGACAAATTCAAAAAAATTACTATTTGACACGGAGTAAATTCCTGAACAAAAATGGCTGCAATGATCGGCAAGCTCTCCAGCAAAGCTGTTGGTCCTCGCCCCGCTGCCAGGCCCGCCACCCGCAGCAGCATCGTGATGAAGGGAAGCCAGCGCCCTCTGTGGCTCCCAGACACCCAGCCCCCTGCTCACTTGAACGGCACTCTGCCCGGCGATTCCGGTGGGTCCTCACACAAATGTAGCGAAAGAGAGGCAGTAGCAGGCGCAGGCACTCCCTCCCGACATATCCCAGCTCAGCACAGCGCACTACCGGCACAGTAGCGCGCACATACTTCGCGAAGACGTCGAGGAGATGCATTGAATGACACACTCACTGTCACACTCATCTCTCCGCAAATTTTGCGCCTCTTCTCACGCCGAGTTGGAAGTGTACGCCTCTCAAGTAAATGCACACTTCAGTTGTTACACGACAACAGCTTGTTTGCCTTTCTCTCCAACATGCTTGCATGTTTGCGGTGTGCCTCAATTCCAATCCAGAGCCCCAATTTGCTGGTTGAACTGCTGTGGCACTTGTGATGCATGCAGGCTTTGACCCCCTAGGCCTTGGACAGAACGAGGAGCGCCTCAAGTGGTGGGTTTCACCAGTCTCACATAACATAACTTGAAAACTTCTGCATATCCTCGTTCAAATGCCTCACTCACGCCTGTGTGTTTGTATATGTTTGTGCAGGTATGTTGAGGCTGAGAAGACAAACGGCAGGTGCGTAAAACCTCGTTGTGTATCTATGTTTTTGTCCGGCTGGTTCATTCCTTCACTGTTTGCAAGTGTGCGCGCGTACGTGCCCCCCCTGCGCACACAAACACATGTACGCACATACATACATACTCGCACACACAATTGCACACTCTCTCACACACGCACTCCACGCTTGCATAAACGAAAAAGCATGTGTAAGGAATGCTGCAAATTGTAGCTTAGTGTTAGTTCCATCTTCAAGCAACATCAGTGTTTCTTTGCATGCACGAGAGGGTGTGCGCCCATGCTTACCCAAGCTTTGCGGCCTTTTAAAGTTGAACGCGAGACCAAACAATTACACGAGCCCGTTTAAAATTCCTCTCTCTATTTCACACTACTATTTCAAACGTCTTTTGTAACGACGCATACTGCAGGTGGGCCATGATGGGTGTTGCTGGTGTCTTGGGGCAGGAGCTGTTGGGCGTGAAGGACGGAGTCAAGTGGTACGAAGCCGGTGCTGCTGAATACGACTTCCCCGTCATTGCCCAACTACCAATCTTGTTCCTGGTGATGGGCTTCTTGGAGACCAAGCGCTTCCAAGGCTTCAAAGAGACCGGAGCTGTGAGTGTGAAGCGCAAGGTCTTGAGTGCAGTATACTAAGTTTTTCAATTTGCACTCCCTTAAAAAAAAGGTGCATATAACCCTGCTTCTTATGAGATGTTCTCAATTGTTCTGAGAATACCTCTTTACACTTGTGATTCTGCATGCAGAGCGGCTTCATCAACTCATTCCCCTTTGACCCCGTTGGCATGAACTCCCCCAAGCACGCCATTAACGAGGTCAAGAATGGACGCCTTGCCATGGTACGTACACAGCTCTTATTTCTTCAAGGACGCAGCCTAATTATAGATTTGTTGGTCAGGTTGCTCTGCTAACCAAACAAGCTGCGCATGTACCAGTTATCTCTGGCCAGTAAAATAAAGGATTACATGAGTTGCTGTATTTCTGCCATGGTGATAAAGTATGGCAAAGCTGCAAGACTTACAGTGTTCTTTAGCATAATACACTTTCCCCTATGGTCCGCAGCAACTAAGATACTATCCTAAAGCACTCACTTTGTGCCCACACTCATCCTACTTAATCGAGTTCCTTATGAAGACGAATGACGCTGTGATAATGCAGTCCTCCATTCAGGAGGGAAACTGCACCATTTTGCCTCAGGCAATCTGATAGAAAGTACAAGACGTTTAATTTAATGCAGGACAGCCTGTACGTGTGTGAGCAAGTTACTCGAGCCTCGTCAGGCCGTCGTCTTGCTCGACATCTGTGCCTCCCAACTCTGGCCAATGTTCCTTGGCACAGTTACATCTCACCAGCTTTATTATGTGTTGCTATTCGTATTTTTAGTGTCCTTGCAAGACTCTGGATGTTGCCTGTGTGGATCACAGGTACTGCTGCTGGCGTGCGTACAACGCCTCGAGAGCACCTTTTTGACACTAGGAGATGATATATTTGCGCAACTGCCGCTGCTCCTCAGGTCGCCTTCGCTGGCTTCGCCGTGCAAGCCTTGGTATCTCGCACACAGCCGTTGGAGGGCTTAAGCAAGCACTTGGCGGACCCCTTTGGAAAGAACATCACCTACTACCTCACCCACACCCCTGAGGTGCGCACACGAGGCCCACTACTGTAAAGATTATAATAAAGGAACATTTTCCACTTGTCGCTGTTCCGTCCAGACAGCTTGCACAGGTTTCTCACACGTGTGTGATGCGCTCTTCACCCTTGCAGTAGGTGTGCTGCACTCTTGCTACCAGGAGTGCATTGCGCTTCTGTGTAAAAAGCTACCGGAATGCTTGTACGGCGAGCAGCCCTTTAACACGACCAAGTTCTTCACAAATCTGAGGCCGTGTCTTAAAAGCCCTCCGTTTTTTCTTCTCCCCGCACAGGTTTTGGCTGGCACTGCCTAATCCTCCAGCACCTCCTCTAGACTTCTCTCCGTAGGATGCTGGCTGTCGTTGACACCAGCTGTATAGTGATGACGTGTACAACAGTGCACAAGTTTTTGACGTTTTGTTTGTGCCCCGGTGCATGTAGCATATATGTTCGGCCTCCTTCCATATGAATGGTAAATCATTAACTATCAACCAATTTTTTGGTTTTTAATTCCAGCCAACTGGTGTTCTTGCGACCTCAACTATATGAGCGCAGTACCTGGCGCACCTTGATGTAAACGGTTTGATGACCTCGTGAAAATGCCTGATCACATCTCAACCTTTTACGAGGGTTTTTAGACATTCTTCAATCACTCTTGCTTGTGATGGTGCTCTACTACTGGCAGATAGTCTTGCGGCTTGAAATCAATGCGTTTAGCCCAAAACAATTGATAGATTTCAAGGTTACAAGGTTTACAAAAAAAGGCCTTCAATCAAGAAGTGCGACTGCTAGCCTGCTCATAAAAAGCGATTAATTCATGGAGGAAATATTAAAGCTTATTGTTCTGGCTTAGGAAAGTGAACACATCGTGGGCTCCTGTTGGGGGAAGCAGAGATGCATGTTTTTTCGAAGAGAAATCCCATGGGGATTGGCGCAGTGGAAAAGAACATGCTGTCAGATCAAATTACTGTCACTGCAAAGTATAAGACTCAGCACATCTACTAATTACATGCTGCTCATCTTGATCATCAGTATCACAGGCAGAGGTCAGGGGTGGGGAAGTTACTTTGATTCCATGTCGCTGTCTCAAAACGTAGAGTGTGAACACAAAGTCTGAAACGAGCTGTACTACGGATGACATCCCGAGGCAGGTAGAGAAACATGTATTTGGGTAGGATGTTAAGGCGAATGAGTGACCAGAGCCCCCCTCGTAGGAAGAGCACACCATTGGTGATGAGTGGAGCGTTTGCTGTTGTGTTCTCTCGGATGAGTTTCAGAATAAGGTGTCCAGTACTCCAAGTGTCTCTCCCTGAGGTCTACGACAAAACGGCTGAGATCAATGGGTTTTGCAGCTTCTGTTTGAAGATACACGATTGTGTCAGACCATCCATGGCAGAAAAAATACTATGGTCTGACCAGTAATCATTGGATCGTGTACTCAGCTGCATGTCAGCATGTAAGAACTTTGCTGTTAGATTTAAAGTTAAAGAATTGTACGGCCTCATTGGCTGCCGTGTGAAGCCAATTGTACTGTAGGGGTTCCAATCCACACTTGCGCATGACACACCATTCTGGCGTGATGCCTCTGACCCCCAATATCCTTTTCAACACTGCCAACAGCCATTTCTGAAGGGGACTGTCCATCACTTTGCCTTGTTGTAAGTAAGGAGTGGCCCAAATCTGACTCGCATACATGTCAGCAGGAATAGCGTATGCCTTGAGAAGCCATATGTACGCATGCAGCCTGTTAGCAAGATTATGTTTCTGAAGGACAAGCTCTGAACGTGCCTGCCGTGAATGGGCGAGGTGTTGCGTCAGCCGCGGCTGTATTCAGATTGATCTGCTTGTCGCACACCAACCCCAAATATTTGAATGAGTCTGTCTTTTACAGGGAGCCGTACACCGTCAAAGTACATAGGGGGCAGGTTTTCAGAGTTAGAGTTCCTCTGACTTCTGTGTGTTGACAGTGAGAGACTTCCTTATTTCAACATTAACTCTCAGCTTACTTGATGAATTTTAAGGTTTACAAAAAAAGGCCTTCAGTCAAGAAATGCGATTGCTAGCCTCTCAACAATCTCGTAACATGCACAAGGTTGCAAGGTTTACAAGGTTTACAACATGCATGAGCAATATGCATACAAATAATTGCACATTTCCCAAGTTACCGCCATTTGGTAGTATGTTACAATATAACCCCGTAAATCAGTGGCTGTCCCCTGGATATGAAGCAAACCAAGATGAAGAAACAGTTCGCCACATAATTGTTCAAGAAGGTCTTAAGTATATTTAGCACCACTACGTGATGTCACGGTGGCTGGACTTTGCCATGTCCAACACGTGGAAAAGGCACAAGTCAAGCACTCGATCTTTAGAGGCTTGCTTCTTATGACAAGATGACAAGCCTACTTGAGCAAAACACCTTCTTGAAACAACAGCTACGTTAGAACTACACCCCACAATCTTGGAAGTTGCGGTTTGATTGCCATGAATTAATTTCGTTTTGGGAAAGTACTTGCTGAGATGCCTTCAATTCCGCAACAAAAATAAAACAAACCAGACAAGACATTTAGAAACGCAACTCCCTGTGAAGAATGTTAAGAACAAACATCAGCACATTTTGGCTGCAAGGTGCTACTGGTTCCAATCAAGGCAGATATAAAGAGTCAGTATACGCATACACGCTGCTTTAATTGTACAAGTCCGTTTGATTGTGCTTTGCTATGTGAGGTGTTAATTTCGAGACAAACAACGGGAAGTGCCTGCTAACCTGCTTGAACTTCTTCTATCAATTTCGCTCATTACACGTTTTTACATGGAAGAGGTCGACGGTTCGTGTCCGCCAAGCCCCCCCATAAAGGTGTGTTTAACGTCTCCACCCTCTCCGCGCGAGAAGGAAGCGAAGGCTCAAGCAACGCCCCGAGGAGATGGTAGTACTCAGACATGTCTGAGGAAAGAGAGAGTTTGTTACAAGAGGACCATCTAAACTGGCCAAACATACAATAAACCTTAAGAATGTTGCACATTATAAATCCCAGGGAAAACTCCAAACGATTCGTCCATGCCACTGAATTAGCATGACAGCTGCAAGCCTGGTGCAACAAATACTTCTCACAATTTTACTATTTGTTTTGCATACGCAGCCTAGCAGTCATACGTTTTGACTGATGGCTTTATCTGTAAACTCTGGCTAACTTGTAAACCTTGTAACCTTATCTGTAAACTCTGTAACCGGGTTAAAAGAAAGCCAGGATTGGAAGTGGAAAGGAGCACGGGAGAACAACACCACTTACACACGTTCCTTCAATCTGGCATGGCCGCTAACCGCCAAACAAGAACTTGCAGCAAACGAAAGAACAACAGCTGCACCTGCCAACCATGTTAGCATTGCAATTGATGTTTTAAACAGGCACTCTTGTTGAACTATATCACTTTAGACGTGTCTTTGCATTTTAATTATAAGGTATAGAAGAAGAGAAGAACAAAGGGGTAGCAATTCAAAAGTGCAATACTCAAAGAATCTCAAACAAAAAACCAACCGCAAGAAGTCTCTAGGTTTTTTTATTAGAGGCTGTGGTGACCTTTACCAAGGCAACAGGACAAAGACAAACGGCAAGCTGGTGAATATGCTGCCTCATGTAAGTGCAACCTCTGGCACACATCTCAACCCGTTGTCGAACAGCATGGAGACCCAGCGTGCACCTGTAACTAGTACCCTCTGGCACGTCTTTTAACATATTGTGGAAGCATGGAGACCCAGGGTGCAAGCTCCGTATTCTCAGGTGTGCGTCTGTTTTCCTTGTAGTAATCACTCCTGCAAGAGCAGGACGTCAAGCCAGACATTTTAAGTGTTTCAGAGAGTGATAAGGCTGTACGTTAAAAGTCTTGGCTCAAGGCAGATAAGAGAGAAGTTGAGAAGTCTTGTCATGTTTTGCGATTCAGGGTTGGCAGAATGGTGGAAGCTCGGGCTGGGTACACACATTCTAACTTGCAATTGAAACGTGACATTAGTGTGCTGCAACGAATATGTATGCCCCCTCACCACATTGCGTGTAGGGTTGGAATTGGCTCCATCACAAAATTAATGATCTTTGTTGCCTTTTGTCCTTCAAGCTGGTGAGAGGCCGTCAACAAGCAAGGAAGATTAGCGCTGTGAGTTGTTGTGGAAATGTTGCGTGCACGGTCAATGACATCAAGGAGCGGTGGGAGGGTCAGGAGGAGGTGCAGCTGTTGCTGTTGCTGCTGCTGCTGCTGCGGCTGCTGCTGCTGCTGCTGGCCCTGATTCTGCAGCCCATATGTAGCCTTGCAGACGAGAAGAGGTAGTGCTGAAAAGCCATTGCTTTTGGTCCTTGAGTCCCTTAGCGTCAAAGACCGTGCTCTGCGTTTACGTACAAACATGCTCTGCTATGAGGGGAGCATTTTTACATTGCTACCAAAAGGTTATCAGAGCCGTGCAAAAGGAGCATGAGCAAAATGAACTTACCTCTGCTGCCGTTCTTTTGGGTAGCAGAGGGGAGCCTGAAGATGGACGGCCGTTTGGCAAAAAATGGATTGGGGTAAGTAGCAGTGATCACTTATTCTTTGTGAGCCTTTAATTAATTGTCAATTTTAATGTAGAGCTTTGGCAATAACAAGATTGCATGATAGTGGTGTGTACTTAGGAATGTAATCGCTACATGCCGCTCACATTTGTTTCTCTCCGTACCTGCAAACAACGGACCCCATTGACATGTTGGTCCCAAGCAAAGTGTGAGTGTCCTGCAGAAATAGAAATCCAGGTGGTCACTACCGGTAAGGAAGAAAAAAGCAGTCGCTTTTCTAAATTCATTTCAAAGTGCATTGAGGCCAGCACTGGTGAAAGAGCTCACACTCACCAAAGATATGAATGAGCGGACTGAGCTGCGTGATACGAGCACCCAAAGGCTTCGATCCCACAGCTTTGGCCTTTGAGCAATCAAGGGATAGGGGGGAAGGGGTCGCAAACCTGTCTTATTGAGGATTTCTCTCTTACAGCATTGACTGAGTCGTGGTACTTTGTGCTCGTCAACGTTAAAGGGTTTAAGTTTTTGCACACAGGTAAAGTAGAACGCTGGATTTGCCAGCTTGACCACAAACATCGCATGTTCAGGTGACAAGAAAAAGCGTGTCAAGAGGTTGCTAATTGTTCAAGTAGTAATACTCTGGTAACCAGCCTCACTTCTTCATCTACTATCTGGAAAACCTTGCATGAAATCTGAAGCAAAAAGACACACAGATCTTTCCAGAACTGTAAATCACGAATCTTTATTTCTCAATTGCACCAGGCTCTAGGATATGCATACGATATAAGGACATTCCAGGTGAGGATCATGCACATTGAAAGTCCACGGTTGTGCTTGCAGATTCATGCTTGCACATATCATGAATAAGTTATAGATTCTCCGTGATATTAATGTCCTTGGTGCAATAAAAGTACCATAAGCGCCTGACTGCAGAGAAAAGCTGAGAAGTACGCAATGTTGAGGTATGCAGGAAATGCCCACCAGCGGTTATATTTTGTGCCCTAGAAAGTGTGATGCACATGGAATTGTATTGAACTTCAGACGAGTCCCATTTCCTTTTCTATCATTCCAGCGTGCTGTACAAGTGTAAAAGTGTGGATTGCACACACTCACCAAATTTGGGTACGTGAGGAAACGTTTCTCAGGCAACAGCTCTTGGTAGGGTAGAAAATGGGAAAAGGAGATGACTTCACATCGTCCGCCGCTACTGCTGCTGTTGGCACTGCATAATCTCTGGATCTCAGGAAAGTAGGAATCATTGAGCCGGTCCATCCACTCAGCTACTGCTACTTGCCCATTGTCTGCCCCAAACACATCGCGTGGCCAATCACATTTTGCGTAATCCTGAAGGAGCATTTCGGAAAACGGAAGAGGCTGAAAGCCAACGTTACCTATAAATGTGGACTTAATAGTCAATGTGTATCAACTTATACACAGCGTGGCTCTCACTAGCCTTCGGCATGATTTTGAAATGGTCTGGTCTCAATAAGCATGCCTTGCAATACATCCCTACTTGAATTTTGGTCAAATTTCATTTGTTAGCTCTCATGTCCTCAAACTACCACTTACTGCTATAGTGAGCTTGGAGGCCCGAGGGATCAACCTGCGAATAGTGCCAGGGGACACAATTTTGCGTGAACACCTAGAAAAGAAATTGCAGCGTGCTATAGGTTTGACAGGCTTTACAGTCCGACATGTTGCATCTCGTTAGAAACACAGCAGGTGCCATGCTTGCCTGCCTGGTATGTCTGGCTCCTCGTCCCAGCTCTGAAGGAAAGGAACATTGAACAAGGGAGACAGGTAGTGTGTTATTTAATCTTTACATTTTGGCAGTTTGTGTCGTAGAATGGCATTTTCGTGCTAGTTAAGGTGTCAAAGGTGTTTGTTAACACTTACCTGGTGATGCCAAGATTGAACAGGTGCCAGGACAACCTGGCCAAGCCTGTGATGCATGAAAATAGGCAGCAAAAGGTATCGTGAGAGGCACTACATTTGGCGCCAAATGTTTGTGTGCTAAGAAGGCGCAAGATCTCTGGCATTGTAAGGATCACAATGTAAAAACCCTACATATGATAAAACAATACGCAATAAAGCTGCATGCAGGTATTGATGCACATGGCCATACAAACCAGCTGCTCAAAGCAGGAAAGGCACCAGCAAACGACGCCCAGCATGAACAGTTTTCAAGCAGACGTGAGGCTTATATGGTTTTTACCAGCATATTGCATACCCTGCTTGGTTATAAGCACACCTGATTGGGGTACAGTACACGCCTGGCAATGCTTCACACAGCTGGATGACATCCCTCAACTTCGAAATGCTGCTTTGACACTCAGCCTGTGGCTGTTGCTGCAGGGGTAAATTACAGGAGTGTATAATGGTGCTTCAACATGAGGAGCGTGGGGGACACGCTCGTTAGCTGGAAAGTATGATGGAAAATCAGTAAGACGTTGCACATCCACACCTGCGTCGAAAGCCACAGCTCGTGATTTCCAATCACAAACAAGACTGCCCAAAACCGGCTTTTCAAGTGCTTGAGCGTGTCTCTGTACCAAAGTGCAAGTCTGTCACTTACTGCTTGCTTGAGCATTTTGACAAAAGCTTGCACTTGCAAATACGCTCTTCAAAATAGGGGGAAAGAAAGCTGAAAAAGAGGCAAACTCATGTTCGCATGTAATGCTGGAGCACAGAGCATGGATGCATCATGCCTTTTTAAGTTTATAAAGTAACAGATTGATAAGCTGCATTATACCTCAGCTTCTCAAGGCTACTAGACACATCTCCTGCCACTATCAGGGCGCGCCGGGTGGTGCTCGGGAGGGAGTCAGTAAAGTGAGGGATGTCCTTCACCCACTGTGTGTTTGCCTGTGTGTGTGTGTTGTGTGTTGTGTGTGTGTTGTGTGTGTGTATGTGTGTGTGTTGTGTGTGTGTGTATGTATGTATGTATGTATGTATGTATGTATGTATGTATGTATGTATGTATGTATGTATGTATGTATGTATGTATGTATGTATGTATGTATGTATGTGTGTGTTCATGTATTCATGTATGTATGTGTTTACGTATGTGTTCATGTATGTATGTGTTTACGTATGTGTTTATGTATGTGTTTATGTATGTGTTTATGTATGTATGTATGTATGTATGTATGTATGTATGTATGTATGTATGTATGTATGTATGTATGTATGTATGTATGTATGTATGTATGTATGTATGTATGTATGTATGTATGTATGTGCTTACGTGTGTGTTGTGCATGCGTGTGTATGTGTGCGTGTGCGTGTGCGAATACGTGTACGTGTATGTGCTTATGTGTGTTTATGTTTGTTTATGTGTGTGTATGGGTTTTTATGGAGCTCCGGGCTCCGGCAAGTGTTTACACAAGTTGTTGAGTCTTTCCTTACATGTAGACTCATATGAGTCAAGGGAAAATGCTCCACGTACTTTACACCGTGTTTTGAGGACTCTTTTTTTAGTCAGGTCATCGGTCAATACTGGATGGTATGCACGAGGTTGGCCGTGATGCAATAGGAACACAACAACTTCCTTAAAGTCGCGATCAATTTGTTTTGATTTCTTTGTTACACCGGAGCACTGACATGTTTACCCATCTACTAGCTTGAGGATCGTCCCTGACTGGCTGCCGGTATAGACCAGTTCCTTTTGACCATTGAAAAGTTGTGGGGGTGCAGGCCGGATATTCACTTTCTGAGGGATGTTGTCGGGCTAAAAGAGAGATTAAGTCCAGAGTACGCGCACAGCCACAAAGCACACAAAATAAATTGCTCATTGTAAGCAAGACAGTTTCCACGCAGCATGTACAGCTCTGGGCGCTTGCATAGATTAAGGGATCTGCAGCCTCCTGTAATTGTGGTTCCAGACCCTGGTCTATGAGTACAAAACGTTATGACGGCAGCGCTCATTTCACCCTTACTAAAATACATTTTAAAGTTGTTCAGGCTAAGATTATAAAGTTCCCCATCCACCTTTACTGCGTTGCTTTCCTTTTATTAACAGGACACTGTAGACTCGTGATTATACATTCTTTGCCAACAACGACATGCAGTAATTTGAGAATGCTGAAACAGCACACCTCGTGGTCCACATGCAAATCACTGATTGCGTAGACTTCTAAGGTGTGTTCCTGGATGTGTGCGTGAGGGTAAGCATACACTGATGCCGGAGCATTAGGTAATCGTTACTGGAGCATCTGGTTGTCAACATTCCTATATTAAGGAATGCCAAAAGTCTGGAGGTGAAGTGCACATGGGTAAGTTTGATTTCAAACAATCAATACAGTTCCATGATAAAGTTCATTAGGTGTGTGTGTGTGTGTGTGTGTGTGTGTGTGTGTGTGTGTGTGTGTGTGCGTGCGCGCGCGCTCGTGCGTGTGTGCGTATGTGTGTGTGTGTGTAGTGTGCGTGCGTGTATGTGTGTGTGCGTGTGTGTGTATGTGCGTGTGTGTGTCTGTGTGTGTGTGCGTGTGTGTGTGTGTTTGAGTGTGTTTGTGCGCGTGCATGTGGTGTGTGTGTGTGTGTGTGTGTGTGTGTGTGTGCGTGTGTGTGTGTGTGTGTGTGTGTCCGCACGTGCGTGTGTGTGTGCATGCACGTATGAACACCTGTGAGGGTAGAGCTCTGAAGGAATCCAGCCGGATATTTCTTGCGCCTTGTCTACGAGGCGCCACCTGCCTCCTGATATCCAATTTCCGCATCAACATTTTATAGTTAAATTTCTCACATTTGCAAATAATGGATTTCACAACTCATCAGTCAACAGAATATCCGTAACTGCTGCCAGCTTCCACTATGCTTCTCAGTACACCACTTAATCCCCCGCATTATCAAACTGTCCACGTGCCAGATGCCAAGCTCGAGCAGCAAATTGCTGGCTTCCAATTGAGAATTCTCCACCGATTATACCTCACCACTTCGTGCTCTAACAGAACGTCATTAAAAATGAATAAATTCCAGAGCGCAACCAGCTACAGCAAACGAGCAGTTTTGGCACCTCACTTTCAGGCGCCTCGTTCATTATGTTTGCAGTCCTGTGCCTGATGAGCTTATGTTGGTCGCAAATTCAGATTTTGGAACGTGCGGGAATTGTTGTGAAAATATCAGGAGTGCAAAAGTGGTGACCTAGAACACTTATCCAGGATTTACGGGGTCCGGCTGCAAAGTAAAATGGGCATGGGTCCTCAATTTGCTGATTGCCGCTGGGAAAAAGGAATACACTACTAGATATGCTGATAGAATGCTGCTGTCTTCTATAATTGCTGTTCTCAAACCTCGCAGCACAAGAACCTCCTTTCATCAGACATCATTGTCTTCTCCAATGTACCAAAGATGGTGCAACTCTGGAACAAAATTAGTATACATCCAATTATAGCAACGTTGAAGCGACGACCTTTCTTTGTACGTGTCAACCTACAATTACATATTTTGTGTACTATACCAGCTATATCTATCAAATTCAATTTTTGGAGGGATAGCTCAAGGGTGACGCCTTAATTGTTCATAATGAAATGTGCAGTACAGTATGATAATATGTACATGGAACTGGCATACCCCTCTCAGATTACTACTGGAATAATGCAAGCAACGGAAAGAAAAGGTGCCCTCCGCATCTCTGTTGACCTTGCAGGTGGGGCCTCTTGTTGCCCGTTGTGTATGCTTTAGCCACCACAGCCACCGACATTGTGTTTAAGGATGCCAAGGTGCTCCAGGGCCCGTGCCCCAGCTGCAACACCCACAACTTCACCTACTTTGGAGACATCCTGACAGTGCCAGGCAACCGAGGCACCAACGCGGTACGTGGCAGGCTGCTTGCATGTAGGGCATTGCATTAAATGTTTGTGGGATTGGAAAGTATACAATAATGAGAAAGTCTCAATAAATCAACCCACACTCCACACTCCTAGGATGTACAAGCCACGGCCATGCAGGCAGACAAGCACCAAAATGTGTGTCCTCCAGAGAACAACTCCAGCTAGCAGAAGAGAGCCACGTCGTGCTGTCCCGTTCCAGCAAAATCTGAATTACATAATTTTGACTCCAGGAAAAAACATTTGGGGGAAAGCTACACAAAAATGAGCGTCCAGAAAAATGCAGCCTGGCAGCCTAAAAGGCAAAGCAGTCACTCTAAGGATCATTCAAAGGGTCCTTAACAGAGCCAGGTCACTGTTGTCTCACTAAATCCACGTGACAAAACATTTAGCTCTTATAGACCCTGCACTCGCTCGTCTGCATCAGAGACCTGTTCGGTGTGGAGAGTGAGGGACAGGAAAGCTCAGATGCTGAAGCGACACTGTCATGCCCCTTATGATGAACAATATAAATAGCAAATGGTCATTGATCAAGCAGGCTTACAACATATTGAATGTCCTGGAAATATGTGTACCTTAGCAATACACAGGGTCGCGGAGCAATTAATGAGTGACATTCAGGTTGCACTAGAGTACGCACCTCATCACAGCATTCATCTAAGGCCTCCCTCTTCATCTCTTGGGCAGCAGGCTGGTAAAGGAGGGAAAAGAGTGTGATTTGTTGTGGCCAGCTTTTCCTTGTGCCCTCTCAACAAACATAACACGACACCAGGATGCAACAAACAGGTTAAAAGAGTTACGACACACCTCGATGTGTGCTTTGTGGGCAAGCAGCTTCATCCCACGCTATCTCACACTCCTACAAAGACGGATAGTTTATACACAGGATCCTAGCACTGTCCACCGAAATCTAACCGAATGGGTTTTGTGTATTTGAGAGCGCTTACACGTGACGAGATAAAACATAATAAATTCATTTACATTACACTCCATTCACCTACAGGAAAATTATTAAAAGCTGACGGCCATTCTGTGCATGTCTGGTACGAGCAACAAAGGAAGAGGCAGGAATAAGGAAGGAGACCACAAGTTTGAATTCCTCTCACACTCACACGTTTAGGGGAAAATATCTTCATATTTTAAATGAAGAATGAAACTCTGTGAATAAAAGAGAAAATGCCTCAGTCTGACCACTTTCTGTGTCTGACAAGAATAAATGAGAGTTAAATATATAATAAGGGAACCACTTTCAAACTAGTACAAAAATAAAAACGACAGAGCTAATCTTCAGAGGAGAGAGGGCTGCAGTAGTCCTGCATAACCATCACCCCTATATGAGATCGCAAAGCTTGTGCACCAAACTCCTTTTCAGCTATGATTGTGCTTGCCTGTTTAATTAATTATTTATTTTCACATTTTACTTCCTCACCAGCTTGCTGGTGATCTCTGTTCATATCCATTGTTGATCTAAGGCCCTTCCTAATTAAATGACATTTATTGTTAACTTTCCTACGCAGCTTAAATTATTACATCTTCGTTCACTTTCAAATCCATTGGCTCAATTTATTACCATCTTATTATCAGCACCAAATTTATTTCAGAAGATGTAGAGGCACAAATTTTTGGTGTTTGGAGTTCTAGACAGCTAGGTCAACCTACACCAAAAACAAACTTTGAAGCACGACTCGTGCTCGGAGCTGTGGATGGACATATCATTTGTTAAGTACAACCATTTCTTCGCAACATGCAACCTACCCCAGCAAGAGAAAAAAAAGTGAAAACGTTGTTTGATCTTCCAAAAAAATACCACCCGGCAGTGAGAGCCACTCCTCCATGAAGGAACCAGTTTCGTACTGAGCAACGTAAAAGCTATTTCTCCGTAGCAGGCATATAGGCCCCAGCAGAGAAGCAGGAGACAGAAAAACATAGCTGTTAAGTTCACTTTTCTAAACTGGAGAACTTCATCAACGTGATCTTCCGTACCAGGTCAAAGATGTCCTTCCAAGCCTACAGGCCTGAATGGTACAGCCCCAGAAATACATTGTAGTCCATTAAGTAACTATGAGACGGTACAACGATGTCAAAAGATTGCAGGCACGCACTTCATTCGTTTGTCAGACATATTATTTCCACCACCGAGCCTGAAGAGGAGGATGTGGGGACTGGTCGCTTCCTCTGCGTTAAGCACTTGTGTATTATGATACTGTATACAACACTTGGATTAGGACAGCGGGAATGTCTAATGGATAAGTAGGCTTGTGACATACGTACGTTCTAACATTCCATGTCCTTTCATTTCTCAGTTTGTAGGCATGTACATGAGCCAGCAACAGGGATGCACATGAACGGGCTGAGCAACACCATAAATGTTCCCAATTCCGGCAGCAAGTCATGATCACACACTAGGCGTAGTGCTCCTGTGCAGGCGTGTGTGGTCTAATCAATTTTCGTGAGTGCCTTTTTCAATTATACAATGCATAGCCTACGTCCGCAACACATATCACCCCTTCCTTGATCAAAGTCGATACACACACGCACACACACCTGGTGCCTTGTCTTCTCCCCCGATCTTCACCTCCTCATTGTCCTCCTGTGGTTGAATCAAATTGTGTATGTATGTGTGTGTGCGCATGTATGCGTGTGCAGGCTTTGCGTGCACATGACCAGACTGATCAGGCCTCATGAGCCTCATGAGCCAGCAGCAGGGATGCATTTATGTACCTACAAAGCCCAATTGTCTACACACACACACTTTTGTACACATAAGGCCTGGGTCCTTTACAGGCAATAGCCTTAGCAATAGGACCCAGCCTTAGCAAACGAAAGAATGCATGACAGGCCAAGTGCATACCACAAGGCTGCCGATTCACTGTAGCGCATAGTACAGCCATCTCCGTTTCTGGCAGCAGTCTCTATCTGAAACATGCAGATTCATATATATACGGAGACAGAAAGGCACTTGATGCACTTGATCACAAATTCCTGACCTCAATGTAAACACATGCAAGGGCAACGAGTGAAGTGACTTGAACTATTCGTAAATTGCTGAAATCAACACTGAACTCAACTCTACAATTGTACACCCGGTTTGAACACAAATGACGTAACTTTGCTTTTTTACGAGTTAGTTTTCTGTATTTTTTTCACAGCATATTCACTCTAGGTAGCACTCCTCAGACACTTGTCAGTGCTCAATGGAAAGGAGATCTCCCAACTTACCACGCGCTACAGCATTGCAATGCTGTAGCACGAGGTAAGTTCAATTGATTGCCTTTCCATCCTCATCCTGTCCTCCCGCTTGCATGGAGGCACGACCTGAGAGACGCAAAGAGTATGCGGCGTATTTGCTTCTTACACGCACAGTACACGGATAGTTTGTGCGCAGTGGTAGCACTCCGGGGACTGCAGCTGGTGCTGGAATGGCATGTATGTAGGATGGCACTTAAATAAGTCACAAGTAGGTAGATAGAGAAGGAACCATGGCAACAACCACTCAGCCCCAGGGGCGCTGTCTCCTGCCCGACCTGCGGAAACCATAGGCAGTGGGCTTGATTTGAGGAAACAGAAAACGAAAGAATGCATGACAGGCTAAGTGCATACCACAAGGCTGCTGATTCATTGTTGCGCATAGTACAGCCATCTCCGTTTCTGGCAGCAGTTCTCTATCTGAAACATGCAGATTTATATAAATACGGAGACAGAAAGGCACTTGATGCACTTGATCACAGATTCCTGACCTCAATGTAAACACATGCAAGGACAACGAGTGAAGTGACTTGATCAAAATCTTACATTGCTGACATCAACACTGAACTCAACACAGACCTCAGCACTACAATTGTACACCAGCGGTTTGAAACACAAATGAGTGACTTTCCTTATGAACGAGCTAATTTTTTGTATTTTTCAGGCAGCACCACTCAGACACTTTTACTTTGTCTGTGCTCCATATAAAGGAGATCTCCCAACTCAACACGATTCACTGCTGCCACGCACTTGCCCCATGCATCATAGCCTACTTGGTGCATTGGGGGTCACACCACAGTCACACATCATGATGCGATGTCACACATCATGATGGGATGTCACACATCATGAGGTCTGTGGTAGCCACACGTCCAATGCTTGCGGAGGTTCTTTCGTTGCAATGGCATTTGTACGTGCTGTGCGTGACCTTGGCGTTCGTCCATCAAATCACAAAAACGCACAGGTTTGTTTAAAGCAACCACAAAGGTTTGCAACCTCAAACCAAGAAACAGACGAGTAGTTCACACGCACATACACACACTTGCACCTGAGTAATGAGTAGTGCACGTAGTAAGTGACGAGTACACGCAGTGAGTGACACTTGCACCTGAGTGACCACGGCACCTTTTAGTCAACACGTACGCTCCTACCCTCCAGCCTTTGGTAAACAAAGCAATGACTGCGCCTTCTAAGACAGACCAGGAGGTCCCCTCTCACCTGAGTGACCTCAGCGACCTTGATCAGCACGGTGTCGTTCTCCAGCTTTTTGTTGCGTGAGTGGTACTTGAGGATCTCCAGGCGCCCCACGGGACCAGCAGGGTTGGGAACGGGGTGGCAGCAGTGAATCGTGGTGAGTACCCCTTCTGGAACCTGTAGAGACATAATGTGTATGGCAGCATGTATGTATGCTTATACATGCAGGTGCTACGATTAGCCGGCGATGATGATGTCATGCAATAGCAAATGCAACAGCATTACCTTCTTTGCCAACACTCTCTTTTCGTTGCGACTGATTGATGGCGATTGTGTGTGTAATTGCAGACATTCCAAAATTGCGAAAATGAAATCAACTGCCCCCTCTAGTCTAAACATCCCTCCCTCTAGTCTATTAATCCTCGCGACTTACACTCAACCTGGGTGAACCGCCCCTTGCCTCCAGGGAAATGGCGCTGCAGGGCTGCACAGACTCCAGCGCCACTGGAAACCTTGGATCGCCGCGTCAAGGACTATGTCTCTAATGGAGGCCAGAGCCTCTGGCCTCCATTCAAGACATAGTTGCACAGTAGAAGACATAGAGGCCAGAGCCCCTGGTACGCGTACCCGTACTCGTACCCGTACGCGGCACGGCTGGCACGGCGGGGCGGAGAGGGGGCTGGAGGGTACCCTAGGTCCTCCAACCGACCCACTTTCACCGCCAACATACAAATTACATAATTTTATATTTATGTGATGTTGAAGGCCTTGAAGGATTTGAAGGCCGAGCAACATTGCACTGTAGTTGAGGCGGAAAAGGGGAAGAAGAAGAGGCTGAAATGCAACTTCTGTAATGAGGTGTTCTCTGTTATCACCCGCATAGTTGTACATTGAGGCTAAGGGTAAGAAAGGAGCTGAGGCAGCTTGCAAGAAGGCATGACATGTGCGATGCAGTGCGG
>Ga0307948_1000863_pt1 | contig 20786 bp, 20 predicted proteins | sample OrgLakmetagen280_FD_201824 | JGI IMG/M metagenome (GOLD analysis project Ga0307948, IMG submission 201824) | Saline water microbial communities from Organic Lake, Antarctica - #280 | ecosystem: Environmental > Aquatic > Non-marine Saline and Alkaline > Saline | place: Antarctica: Organic Lake...
GGGAAAGGTGGCGGGTACACTGTCTGGAGGTGCCCCCCAGTGTGCTTGTTTCCGGGCGTAATCATCGGCTCACTGTGCTGGTCTGGGAGGATGGGGGGTGGTTGCATTCCAGACGGGAAAGGTTGTTCGAGGCGGGAGGCCATTCAAGCTTTACAACATTGAACTGCGAATTTATCTAGGCTGGCATATACTTTAAATATAGCAAGGGTTAAGAACCTTGGAAAATGCTTGTCTCTTTATATATGTAATAAATTGTAGACATCCAGTTAATTTATATTGTATCAGAAAACCGGAAGATCTAAGACTTTTTCCTGCATTTTAAAATTAGAAATAGGGCTACAAATAGAAATAAGGCCTAGATATACGAAGTAATGGCTGCTGAGAGATTAAGAGTTCGACGAAGTTAATTTAAAGCTCGCGAATGAGGTTCGTTAAAATGCAGCCTTCATCTATGAACGAAACCCGGTTCTTTTTATGTAAAGCTCCCTTACCAATTGGCTCTTTATGGCGGTTCGTCTCCATTTCAATGTCGCCATGGGGCAAAACCAACCCGTTTCCACCTGAAAAACCTATTACATTACATAAAATAGCATTGCATTGCATGAGTCAGGGGCAAACTTGGTTTTCAGCAACATGCTTGCAGGCCTGCCAATTGGCCTCTGTAGACTACTCCAGCACCCAAGCAAGGAAACGCATTGTTTACATGATTGTTACCTTGAACAAAAGCTACAGTGGTATGGCAGAGGAGTTTGGAGGTCACCCATTGAGACACCGTTGAGAGGATCGTGCAAGAAAATCCTAAACCCTAAGACTTCAAACAGCATTTAGACTAAGTGGTTCAACCCAACGAGAGACAAAGCACACGAAGTGCAAGCCATTTTGTTTGCTGGGCAGGCAACAACGTGGGCAAGGCTGACGGCTGCAGCTCCAACGACAGCTGCTGTAAGCTCTATTTTAGCACACACGCACGCATGCACGGACGCGCGCACATACACACGCACTTGGATGCGCACGCACACGCACATGCACTAGAAGGGCAGGCCAGGATCGCTGTGGCAAGCTAGCTATGATATACACGAAAAGGACAGGTAGGAATTGGGGCTACTGCTGTTGCTACTGCTGCTGCTTCCTGAGGTCAGCCTCTCGCTTGTGCTCAGGTGTGTGTTGACACCCCGTGCAACCGCAGCATTGGAGAAGCATATCACAGCCATCCTCTGGGCAGCGCCACCGGTGATAGGAATTGTAACCATCAGGGCAGGAGGTCTCCCTAATTATAGACTCTAAAAAAGCGCCTAAACCCTAAAATGCTAAAGCTGTCTTCTGGCAGAGGAGCTGGCAGAGGAGCTGTCTCCTTGCTGGAAGAAGATGAGGAATCAGGGTAGAGGGTGGCCTCTCTGTCACGCTTGCGCGATGAGGTGGAGCCATCATGATGCTTGAATGCCATCATTTCCAGATTCAGCTGAATTTCTCTGGTGCGCACCATCAGCTAAACGAGTCTGGCGCTCAGCTTTTAATTGGGTATTTAATAACTTTCCCAGGTTTGCGCTGAGTTTAAAGCACCTTTGCCTCGTTTTTGGGGTTTCCTGACTTTTCGATTTTGCCCCATGGCGACATTGAGGAAAACTGCCATAACTGCTCAGCACACAATTGGTGCTGCCAGCAAGTACACACAACATCCACTTCTTGCATGTCTAAGCACACATTAACAAGCCCAGTAGCACTCCACACCAAAGGGCCACCACAACTGCAGGACAAGGCACAGCTGCATGGAGAACACAAACAGTCAAAGAGGAGGCGTTTACAAGACAAGCCTGTTTGCCGATGGATTTCGTTTCTGTTACGCAATGCACGGAATTTGACCGAGTTTAATCGCATCTATATCAACATCATCTCTTCCAACACATGCAATGCACACATGCACACACTCTTGCACTGAAACACACATACAATTGCGTAAGAGCATCATTACCACCAGCTAATAATTTTTTTCCCTTGTCAAATCCTGCGCAGGGAAAATTCAACAACGGCCCCATGCTTGCCTGACAGCACATGAACACCTGCTAGGGAAAAATCAGGCAATTTGCACAGCAACTTATCAGCTCTACACACTGGCAAACCCTGGTCACACCACAATATTAATTTACTAGCGCGGTTGAGTTTGTAAATGCAAAAATCAGTATTCTGCACAGGACATAACATTCATCCGGAGCTGCCCTTAGCTGCCGTACTGGCCCGTGGAGTAAATCCAGCCTACAAAGTGGGTTTGAGGTATAAGGTATAAAGAAAGAATGAATCCATTTGTATGCCAAGAAATCATTCTTCTGCATACAATCTATGCCAATTGTAGCAAGGCTGAGCTTGGCTGCAAAACCAGGTGCTGTCTCACTTCTTCCGGATCACATTCTGAGTTAGTAAGTCTACTCAGACATTGCTTCGTATACATTAGGCTGTGGCATTTCTGCTTGTATAATAGAGATCAGAGTACCTTCTCTCTTACTTTACTTTTTGCACCTCGTATGCACTTTTGCCCCTTTAAATAAATAATCCCCTTCTCTCTCTCTCTGACAGCACTGAGCCTTTCTTGAAGCACACCGGCTGAATTATCACGCCTAACAAAAGTACCTGTGCACGTTTCCATAACTTTAAAAACTGCTGTTCGGACTGGCAAGCCAGGAACAAAAAACCCACCTATCAAGGTCCAAACATTGTGCTGTAAAGCAGGATCCCCTTTTCCCCCTTAGGCAAGCATCCAGGCCATTACCCACCTGGGATTCCACTCTTGAGTGTGTGCATGAGCAGCTTCACGTGCTTTGCACAACACCAGGCACAGACTCACCGAGTACGCGCGCAGCTTCACGTGAACCTGCAAGAGCCGCCAGCTTGAACAGAGCACAGGCCTGGATTTGGTCTGCTTTGATGCCAGCCTCTCCATCAAAGTAGATGTAGCCCAACAACTGCAGGGGCGTAGCAGATTTGTGATGGTGAGATTGGCAGCATTGAAGGAGCAAAGCACATTAAGCTCAAGCAGCTGACTGCTCCCAATACACACCTCAGCAGCACGTGCAAGCAGTGGCATCAGTGCAGGGTCGTCCCAGGCCACACGAGCAACCTGCATGACTCAAACATACAGCGTGCAGTTTGGTGAGAGGAATGGAATTGATTCAATTTCAAAGACCCGTCGCAGCACTTTTAACCGGGCAACATACTTGAACCTGCATTATGCCCCCCCCCTTGCCACCCGTACCTCAGTCTGCCCCTGCATCCGATGTAGGCGGCGCTGTGCCAGCTGCAGCTCCTCCTGCTGCATTCGGCGCTGCTGTCGCTGCTGCTCCTGTGCACGGGCACGCACCCTCTCCTCTGGCGTGGAGAGCCTAGGGCCTTCTGCTTCAGGTGCACCTTGTCCATCGCTGGCATCTGCACCGGAGGGTCTTCTCCTGCGCCTGCCTGCAGGGGTGCAGGTTTCTGTTGCTGCAGTCGCAGTTAAGGTTGCTGCGATGGATGCTGCAGCTCGCTGGTCTGAGCTGCAGCCCACCTACGGGAAAGTGTGCATGTGTGTGTTTGTGTGTGTTGGGGAAAGGGGCAAGTGTGGGACAAAAGTGTTTGTGTGTTGATGTTTGCTGGGGGAAAAGAGAAGGCACCGTTGCTGCTTAATGCAATGCACAGCATGAAACAGAAGGCTAGTCAAAAGATCACAAGCAGATAAAAATGTCAACGTCTAAGAAAGAAAGTACGCACTGTGCTTTTTATTGCAGTAGTAGTTGCATAAGGCAGCATTTGCCACTGCCTGGAAAAACAATAAGCTGACAACGCTCTTTTTTCCTTTGGTATGAGGCCAGCAAAATCGCTCTCACACACTTTCACACCTTGAGAAGCTCCGACAGGGGAGCAGTGTACGGCTGCCCAGGCACCACCAGCCCCCCCGCAGTGAGCACAGCATTTGACCCAGCTGAGCCCTCCTTAGGCGGAAACACACCAGTGGCAAGGTCATGACCAGGAGGAGGAGGGGAGGAGGAGGAGGGAGACACCCCAGGAGACAGCGTGCCATTGCATTGCACTGAGGGCACAGTGGCACCGTGCGGCACGTGTGTTTGCTTTGCTGCAGCAGCCACGACGGAGGTAGCCGAAGCAGATACCTGTGCGAATAATAGAGGAGGAACTACACTGAGCAGGAAAAAGTGTTTTGCTTCTGGTCTACAATAAGCGAGCGTGGGGCTAATGTTAAAGGCTTACTTGAAAGTACAAACTCAGGACTCCTTAGCTTTCATCAAACTTGTTACTCAAGACTCAAATGGCTGTACGCACTTATGATGTCGGCTTAAAATTGCAGCTGAACAGAGATCCAGAAGCTTTTCACAAACTCAACTTTTCCTAACAGTTACGCTGCCAAACACAAACACATGCTCTCTCACACGCACACGCACACACACGTACATACACACACGCACATACACATACACACACACCATAGTGCAAGCTGCACACACACACACCATGGTGCAAGCTGCACACACACACATACACACATGCACACACCGTGATGGTGCAGTCTGTGAGATCTACAGAGATCTGGCTAAGCAGAGCGACTCCGCCAAACAACGCCCGCACGGCTTTGCTCAGCCAATTTTGTGCTGCGTCCACATCCACAGCGCAACCTGCAGGTGGAACAATTGTCAGAGGGCGAATGGGTGTGTGTTGACCAGACTTGCATATGCAGAGCAAAGTTTTGCTACAACAGCTGCATCCCAACGAGCGTATACGTGCATATTCAGAGGCTGCTGGACTACTGTGTAAAAAAGTATTACAAGACGGTGCAACGTTTTACCAAGATTGTCACACTACAAGCAGGTGATGTCAAATCCGTTTGTAGACTGGGAGTGTCCAAATACCCAAGCACGGGGGCATTGAATTGGCATATTGGGGGCGCATGCCTCATCAGCTATGACACAACGTAAGTCACAATTGTGTCAGGCTGTCTGTGAGTTTTAAACAACTTGATTTCCAAAGACTCCATATACATAACATCAGAGGTGCAATGGACGCGTTCCTTCCAGCTTCCATATACTGAAATCATGCCATACGCCATAACAATGTTTTGCTCACACGCACCACTCGTGCCTTCGTAAAGGGCGAACCCCAATTTCATCATAGCTTCCACGTCTCCGTATTTAGCACAGCGCCTCCAGTATAAGAGCACCTCGCAATCTTGTGTGTGACCATTCACCTGTGTATACCACAAACAGCAGAAAAGCTGCAGGTTTGGAAGCCTGTGAAATTTGCATCTGAATGGTCCTCAGGCATTCCAGACTTCGGTTGAAGTGCGAGTCCCATAATCGGCCACAATAACAGGTCATGGAGACCGTTCATTACAATTGTTCATGCTGCTTGTACAAACAGTTGCTGCAGTACAGCAGGAAAAACAGTGCTGGCTTCCATCCAATAAAGGCCGTCCCCATGCATCCCCCTCCTTTCCTGGCCAAATAGCACCAGCTTAAAACAGCCACACCTCAGCCACACCTCAGCCACACCTCTCCAATTACTCCACTGTTATGAGACCTGGAAATCATATTGGATATCGTAGGGATGCTAAAGTATTGCGGCCGTCCTACTTATTGCGAGGTGCCCAAATAATAAGCACAGGTTCAGTTATTTGCAAATGTTTGGGCTTTACAAGGCTAGCCAAGTAAATTCATATTAAACAACTTTTTGCGAGTTTTTGGGCGTTTGTTTGTGCTCTGCTCTCTATTTTAACACTCATTCACAAGGAAGTTTGCAACTCCATGGGTCGCCCCATTTGAGACAGGCAAAGAGCTCCAGGTGAATAGCAAAAAGTGCTTTTGGCAGGAATTTGAACCCAAGCCTGCAAACACTGATAATCGAACTTTTGAAGTTGAAGTCTTGCCGGGCCCACATTTTCTTAAATGTTTTGTTTCGTGTTAAATTGCAAGACACCCAAATAATTAATTATTTACTCGCAAAATTACCAGTATCCCTAGCTAGATTGTTTTCTTCACATACCCGTACAGAAAGCAAAACAAAAAGACCCAGTGGGTGGCTCACAATCTGGAAAGTTCCTTATGGAATGTCAATAAAAGACATCATTGCTCACACACTGCACCAATCCACGCCCTTTTAATATTGAAATCCATGAAAACCCAACCAGGTACTGATTGGCCCCAGCTAGACATGTTCTGCTGCTACCCTGGGGATAGAAACTGGGTTTAAAATTGCAGCAGGTATTGCGCGACAGATTTATGTTTTTTTCCCCCTGTGTCCCTTGTGTGCCTCCCACTCACAGGCTTTCCCGGTTCTTGTGCCCCAAATTCAACATTGCATTATTGTCACATGGCATACTGCTCGACCCTCCGCCCGAAAACATCAACGTCTTTATCGTGGTGGTGCGCAACCTACCGACGTCGTGAAGCAGAGGTTGATCGGTGCAATTTCAGCAATGCACAATTTCCCTACCTAAGTGGGTGCAAAATAGGCACCAAGCCCCACACAGCTCCCCAGATTGCAAGGTTTCTGGCAAATGTCATGATATAGAAACAAGAGCCATGCATTTAGATGAAGCAGAGAGGGCCTTGAATTCGATAGAAAGCTTATTGGCACAGTTTGAGAGGACTTTGGCATGGGGACAACATACAGCTGTTGCTCGGGACACAGGTACAATCATTGGCATTTTTAAAAGTACGAGCAACACTGACGAGGCAGAGACTTCAGGAGAGTCTCTGTGCCGCAGGAAAAAGCAGACTGCAAGCCTGGGCACACTGAAACATACACAGAACACACACACCCTCACACACCGACCTCGAGCAACTGAGCAATGAGACCACACGCAGAGGGGCTCCCATAATGAGCTGCTCGAGCGAGTGCGGCCGGCACGGAGTCCATGCCCGCCCATGCGGCTTGGGGTTTGACAGTTCCCGAGTGTAGCGCCCACTGCGGGCCTGTGCAAGCAGCAGAAAACTTTAGTTGCGATCCAAAGCCTGCAGGCCTAGTTTTCTGATGCAGACCTGCTTTTCTGAGAATTGGCATCTTGGTTTGTTTGCTTCTGCAGAGAAACAGTGGACAGCCTTTAGTAGAAGCTTGTGCTTTTTTGAGTGTAGGTCCCAACGCGGCCTCACAGTGTGACTGTTGAACAGATGCCATCAATATGTGGCGCACAGGGCGTGAATGCATAATATGATGTAAAGACAGGGTTTTGCATGTTTGAAGGAGTTCTGCATAATTTGAGATAGGGAAGTACAAGTGACGCTAATTTCATGCTCAATCGCGCGACACGGATTCTGTGCAAACTAACATAACATAAAGCTCCTGGTGACTAAAGCCACCACTATGCTATTGCTGAGCTTTTCTCGTACGCAATGGGATGGCTGCAAGCAACCATCAAGCCTAGCTATTTAACATTAATCCTATCATGTCTTGGTATCAGTGCTGTAGAACAGTTCTGCACCTCAAGAATGCATTCGTTCCTCCTCAGGCACACCTAGCCCACGTTGCAAACTTAAGGCCAATCGGCTAAAAGAGCACAAGATACTGCTCAACCTCTATCACAAACACACAGCTGCAAGCACACACACCTCCAGTCACGCGCTTGCTTCCGCGGGAGTTGGTGGCGGAGGACGTGGCGAGGTTTGCATCAGACTCGTACAGCTGTGCACATGCCAAATCCAGGGGGCTCAGGGGGCTCTGGTGCGTGCCCACACAAGGGCGGCCCTCTGGGCTCTGTAGAGGTAGAAGGCGGCGTATATAGGCTCGGCTTGCGACGCCACTGCTTAGGCTGGTGGACGCAGGCCTGGCTTTGCGATGTGGATGGTGCACGTCTGGGATGTTGAACCAGATGCGCATGAGTGTGCTTGGATCATCAAGGGCCACCTGCAGCCAAGGATTTGCGTTTACAGAGCAAATGGCGGATTTTGTTGCTGAGTGCGCAAAGTGTCTAATGAAATGTAAGGGGTGACAGATGGAGAAGCCAGACATGATAATATTACCAACTCAGATGATGTATGTGCACCGTACATGTATAGAGGGGCAGTTATGCAGATGGATATGGTACATATGCATACCCAACGTAGCTTGTTCCTGTGTCTGTCTTTCCAAACATCAGGAACTTCTTATAAAATTCAGGCTAAGCAATAGAAAGCTTGCATGTCACTTTACGAAGCAACATGCAGCACCCAACGAAAACAAGTCTGCGACGGGCACTCCGTCTGCCAAAAAATAGTCTTGTTTGAAAGTTGTCTCAATAGCAATTGCCTAAGATACCTTCCTAAAAGCCTGGCACGATTGCATGAGCGCCATGGACGCGCTGCACTCCTTGGGCAAGGCCTGGTATATCAAGCACACAATCTCTGAGGGGAGGTCAGTCCAGCAGGGTATTTGGGGAGGAGTGGGGTCGGGTGGGGCAGCACAGTTTGGAGGCTGCTGTGGAGCGCAATTTGGAGGGTGTTGAGGAACACACACAGGCTGCACGTGAGAAGCACGCTGCTGGTCTGGCTGATGCTCAGACACACCAATGGGGCCAGGAAAATGTTCCTGACGCTGACCGATGTGCACAGGGACGGCGCACTGCTCCTGCAGTGAAAGTGGATGTAGACCAGGCTCGTGGGAGGGGGGGAGGGGGCATGGCGGCTGCGGAGGCGCTGGGCTGCTCAGGGGGTGCCGCACATCTAAGTGTGACACAGGAGCCACCTTGTGTGTGGCTGTGGGTGGCACGTGAAGTCCAAGCAATTTGAGCAACATCTGCAAGCCCTGCATATGTGTGTGCAAGTTTTCAAGTACCGGTGAGTACGCATTTGTGCGCACTTGCGTGTTGCGCATGTGTAAGCGTGCAATTGCGTGTCTTTGTATGTATATGTGTATCTGCACAGGATTCACATCAGAACTTGAACATTCATTCGTGATTGTTACCTGCGAAGCTGCCATGCTGCTCTGGACGACAAAGCAATCCCCCTTCACCACTGCACCGCAAAACTTTGAGACAGGCTCATTCACCTGGACATGTAAGAGGCACAATTGCTCGATAGATTTAGATAGCAGGGCAGCAGGCAAAGGCCAACATATCTGGCCTCCTGCGCCCTGCACAATCATGCATGGCTTATTGATTAAGATGATTCGGAAAAATTTGTGACAGCACAGTTCAGAGGCAAGTGGTGAGTAGAGAAGCGCACCTGGTTGTACGCAAAGTGCTTGTCGCTCCAGTGCACGTGAACAGAAAGATGTGGTAAAGAAACAGAAAGATGCGGACCCTGTATGGGGATTTATGTCGGGATTTTGATTGAGTTTTGGAAAGCTGTTTGTGTTGCATATATGTATGTGTGCGTGCGTATGTTTGTGTTTATGTGTGTGTACTTATGTATGTGCGTATGTTTGTGTATATGTGTGTGTACTTATGTATGTGCGTGTGTGTGTGAGCGTGTGTGTGTGTGAGTGTTTGTGTGTGCGCGTGCACGTGTGCGTGCGTGCGTGCGTGTGCGCGTATGTATGTGTGTGTGTGTGTGTGTGCACGTGTGCGTGCGTATGTATGTGTGCGTGTGCGTGCGTGCGTATGTGTGCGTGTGTATGTGTGCCTGCTTATGTATGTATGTATGTATGTATGTATGTATGTATGTATGTATGTATGTATGTATGTATGTATGTATGTATGTATGTATGTATGTATGTATGTATGCCTGTATGCCTGTATGCCTGTATGTGTGTATGTGTGTGTGTGTGTGTGTGTATGTGTGTATGTGCGTATGTGCGTGTGTGCGTGTGTGCGTGTGTGCGTGTGTGCGTGTGTGTGTGTGTGTGTGTGTGTGTGTGTGCGTGTGTGCGTGCGTGCGTATGCGTGCGTGCGTATGCGTGCGTGCGTATGCGTGCGTGCGTATGCGTGCGTGTGTGCGTGCGTGTGTGTGTGTGCGCGTGCGTGCGTGGGTGCGTGCGTGCGTGCGTGCGTGCGTGCGTGTGTGTGTGTGTGTGTGTGTGTGTGTGTGTGTGTGTGTGTGTGTGGTTGTAGTTAAATGTCAAAATGCCTCACCCACGCATGCATAGGCATACCTCATCCATCAGAGCAGCATCCAAACCAGGGCCTTCAAAAGCCTCATACTGGCCATCCGGAGAGACAAGAACTCCAACAAGCTCAGTCATGACCTATGGTATTTTAATACAAAACTGATTCTACAAATGTTGCAGGCAAAATGTTCACTACCGCACTTAGCCTAATATTTCATACATAAATTAAACATTAATCCCTATTATAAGCAGGCCTCCAAAGGGCCGCCCAAACATGAGTCACCATGCACCTACGCAACGTTGCTATGCTCGTGCCCACAACATACCAAATTGGGACATGAAACTGCTGCTTGAGCCAACAAGCAATAAAGAAGGATGGGTGCGTGGGGCTGTTCCGCCGCCTGTGATCTGTGTTGTAGTTTAGCTGCTCACCATTATGAACGAGGGAGATTTTTTGAGTGTGTAAGTTCTTCTACTAAGAGCAGGCATCCTCTTAAGATTTTTATACACTACAAACTGTTGGCAAACTGTGGGTGCCGATGTTAAGATTGATCTGGGTTGAATAATGCTTGCCTTATGTGTGCTCTTGTGGTTTCTCGCTCCTGGCGGCTGGCGTAGCAGGATTATTGGGCCAACCAATCTTAAATATATCTATCTCATCCACTAATGCTCCTAAGTTCTTTCAATGATTGCCTGTTAGGTGAACTCCAAAGTGGTCGCCACTCTCGGGCCCAGCTCGAATGAGGTGGGCACGCTTGAGGCGATGCTACGAGCAGGCATGAGCGTGGCCAGGTTAGTGCAAAAGGCGGGGAGCGTGTATAGGAACTGTAATCATGCCATGCGCATGCATCCGTAACGATTTTGCCATTGACTGCACCCCCCCTGCAGGATTGATCTGACCTGGGGGAGCATGGACTATCATCACCGGACATTGAAGAACTTACAAGAGGTTTGATTTGTAGTTGTAGTTTCCAGGTGTTGCGGATTTATTGCCCACGAACGATATCTTACAATCATTTCACACTTTTTTCATACGATGCATTGCTAATTAGAACCTAAGTAACATTTGGCTAATACCCCGCCACTTTGCTTGCAGGCCATGAAACGCAGCCACAAGCTTTGTGCAGTCATGATTGACACGCTGGGTCGTGAGGTGTGTGGGGCGCTGGTCTGATCAGCATATTAGAAGGGCAACCTGAATTTTCACAGTTATGTCGTTGTACATTTGCAAGGCTTTGTGCAAGAACATAAGCCTCTCGGCATGCTACGTAGCTGTGCTTATGGTGTGCGCCACATTAGCACGGTCCGTCAAAGCTCCATAGTGGCTTTGCCAAACAGCCTCTCCTGCTTCCACATTCAGGTCATGGTGCGCCGCCCCTTCTCGCAAGACACGACCGGGTGGCCTGTGCACCATGACTGCTTCACTGTGCTCAAGTGAGTTCCTTAACTCGTATTTGTGCCAATTCCGATTCAGCTTCTGTTATGGCAAGGCTCTATCGATGATGCTCCCCCGTGACACAAATTACTTGCTAAATGAGCATGCTTTAAATGATTTGACTTTGAGGCATGCACCTGCTGCTTGGATGCTGCAATTTTGCTTCCAGTTAGTCCAAATAAGGTTTTATAGTTTAAAAGCGAGCACAATCATCACTGTTGTGCCTACAGGGATGAAGAGGTCAAGCTGATCACAAACACACAGGTACGTGCCAATTTCCCCTTTAAATCTCATTGAATTGTTAGGTAAACGAAGATAAGCACCTCCCCCCCTTCGCACCTGTCAACATTACTTGCTGTCTGCCTGACTTCAAGGCTGCACTGGAAGGTGCGAATGGAAACAGCAACCGGCCAGAGATGCGCACTGCTACTGTAACGTACGAGGGCCTGCCCAATCTGGTGCAGCCAAATGATACTGTCTACGTTGGGCGATACCTAGCCGGAGGTATGCACAAGTTGGAGGGCAAGGTCAAGCTTGTTATGAATTACGAGAAACTCTTCTGATAAGTTGTCCTAAGCTTTTTTCATAATATGTGATTTAAAGGCAATTGTTTCTAAGTCGCACATTGTAAATGTGGAGCAAGCCCTTTGTGACTCCTTCCATAATATATTCCAGCAAGATTGGGGCAAGGGTCTGCAATAGGGCCGTATTTCCGCGGCACGTCATTTCAAATTCATATATCGCCTCAACATTTGTCTTTTGTATCCCAGGTGCTATTGAAGAAGGATCCTTGTACCTCAAGGTCATCTCTGTGAGTGCTGTTCTGCTTTGTTTCTGTATGTGGCTCTGTGTAAGCTCCTTGAAGATTGATGACACCTTCATTGTTTTTTTTTTGCAAATTGCTTTACCTTTCAGAAGGTATTAATCTTGCAGTCTGGAAAACACATTTCAAATCTATGCCTGCAGGTGGAGGAGGGGGCAGTGCTGTGCAAAGCTCAAAACACTGCTGAGCTGTGCGGTCTCCTCACCGTTTTCCTCATAGAGCGCAGCGACAGTGGGGTTGAGAATATGCAGGTTGGCTGTTAGAATAGGAGGGACATTGGTTGAGTAATTTGGAGGTCCTGGTCACAAAATTAGACACTGAGATCCTTTTAACAACAGCTTTTTCTTGCCTCTTGTGTTGCAGAAAGAGTTGGTGTGTAGCTCCTGAGAAGTTGCCAGACAAGCCACCAAACTTTGTCTAATTAGACATGAGGAAGCTGGACCTCTTCTTTTTTCCTTCCACACCAACTGCAGAGCGACCTCCCTGTGTTCACCCAATATGACTGTGACTGCCTGAGCCTGCTGGCTTCTGAGTTTGAGATTGACTTTGTGTGCACAAGCTACACCCGAAGGTGTGATGATATTCTTTGGGTGATGCTTCAATAAAAAGGGTTTGGTTTGCGTCTCCGGTCTGGCATCTTTCTAGATCAATTTTATCCTTAAAAGCATGTCCCTAGGCGTTTCTCCCATATTTTGTGGTCGGAAAGACATCCAGGACACGTGGTATGGATGAAATTCAGAACGTATATATCCACTCACATGCTTTAAGGGGATGAGTGACCACCTTGCGTCATTTTGGAGTGTATGCTTTACAGTTTGTAGGTTGAGGCAGCTGAAATTGAGCACTGAGTTAATAACGTAAGCCACACACAGTGCTGCGACTTGCTAAACTCTTTGGTTGGTGCCCTGCAGTGGCGAGGACGTGCATGCTGCCTGTGCATTTCTAGGGAGCATTGGCCTTCACGAGACACAGGTAACAGCATGAGGATCGCTCAGCACTAATCAAAGTGATGCGTAGAATGTAGATGCGAGCATGGGCCTGTCGCCTAGACCTTGAGTCAATACACCTGCTTATTTTTACTGGTTAAAGGGACTTTCTGCACGTGTGTCATTCACTTGATAATGCTTTTGCTGCAGATTGTGGCCAAAGTGGAGACGCGCCAAGCCCTGATTAACTTTGAGGTATGTGCCTGTCTCACTGCACTCCTCGTGACACATGTTGAAGTCTGCAGCTTCCATGCTATATTATACTTGGACATACTTCTGCAACATTTATTAAAACATGGGATGTTTGCATCCCTGCTCTTGGACTGAAAGTATTGTGTTCAAACTTAGATGTGCTGTTCATCACTCACCTACAGTCCATTTTGGAGTCTGCATCTGCTTTCATTTTTTCCCGCGGTGTTCTGGGCCTGGACGTTGCGCCTGAAAAGATGGCCTTAGTGCAGAAGGCGGTGGTAGCTGGCTGCAACATGGTCGGCAAGCCAGTGATTATCACGGTGAGGAGTTGGATATAAGGCTCGTCCACAGGATGTGCAGCTGTATTGTACTCCTTGCTATGTCACAAAGCACAACCAAGAAAGTCATTCTTTTGCCGGTCAGAGGGAAAACAGCTGAGGCATTCAACCCCAGTGCCTACCACTTTTATGCTGCAGAAGGGAAAGCAGCTGACATTTGCTAAATACGTTTTTTTACTCCCCCAGTGCTTATGACTTTCATGCTGCAGAGGGGAAACAGCCGAGACATTCACTAACTATTTGTTCTTACTCCCCACCTACTGCTTTCATGCTGCAGCGTGTGCTAGACAACATGTCCGAGACTCCCACTCCCACTCGTCCAGAGGCGACTGACGTTGCCAACATCATCCTAGATGGAGCTGACGGCGTGCTGCTGGGCGCTGAGACCCTTCGCGGAAAGTAAGAGCTGCTCTTTATATTTGTTATGGATTTGACCCTTTTTCCCTGGCAAGATGGCAAGGTTTGAGGTCTCAATACAGTAATGTAGTTTCTCCTCTGGACCAAGGCAACTTCTTTCCAAGTTGCCAAATAGTACTAAGCTGAATTGACTAGCCTGTCCGCAACACCTGACCCATCCTATCATCAGGTATCCCGTTGAGTCCATCGCCATGGCGGTTGGCATCTGCAGACAAGCTGAGAATGTGTTTGACCACAGGTATGCTAAGAAATGCATGTGCCTCTCCTACTCGTACTATTCTTGTATAGGGTCTAGATTTGAACTGATGTACGTCGTTTTGCAGTTTGTTGTTCCAAAACAAAAAATGGACATCAGCTAAGCCACTTAAAGCAGGTCCATTTAAGTCTTTTAAAAGGGGGTGCTTAGCTGTTTAAGGGGGGATCAATGGTGCAGCTAATGTCGCGGTTGTTGGGCCAAAAATTCAGGGTTGAGAATATGCAAGTTGTCAGCAGCAGGCTTAAACTATCTAAAATTGCTGCGGGTGGCACCATCTACAATACTCACATGCTGGAGCCTTTTACGGAGCTAGTTCTTGAATTTCAGAGAGTTAAGTGCTTCCGAGCCTCATGTTCATTTTGTCAATTACGCTGCCAAACTTGTCCATATTAGACACGCCCTTTCCAGGCACTGTTACCAACTCTTACCAGGAGCCGGTTTCAGGTCAAGCCTGCAACCCTCCTGATCCCCATTGATCTTTTTCTTTTTCTTTTGGTTGAGGAATTTTATTATACCTGTACCAAAGTGGCTCCTTTTCCTTAATGTGTGGAGTGGCTTTCACTGCCTGCGTAGTTTTTTCTTTTTCCTGTTCTCTTTTAAAATTGCTCAATATTGTCACCGCCTGCAGGCATCACTACGACTTCCTCATGGAAAGTGCCATGAACGCCATGCAAGCCACCACCCCTCCCAGCAGCAAAGATGCATCTGACAAGGTACTGCTATAAATTCTGGAATCATATGCTGGCCTACCTGTGATTTGGATAGCAAGCTTTCAAAGAGCTTGCGCAAGCCTATCTGCACAAATCATGGTTGAAAATGGTTGCAAGAAAGAGTTAGGTCGCGGCTGGAGTATGTGAATATCTATTAAGCCAAAAACTGCTTTCCTGCAATTACCTGTGAATCTACAGCACCTTATGCTTTGAGGCTTGAGCGCTACTTGATTGTTCAAGCTGTGGATAAGCATAAGCAAAATGTTTCGATCTCTGCAGCCAGCAGTTCCAATTCAAGGCCAGTTCTTTTCAGCATCTCTGGCAGCTTGACATTCGATGCATTGGTTTCAGTGAAATGGACCTAGACTTTGGACATGCAAGCAGTGGGAATATATTGACTTAAAATTGCATTTAAAATTGTGGCTTATCTGGACCCAATACACATGGTCCTCATCCGCAAGTACTTTGCTCATTGCACTTTATTATTCATTGCCAATCTGCAGCATGGCGCATTCATGTGGCAGTTGGACATCCCTGCGGGCGAGAGCAACCAGAAGCTTTCGTGCCCCCCACCTTCCAACGGTCCTAAAAGCCGAGCGGAATCAATTCCTAGAGCAAACTCAGCAAAGGTGTGATGTTCAGATCATGGCTTAGTGTGCAGTGAAAAAGGTGTTCTATTAATACAATACCTACATCTTTCCTGTCCTCTACTTTGTCACCAAGTGCCAAGCATTAGTTAATGAGCGGCTTGTATTGAGAATGGCTGGGCTAAAAAAACAAAAGCTCCTCTGCTGAGCTTTTGTTAGCTTCCATGAAACGCAAGGGTTTCAAACCAATACTTACCCTAGCCACCAGAATTTTACCAAATGACACATTCCACTGAATTTTAAATAAAGAAACTGCATGACGCTCAACACCAGCAATAGTTACATGTTATCTTCAAGGCATAGGCTGCTTGTGCGTTGGGTAAAAGGAGGAGTTGCAATGCAGCTTATGATCACACCTTGTCCCTCTCCTTTTCAGGGCCACATCAGCTACAAGGCCCACCCTTCGTACAGTGACACCAAAGAGGTCTCGGCTGAGAGTCAGCACCAGCAGCAGAAAAAGGTGCAGGAGCAAAAGAGGGCAGCACCAGAACCTGCGCCGCAACAGTTGCAGAAGCAGCAGCAACAGCAAGACCTTAGGCTGGAGGATGCAATGAAAGAAGATATAGCAGCACGAGGTGGACGAGCGACCAGAAAAGCTGAAAAAGAGAAACAGGAGCAGCGCCCTGGCCACAAGCTGTTGTCACTTTACCTAGAGGTAGAGAATGTCTACGTGGTTTTGCTTGCATGTGCATTTCTAGTCTACCCAAGGCTGGTGGTCTGGCTGGCTGCTCTTTATGCTACTTACATTGAACATTCAAAGGATTAGAAGGCCTAGAGTTCTTTCTTTTTTGTGTGTGTTACAATAGGCAAAGCCAATCCCAGGAGGACAAGAGCGCGTGGAGGCTAGTGTTGTTGTGGATGGCGTTGAGGATCCTGCCGTCAGACAAGGGCCCCCCACAATCTCTGTGGTGAGCTGCCCTTCCAGCATTTAATTACGGAAGAAAACAAACGTCAGTATGCATTTATTTGTATTTGCATGCTTTACCCCCATGGGTGCATGGCAAAGAGAATGGACGTCTATTTTTCCAAAAATTTTCGTTTGTAAGGAGGTCTACCATACAGCTTTGAACAACCCCAGCCTACCCATGTGCCTGCAGGGTCCCCCCAGAGGTTTGGAAACGCAGGAGTCAATTGAAGCGGGCAGGGGATATTCAGAGCTGCATGGAGATGAGCTGCCACCCATCGTGGACTCAGGTAAATGTTCTGCAGCGGCGGTAAACTTTCAACCACTTTCTCTTGTGATGTGATGAATTTGTTCCAAGATTCAGTCTTTTGAGCAGTTCAGTGTCAGTGTTACCAAAGGCACAGTATTTTGTCGCAACTATTTATCAGCAAACACAAAAAATGAAATTAAGGATGTGCTGCTTTCAAGCAGTTTCGTGATAGCATCTGTGCCCACATTCCTGCGCCATTTATGCAGAAACCCAGCAGCCACAGCCAAAGCAGCAGCGAAATGGTCCCCCAGCTCAAGACGGCGAGCCTCGACCACCGGCCCCGACGCAAGAGGGGAAGCAGGTAAAGTATAACGCATTTGCCATGATTCTGGCAGCGCCACTTGCCTTGCGTAAAAGGGCGTGTGCAAGCATACTACCATGTTGCTATGTTACTGCCTCTTCTTGCCTGTTGCTGCCAGGCACTGCCTCTGACATTGAAGCTATTGTTGCTTCCGGTGCTCATTCCAATCTACATTGCTACTGCAATCATTAAAGCCATCCTTCATAATTAAGGCCAATAACGCCTTCCTTGTGCATTCTGGTATACTCAGTCAGGGCATTCCTGCAAAACCGTTTTTGGAATAGGGCAAACCTCAAAGATCTATCCAAACAAGTGGCACCCCGTGTTTACATTACTAAATTATGCAGGCATTTGGCCAGACACAGGCTGGTCGTGCTGAGAAGGTCCAGAAGGAGCAACAGGCTGAACAGGGCAAGGCTTGCCACCAGGTCAGAAAGCTCGCGCGGTGGTTTCTCACATAAAACATCATGGTTCAGTGTGTTATCTATGAGAAATAACAAGAGCAATATAATGTTAGAGGTGCCACTGTGTCTGAACTTGCACAAACAGTGATCCTACCCTCCTACATGCTTGAGCGCAGGAGACCTCACCAACTCGGCTCGACCTTGAGCAGCAGATGAGCCTGTCGCGCATTGCACAGCAGCGGGCTGGAGAGGTTGCACAGCGACAGGCGGGAGAGGGGGAGGGTAATCAGACCGTAGAGGACAGAGGTTTGAAACAGGAAAGCAAGCCAGATGAATGGCCAGCAGGTCCATTGCCAGCAGATCAGCAAGAGCAACTGCTAGATGGCGTTCCTTTACCTGCGTTCTCTCAGGCACAAGTGCCCAGTCCTCCTCCTTCACGACCTAGCACGGCGCCTACCTACGGTAGGTCTCCAAATGCTTCTGAGGAGGGGAAAAAAAGGAAATGGACGGGATTTGTCTTCCGCTTAAGGCTGTCTTCAAGCTTAATTCTAGCCGATAGATATCAGCACCTTTCCTCAGGTCGGGTATGATCCTGTACGCATGTGTTACCTACTTTTGATGCATCTGCAGTACGTGTATGTGTGTATCTGGCTGTGCCCTGTGGGTGAAATTGCATGTTGATCTTTTCGACTTGTTGCGCTAAATTGGGAGGGCATGCGCAATTAAAAAGATCAGAGTGCACTGTCCATGATTCCGGTTGTTGTATCTGCCTTTCCTTTGCTATTCTTCCTTTCATCTTCATACTCTTTTTTCACTGGTTTGATAGCGAAAGCAAAAGAGCACCCCACCAAAATATGACAGGCAAGAGACCTAGCAGTGGGACTGCTACTTCTGACAGCAGGCAAGGTGGAGGGGGCACGGGTGCCCGCAGCCCCTCGGTGGAAGCAGGTATGGTAGCATGGATGGAGGTTTGAAGTATTTTGTAATCTGTAACGGCTGAAGCTGCAGTGTCATAGGACTCAGGTGAAAAGGACTAGACCCTTCAATGCAATGCAGTGACAGAAGTAACCAATCAATTTCGGCAGTCCCTCAAATGTTTGATCAGCACACAGACCATCTTGCACTGGAATTTTGTCCTTGCTGTCTTGGTCTCACAATGCAGATAAAATGTAGCACAGAAATAGTATGTCATGCTTTCGTATGAATCAGAAAGAAATTAATGGTTGCCTTACTCCTGCGGAGGTAAATAATTTGTTGCTTTTTAGCATCTTGGAGATGCTTGTAGGTTTGTTTTTCTCACCTGCCAATGACTCACTGCTCTGCAGACCTGGACAGTACCCTTGAAGCCATGGTCACTGCCACAGGTGCGAGTACATACACGGTCTGCCAGCCTCCTTTGTTGTCATTACGCAGCTTATACGAGCTGATCATACATGCTTTTCAATTCAGGGGCCCATAGAGCAGTGTCTTTGAACTGAATTGCGAGTTAGAAAGGGTGTCTAAAGAAATTGTTGCTCCTCGGCGGGCTTGATGTTTGAGTTCCAAATGCAATGCAGGAGGAAAAACCCCGCGTGGGAAGTCACCCGAATCTGGTACACCCCTGTCGGGTGTGTCCACCCCCTCTGCCTATGTGCCAAGGATTCCAGAGCAGCCTTCCCTGTCTTTGAGAAAAGCTGCAGGGGACAGTGACAGAGACGGAGACGCTACACCTACATCCGTACGCCAGACTGATGTGGTGCGCTGTGCTAATGTTTGACGGCACTTCCTTAACGCATGCCAAGGGATATATGCAAACGATATCCTGTTCAGCCCAGCATAACAGCTGACTTGGAAATATACTTCTATCCATGGATTTAGGCTTCAGGCACAATGTCAAGCTTTACAATCTGCTGTGCAGACAAACACGTGCAGGACTAAATTTGGTACAATTTGTAAGCTTATGTTTATGTTCTATCTATTGGCTAATGTTCGCATCTTGCACACCGGTCTGATTTGCTATAATTCCCTATCTGATCAATCATGGCTTACTCTGATTGGAGTAGCTGGTGTGTCTGAAGCACATCTTTTAATTAAATCGACCCATACAGGTGCCTGGTTCCAAAGAGGATGTTCAAGTCTCAAAGGTGGAGCTGGAATCAGCTTACCACAACCTGGACGACTCCTTTGCAATGAGCAGTCTGCCCTACATGTCTAAGCTGGAGAGCATCACGAGCAGTGCTGTCCGTGCTGCGGAGAAGGTGCGCAATTATTTGCCTCGCTCCCTCACGTCCTGCAATTTAGTATCAAAGTTGAGCAGAATTAAAAAGACGGTGCCACTTTGTCGTTGGTGTTTACGTGCTTTGCTGTTTGTAGATAGCTCAGCAAGCTGCCAGAGTGTTGACTTTGCTGACCCTCATCCTTCATTTTCCCAATATCCCTTATACTTCGACAGCAATTATGGTAAACCCCTGGCTGCAGGCTCGTGCCAGCCTCATACTCGTGTTCACACACACTAGCCGGGCTGCACAGCTAGTGGCCAAGTATAGGTGCGGTTTGTGTTGGTGTTTGAAGTTGTATGTATGTGTGTTATCACCTTTATTTGTGCGTGCTTGCATGCTTTTATATATTGCCAAGTGCAAGCCAACACGCAATGATAAGCGCATGCACACACAGGCACACATCTGAGCATAAAGTGCGTGCACATGGAAACCAAGTTTGAACAAATGCACATGCTTACAGCTTATTGCACACATGCACAGGCCCCCCATGCCGATTCTCACACTCGTGGTGCCTCGCCTGGTCAGGTAGGTTGAGGAGAAATGTATCCATGTGAATGCTGCAAAGAATGGGAAAACCTAGGTTTGACCTCCTCCTCCTCCTTGTATCATTCCTGTCTGGGACTTTGTCTCATCTTTCTTCCAAGATCAGATGATCAAATTAACATAAAAGCCCTCAATCCTCTTTTGCTGTCTCTGAGAGAAAAAGTCAAGCACCCTGTGTATTTACCAATGAACACTGCCGTATATCCAATGTGGCGGCTCCTGATATGCAATGATTTCCTTCTTGCCTTGTGCTAAGTCCTATAACAAAT
>Ga0307948_1000875_pt1 | contig 20692 bp, 18 predicted proteins | sample OrgLakmetagen280_FD_201824 | JGI IMG/M metagenome (GOLD analysis project Ga0307948, IMG submission 201824) | Saline water microbial communities from Organic Lake, Antarctica - #280 | ecosystem: Environmental > Aquatic > Non-marine Saline and Alkaline > Saline | place: Antarctica: Organic Lake...
TGATTACCCAAAAGATTTTTTTCCAGTGATGACGCATGCCTTTATTGAAGATGGGTCAGAACGCCTCCCCGGACTTTTGGCTGAAGGTGTTATTCAAGACTTTAGGCACGCACCAATAATATAAATTGCCTCAACTCCAGCCTACTGAATCCTTCAATAAAGGCTTTTCGATCCAATTCCAATATCTTCTCTGCCGTAAGTAATACAAGCGCAATGACAGTCTTTGGGGCTATCTCATCGTAATTGATGAGACATTTTCCACGGCGGTTGTGGGGTTAACCTTTGACGGGAGTGTTTGATGTTTAAATTGATAGAAGTGGCCATTTTCTTCACGTTAGGCTTTGTGGTTGCGACCAACTATCCAGATTTTTTCACTGACGTGTCGGATGTATTCGAGTCCGTCAAGCTGGTGTTCATGGATGTTTTTTCCTGATCACTACTACCGCTCGGTTAAATTGAGATGGTCATGATGACAGTTGACCCTTTGGCGGCAGCAGTAATCTTCATAGGTGCAGTCGGGGTCAGCGCCCTCTTAATCTGGCTGTATATCCGTAACTGGCGTTGATCCGGGCCCCTTACTCAAAGGGGTTTTGCATTCTGACTAAGCGATTTTTCTCATATCATTAACTTGTGCCCAGCCATACTGTTTCGTCTTGCGTCCAGTCGTGGCCAACTGGTCTGCGAGCTCATTACCTTCCGTACCTTCATGTCCCTTTACGTGTCGTAAGACCACGAAAGCTTCCAGTGCCAGGTAGGCCTCGTGAGCTGATCGAATCATCGAAACGTTCTGTATGGGCTTGTCGTCTTTCTTTCTCCAGCCGTTTTTAGCCCAACCGTAGGCCCACTCGGCGACCGTCCTTAGCGAATATTGAGAGTCACAGTAAATCACTGTCTTTTCGTTGATCCCGCAATCATTGACCAGATAGTCGACGTAATCTAACGCCTGGAGAAGCCCATAAAGCTCTGCTGTGTTGTTAGTCCCATTTTCCTGAAAGCACCCGTAGAAACCAAGCTGAAATCCGCCATCAACATAGACAGCCATGCCTGTTGCTGATGGGCCTGGGTTTGGGTAGCAGCCGCCGTCGCAAAAAATGGCGTAATTAAAGCCATCCAGGAGCTCCGCCATAGAGGCCTTCCGGTAACTCGCCACACCTTGTTTTTCAGCAGGAGGGCTGTTGAATGCTTCTTTAGCTTCGTCAGGATCGGTGAACGACTTAAATTTGGCGCCCTTAAAACCGATTATTTGCCTGTTGCAGTCAGGCCAGTTTGTGTAAATACCGGGCTCACGACCAATCCACACTACATAGAATTTTTGCATCTGCATTCACTCGCAACAAAGTCTTTTAAAGCTTACGGCAGCAGAAGTATTCAGAAGCTTGTGCAGGGAACGGAGAGGTTTCTGATTTCGTCCTAATTTGAGGCGGAGTGCTGCCCGTGTTCTGGACCGTGTGTTCTGGACTCAATCCGAATCTTTGATGGGCGCTAATGTTGTCCTGGAAGGCAGGATTCACCCCGAGACAAACGAGGTCTCGACTAATGAATCGTCATCCGGTGTAACTCATCGTGTGACCCTTCCTGAAATTTCAGCATCCAGTCACCGGCAGTTGCGAGAGCGTGCCTTGGCTGAGCTGGGTCGGTTTTTAATGTTGTTGTCGAGGTTCCGGTCGAGCAATCGTCAGGAACCGGCGCTGTCGGAATCGACCTGGGCTGCAAAAACGCCGCGACGTGCTCGAACGGTGAAAAGCTGACCGGACGCTGGTATCGCGCCCTGGAACAAAAACTCGCCGTTGCCCAGCGGGCGCGTAAGAAACATCGAATCAAAGCCATTCACACCAAAATTGCCAACCGTCGTAAAGACGCCTTGCACAAATTCAGTCGCAAGCTCGTGAATGGGAACGCTGCGATCTTTGTCGGAAACGTCAACCCCAAAGCCATGACGCAAACCAAGTTGGCAAAATCCAGCTTGGATGCGTCCTGGTCATCATTCAAAACCATGCTGGAATACAAATGCGCTCACGCAGGCGTGGTTTTTTAAGAAATCAACGAAGCCTATACCACCCAGGCCTGTTCGTGCTGCGGATCAATATCCAGTAGCAGTCCGAAAGGTAGAGCGGGTCTTGGAATAAGGCGATGGACTTGCGTGGAGTGCGGTACGCTCCACCACGACCGCGACATCAATGCGGCCAAGAACATTGCTGCGCTCGGGCATGAGCGTCTCGCAGGAGGAATCGCCTTCCATTCACGCACAGCGTGACTGGTGGGCGAGGATGTCAAGGGATGAAGCTACAAGTCTAGCGAGGCAATTGGAGATTAGTAAATATCGTCTGCAGGGCTTTGGTTAATAATTCCCCAGCGTGTTTTTTGCTTGGTACCGTGTGAATCTTTTCTCTGCCGTAAGAGGCACAGCACACGGTGTGCCTTTAAATTAACTACTGGAGTTATTCTATGAATAAATCGGAATTGGTTGAACAGATTGCTCAGTCCGCAGAACTGACCAAAGCAGATGCGGAAAAAGCGTTGAACGCTACCACTGACGCAATCACTGCCGAGCTCAAAAATGGTGGTTCACTGTCGTTGGTTGGTTTTGGCACCTTTCAGGTAAAAGACAGGGCCGAGCGCTCGGGCCGTAACCCGCAAACGGGTGCGAGCATAACCATTCCCGCTTCCAAAATGCCAGGCTTCAAGCCGGGCAAAGGATTGAAAGAAGCCGTCAACGGCTGATTCTCCTTCGAGAGCATTGTTATTGAAAAAGCCGGGGAAAGACCCGGCTTTTTTGTGCCCTATACAGAAGCACCTGTGTGGAAATAGTCGCTGTCCGTACCTGTTGTGAGTTTTATCAAACAGGAGAGTTACATGACAGGCATGAATAACGCAGAAACCGTCACCATCAATATCGATCTCTGTCCCTACGCAATGGTTCGTGAAGGGGAGTTCTGGGTCATTAAAGACTGCGCTGGAAGCATCCTTTCTGAACTGGAAAAACCAGAGCGAGATTGTTGGACTGCCCACTACGGTGACTTTGTTGGTGATAAATTTTGCTCAATCACCTACAACGCCGAAGATGAGCAGTGCGAGTTTCGTCATCCCGATAGCGATGCTGTAATTGAATGGATTGGTGAGCACTTTAATGCCATCGAATCTATCGGCTATGAGTGTTTGCAGAAACTTCAGTAACATTCTGCGGTTCGACTTGATTAAGCCCTCCTTTGAGGGCTTTTTTTGTTTAACCCGTGCCAAGGAAGCCAGATAAACGTGTCGATCGATCCAATCTTTGCAGCTGGAGCGTTTTTTTCCGCCTTATGCGTTTCTGCCTTGCTGATATGGCTGTACATCAAGCATCGCTATTAATCCGCCAGATCCACCTTACTCTTTACCCGACAGACAAATATGCAAAAGCCCTCCGGGGAGGGCTCGCGTGGGCTTAAAATATTACCCGGATGGGCGCCCAACTGGTTATTTCATCTTCACCAGCTGTTTATAGTAGTTTTTGGTTTTTGATTCAGCTTCGCTACGATCCATTTCCCGCGTGGTCGGCAATGTATCCAGCTCCGGGCTGGCAAAAACCAAGATGGCCAAGTCGGTACTCGACGCTGGCTGGTCCACACTGAGAACTCTGCTGTCCTACAAATGCGAGCACGCAGGCGGGGTTTTTCTGGAAGTCGATGAACGGTACACCACCCAGGCCTGTTCGTGTTGCGGCTCACTGAGCCCCAGCAGTCCGAAAGGTAGAGCAGGCCTCGGAATAAGAGGATGGACGTGTGAGTGCGGTGTCACTCACGACCGCGATGTAAACGCGGCCAAGAACATCCTTGCGCTCGGGCATGAGCGTCTAGCAGTAGGAATCCCCCACCAGAACGCTGCTTAGGCGTTTGGTGGCGGGAGGATGTCAAGCGACTGTGAAACTTCGCGACATTTTCGTCTTCTAGTTACCCGAGGTTCCTCCTCTAAACTTTTTATTTACCGTAAGATACCTATCGAGTTCATGTCAGTGCCCAAGGATTGCTATGAGTCAGATTAAGTCAAAAGACAGGGTCCGCGATCTGGCCGAGGTGTATACCAACGAACGAGAGGTCAACGCCATGCTTGACCTTATCCCTCTGAATACTCCTGACGATATTATTCGTTACCGGTATCTGGAGCCCGCCTGCGGAAACGGTAACTTCCTGATCGAGATCCTTCGCCGCAAGCTAGCTCGTGTTACAGAGAAGTATGCCGCCAAATCACTCAGGATTTATGAGTTCTACATCGCCAGAGCCCTTACTACCATCTACGGCATCGACATCTGTTACCAGAACGTCCAGGAGGCGCGGGAGCGTCTTTATCGCGAGATTAAGTCGACCGTTGATTTCCACAAGGGCAGCTTTGTTTATTCCGATGGATTTTTCGGGCTGGTTCGCTACATTCTCTCCACGAACATAGTCCAGGGCGACTCAATCAACGCCCCTGACGACATCGTTTTTGTTGAGTACACAATCAAAGGCCACTCTTTTGGTCGCAGACTTTATCGCTATTCCCATCTGGTCAAAGACAAGCCCCGTCCGCTAAAGCGGTTCGATCCGGTTCATTTTTTAGCACTAGGTATGGATTATGAAGGAAACCAGAGACATCTTGACTTTGTTTGAGGCGCTCAACAGTCATGAGGTTTTTACGCCCCCGCGACTGGCCCGCCAGATGCTTTCTCTGTTGCCTGAATCAATATGGCGTGAACCAGGTTTAAAGCTTCTGGATCCCTGCACTAAAACAGGTGTGTTTTTGCGTGAAAGCTTCTATCTCTTGTACGAGGGGTTAAGCGAAGTCGGGGTCTACGAAGCAGAAGATGGAGAGGTCTACGACCTTTCAGATCACCAGCAACGAATCGATCACATCCTGAAGAACATGCTTTTCGGGATCGCAACCAGTGAGTTAACCGGCTACATGGCCAGGCGAACGCTTTACGGTGTGATGGAGGCCAACGTTCGAAAGGAAGATGCGGCCTTTGACAGCTTCATCAAGTCCGACAGCTTTTCAAGATGGTCTGAAAAAGAAAAGTACCATTTCCTGACGCGCAATCATTTCAATGACTATTTCAAGCCCGAGTTGTTTCAAGGGCCTTTCCATAAGGGCTTTGAGGCCGAAGGCAATATTTTTTACCCGGTGAAAGAGGTTGCGGAACGTGTTGAATCGGACGGTTTCATTGCAGAGGACATGTATTTTCCGTTTATTGATGACCGAACTCAGCATGGCAAAATTCTTGAGATTAAGGAAGGCAGAATGAAGTTTGATGTGATTATTGGTAATCCTCCTTATCAGGTCAGTGATGGCGGAAACAGTCGCAGTTCAGTCCCAATCTATCACCACTTCGTAGAGCAGGGTCGATCACTTAAACCGAGCCACCTTGTAATGATAACGCCTTCAAGATGGTTCGTTGGGGGCAAGGGCCTCGATAAATTCCGCGAAAATATGATAGCGGACGATCAGATTCGAACGATTGTTGATTTTCGAAATGCCTCTGCTGTATTTCCAGGCGTGGATGTGGCTGGCGGGATTTCTTATTTTCACTGGGCTAAAGGTACTTCCGGAGCTACTAACTTCATTAGCGAGGATGGTAAGACTCAAGACAGGTCACTTAGAGCCCTTGATGAGTTCCCCGTTATAATTCGATCTAATAAAGCAAGCAGTATTATCAGGAAGGTTCAATCACTCAAAGAAGGTCATTTATTTCTGGACGCAATAGTTTCGCCCCGAAAGCCCTTCGGTATGCCGACTAACTACATCCCGCGAAATTCTGGAACACCATGCTGGTTTATCCAGAAACACGGCCTTAAATACTGTCGTTCAGAGGATTTTACGGATCGACTTGACCTAATCAACAAGTGGAAGGTTCTACTTCCAATAGCACCCATTGCAGGCCAAACGGATTTTACAAAACCAATCCGTTTTTACCAAAGCAGTAACGTTCGAATAGCACGCCCCGGTGAAGTTTGCACGGAATCATGGATCGTTGGCCGGTCACTAGAAAGTGAATCTGAGGCCGAATCTTTTAAGTCCTTTCTGTTTACTAAGACCGCCCGGTTCCTTCTTCTACAAGGGGTCATTTCCCAACACGTTACTAGATCTAATTTTTGCTTCGTTCCCGATATGGTCAACTATGATCATCTCTTCACTGATTCTGAGCTGTATCATCATTTCGGCTTTTCCAAGGACGAAGTGTCCTATATCGAAAGTAAAGTTCTTGACACTGAGTAGTTTTGTTTATGCGTCATATTTATATCTATGAAACGGAAGCGTCGAGCGTTAATGGCCTTATTAAAATAGGCGATGCCAACGACGTAGAATCTCGTATTCAGGAACAGCTCAACACAGCCTCTGCTACGCAAGCAGATAACCTCCAGTACCGTCTTCTGTATCAGTGCTCAGCGGTAAAAGATGATGGCGCCGAGTTCAGGGACCATGATATCCATGCGATCCTCATAAATAAGGGCTACCACCGGCACCAGATCGCCTCCGGGAACGACCTATTAAAGACCAATACAGAATGGTTTAAGGTCTCGCCAGAGAAGGCCATACACGTGATCGATCGGTATCGAAAAGGGGATCGCCCGGAACAGATTGATATCGAGCGGTTCCACGACTTTTCGATGCGCCCGGAACAGAAGTATGCAGTTGATAAAACGGCCGCCCATTTCAAGAGGGCAGGTCAGTCGACGGATGCCATAGAAATGCTCTGGAACGCAAAGATGCGTTTCGGCAAGACGTTCGCGGCTTACCAGTTGGCCCTAAAGCTGGGTCTGGCCAAGGTCCTGGTGCTGACTTATAAGCCTGCTGTGCAGGATGCTTGGCAAAAAGATCTTGAAAACCACGTCGATTTCTCGGATTACGTTTTCCTGAAGCGGGACAGCCTAAACCACATCACAGAGTACACCCAGCAGTCTCAGTTTATTGTTGCTTTCGCTTCCTATCAGGACCTTCTTGGCACCAAAGACGACGAAACGGACATCAAGGACAAGCACAAAGGCTTGTTTGCCACACACTGGGATCTGGTGATCATTGATGAGTTCCACTATGGCACCGGTACGCGCAAAGCAAAGGACATGCTGGCGGATCAGGTTGATTCCAAGAAGGAGCAGAAGGAACTTGAGAAAGAACTGTTTGCTGAAGAGGACGAGGAGGCCCGAGAGGAACAGACCAGCGAGGAGATCGCAGCCGTAGTCGAAAAGTCGGTCACCTCTGATTATCGGCTTTTTCTATCCGGCACGCCTTTCCGAGCGATGGCCGACGCCCGGTTTGACCAGGATGCAATATTCAACTGGACATACACCGATGAACAAAAGGCCAAAGCCGAGTGGGCCGCCAAGCACCCGAATGAACCAGAGTCCAACCCTTATCGAAGCCTGCCACAGATCCAGATGTATCTTTACAAGGTTTCTGACGATCTACTCAAAGAGGGCATTCAGGAAGGCAAGGACGAGTTCAGCCTGAACCACTTCTTTAAAGCGAAAAAGCGCCAATTTCTGAAACCTGATGCGGTCAATAAATGGCTAGACCTTATCAGTGGCCGAATCCGCCCGCACGTAGAGGTGGCTGACGAACTGGTCGACGAGGTAAAACTCCAGCCTTCTGAGTACCCCTACGACCCAACGGGGGCTCTTCACGGCCAACTCGACCACACTTTGTGGTATCTGAATCGGGTCGACAGTGCGTATGCAATGAAAGAGGCACTGGAGTCGCATCCCATATTTAGCCAGTACCACATTATTCTGGCAGCGGGTAAAGAGCTAAAATCCGGTGTTGATGCTGTTCAGCCTGTCCTTGATGCGATAGACCGGAACAACAAAACCATCACATTGAGCGTTGGCAAACTCACAACGGGCGTTTCCATTCCAAAGTGGAAAGCGGTTTTGTTTTTGCGCGATACAGAATCCCCGGAAAACTATTTCCAGACAGCGTTCAGAGCCCAGACTCCTTACAAGGACCCTCTCACTGGCGCCATCAAAGAGCGGTGCTTCATATTTGATTTTTCACCGAATCGCTCACTGAAGCTTCTGACCTCTTACAGCGAAAAGTTGTCGACCGACAGCCATCTATCCACCTCCGAGCAGAAGATCTCTGAGTTCCTGCGCTACCTGCCGGTGCTAAAGGTTACGGGAAACCAGATGGTATCCATGGATGCCCGAGAAGTACTAACTTTTGATCTTTCCGGCATTGACGCTAAAGGCCTTGGTGAGCGCTTTGTGGAGCGCAAAAATGTTGTTGTTACTCGCGACACCATCGAGGCGATTAACGCGTCTGAACAGTCTGCGGAGCGTTGCCAGGAGATTTTCAACAAGATAAAGAAGTTCAAGAAGTTTATTGGGGCTACCGACAACGACATCAAAAATTCCGATGTGGATGTGGGCACTCTGGACGTCAACAACGGCAAGATAAAGAAACTGGAAACGAAAGAGCCAAAAAACGATCAGGAGTCCAAGCAAAAAGAAAAGGACCTAGACGACGCAGAAAGAGAACTAAAAAGCGAACGGGAAAAGGTGAGGGAGCTACTAAAGACCCTGCTATCCCGAATTCCGGTATTTATGTACCTGACCGATGCGACCGAGGAAAATCTTGAGCAGGTTTTGGTAGAAACCGACCACGGGCTCTTTAGGAAAGCGACAGGTATTACCACAGATGATTTTCGCTATCTGCGGGACCTTGGTTTAATCCGAGTCGACAGCATTGACGGCTACATTTTGAAATTTTTGCAATTGGAAAATCAAAATTACGAACTGACTAATTCAATGGTAAATAATTAATACCTCTTATGCGAAAAGAGATGTTTTTTCTTAGTTCGTAACGCCACGATAGTACCCTCATTGTGAGGGTTTTTTGCGTTCTAAATACGGTATTGCTCACCTTCTACACACGGTTAGCTTTCGTATCGCTAACAGGGATCAGCTTCTCCCTTTACACGTCTGCTTAATGCGTCCCGAAAGACCCGAATTGTGGCGTGATAATAAAGTCGGTAACAAGGTAATAAAGTTGGTAACTAAGGAATAGAGAATTATGGAAGCGAAAACACAAGAAGACCTTCATTCGGATGATTTAGCAGTAGACCGTTTTGCCACTGCCATGAAAGCCAAGCTTGCAAGAAGCCGTCAAAAAGGTCGGGGCGGGTGGGATGACAAAACCCAGTGCAGTGGTGAGCACCTGGCAAATTTACTGGTTGAACATCTAGCGAAAGGAAACGAGGGTACGTTTGAGGATGTGGCCAATTTCGCGATGATGCTACATCAGCGCGGGGAACGCCCTGATATTCTAGCCAAAACGATTAGCGAAAATGATCAGTATGTTCAGGAGCTTGAGCACAGCTACGAACAGCTCAATCTATGGTTAATGGGCATTCTGGCAGAGTACGAAAGTACAGGTCACGCCGGGCTCAACATTACCCAGCTACGCCCGCATTACGAAAACATGCGCAAGCCCATTCGGGAATCCCACAAAGACCGCATCCTACCAGAAGACCTCCAAAGAGAATTTGGCGTTAAGACTGAGGCAGAGCTGACCGCATTTTTGGAAGATCAAGAATCGCGGTATGAGGAAGAAGACCCGGATGACGATGAAATGATTGGCAACGGTGTGAAAATCTCATTTGTGGGTGGTGCGTCGAAAACAACCTACAACGGCAAAGAATAGCGGTAAGTTACCAACTTTATTATTACGAATTACAGACTTTCCGGCATCTGATCAACGATTATTGCCAAAAGTTACCAACTCTATTTTTCAGGGTCGTGTTCGCAAATCCGTTTAAAGCGGCCTATAGCGCAGTTTAGTTACCAACTTTATTACGATCCTACACCAAGCGCCACGATATTAAGAATCAGCACTAAGCCGATAAAAAAGCCCCAGCGAGTGGGGCTTTTTCCCGAGATTGATCGGGTTATAACGATTCCTGACTATCACACCACGCCTTAATATCTTCCGGACGCCACCTGCGACTACCCAGGCCTTTCTTTGAAGGCAATCTAAAGCCCTTCGGGAAGTTGGGCATGTAGTAGTAACTCTTAACGACGCTGGCCTCGCTAACCCTGAGAAAGTCGGCCACATCACTGGCGGTCCAAAGCGGCTCAGAAGCGTTCTTTTGAATGGACTGAATAAGATGGCTCATCAACTGGCCACTATCTTCCTCTACACCCTCTACAGGCGCGAAATAGAAAGGCTCAACACCGGTTGCCGAACATGCTTTGCAGCTGGATTCTTCGGCCGCTCCCTCTTCAATCCACATTTCATTGCAGCGCGGGCAGCGGTAATGGGCACGAAAGAGCGAGGACCGCTCGATAGCTTTTTCCAGATCGTTTCGAAACTCTACCAGGCTATCGAAAGACGCGACTTCCGATGAGTCAGTGAGAGCCTCAAGTCTGGCAATAGCTTCCACCACCGAATGGGCGTTTGATACATCAACTTTCAGCGTCACAGATCCTCCTTTAAGCTTTTCAATCTCTAAACAAGCTTACGGGGAGACACTTTTTTGCAGTAGTGACTAGCATCAATTTCAGCGTAAATTGCCAATTCCTACATATTGAAATCCGCCTACACGGCGGTGAACCCAGAAGACCAAGGCACGTTCTGGGGTAAGTGTTTCTAAGCCGCCTAAACGGCGGTGATCTCATCTGTCGGCTTCATGGTTTGTGTCCTTTTTTTCTAAGCCGCCTACACGGCGGTGAACGCTCGAAAGGGTATTACCAAATCTCCGCTGGTTTTCTAAGCCGCCTACACGGCGGTGAATGACTATCACACTTACGGCATCGGAAAATTTAGTTTCTAAGCCGCCTACACGGCGGTGAACCGCCTGAGCCTACCCCTATTGAGTGTCCTGAATTTCTAAGCCGCCTACACGGCGGTGAACTCAAAGTGCTGAGCTGGAGCTTGAGTGTAAAATTTCTAAGCCGCCTACACGGCGGTGAACACAAGGCAAGGACCCCAGCATCTTGGGCGTCTTTTCTAAGCCGCCTACACGGCGGTGAACTGTACAAATAAATCGGGCAGACGTCGTTTCATTTTCTAAGCCGCCTACACGGCGGTGAACTTGATCCCTTTTTCTCATTCGACGAACTACATTTTCTAAGCCGCCTACACGGCGGTGAACGATCTGGCGCTGGATCAGGAGCGTTCGGATCATTTCTAAGCCGCCTACACGGCGGTGAACGTTATCGGCGTTGTCCGGATCCTCGGTTACCTTTTCTAAGCCGCCTACACGGCGGTGAACGTGATTATGACGAGGCAACGTCTGAGTTGCTGTTTCTAAGCCGCCTACACGGCGGTGAACACATGCAAGTGCTGGCTGACTGCCGGAGTTCGTTTCTAAGCCGCCTACACGGCGGTGAACTGACAGATTTTGTTCAATATCTTTTTAGTATTAGAAACTTATAGCGTTTTTGAGGTTTTTACCAATAGTTTTCTTAAAGAGCATTACTTTACGTTTTTTCAATGACTTACAAATTCTTTATCGCAAGTTCTCTGACCGTATCGAAAAGATGGTCCACCATGTTCCCAGAATCGGCACTTTCAATAATTGATCCTCGGAATTTTCTATCCAATTTTTTGGTGCTACCTTCTGATCCCATTTCAAAAGCCGTTGGAAGTACCAACTGGTCCTTTACGAGGTCTGCTATGTCAAATACCAGACCACCTCTTCGTGTCTTGCCGTGCAGAATCGGAAGTGAAAATGGGATGCCTAACCCATGCAGAACGATGGCCGCGTATCCGTATGCGAGGTAGTTACCGTGATCTATTAGTCGATTGATCGTCTGAGGTGCATCTTCAGATAACCCCTGTCCTTCTTTGCGAGAAAAGGAAATGGCGTGATGCTTGGCCAGGATAGCGTACAACTTTTTAGCCCATTGAGCTTCTGCGAGAAGGATGTCTGTCGTCGTGCGGGAAGACTCCTTGACTGAATATATTTCATCTACCAGCTGATCTGGAATCTCAACTCCATTGTGCCTCCAGGCTTTAGTTGTCCACTCAATCCTTTTTCGAAGCAATGCCTTGCCGAGTTCAAGACGTTTCTCATCGCTCATCCACTTCTCAAACCACGCTTGAGCATACTCCGTAGGCCGGTATTCGTCCTGAGGAAGAATAAACGTTGCATCTACGCTGGCAGCCAAGGGCGAGCCTCCTCCACCGCAAAACCCAATGACGACATTGGACTCTGAAAGTTTCCGGATGGCTGCGTTCGTTATCGAAGTGCCTGTTCCCAAAAGAATGAAAAGCGTATTTTTGTCCGGAATATTAAAATATCTTTCAATCTCTTGGCCGGTGTCTGTGAGGTATACAACGGCTTCATTGCGCTGCATTACCTTGCATCGTTCGAGATAAAAAATATTCGCCCTCTTACTGAGCATTACAGCGCGAGGGCGTCCGGATTTAGGGAATGGCTTCATTGCAGCACAGGAACCCATACCGGATTGGATCGGGAGGATAATCCATATCCGTTCAGTTTCCCGGTTTCACTGGGGCCAGTCTCTGCATGCATTGCTTTTACACCCATGCCAAAACGACCACCGTCGTTGCTTTTCGAAGCCATGAAAATAACGGGCAATTGCTGCATTTCGCTGGCTTTTTCCGCCCGTTCTTTCATTTTTCTGGCATAGAATTCATCGTGGTCTTTCTTTCCCTTCTTACGTGAAGGCAAACGATATCGGGTGTATGCAGCCCAGCGCGAGACTGGCTCTGGGACAGACTTGATCCTTTCAACGGCGATCAAGTCTGCAAGCTCAGATCGATCATCAATGCGATCCGCCAGCTGCTCCAGGGCATCCTTATCGTTCGAGAAGAATTGCACCACATTGCCCAGCTTTGGTTTTTCACCCTCTTTGGCGCGGGGGAGGGCCAGCGCAATCTGATCGGTGCTGTTCACAAGAACGTCATGAAGAGTTTCCACGAGCTTCGGAACCAGGTGCTGGGGACCATGCCCAGCACCTCCTATCAACCTGACTGAGAAATAATGGTTCATGATTACTCAGCCTTATCGCTTTCACCGTAAACGCCACCACGCATCAAGGCGGCAATCATAAACATGCCATCTTCACTACAGGGATCGAGATCTCCCATGCGTAGAGCAATATCAAATGATGTGGACTTATCTTTTTTGGACCGGAAAAACGTCATCAGATCCAGATTTGCACCAACAGGTTCGACAGCAATCGGGCGGTAATCGTTATCCGCAGCCTCCGGGTACCACGTGTCGATGGTGCGAAGAGCGTTACCGATCTTCTGGTCGCGAAGAGCTGCGACGCCCATCCGACGAACGTCATTGTAGTCATTTGCCCCGGCGTCTTTGTTCTGTTTCACTGGATCTGCGAGCCCCATTTTATAGAGCGGGCGGGCAAATCCTTTTGGCTTTCGTTCGACATAGTTTTGCGATGGAAATACCTCGACAGAACCTTTAAACCCAAGATCCACAACAGCGCGGATCGAAATCCCTTGCGCATCGCCGCCAGACAATGACATAGCAATGATGTCACCCAGGTCGATTTCTTCCTGTGTGTAGCTGTCAAAGTGGTTCAGGCTGGACGAAAGCGCATCGTAATCGGCGATCTCAAGCCGCCCAGCGTTCACGCTGACACGAATCGCATTGCCAATACTTCGGTTCCGCCACAGCCAGCGGCCATTAAGGATGTTCCGGGCAAATCGACGACCGACTTCCTTTAATCCTTCGCTATTTTCCGCCTTACCTGTGAACATATGAAATTCTTCCCTTAACTGATCTGCGCCTTTACCAGCGCATGAGTGAAGGGCGGAGCTCAATGGCAGAAATCTCAGCGAGAACTCAACACCAAACGCAACGGTGTCACTGTTGGTGCGAGCCGTTTCCGTCAATTGAATCTGGGAAACATCGTAGTCGCCAGTCTTATTGATGTTCTGTGTTCCTCGAATGCCATGTCGAATGACGTTGAGATTGGTCTCCACCGCATTCTCATCAAGACAGAAAAATCGTCCGTCACTGATGACTTGAGTGCGGCTATAGCTGTTAACACCAGGTAGTTTTTTAAGGGCCATTATTTAGTTCCTCTGCGGTTGTGATAAAAGAAAAGTTTCTTGCTTTGTCCAGCCGTGACTCCAAAAACAGCCTTGAAGCTGATTTTCGTCCTCGGCCACCAAATCTCTGAGACTGACCAATTGGGTCATTCCGATTACTGACTCGCAAAACGCGTGCAGTTTGTTTTCGCGAACTTGCTCTTTTTCTTCAAGGTCGCTAATCAGGGCGTACCCAAGAACAGCTGGAGAAAACCACCCCTTGGTCTCCCCCTCATCCATTGAATCAAGAGCCATGATCGACAAGAAGCGGTCTACTCTCGACCCTTCGCCTGTTTGCAGTTGTTCTGACCGGTCAAGCGTGATGAATCCGTTTCCGATTGAACGATTAATTACCCCCTTATCTTGTGGACGTCCTTCAAAGCCATAAAGCTTGTTGCCAGCGCAAGGTTTCCCGTAGGTCTGGATTACGCCCCCAGCCAGCCGGGCTCCATTATTGAGAAATTGGGAAGCATCGTTTTCCAGTTCTTCAGCAGACAAGTCGTCTGAATCATCGACCTCAAGAACCAAAGACCACTGACCGGACATGAAAGCATTGGGCTGATCAGAATTAACCGGGCTTGCGTCAGCCCCGGTTCGGTGCTTGGAATTCACATCCATTTGATTGAAAAGGGTTGCCCCTTGAAGCTTTTGCAAATGATATTTATGCGAATTCCACTCCAGGTCCTGCTCCGCCATGAGATATGCATCGTGATGAATCAACATGACGCCGTTTATCTTTAGCTCGTAATGGTGTCCAAAAGCCTCTGCCATCATGCTGGCCGCCATGACGGGCGTCAGCGATAAGATACCGGCCCCAGCAAACGCATTGGCTCTTTGAACGCTAAGGTGTGGGAAAGTCACGTACAGACTCATGCGGATCTCCTTTCGAGCAGCGCGGCCCTGATTCTTGTCACATCGGCTGAAGTCAGTTGCAGAGTGATCGGGTCGCCCGTTGAGCTTTTCGCTATAACGAAGCGCTGAAGGTCGCGTGCGAACGTCCTTACTTCTGCATCCAACCATTTAGGTGTTCGTGTCTGAGGCTTTAGCCAGCCTCGCATGGACTCAGCCCCCTCACTGTCAATTGAGGGAATTTCTTCTGGCAGCTCGGCGCGGTAGACCTCCAGCAAGCGCTGGCCCGCTTCAGCTTGTCGCTCCCAAGTGTCAAACAGCCGATTAAGGTGGTCGGCCTCAGCTTCCTTAATGCGTGAGGTCCACGTAATGCCCGAACCGCCCGATTTCTCAAGCTGGTGGTCGAGGAACTTTTGATACTCTTCCACCAATCCTCGGGGAAGACGAAAGCGCACGCCCCGGTAAGCTATTGAGAAAGCTTTTTTAAGGTCGGGATCCATTCGAGGAAGGCCACGACAAAGAATCGGACGGGTATAGGCCTCGAAAATTCGTCCACCTACGTTCTGTGCGTTCGCACCGCCAACTGGATAGTTGGACAGGGAAGCAATTTGACCCATAGCAGAGGCCTGCTTTTTCAGATTATCCTGCTCGGACTTCGGGACAGATTTTTTCTTGGCTTCGTTGCGTAATTCTTTTGCTCGCTGCTCCCGATCGCCGAAACCAGTTTTGAGATGATTCCCAACAGGAAGGCAGGGAAGGGGAGTGACTGCGACATAGTCATCGTCTTTTGGAATCAGAAGCTGTTTCAACCGGAAGGGAATCTTACCTCCCAGACCGGCCTGACAGGTTGCGCCTTCGGCGCCTTCGGACAACCCTCTGTATCGCGCCACGACTTCGGATTTTTCTTGCTCGGAGACACTGTAGCTAGTCCCAAGCGCCTTCACATCTTCGCCCAGCCATGCCCTGAGGAATTTAAAGCGATTGGTTACTGATATGTAGTCGAGCATCAGAGGGCGTGTACCTTTTTTTCCCTCAAGTCGTTCAAACAGAAGGGTTCGCCCACTAAGATGGGGGAGGTCCATTGCTTGGGAGCGATCAAGACGAACGCCGCCCCCAGGAAGACCGCTATTAACAACCTTGTTGGAATAATGGACGAGACTTCCATTCATCCACTCATTGAACTCTTCTAACGTCGTTTTTTGGTGATCAGTCATAGTGTGTTGCCTTACTTCTTTTTGAGACCAAGACACTAAACTTCGAGCCGCCGTAAGCACCAGACCTAATGTTTTTAATAGGCCAAAAAGGCCTATTTATTTTCAGGCTTATGGTGAGGAATGACTGAATACCAATCGGTTAGAGCTTATTTCCTGAAGCGCCTTTTCTATCAAGGGCGAGTTAAGAACAAAGACTTGCGGACAGCTTTTGGGATCTCTGAGCGAACGGCAAGACGATACCTAATGCAACTCCGAGAGGAGTTCAAAGAGGTGGTTGACCCGGAATCGACGAAGGTTACTTTAATCAAAGGCCAGGCCCAGATAAGCAGAAAATCTTGTCAGCCGAAGAACGCGAAATTTTCAGATGTAAGCGGAACTCGAATACTGAATGAGTTTTGGGCACCACCGCTGCATAAACTTCATTTTGGTGTAGACGTTGAGGATGCCTTTTATCGTTTTTCCCCTCGCTCTCTGCATTACATGGTTAGTCATTTAGGTGCATCGGAACTACCTAAAGATGTCGATTACTCGCCAATCATCCGCGCTTTAACGCTCAGAGAGGCTGTAGGTATACGATATGTTTCGCTAAGAAAGGGAGGGCAGGCAACTGATCGCATTGTCTTCCCTATGATCCTGAGGGTTATCGGTGACCAGCTCGCCTTATCAGCCTATGACTCCCGAGACCTGAAGCAATTATCGGGTACCCGCGAGCCGCCACTAAAGACATTTGTGCTCTTCCGGATGTTAGACGTTAAACCTGTTCGTCAGACAGGCAGCCTCCAGGATGCAGCGGAACTTATTGAGAACTTCGCCATTGGCCGTGAGCCTTTCCGGTCATACCGGGTAACACTCAATTCAAAGCTCAGTCAGGATCAGGGTACAGTGCTTCGCCGGGAGTTAGGGCTTGACGCTAATAACAGAAAATTGATGGACTCCGCGCTGCTTTTCCAGTTCAAGGCTCAATACATGATTGATCGTGATTTTTCAGAACTCCAAAGCGATGACCATGTCTGGCCAATAGTTGAATCAATTGAGGCTATGTAATGCACGTTTCTTTTATTTCCATGTGCGAAAAGACAAGCATACCGAGGACCAGGCGCTTGCTTGATCGCTATAGCGTACGAACGGGCAACGGAACATGGCAGTCCAGATTTACTGAAGAAGCCTTGGACGATGTTTACAGAGCGCTCAAATCAATCGCGTCGAAAACAACATCTGTTGCCTGCTACATCAATGATGGCCGAAAACAGATGAGGCTATTGTGGGTAGTAGGCAACCGGCGTCACTTCCAGGAGGACGGGTCATTGGCCATTGGGGAGACTCGGGGCGGTAAGAAGTCTATTCCTCCATGGGTAAAGACGGCCGCGCTTATTGCCAGAACAGCGGGCCTCAATCACGACATTGGGAAAGCCAGCGTCAGGTTTCAAACGAAGCTGCGTGATGCTCTAACCTCTAATCGACCGCTGGGTGACAAGATAAGGCACGAGTGGATGTCTCTGGCAGTCTACGATCAGTGGTTAAAATCAATGGATCGCTGGGATCTCAATGGTTCTAAGGGTCCCAAGCCCCGTATTCAAGAGGCTTTTGCCGACTTTAGTCCCGCGTGGACTCCCACGTTCTTCCCCAAGAACGGGGAGGCTCACCCGATAGATAATGCGATGGATGCCGTCAGGCTAGTCACACTGACTCATCATCGCTTGTTCACGCCTAGTGAGAACCACGCCTACGTTCCATGGTGGGGCGGCCACTTCAAAAATAATGATCAGTACGCGGACCAGACCATTGAGATATTTAGGGAAACCTTTGACCAAACGGGGTTTGACGAGTCGCTTGAAAGCCAGCTTTGGTCTCTCACCAAAAGAACCCGAGAACGGGGAGAGGACTGGGGGCAGGATCAAGATTATTGGAAAGCCATCGCCCTGATTTCTCGCATTGCTGTCATCGCTGCCGACCACGAGGTTTCTGGCCGGGATGATGTGTCGCGGACGCCACCTGCCAAAGCCAAAGGAAAGCTCTTTGCAAATACGTCCAGATCGGCAAAAGCACTCAACCAACCGCTAGACTGGCACCTTCGTCATGTCAGCGACGAAGCTGGGAACTGGATACACCGAATCGCGGATGTGGAAGGGTTTGGGGGATTGTCTGATCAAACCCGAGAAATGCTGGATATACGCAGCGGCCACCCCGATTTCCAATGGCAAGATATTGCAGCTGACGCATTGCGGGAAAGCTCCGATGAAGGGGTGGGCACGCTCGTATTTAACATGGCAGGTACCGGCAGCGGTAAAACGCTTGCCAACTTGAAGCTCATCAATGCACTCACGCCTACACACAAAGCCTGCCGAGTATCCATTGGCCTGAACCTGCGAAGCCTTACCTTACAGACCGCAAACAGTCTGAGAGATAGGACCGGGCTTCAGCCTTCTGAGGTGACATGCTTGATCGGGGATACGTTCCACGCCGATGTAGAAAAAGCCTTTGACGAGTTCAATGCAGACAATGACGAAACGCCGCCAGGCGACATGGAAATTATGGGAGAAGGCGTCGGCGAAGGACCAGAATGGCTCATCCCATGGGCTGATCGCCAAGCAAAACCTTCCCAGACACGCCAGTACCTGACAACCCCCTGCTTGGTCTCAACGGTTGATTATCTGGTGCAGGCAGGAGACCCAGGGCGACAAGGCCATCACGTTAAAGCGGCTCTGCGTATAGCTAACAGCGACCTTGTTCTGGATGAAATCGACAACTACGACGGAAAAGCCTTGGTCGCTATTGCCCGAGTCATCATGACCTCAGCGCTCTTCGGGCGAAACGTCATAGTTTCGAGCGCAACGCTTACGGAACCGGTCGCTACGGCGATCGCTAAGGCTTATAAAACCGGCCACAATATGCGCCAGGCTCTTCAGGGCGCCTCACGAGCTGCCAGAGACACGCAAGACCCTCGAATAGCGTTTATCGACAACATGCTGCCTCCGATGATTTGTGACAGCTCAGATTTCAAGACTCAGCTCCTTGGCAGGCTTGAAGATCTTATGGCTAAGGTCTCCCAGTCTCCAGAGTATCGACGGGGATATTTGCAGAAAATGGAGTCAAGCGAGACCAAGGACCCTATGGATACCTTCGTTAATGGAGTGACTGAGAGCATCGATCGCCTACATCACCATACCAGCTGGACCGATAAAGCATCCGGAAAAAGGGTTTCGTTCGGGGTGGTCCGGGTCGCCAACATAAAGCCATGCATTGCGCTGACCAAAGCTCTGGCTGAACGTGGCTATTTTATAAATGCCTACCACTCAGAAGACCTCAAGGGCAGAAGATGGGTTAAGGAACGGCAACTGGATCAAATGTTCTCAAGAGGGAGCGACCCTGACGCTCCGTTGCGTGACCCTGAGATCCGCAAGCTCATAGAGGCCTCCACCGAATCCGATATCAAATTTGTACTGATTGCTACGCCTGTTGAAGAAGTTGGCCGCGATCATGACTTTGATTGGGCCGTTATCGAGCCGTCGAGCGTGGCATCGATTGTTCATATGTCGGGGCGAGTAAACCGGCATCGTAAAGTTCAGGCTGCTGCGCCAAACGTGGCGATTTTGGACCGGAATCTACGGTCACTAAAAAGCACGGGGCCTGCGACTGCCTGCTTTGAAAACCCCGGTAATGGGTTGAGCTATTCAATTGAAGAGCAGTCACTTTCAAACGCGCTGGATCCACTTCCGGCCTCTAATCAGGATGGAACGTTTCCCATCAATTCCATGCTTCAATTCGGCTACCAGGGAAAAAAACCCCGCTTGGCCGCCGATGATGAGAACAGTTGCTGGCGCAAGATCAAAGCGGGTTTGAAAGGAATAACGGGGGACGGGCGTCGTGGATTTATGTCACTGGCGTGGACGTCCACAGATTTCTACCGTGAGTTCCCACTCCGCGAGCAAGATACACAGAGGCTGCGGGTGCGGTTTTCCTTGACGGATGGCAACCAGTGGGTTGCTGAGGAATATCAATTCAACTCCAGGAATATGGGTGCATGGGTGGATTCACCTCGAATTAACATTTACGAGTCGGAATGCCAAAATCTTTGGGGCACCCCGTCGTTCAGAGATCTTAAGGAACAGTTCCGCTCCTTAGAAGAGCCTTTGCGTTCAACATCATTTGAGACATCTCTGCGATTGTTAGAGAATATTCAATTTGATGCTCATTTCGGTGGCCACTAAGAGTAGGTAGGAAGTAAAACATGAAAACGACGATCGCAGTACTGCTAAACGTCTTATTCTCGGTTGGCGCAATGTGTTTGCTGGTCATATTAGGAGTGAGTTTTTGGTTTGCTTTCGCTCTGTTCTTGGTGGTTTTCATCCCAGGCGCCAATTTCGTGGTTGCTAAGATCACTGGGGTCGACTGCGCTGAACTTGTTTTTTAACGAGCTATCCGCATCAAGTGTTACTCGATGCTAGGCTTAACATGATGGTCAATCAAAGAGGTTTTTATCAACATCCGCAAAATACCCCATCCAGAATGCCCTAAGCGGCGCTTGCGCCATCCCTGACATTTGGGTGGGGATGGATAGCGGGTCGCCGTGAGGCGACTATTGCTTCGGTCGTTCTTGGTTC
>Ga0307948_1000877_pt1 | contig 20679 bp, 22 predicted proteins | sample OrgLakmetagen280_FD_201824 | JGI IMG/M metagenome (GOLD analysis project Ga0307948, IMG submission 201824) | Saline water microbial communities from Organic Lake, Antarctica - #280 | ecosystem: Environmental > Aquatic > Non-marine Saline and Alkaline > Saline | place: Antarctica: Organic Lake...
CTAAGGCTTTATAACATTCCGACGCCACTGCTCGCCAAAAAGAGGTCTTCCACGCTTGACTCCTGCTGCTTCCACGCCTGGCACCTAATCCGAGCACCCCTCCACAGCTCCCTTTAACAGATCCTGATCTATCTCCGATTGCTTCCGTTGTTGCTGCATCTCGTCTTTACCGTAGCCAACTCCAATATGTGCAACATGAGGTGGTGGCAAGCCTTCTGGTGGCGCGACTGTGTGCAAATGAAGGATTAAGGGCAGAAAGAAGAGTTCAGAAGTTAAAGCAATGCTGGTCACTACCTTATGAAGCGCAATGCTTGCTCCATCCAGAAGACAGCTATAAAAATCGTTACTCATTCTTCCTTCAAGTCACCGGTCTTGTCCTGTCCTCTTGTGAAAGGACAGCAGAAAATTAGTGCATTTATGCACTTGCTGATGCTTATTGTTACATGCGGTATATGTACCCAGTATTATAGAGAGGAGTAACGTGGTAAAAGGGTTATTGATTTGATGTCAATTATCTACATTACTGGGTACATATACCACATGTAACAATAAGTATCAGCAACCCTGAAACCACGTTACACCTATACTCACTCGATCGGTCCATCGGAAGCAATGCTGTGCTCCTGGGCCACGGCATCCACCCCCTGTCTAATTCAAAATAAACACAGGACTTGACAAGCCAAGGCTGAAAACGTGGTCAAAATTTGCCATCCCTGGCAGGGCGGAAATTGGCCGTTTTTGCTCAAAGAACACACCTCCATGCTGGCGACGTGCATGCGGCGTGCGTGTTGCAAAACCCTAAAACTATATGCTGTATAAATTTTCTCAATTGGCCTCTAGAATGGTGGTTGCATAATGCGGACGTTGACCCGTCTGCTGCCTTGAAGCCATCAGCTTGTCCCTGTCAGTGATCTCCGCCTGGCCTAGAATGGTAGATCAAATCACCGTCATTGCGGAGTCTAGACAGGCGGCATATGTACAGGTCTCTTGAGGATCCCCTCTAATGGAACCCTTAAAATGCTCACATATTGTCTTGTTGTCATTAATTACCAAAACTATCAAGTAAATGACAGTTAAGGAACCTGTACATAGATCTATCTATCTACATTTTAAGTTATCTAGTCAGGTCCCTTAACTGTCATCAATCTATCTATCTATCTACACTTAAAGTTATCTATCTATCTACATTTAAAGTTATCTATCTATCTACAGAGTACTCTGCAGCCTGCTGCAGAAGAACTCACGTTCTTGGAGGCGAGTGCAACCAAATGTCAGTTGGAACTGTCTTGCCACAGCTTGCGCTGTAGGAACCATCCTTTTTGCACCTGGTCTTCAGACAGCGTTTAGGTTTAATTTTCCCCTCCTCCTCTCGACTTCCGCTTCTTGCTGGCTTTGTTGGCAGGTATGAGTGTCAACGGCCCATGCTAACTTTCTTGTTAGCCAGTTCATTGTTTCAGTTTTTCAGACAGCTTTCTCTGCTCAGATTATTGGGCAGTGTTTTTCTGTCCTGGATGGTTGGCCATATGTGTAAATTGCCTTCCAACTTTTGGTGGAGCCAAGCCGAAATAGAGCGCAGATAAGTGCTCCATCCCTTAGTCATTCTGGGTGTGTTAACACTACCACACCTTTTTTCCCTTTCCTTATAAATGGGACATAGACCCAAAAAGTAATGTGGGCTATATAGGTGTGTTTGACGTCTCCTCCTCCTTCTCCACAGAAGGTTTGACGACGGCCCAAGCAGCGTACAGAGGAAGTCTGTATGATACAATAAGGACCCTCTAAACAGGCCAGACAACCAAATGACCGTAAAACCATTGCTCACTTTATATATCCCAGGGGAAATCACACGATTTGTCCACGCCACTGATTTAGCATGACAATCAAATGGTAATTCCTCCTGCCTATCGAACAAGTTATAGGGTAGTTTTTTGCTGTCACTTTCGCTGTCATGGGCTGTAATGCATGTGATCGCACCCAAGTGCTCCATACCTCAGTCATCATGCTATAAGTATGTGTGCGTTAATGTTACCACACCTTTTCCCCTTGTAAATGGGACATACGCGCAAAAAAAATGGGACATACGCGCAAAAAGCAGTGGTAATGGTTGACTTAAATCTCCCCTTGCCTTGTAAATGGGACATACCAAAAAGCAGTGGTATTGGTCGGTTTAGCCTGCACCAATGTTATGTGTGTGACATTTTGCTTCCAGCCGCCCTTTTCTTTATCCATCCAATCTTGTGGTAGAATGGCATTATTGACATCTTACACATCCATCGTAACTTTGTCGGGACCACAACAATTTGCACATAGTGCATTCAGGGTAATACTAGTACAGCCGGACCTAGTACAGCCGGAAGGTAAACAGATCGTTCCAGTGAGAACTATAAACACCTATAATACAGGACAGCAAAAGAACCCCTTTGCAATATATTGCGTTAATCAAGCACTTCTATCAACACAGATAAACTTGCCACAAAGAAAGCTGTACATTTCGAGGGAGCAAATCATAGCAACGTCCTGTTGTAAGAATGCTTAATTGCTTAAACCATAAATTTACATGTTCAGAAGAGTGAAAACTACGCCTGCAGCTGCGCCTACAAAGGCAGAAGAGGCCACGATTGCAGCAAGCTCTGACATCTGCAGTGCCATCGCTTGCCAAGATTGTAATGTGCACACGGTAAGGAACAATGAGAGGCCAACTCTTGCCTAGTACAGCTGCGTCAAGGAAAGGTTGGGGGCCTAATTGCTCACACTAACTTGCCAACGGTGGCTTTTACATTCTGGCACCTTCGAAATTAAAAAAATGCATATGCTTCTTAAATCAAAACAGCTCAAAAGTTTGTTCCCTTTTTCCCGTCCAGAGCGATGAGCATACACATCTGCTCATTCGCTATATCCAGCAAACCAATCATACAAAGCAGTCAGAAGGCATTCGCACCTTGATACGTTTAATGGGGTCTCTTGCAGACTCGGGCCCATCCTCATCAGCACCCTGCAATGATATTGGCAAGCATTCACTTGGTACGTTGGAGGCACAGTCAAAATATATCACTGTCAGCAAACAAGGAGTGATTGTGACTGTCTGCAAAACTTTTGAGACACACGTACCCTTGCTCTCTTCACTCCCCTCACGGTGGCCCCCTCTGCCTGTGCCTGCAAAGCAAACAACAATAAATCCTGGATTTTTAAATTTTGAGGGATGCCTCCCGCACAAGTAGAGCATCAATGCCTGGAAACACAAGGCGTGCAGTTGTGTACTCACGAGAGGAAAGGATTGAAGGGCGGGTGCAGGCAATGCTGGCAATGCTGGATCTTGGGCAGTTGGTGCACCTTCTGCTCTTGGTGGTTCTGCTGCCGCCACCACTGCTGCTGCTGCTGCTGCTGCCTGAGATGGTGGCCCTTCCAGCGTCAAGGTGTCCGCTGATGGTGAAGCAGCTGGAGCCTGTACACTGGCAGGTGCCTGGACATGTTTATGAGTTCCAATTAGTTTAAATCATTATTGATCTCTTGTTCACAGCACATTTTTAGCGCAGAGAGCTTGAATAAACGCAGGGAACAAAGTGTAGAGCAAGAGGCAAGTATGCCTTCAACATGGAAATTGCCAAAAGCTAATTCTTCGTGAAACGCTGTCAATCTTTCGCACCTCGTCGCCTCGTGAGGGCATGTTAAAGACCACCGCCAGATGCTGTAGCAGGGGAGCCGCAACATCTGAGCGTGCTCGAATGGTGATACAAAAGCGGCTGCAAGGTGATGTGCACACAGCAATAAATCAAGAACGTGAACAATCAAAGTGCGTATTTGATTCCTCACCTTAATTCAATTTAGGCCTACCCTTATTTCCATATGCCTCATCCGCGGGCTGATGTCAGTTCGACACATTGCTTACTTTCGATACTCTGCTGAATGGCGTTGAAGACCCCACAACTATTTATAGCCCTCATCAGGGGCTGCCGATCTCTGGCTAGGCTAATACCCCTCGTTGCCAAGGAGATCTACGGACTCGGTACCAAAATTTGTTCCTTTCCTTATTTGAGCGGGAAATGGCTTTGGTTTGTAGATTGTACAATATAATCGTACCCTAAATACCAGGTCAGAAACAAACACTGCTGTTTTACCTGTCTTGCTGCTTAATAACGTTCGACATTCTTTGGGCTCCCCAAATTCCTCCATTTCCTAGGACAGCCTCGAGTGTAATCACCACAATCAAGCCTGCCTGCGTGTAATTGAATTTTGCTCGTTCATTTAAAGAAATTAGTATGCAATGTCTTTGTCAAAAAGTCAGGCAAGGAAAAAGAGGTTGTTGCAGTTGTGAAGGTCAATAGTGGTGCCCACCTCTTCTTTGTCAATATAAGCACGCTCAAGGCTGTGAGTCTCAATACTTAGAAAATCTTCTTTGCGCCACGGCTCCTGCAATCAATCAATTACGCACATGCAATTTAAGTACTTTAGGTTGTAACCTTAAACTCAATTTGTAAGCTTTTGTAAACAGGCACACCCTGCTCCTCAATTGCTTAAAAATATCTTAGCATGAAATCAGGAATCCTGTTGCTTCCTGCAACAACTATTTATAAATATCTTAGCATGAAATCAGGAATCCTGCTAATTCCTGCAACAACTACTTAAAAACATCTTGGCATAAAATCAGGATTCCTGCTGATTCCTGTGACAACTACATAAAAGCACACCACGAAGCACCTTACCTGTGCAAGCTGAAAGTGGAACGTCAGCGCGTATTTGCCCACATCTATCCACTTGCTAGGTACAACTTGAGCAGATTCGAAGTCGATCGACACAGCTTCTAAGCTGCTCACACTGTATGCAGAGCACGGCAAAAAGAAAGGTTACACACTTTTAGGCTTTAAGGTGTGCACTAGGTCAAGTTGTCACCCCCCACAAGTTGTCACCCCCCGAATTTGCATCCCAAAATCTCCAGCACATCAATGCAAGACCGGACTAGGCCTAGATAGTTTGAGCGATTACGTCTTGGAGCACAGATCTTCCTCACAGCAACATGCTGTCCTGATTCCCTCAATGATTGCAGAATCAAATGGCGATGCAGAATTTCTATGCCAGATAGGTCTGAGCATGTTTTCAGGCTTGTACAATTTAAGGTAAAGTAAGAAATGTATAGGCACATGCAAAATAACGAACAACGATTTCTTGCCTACAACCAACACATGTTGCAAGGGTTATGATAGTTGTGGCTGATGCCATGATCATCATTCCTCCGCAGTTTTAAATGTACACTCACCTTGGCCTTGCTTGGGACTTATTGAGCGCCAAAATAACAGGCCGCAGCTCTTGACTTGTCGGTTCGCAACCTTTCATCTGGTGCAGCCGTGCGCGGACCTGGGATGAACATTTTTAGAGCAAGTAAGGAGAAAATGATTGTGTGCATTTAATCCATTCCGCATAATTTTACATGATAAGGTAACAAAGTCAATATATATGAAATGCTCTATAGAAAAGATACACCCCCCTTCTCTAACTTACTTCTCCGGATAGTACAAATCGTTCATATAATTCTGCATTTTTGTGACCACAGCGCAGCAAAATGCGCATGATGTACACCTGCGAGTGTGAAAACATTGGTTTGTCAAGTGAAGAAGCTTCTCCTTTAGCCTAACAATCAACCTCCTTAGGCAGTTGTAGTGCTGAACTTGGCTACCAGCAGCTCGTACCTGAATATGAAAATCCCCGCACGATACCATGTAATCAAAGAACAGGTACTTGCACAGCTCGTCGCATGCCAGCAGGCGATCCACCTTGAAGAGGGTGACGGCAGAATAAGAGGTAAGATAAAAAGCTTATCAGGTAAGTAAATAGCAATCAAGTCTGGCCAAGGAGCAAGTACAACAGATTTAAAGATTAACATCGCGCTCGCAAGCAAACAAGCACTGACCGATTCACGGTGGACCAGGACGAGGACGACGAGCAGTCGGGAGCAATTTCGTTGTACCAAAAAAGGATAGCTCCTGTGTAGCCAATGGTGCAGAAAAATATGCCGTTAGCCCAATTCATGATTGTTCTAGCTAGCCCAACCATTTATACTTTTCTTGGCCCAATCACCTTTACACTGTGCAAGCATCATATTCTGATGCAAACATCATATTCTAGGAAGCAAGCTATGTTGTCGCTTTTGTTCTCGAGTACTTGAATACATATATTTAGGGCTAATACAAATTTGTACGCTAAAAGGGCCACTTTTCTAAGCTATAGCTCTTAGTGTTTCTCTAGCAATCCATAAGCCTAGGACAAAGTCCTAGGGTCCAATACAGTGCAAAACCGTATTTCAAATTATACTGCAGACTCAGGTTCGAATCCCAGCAGGAACAGTCCTTTTTGCTTTTTGCTCTTGGGGGTCAATTTTAGTTCTTTGCGACTCCTTTAACTGAGCACTCCCTTTGCCTCCCATTTTCTTTAAATGCATATTTTTGCATTAATCACAGTGTTTGATTGGTGGTTAGCGTAGTTGGGCTTCTTAATGCACTGGAAATGGCTATTCTTGGGTATTTTTGGCTTTGGACAGGCCTAGCCCTGCAAACTTTTATTTTTTGGCATAAATAAATTGGATACAGGTGTGAAACTCTTCTACAAAATGAGCCCATTATGAATTAATTCTGAAGGGTACCCATTTCTCCGTATATACAGAATACGGTTTTATACGGTATATACCTAAATACATACGGTATATGCGGTAATTGAAAGGGTGATATACGGTCCAGGCCAACCCTACATAATAAATTGGGCCTCCACCTGATGTTAGGAATGCAGCCCAACAAGGCCTCCAAGAATTCATCAGCGAGGATGCTCCCTCCACGAATCTGAATCCGATCCGATCCACCGATTGAGGGCTCTGCACACATGTGGAGGTATTATGATGTTCGATATGCACCTTTTGGAATAAAATGCAGCGCAAGAAGATGCTTTTCACTTAAAGTGCCAAACTTTCTAGATTTTCCATTCAGTGGATTAAGCAGCTGGCAAGACTTGTCCCACATTTTTCACCTGCCCACTGCGAAAAACATATCTGGAACATGCAATCCATGGTCGCGGCCAGCAGGTCCTCGCAGACCTGGAATTCAGCGTACACAGGAGTTGGAGTGATTGGTGTAGCCGTTATGGTCAACCTTGTTGCAATTGCTAGACATTTAAGAGAAGAAAATTGAAAGCTTAAGCGTACAAAAATTGACGGCATTCTCAGGTTCTCCTATTCCGCAGCTTACACACGTTCAAATCCTTACCTCAGCGTCTGGCCGATTAATCAGATTTCTGAAAACTGTTGTGAGTAAGTTCGGTTCTGAGTTGACGAGGTTCTTCGCAAGAGCACCCCTGCATAGAAAAGGGGATTCGAAATAGTTAATTACCTTAGCATGACGGTTCAGGTAGGTGATAGTACCGAGTCAAGTTAGTCTAGTCTTGTCTTGTCACACAAACAGTTTGGCTTACCTGATCTGGATAGCACCCCTGCAGATGAAAAAGGACTCGAAATAGTTATTTATTTTAGGTTGAGAGTTCAGGTGGGTGATAGTACCTATTCAAGTTCATCTAGTCTTGTCTTGTCACACAAACATTTGGCTTACCCGATCAGGGTCTTTCGAAGTAAGTGCAAAATCTGCCGAACAACTGAATCTCGCTGTGCCAGGTCATCGGGACCTTCAGCGTTCGTCTGCACACAACAGCGAGACGCCTCGTCAACACACTCCATGAGCAACGGAATAGGCACCACAAATGTTACAACTAAAAAATAGATTTGCGAAAGCGCCTCAGTATTGCATAGGAGGACACCTCAAGAGGTTCTGACACGCCGCCGGATCTTGTGGCGACTTCTTGCTATTCATTACCAAAATGAATGACATTGCTACAGGTCGCCAACAGAACCCATGAAAGCATAGGTTTGAAAAAATTCTAGGCTTTCGGCAAGGTTTTTCGTAGGCTATTGGATGGATCTGTCAAGCAGATGGAGCCCTGTTTTGCTGCTCCGAAGCACGTTTATGCATATGATTAAACCAGGCTTGAAGCACAAACATTTGATGTTACGCGTGCAAGGAAGTTGGTGTTTAGCATGATCAGCTTGTTCTAATAACGATTGTAGATTTTTTGTAGGTTTTGTACTTTTTGTTGAGAATGCACGACACTCTTTGTAGCGAAAAGGACTGAGCTTCGGAAAAACGGATGTCGAGTCGGATCGGATATCGGATTCGGATACCACCAGAGGCATTTCCAGAGTATATCGTTTCACTCTTAATGAAAAATTGCAACAATAGAAATAAATGCACAACCTCAATTAACATAGATCGTAAAATGTGATATTTTCTACTGTTGTTTTCTTTCAAACCAGACTGGATCCAAGCCGGGTCTGCAACGCCATGAACTCTACTAGGTCCCCCCCCCCTTGTTAGAAAAAATGGAGAGCCAAGTCATTTAAGCGGAGCCAAATAGCAAAATACGCGGGCATCACCGAAATAGAGAGATCAAGTTGTCTTCACCACCATAGCTGAATGCTAATGCCTGGGGCAAGCACACTAAGATGATGAATGAAAGACATGTACGTGTGTCGACATTTTCAATCAAACCGACCACTGGCAGCGCCCACTGTAAATCATCTACTACAATGCAAATCGAAATGAACTGTGACACATGGGCCTGCCCATGCTTGTGTCAAACTAGGTGAAAAGAATTAAGAAAGAATAAGATTTTAGATGCCTCACAAAATAGTGGTGTCGCTCTGGGATCCCAACCAGGGGACAAAGTTGCCCAGATTTTACCCCTGGTCATTTCAGAATCTAGGCATGCTTACAGATTGTACTGCGTCAGTAGACAAGAAAGAGGGGATTCCGCTTCACAGAGTTATAATCAAATGATCAACTTGCTGATTATTTTGATAGCTCCTGACATTGAATAAATGTCAAAAAAATAAAGGTGCAAAAGTGCATAATCAGGCCAGCGGTGACCGTGGGCAATATACGCACATACATACAGCTTTGTGCTCAACCTGATTGTATTAAGGGAACAAGTCAGAATGCTCTTATAATTGCACAAGGAGTCTCAGAGCCAGAGAGCTAGGGAGTAAAAAAGTTGTGGCACTTCCCTGCCAACTTTTGGTTGATGTAACACAGATCACCCTCTGCAATATGATCCCGGAACTGCGACGAGATATGATCCCGGGACTGCGATGAGATACAAGGCAATGCCGTGATACAGGTTAAAAAGTACGTCTAAATTGGTGGCACAATGGTAGTGAGGACGTTGACGAAGCATTATACACGTTTGAGACCTACTTTGATGCTACTAAAGCATCAAAAGAAATGTAGCGTAGCGGCCCAAAATGGTTAACCAGATGAATGAGCGATAAGTAAACCTTACTTTACTTATGCATGTTACACTCTGCAATGTGATCCGGGACTGCGATGAGATACAAGACTGCGCCGTGATACAGGTTAAGGGATACGTCAAAATAAGTGTGTTAACCCTTGGACTACCAAAGTTTACATACAGAGATCTCCACGCAGACGAGCAGCGTGCTGTCAAATAGCAATTTCTACGAAGCGTGAATGGTAACGTCAGTGTTATCTACGGTCCCCGTTTGCAACTTTGTCAGTTCAACTAATTTGCAATGTTATAAATGATTTTAAGGAACTCAAAACATCACTGAATGATTAGCAAGATCCGAACCTTAGACCCACAGACTGGTTGATATCTAAAACTAGAAGCCTGAGAAGCCAATCGTGCCACACATGGTTCAAAGAGCATATTTAAACATGTCTATGTAGAACCATATTTGCCCCCTCTGACGTTATCCTCTTTTGTTCTATTACGGCTTGCTCAGTATCTGGGCACAAGGAATTACAGAGTGGAAAAACAGAGACCAAAAGCCTAAGTAAAAAGAGAGAGAGAGAGAGAGAGATAGAGAGAGAGAGAGAGGGGGAAATCCAAAACCCAAAAAGGGAAGAGCCAAGCAGAAACCTTGGCTGTTGACACACACATACCTGCGCGCAAAAGAAATGCCGGCACAGCAAAAAGGAGCCAGTAAGAAGGCACCAGAAGCAGGGGCACAAAATCTAACAAGCAGAATTAAATACACAGCTAATGAAGTATTGAAGATGGCTAAGAAAGGGAGGCTATGCACTCCATACAAAAGTGCACCACACAAGTCACTTGCCTACAAGAGCTCAAATGTTTCTGCATGCTGCAGACAACTCGGGAGTTTGTTTGTTTGCAGCCTCTTTTGCACCTAATGGAATTTGAAAACAATTAACCGGTACTTAATGCCTCAGGTCCTCTGCTGCTTTGTTTTGTTGCACTTTGCTTTGTGTACTTACAGGGGGAACCAATAGCTGGTCACAGCCTCGACTTGATGTCAAGCATTACTGCCCTTATAGAAAGCAATTTACCAGAGGGGGTTATCTGAGGCCAAAAATGGGTATACTTTTTGCATGCTCCTAGGGCAGGTGGCCCTAACTTGCAGGTTTCCAGCTCAGCTCTGCTATGTAGGATTTCAATGCAGCTGAGCTTGAAGCACGCAAATTAGGGGGCCTATAATACCTAATCGGCCGCAGCATAAACCCTACTTTTTGAGCAGCCATATGCTGTATCTGACCAGCCAGCGCACCAAACCCAGTGATTTTTAGTGTTTTGAAATCTTTATAAATTAAGATCATTGCAAAAGAAATGGGGCAAAAAGACCAAGTGGTTGGCAAAATTTGCAAGTTAATGTGCCATTCCCCATTATGCCCATTGAGGGAAGAGGCAGGCATTTGGATCACAAACAGACCCCCCAAAGGACAGAGACATACATTTTGTAGAATTCAAATTCTGTTCAGATCTAACCCCGCAACAGACATTAGAAAAAGCGCACAACCAACATCAACCTCTTATCCAGCGTCTACGAACAAGGAGAGGATCGGAGCCTCCGAGGCATCTCTCAAAACATCCAAGTCACACTTCATGTTATACTTCTTGGAGTCGGGGGCACAACCTAAAATCAGTACGCACACCATAACTCTTCCACTATACTTAGGCGTCCCCACGCACAAAGTGCACCAACTAGCTACTAAACTGCACTGCCACGCAATGAAAAGCTTAAACAAGATTACAAAAACAAGACAAAATACACTAACAACAACAACAGTGATAATGGGGGATCTGGAAGGGGGTGTATTGGTAGAGCGGCTGGCTTCAGGAGGGCTAGGCGCAGGCCGGATCGCATGGCTGACATTCCGCTGAATCCCGACTAGTCTCTGTTGTTTCTCTTTTTCGTTTTTCGGTGGGGATCTGGCTAGTGTGAGCACTAGTTGAGAGCCTTTCCTTGAAGCACGCTGGTGACTTCCAGTGTAGACTTTTACTTTTTACAAATGAAGCATTTGCGGCCCAATAGGCAAGCTCCAGACCTAACAACCACTGATAGAATCTTGATGTCAAAATTGGAGCTAGCCAGTTGGGGGTGCATGAGCCATAGAGCATATCATTTAAACGTGCCCAATTTGGGCCTCAGATGCCCCTCCTGGAAGTTCACCCGTGCAACGGGTTGAGGTCAAGGTAGCTTCATGTACTCACAACTACAAGAGAAACATTCACGAGGAAGGTGCTGTAGTTCTTAGCTCACACACGATCTGTCGGGACATAAACCGCTCCGTCCGATACCGATGTCGTTGTGCCTAAGACAAAGTCCAGGTCCACGCTCTATAAGTCTTGGCAAATGCCAGCAAAAACCACGAATACTTCAATCAGCCGTTGTTATGTAGTACTGTAGTACTGCCTCACTATTTTAGCCGGGTGGCAGTCTCTCACGCACATACACATACACATACACCCTTGCCGCCTACATATCTCTGCCAACTGCCGACGACAGGCACATCTGCCGGCAGCCACTCTCTTGACGCCCCTCTTCCCCCCTCCTGACGTGTTCCAAACTACTGCGGCACTAACTCTGACAGTCCAGGACTGCACCAGAACACATGAGGGGCCTGCCTGTTTTTGAGGGATTTGATGGCCGGACCACAGAGTGCGTATCAGCATGAGGCGCTGGGATAATAAGGAAATAAAAGGGGACAGTATCTCTTCAGTTGAGCCCCCCTTGCTCTGATGTAGGAGCATCAGCAGCAGCAGCACGAGCAGCATCAACACCACCCGCTCCGTTGACACTTGTTTCGGGGGGGGGTGCTCCTGGCACTGCTGGGGCCAGACCTTTGCTGCCAAGGTCACCAGATTCACTGCAAGTGTTGAAATGTGTATGTGTGCGTGTGAGAGTGTGTGTGTACGTGAGTGTGTGAGTGTGTGCATGTGCGGAAGTGTGTGTGTGTGAGTGTGTGTGCGTGTGTGTGTGTGTGTGTTTGTGTGTGTGTACGTGTGCCCACGTGTGTTTTTGTGTGTGTATATAAGGGGTGTTCACAAAAACTCTGATGGGTACATACAGAAGGAGCCTCCACAGAACAGCACAACTTCCACTCCCAACGCACACTTATGCGAACCCCCCTGTCTGCAAGGCTTTGCGCTATTGCCCTACTTGAAGATTGATGTGCAATAAATCATGCTGGCAGGCAAGACCAGAGAGACAGGCCAAGGGATATAAAAGAGGAAGAAAGAGTAGGACGTAGGCAGTGCCATCAAGCCTAGCCATCAAGCAGCATGCTTAAGGCATTGGAGTAGGATGCGGCGCCATACGCTTGAGCATTAGAGTAGGGTTGGCCAGAACCATACACGGTGTATTAACAGACTTTTTGGCAGGGAAATCACCGAGTATACGGTCATATACGGTGTATATATACGGTTCTGGCCAACCCTACTTAAGAGAAGGACGACGCCATCAAGTCTGAGCATCAGAGTAGAAACATAAGAGTAGGACGACGCCATCAAGTCTAAGCATCAGAGTAGGACGACGCCATCAAGCCTGACCTGTGTGCCTAACATGATTTGACTAACATGATTTGACCGACATAAGGCAAACCATCCATGCACCATGAAGGCCGACACCAGAGCACTTGAATCACCATGAGGGCTGACACCAAAACACTTGGAACACCACGAGGGCTGACACCAAAACAGTCGGAACACCATGAGGGCCGACACAAGAGCACTTGAATCACCACGAGGGCTGTCACCAAAGCATTTGGATCACCATGAGGGCTAACACCAAAACACTTGGAACACCATGAGGGCTGACACCAAAACAGTTTGAACACCACGAGGGCTGTCACCAAAACACTTGGAACACCATGAAGGCTGACACCAGAACACTTGAATCACCATGAGGGCTGACAATTGAACACTATGGGCTCAAACATAGTGCATGCCTATTCAGCGCTCGGGAGGCACGTAGCTCACACTTACCAGAGGCGCGTAGCTCACGTTTACCAGAGGCACGTAGCTCACACTCACCAGAGGCACGTAGCTCACACTTACCAGGGGCGTATGGAACATACGAAACATGAACGACCGTGTGTTCACATATGCGTACATATGTGTACATGCGGAGGTACTATGCTTACATATGTTTACATGCGGAGGCACATTTGGATGGAGGTACATATGAGTGGGAATACTAAACCTAACCCTAACCCTAATCCCTTCACCTAGCCCTATAATTAACCCTAAATATATGGATGTACATTTGGATGGAGGTACAATTGAGTGGGAATATTGAACCTAACCCTAACCCTAACCCTAAACCCTAGCCCTATAACTAACCCTACATATATGATGTACATATTGAGTGGGAATACTAAACCTAGCCCTAACCCTAACCCTAAACCCTAGCCCTATAACTAACCCTAAATATATGGATGTACATTTAGAGGAGGTACAATTGAGTGGGAATACTTATGTGTGGAGATGTGCAGAGAGGTTTTCCTACCGACAACTGTGTGCGCGCTCTGTAATTTTAGTTCTTGGCCAACTCTGCATACAGCTCTGCTGGTCTTCTCCAAACAGAGCCATCATCTGCGCAGCCTCTTCTGTGGAGAGGAGGTGCCCTTTGCACGGCTCTTGGGTGCAGACACATTGCCTGAGGCAACCCCTCAAAACTAGGGTTGGCCAGAGCCATATATATATATATATACAGTTTATGTATGGTGATTTTGACAGGGTAATCACCAAGTATGCGTGATACCTATACACGTAAACGATGTATATATATGGTTCTGGCCAATCCTACTCAAAACACACACATACAAGTGAGCAACCCTAGGAGGCCAAGCTTGCACCCTCTTGTTTGAACATGCAAACACACACACCCCTGCCGTCCACTGACCTGAAGGCGGGATTGAGGACATGTCCAGAGTCCGCAGGGGGGCCTGGAGCAGCAGTATGAGAAGCAGGGGCAGGAGCAGAAGAAGCGTCGGGGGCTGCTGGGGCGTCTATGGAATAGGTAGGATTGTGGTGGGAGCGGGGGGTGCTGGAGGAGCCTGGGAGAGAGGTGAGGCCGGGTGCTGTGTGTATATGTGTGTGTGCGTGTATGTGTACGTTTGTGTGTATGTATGTATGTCTGTGCATGTGTGTGTGTGTGTACGTTTATGTGTGTGCATGTGTGTGCGCATGTGCTTGCGTCGAGCGTTGGGAGGTGTGTTTTGGCATCAAGCAAGCACAAAGTGAATCGTTGGGTTTTGTGGGGGTCATTTTGTGGCGCAAGTAAAGAAGCAGTAGCAGGGTGGGCACATGCACATACAATTTCTCATGTGTTGGGTTGGCCAGAACCGTATATACACACCGTACATGACCGTATATTCGGCAAGTTCCCTGCCAAAAACAACGTGTATAGTGTATACACCATGTATACATGGTTGTGGCCTAGCCTGATCATGTGGGAGGACAGGGGGGAATACGCGAGGCAAGCAGGCATGTGTGGATTGTGGGTTGGCCAGAACCAAATACTCACACCGTATTTATTGACCATGTTTTTGGAGATTTACCTGCAACGTTTGTACACCATATAAACAGGGTTGGCCAGCACCATATATATGGTATTCTCGGCAGGGAAATCACCAAATATACGGTCACATACGGTGTGTATATACGGTCACATATGGTGCGTATATACGGTCACATACGGTGTGTATATACGGTTCTGGCCAACCCTACATAAAAATACATGTGTAGGGTTGGCCATAATCTTATGTATACACCATATATTTGATGATTTCCGTGCCAATAATACTGTATATATACACCAGGGTTGGCCAGAACCGTATATACACACCGTATATGACCGCATGTATGGTGATTTCCCTGCCAAAAATACCGTATGTACACCGTACTCACGTAAAAATAAATGGTTCTGGCCCACCCTATGTATATATGGTTCTGGCCAACCCTGAACATGTGTGTATATGGTCCAAGCAACCCAAGTGGTTGGAGTTGCAGGGGGGGATGCGCAAGGCAAGTAGGGATGAGTGGTTTGTGGGCTTGGCCAGGATTGTCTGTGGAGTCACACACCATCAATGACCATGTGTTGTTGTGCATTAAGCCAAACCAGCATAGTACATCGTTATACACAGGCTGGGCCAGAACAATGCATGTATACGTATATACGGTGCACATACGGTATTTTTAGCAGGAAAATCACCATACGTACGGTCATATACGGTGTGTATATATGTGTATATACGGTTCTGGCCAACCCTAGTTACACACTGTGTATACGTGGCCCCTGTCGACTGGGAATAAGTTGTCCATATACCAGGCGCGCATTTTCCAGTAGTATTACCAACTCTCATCAGGATCTGGCTTCAGGCCAAGCCTGCAAACCTTCTGATCCCCTATGGTTTTTTGTCTTTTCTGTGTTGGGGAGCTTCACGGTACTCGGGATCAAAGGAGCTCCCATTCCTTAATTAGTTTGGCAAGTGGTTTTTCTCTGCCTGCTCAGTTTTTCTATTTCGTTTTCTTCCAATTTTTGTAGTTGAGCGCACAGAAGGAGGGCAGGGAACCTTACACTGCTTCAGACTGATGGAGGCAAAATCAATTTATGAGGTGGCCCCAAGGATTGAGTCACAAGTGAGGGAACGTTCTGAAATCACCGGCTTAGGACAGCCACTGCCCACACAACCAAGGACGGTCTGATGTAAGGATGTTCAAATATACTAAAAGGAGGAATGGATGGGTGAGAGGATAGGAGGGTTGCAGCGCGCTGTCCACAACCATGCGCACACACAGGCACACACACCCACACACACCCACACACACGCACACACACACACACACACACACACACACACACACACACACACACACACACACACACACACACACACACATGTGCACAGGCACTGGCACAGGCACACACACACATGTGCACAGGCACTGGCACTGGCACAGGCACAAGCATACAAGCAGACGTACGCCCACAAAAAACAACACACTTCCGCACGCTTGCATACACATGCACGCCCACACACCTGCTGCGGCTTCAGATGCAGGCAAGGCTGAGAGCTCGGTGTTGCTGCTGCCATCTGCTTGCTCCTGGGTGGCAGGAGCTGCAGGACCAGATGCGCCTGTAGGAATTCATGCGGATACGTGTGAGCGTGTGCGTGTTTGTGCATGCGTGTGTGTGTGTGTGCATGTGTTTGTGCATGTGCAGGCGTGCGTGCGTGCGTGTATGATGCATACTGTTCTGGTTGACTCGAACAGTAGGAATTCAGGATTTGTTGGATGCGAAGAAGAGCCTCGTAGGGCTAAGGTGCCTAGCCATAACCTGAATCCTTTGGACAACTTGGCACCCAAATTCCAGCACAGCCTTGAATGCCTTATGACTTGGGACCCATCCTTCAGGCCCCCTAGAAGCCTGGATCCAGCACAGTCATGTTGTACGAATTTATACTTTATGAACCATCCCTCAGGCTCCCTAGAAGCCTAGATCCAGCACAGTCCTAATCAGGGTTGGGTCATACGCTTTTATTTCGTATCTTACGCGTATAATACGGTATAAACTAAAATAAGGCCGTATTATATGAATTCAAATAGTCCGTATTCTGCGAGATTTTAACAATTTCAGTACCAAGAGCGACCCTCAAGTGATGTTCCTGCGAGTCCTAACAACAAGATTATGGCATTAACATATTTATATATTGCTTGGCAATAAAATATGTATATATTGTTATACATATTTATATGAAAGGTTTAGTCGGAGTGGTGGCGTTTTGAGGCGATGTTGGCCCATTTCGACCCCAAAATCGGCACTCCCAAAAAAGCAAAACATATGAAACGTATAACGTGCGTAGTTTGTACTTTACACGTATTTTATCGTTTTGAACGTCCCTCAGGAGCGTATGACCCAACCCTGGTCATAATGTATGGCTTATGACTTCGTGACCGTCCCTCGGGCCCCCTAGAAACCCACCCACTACTGAATATTGTGCCTGTAAGCATTATTAACTGCCGCACAGGCGCGTAATGCAAGGTTCAATAAATCTAAGTTGCGCGTTGCGAGCAATGCGAGGAGGGCAAGACCTGACTATGAAATATTATGCGAGCTTATGCAACTTTTCTTGCCCCTTTCCTGAATAAGCAAGCGAGGCCTCATGCACATGAGCAAAGTCAAAAGCTAGAGGAAATATGCGATTGAAAGGCGGAAAACAAGGAGTAAATCGCGTTTTTGGAGCAAAAGTATTCGGGTGCTCTGACCCGTATTCGAACCTAGAACCTGTAGACAACTTGTTATTTTGCCCCAAATGCGGATTTCGTGAGGAGCTTCAATTCAATTATTATAATTGCTCCTGACGTTCTGCAAGGGGGTCGAAAAGATTCGCAGTACGCGGTGACGTACCGTGCCTGTTCATTACTCAGGGCCTGTTCATTACCCAGGGCCTGTTCAGTACCCAGGGCCAGTTCATTACTCAGGGCCTGTTCAGTACTCAGGGCCAGTTCATTACTCAGGGCCTGTTCAGTACTCAGGGCCTGCACAATACTCAGGGCCTGTTCAGTACCCAGGGCCTGTTCATTACCCAGGGCCTGTTCATTACTCAGGGCCTGTTCATTACTCAGGGCCAGTTCATTACTCAGGGCCTGTTCAGAAATCAGGGCCTGTTCATTACTCACGGCCTGTTCAGTACCCCGGGCCTGTTCAGTACTCACGGCATGTTCAGTATTCAGGGCCTATTCAGTACGCAGGGCCTGTTCAGTACTCAGGGCCTGTTCATTACGCAGGGCCTGTTCATTACTCAGGGCCTGTTCATTACTCAGGGCCTGTTCAGTACCCAGGGCCTGTCCAGTACCCAGGGCCTGTTCAGTACCCAGGGCCTGTTCAGTACTCAGGGCCTGTTCAGTACCCAGGGCCTGTTCAGTACCCAGGGCCTGCACAGTACTCAGGGCCTATTCAGTACTCAGGGCCTGTTCAGTACCCAGGGCCTGTTCAGTACTCAGGGCTTGTTCAGTACTCAGGGCCTGTTCATTACTCAGGGCCTGTTCAGTACTCAGGGCTTGTACAGTACTCAGGGCCTGTTTAGTACCCAGGGCCTGTTCAGTACGCAGGGCCTGTTCAGTACTCAGGGCCTGTTCATTACGCAGGGCCTGTTCAGTACTCAGGGCCTGTTCAGTGCTCCCGTACTCAGGGCCTGCACAGTGCTCAGGGCCTGTTCAGTGCCCAGGGCCTGTTCAGTACTCAGGGCCTGCACAGGGCCTGTTCAGTGCTCAAAGGGCTGCCAAAAAAGGATGAATCGTGAGGGTAGTGTGAAGGCTGGGGGGTGGGAAGAATGACCGTGTGAGGAGCACGACATAAAAGTGTGGACAGCACAATAGTTTGGGAGGCATGACAGTGTGGGCAACACGACAATGCAGGTAGCACAAAATAATGGGTGACAAGACACAGAGTGTGGGCAGCACGATAGTGTGGAAAGCATGACATTGTAAGCAGCACAAAACTATGGGCAGCAAGACACACAGAGTGGGCAGCACGACAGTTTGGGAGGCATGACAGTGTGGGCAGCACGACAGTGCAGGTAGCACAGAATTATGGGTAGCAAGACACACAGTGTGGGCAGCACGATAGTTTGGAAGGCATGACAGTGCAGGTAGCACAAAATAATGGGTGGCAAGACACACAGAGTGGGCAGCACGACAGTGCAGGTAGCACAAAATTATGGGCAGCAAGACACACAGAGTGGGCAGCACGACAGTTTGGGAGGCATGACAGTGTGGTAGCACGACAGTGCAAATAGCACAAAATCATGCGTAGCACGACATACGGAGTGGGCAGCACGACAGTTTGGGAGGCAGTTTGGGAGGCATAACAGTGTGGGCAGCACGACAGTGTGGTAGCACAGAATAATGGGTGGCAAGATATACAGTGTGGGCAGCACGATAGTGTGGAAAGCATGATATTGTGGGGAGCACGACATACAGTGTGGCTTGGTAGCACAAGCGCATGGATAGCAAGATATACAGTGTGGGTTGGTAGCACAAGCGTATGGATAGCAAGACATACAGTGTGGGTTGTTAGCACAACACAGCGACAACACCAATCAGCACCAACCAATCAGCACCAACTAATCAACACCAACCAATCAACACCAACTGATCAACACCAACCGATCAACACCAACCGATCAACACCAACCGATCAACACCAACCAATCAAGCTCAGGACCAAGACCTCCTACCTGACCTCTCCTCCTGGCCTCCTACCCGACCTCTCCTCCTGACCTCTCCTACCTGACCTCCTACCTTTGTGGTGGGGGGGAGAGGGTGCGCTGTCTGCCTCTCGTGTATGCTCCACAGCACCGCTGCCGTCGTCGCCACTTTCATCATCACCATCATCATCAGAGCTGTCGTCGTGGTCGGCCACTTGAAAGGGGAGGGACGGTGCAGCAGGAGGTGCAGAGAAGGGGTTGGCTGCACATGTGTGTATGTGTGTGTGTTTTTGTGCGTGCGTGTGTATGTGCGTTTGTGCGTGTGTGTGTGTGTATGCAATTGTGTGTTATTGTATGTGTGTGCCACGCACGCATACTACTCGCACACAGATCAGTATCTATACAAAGGCTAGTGCAAGCAATCAAGACGTTGACAAAGGCTCAGACTTTCAGAAAGGCTAGTGCAAGCAATCAAGACATCAGACGTTCATCAAGACCTTACACGTTCAAAAAGGCTAGTGCAAGCAATCAAGACCTCAGACGTTCATCAAGACCTTAGACGTTCACAAAGGCGAGTGCAAGCAATCAAGACCAAGGCTTAGACGTTTACAAAGGCTAGTGCAAGCAATCAAGACCAAGGCTTAGACGTTTACAAAGGCTAGTGCAAGCAATGAAGTCGTTTGAATTCACACACAACAGCACACACAAACACACGCGCACTTACACACATGTGCACACACACACGCATACACACACACCTGCCGGCTCGTCTGGCATACCATCCGAAGAGGTGTCGTCTTGGCCCTCATCATCTGAGCTGCTGCCTCCTCCCACCTGCATTCAAACACGGGAGCGAACTATACGTCTTAATATATGCATGGTGTATTTATAAGGGTATATACGAACATACGTGTCTGTGTGTGCAGAAAACAAAAGTACGTACATGTATGCATGCGTGCATGCATGTATGTATACGTGTGTGTGAGCATGAGCATGAGCATGAGCATGTGCGTGCGTGTGTAAAGCACATAGGGAGAGAGAGAGAGAGAGAGAGAGAGAGAGGGAGAGAGAGAGAGAGAGAGGGAGAGAGAGAGAGAGAGAGAAGGAGAGAGAAACGTGTATA
>Ga0307948_1000883_pt1 | contig 20622 bp, 20 predicted proteins | sample OrgLakmetagen280_FD_201824 | JGI IMG/M metagenome (GOLD analysis project Ga0307948, IMG submission 201824) | Saline water microbial communities from Organic Lake, Antarctica - #280 | ecosystem: Environmental > Aquatic > Non-marine Saline and Alkaline > Saline | place: Antarctica: Organic Lake...
CACACACACACACACACACACACACACACACACACACACACACACACACACACACACACACACACACACACACACACACACACACACACACACACACACATACACACACACGCATGCACGCACGCTCGCACGCACGCACACGCGCACACAACACACACGCACACACACACCTACTTGCACTCGCGCACACACACACTCTTTCTCACCCATACACTCACACCAATGCACATGCACATGCCCACGCATACACAGATACACACACATTCTTGCTCATGTATACACCTACACATAAATATACTCACAAACACACACACACACACACGCACACGCACGCACGTACGCAAACATGTACATACATGCACAAAACAGCATGCACTGCTTATTTGTGGCATAGATGGTATGCCGTGAGGACGCGGATCCTTCCCAATCCTCGTATCAAGGCGGCCTGGCCGTACAGGACTGCACTGAGCGGTAAGGGCCTGCATGAATTTCGGTAAGCAATGGGAATCATGGTGGGCGGCAGAATTGCATGGTACTGCCGAGCTGGCTTACCTGTGCGTCATGCTTTGACCAGACCCAGCTTGATCCCTCTTTCCAATCTTGCGTAATTGGCGCAAGAGGTAAAGTACCTTTGTGGACTCAGCATGAAGAGGACTTCACCTTGTTTGCTTGCGCTCACCCCTAAATTTTTTTGCCTGCATTGCATGCGCTCAAGCACCGGTAGGAGACCTTGACTTGTTGCAGACGTTAACGTTGACTTTCCTGTTGGTTAAAAAAATAGTATTGCAGACTATAACGTTGCGCTGTACTGTTAATGGAAACACGTGTTGTTGTATGATGGATGTTGCCTGCAGAAGAGTACTAGCTGCATCCTCTTTGTCTTTCCCAGCCTAAACTTACAGATGCACAGGCGCACCCTTATTACTTATTACACAACTGTGTTTCAGCTGCGTTTTTGGGGGTCAACCCTGACATTGTAACATTGTAATAGACTCATCCCAAGCCCTACCACACTGCCGCGCTCTTTTCACTCTTACCTAGGGCTGGTCAGAGGAACCATACATATACATACACGACGTATACAGGATACAGGGTCGTATGATTTGGCAGGGAAACCTCCGAGTACAGTCATAGCCGGCACCTACACATGTTCTGACCGACCCTAATTTTGCCCCCTTAAATAGAACAGTTCCCCAACAGTTCTCTGCTCTTTTCGCTCAAACCGTCTTCATCATCCTATACACAGAGTCATCATACATGTTATGGCACCATGATCCTGCTGGCAGGAAGGCCAGCACTAAACCTGTCCTCATCATACATTTCACCCTCACCCTTCCATTACGCTAAGCACAGATCCCATCATGCATTTCATCCTCACCCTTCAATTACGCTAAGCACAGGTCCCCCATCATGCATTTCATCCTCTCCATGCTGGCAGCAAGGCCAGCACCTCTCTACCTCCCTGCCTTACTCGTGCGTGAATACAATCCCAAACCTGATTGAGGACCCCAAACTTGGACCCTATTCAGATCTATCATCCGAGTTTCACATCCCAGCTCACATATCCGTCCTTAGACACCAAACACCCCCGCCCAACACATTAGCTTGACCTCGATAATTACCAATCATTTGAGGCCCAGGTGCTTAGGAAACCCTTGCAGTGGCTCCTTCCCTTAATTGACCTAGGGAGCATGGCCCCCTGTCTGAACGGTACTTTTTTTTGCTCCCTTTCTCTTTCTCTTCTGTTTCTGTTCCATTTCTAAGAACCCTCTATTCCCTGCCCCTCAGACAAAGTGGCGCAGCCTCTGACAGGGCAGGCGGGCAGAGCGGAGGAGGGCTGGTCCTGGCACAGCAAGGTATTCCCCATACGCTACACCCTGGAGGAGGTGCCCCTGGGGGAGTGCCCATGCTTTCAGGTGCGAGGTCTTGCCTCCTCAAAAGTTGGAGCGTGTTTGTATGCCCAATGCTCTGTTTGTGCGGCATTACACGCGCCATTTTAGGGCAAAGGTCAAGGTGTTTTTCAGACAGGGGCGTGCCTGTGCTTCTCTGTGTGAACCTGTGTTTTTTGCTGGCAAAGTCTTGGCAAAGTCTCTTGTTGGTAGGACCGGTTGCCTTGACATGCCGGTGTACCTGCTCACGTGAAAGATCTGCATTTGGCAGTGTAAAATCACAAAATCACGAGTTCACACTAGGCCACTCAATCTGCAACGCACTTAGCCTTACTAGTCACTTGCAAATAAGGACGTGCTACTGCTGTACTCCGCTTCAGGATGCAATGACCCTCACTCTAAGTACGACGCTACGACGCTCACATCTCACATGCAATGTGTGCGTGGGTGGGTGGGTGGGTGGGTGGGTACTGGAACTGTAAATCACGGGCAATGGGGCATTTGCAGTTTGCGACTTGAAGATCAATAAGCATTACCCTATGCTGGTCAACTGTGTATGTGTGTGTGTGAATGTGGTGCACAGGTGTTCCTGCGCAATCCCACTGAGCCCTTGGGGCCAGCCAGCCTGCAGATCGAGCTAGAGCTGCTACATCAGGAGGTTGACATCGTGAGGTGTGTGTGAGCGTGCATGTGCATGTGTATGTGCATGTGCATGCGTAATCGTGAGTCTGTGAACACCTAAGTAAGCAAACCTACCAGACCGCTTGTGTGTTGCATCGTAAGGCTGACAAATCAGGGCATGCCTTGACTGGTGGCTGTGATTCATACTCATTAGTTACTAAATAACTGAGCAGATCCCTTCCAAATACAGCAGGCCAAGCTTGTTGGCTAAATAAAATAGAGGTGTTGCCTTGATAATGACCCTCCTGCCCTGTTCCCGATGACATCACACCGGTCTCTCTCTCGCATTTTTAGAGAGACCAAACATATTTTTAGAGAGACCAAACATATGTGTATACCTTCTTCTTCAACACACTGGTGTCCATCAGACACACATACATGCGTGTGTGTACACCGTCTTCTCATCAGTACACACACACGTGCCTGTGTACACCGCCTTCTTAGTCAGACACACATACTTGCGTGTGTGCACCCTTTTCTTCAACAGGCACTCACGCTTGTCACCCCTGCCATGCAACCTGACCCAAACACAATTGCCGTTCCTAGCAGCAAAACCCAACACAACAAGCCTGGTTGCTTGTAAACACAATTGCCGTTCCTAGCAGCAAAACCCAACACAACAAGCCTGGTTGCTTGTAACGACGCACTATACTTAGGTCCTCTCATCAGCAAACCCTGGTTCCATTGAAAGACAGGGTTTGAAAGGCCAGCATTGCGACAAACGCCAAGCCTGTACTTGTACCGTCACTTGATCCAACATCGACTCTTGACGTACTTTTTTGTATTCATGCCTTGATTCGGTGTATTTTCGAACTCACCCGTGCCTCCTTGTCTCTCCCCCGCCTCACAGCAACCCGGCCATCCCAGCCACCTTTCGCCTCAAGCCTGCAGCCCGTGACGTCATCTGCATCTCACGCTTGTGTGGAGGCGTGGCATCCTACTACCCTGCTACCTGGGGTCCATGCTACTTTGGCCTGTGCCACATCACCTTCTACGCCATGCTGTCAGGCTTTGTGTCAGCACAGATGCTGTACAAGTAAGTGCAGGGACGCATACCACACAGATGCAAGCTGTCACCCTCACATACCCTGCGGTGTCTGTGCCACACACGTACGCTGTACAAGTGAGCATGGGAGCGCATTCGCGCCTGCAAGACGTGTATACAGAGCACGCCACCCTGTGCATGCTGTTGTGTTTGCACAGGCGCTATGCAAGCACGTGTGGTGAACATTGGGTTTTGGTTATCATCTCCACGACTCATTCTATGCTCTCCTATCAACTCACGTCTGTCAACATGGTGTGGGAGTGAGTGCATTTGTTTCTTGGGGCTGTGCAATACCACCTTTTATGCCCTGCTGTTGAACTTGTGGCTGCATTGGTATTACACACAAGACAAAGAAGGCAGGGGAGCATTTTTACCTGCTTGTATACACGACCAGCACTGTAATTTACAGTCTGTAAAGGGAGGAATCGGTGTAAGTTCCCACACCGGGCAACTCTCACCCCTAGAACAGGTATACGCATTATTTGTGCAGCCTGACGTCGGAGATAAGACTTTGACAGCTCTTACTTGACTGCGTCACTCCTAAAAAGTAAAAGGCAGCAGTTACAGCGTGCGTGACTTCTGTAAACATGTTTGGCACTCGCAGGCATCACATGCCTCTTTCAAAAATGTATGGCAACACTTAATTTACCTATCCTTTCCTTTATAACATGCATAGCTGCACGTACAGCACCTCACCACTCACAGCACCTTAGCTAGGACAGCGATAACAGCATCATGTCACTTCTTCACTACATGCACAACTACACTTACAGCATCCCATCACTCCTTCAAACATGCCACGCAGCTTGAGGGCTACCACTGGTAGAGATTTGCGTAAGCGTATATCCAGAATGCCCTCACGCAAGTTTGAGCGCTCACTGAGCCTTGCAAGCGCCAAGACAGAGGGGGTCAAGAAAAATAAGAGTGGGCGATGGCGTGGCCTGATGTGCAGCAACATGGACACTGAGCAGGTGTGTGCGTGCGTACATGTGAGTGTGTATTGTTGTGCGTGTGTGTGCGTGTGCATATGTGTGTGTGAACACGTGTATATGAGCTGACACCGCAAAAGGTGTGCGTGAGTGTGCGTGTGAGACATGACTCACCTACCGTTGTTGAAATCTATGTGCAAGCATCCCATAGCTGCACACACAAAAGCGAAAGTGATGATCGCGTCTGACTATGCTGCACATTTTCGTTGATGGGGACGAGCGAGGTGGTTGTGAAACACAGTTATCCACAAGTTGTACTGACCTCCATCTTTGTCGATGTTTGTGTGCTGAACATATGCAAGGACCTGCTGAGTTAATACATCAAATGCATGCATCCATCTTGCACCACGCTGAACGGGCTCTGCTTGGTTCACAAGTCACAGGCTGCTTGGTTCACAAGTCACAGGCGCTCACACATGCTTGCAGACACACAAAACATACAAACACACACACTCACCTGCCTGCACAAACATCTCAGGAATGCCTGTTTTTTAATGATGGCCGAGCCCGCTCAACACACCTTTCAAACACACGTTCAGTTCACACACCTATCTAGCGCCCCTAGCGGCTTAAATGCATTGCGTCAAGGATGCACAACGGAGACAGATGCACTCCCAGCACACAACACAAAGCAGCTCGGGGGGTGCACACACTGTGCATGCAGGTGCTGGCCCCGTTTCCAGCAGCCGAGCTGTTGAACAGGGCAGATAGCATGAAAGATGAGGCGTCTGTGATCGATAGCTGTGCGAGCCACCCTGCTTCTCAGCAGCAAGTGGCACATAGCCTTCTGGAAACGCTTCAGTTCATGATTGGTGGACGGGAGGTGAGTGGCGCAATGTGTGTGGGAATGTTTTTGTGGGACAAGAGGAAGCCAGCAGCGTTCGTTGGGTGAGATGAAGTGGATTGCAACAGCACAGGCAGACATGGACTCCTCATGATAGCGCTCCTCTACCGTGCCTTGCTATGGCCGCACCACACAGTCATGCACGTGCGCATGCACACACAAGCACACACACAAACACGTACTCACACACATGTACACACACATGTACACACAGTCACACACATGGGCATGCACACACATGCACACTCACACACGTACGTACACATGAACACACAGCACACACATGTGCATGCACACACACACATACACACACATGCGTACACACACATACACACATTCACGCGCATGCTCACCGCAGGCAGCAGCAGAGCAAACTCTGAATGAAGCGCAGCTACGTCATTTGAAGGCAGTGTACGAAGCAATGGTGGTGACACAGCGGCAAGCCGTGCTGTCCATGAGCCACACGCTCAGAGGTCTGCCTGCCAGCTGCTTCCATCCACAGGTGAGCTGCTGTGCTGTGCCGTGCGTGTACGTGTTTGTGTTCACGTGTTCCAGCATAGAATTCGGACCTTGTCTTCTCGCACCGAACCTAGCCAAATGGATTGGAGCCTGCTGACGAGCCCAGTAGATAGTATGCAAGCATATACAAACATATGCAAGTCCACATTCTGATTCAGCAATTCCAAAGAGGCAGACAATTATCTGTACACAAAGTACTCACAAATGCTGAACTTTCCTGCTGTGATGCAATTGCATGAGGCCACTCGTTGCTACGCTTGCAGAGCTACAATGCGCTACACATGCTTACGTTTGTAGTGCCCATAAACTGCCTTCCTTTGCGACCAGCTAAAAAAAAGATGATGCAAGGTTGTTGGTGCCTGTGCCTACGCCACATTTTTGCAGAGCTACAATGTACTGCGCATGCTGATGTCCAAAGAGGTTAATAGTTGCCCTCCTGGGTCCAGCCCCGAGGCCTCACCATCTCCCCTGTCCCCTTTCAACCCAATAAGGTGTGTTTGTTGTATTGCGGTCAGGGGCCAGAAGCTTGGGAAGTGGGGGCGATTTGTGGCAGATTTAGTGACCAGGGTGATCCATCGACTGTGGGAGAGTGGGGGCAATTTGTGGCGTATTGATTGACCAGGGTGATCCATGGACTGTGGGAAAGTGGGGGCAATTTGTGGCGTATTGATTGACCAGGGTGATCCATGGACTGTGGGAAAGTGGGGGCAATTTGTGGCGTATTAAGTGACCAGGGTGATTCATGGAATGTGGGAAAGTGGGGGCAATTTGTGGCGTATTAAGTGACCAGGGTGATCCATGGACTGTGGGGGCAATTTGTGGCGTATTTAGTGACCAGGGTAATCCATCGACTAGTGTCATTCTGACGCTGCTGCTTGTATGCAGCACCAAGCGTAGCCTAGATGACCTCGTCTAAATCAGGTGTATATTGCATAAACACACATTTGTAGGGTTGGCCAGAACCGTATATCACCTTTTCAAATGCCGTATATTTATAGGTATATACTATATACCTTTATTCCGTACATACAGGGAAACTGGTATCCCTCAGATTGATTTAATATAAGCCCATTTTGCAGCTCTTGAAGAGCTGCATCCAATCCTGTTACGCCAAAATTCAATGTTTGAAGGGCCTGGCTTGTCCATAGCTAAAAAGACCCCAAAGTGGCCATTTCCAGTGCAAAGAGAAGTCCAATTAATCTAGTTACCAATGAACCTTTGTGATTAATGCAGATGCATGCTTAAAAAGAAAGTGGTCGCAAAGAACAAATTTGACTTCAAAGAGCAAGTTTGACTGTTATTTCTTGGAGTCAAACGTGAGCCTGGGAGTACCTGAAATACGTGTGCACCGTGTTTTTCCAGAGGTGGTCAACTGAGTGAAACTCCTGAAATGTGACTTTCTTGATACAAATCGTGTTTTTTTACATTAATAGGAGGTGGGCGGAAAAGTTTTGGTGTCAATAAGATGCCTGGGTGCACCAGTGTGGAAATCGGCCTCGTTTTTGGCATAGATCGCACCATTTTGCGCTCACCAGGGCCCAGCCACGGGTCCAAATTCAATAAAAATGCTACCAGGACATTTCTAATGTATTACAAAGTAATCGTGGGTATATAAAGGCTGGTTTGGAGGGGGTCGTTTTTTGACCAATTTTGGCACCCCTGATGCTGATTTTTTTAAGGTAAACGGCTGAAAATCAACATCTGACCAACCACTGGGCCAAATCACTCCTAATTTATAAAAAGTAGCCTGATGCAACTTAAATGCCGTGATTTAGTGCTCTGGTGTGGGCGTGCTTGAAAAGTAGGGTGCACGCCGCGGGAAATTGGATATGCGCCCCCCAGTTTGCAACACTCAAGCTCAGGTGCTGTCGGTAGGGCAGGTCAAGGGCTACCTTTGGGTGCTCAGTTTGAGTGTTGCAAACTGGGGGGCCCATACTCAATTCACATTCCAAAAATACCCTCATTTGGGGCCTTAGTTGACCCCCTCTGGTGTTTTTCTACAGAAATGCGGTATATGTATACGAAGGCACGGCGTGTATACGGAATACATACGCCGTATAATACCTATCCATTATTGATACAGAAAATACAAAGTACGCATACGGCCCCTTCTCCCTTTATTATACGGCGTATATACCGTATCATATGATACAGTACGGTATATACGCCGTATAATACCTCTGATTTTACTTATACAGATCCGGCCAACCCTACACATTTGTTAAGATCAGGTGCAGTTCTAACTTGCACAGCTTCTTGTCATTGTGTATGCTCTGCAAGCTGACTCTCATACATTAGTAATGCACTAAGACATTAATATATGCACCTATTCTTCTGCTAATTTAGTATATGCCCTCGTCTTTTGCCGGGGTATTGCCTGCGTTTAACCCACGCCGTTATGCTCACCTCTGTCGCAGCAAACTGGAGAGCGGCAAGCCAGACAACCACAGCGTGGCTGCTTCTGGAAACGTGCCTGTACCACCAAGCTCGTCATTCAGCAACGCAGCTGTTCTGGTGAGAGTAATGATGCAAAGCCCTGCACATGCTGAAAATGTGAACTTGTTTTTGTTTGGTGATAGTGGGTGATAGTGGGGGGTGCCGTGTCAACCAGAGGCGCCAGGGGCTTCAACCCCAGACGTAGTGGCGTCAGTTAACGTGCTTGCTCACATGCCACCTAAATAACTGCTCACCTGTACATACCGCACGTACCACACAGACTACGCACCGTCTCTCACGTGCTGAAAACTCAGCACATTGAGGAAACCACGACACACACACTCACCCACCCACCCACACACACACACACGCACACACACACACACAGAATCACACACAGGGTGAAGGATGCCATCCCTCCCCCATGCCTCGCACCCCAAAGTACGTGGGCAATGCACCATCCCCGTTAGCAGTGACTCCCACTCAGATTGCTGTGGCCACCTCGATTGCCGAGGACGCCGTTACTCCTCCTCCCTTCTCTCTCAGCCGCCTGAGCCGTACACTGGTACGTGTGGTCTGAAGGTCACTTCACTTATAATGGCTCTATTTATACACAGCTGCACAGTAGGGTTGCGCCGGCAAGGATTAGGAAAGATGTTGCATGGTTTTTGCGCTGCCCGACAGATGCACCAGCCAATATGGGTAGGCCTACATCTATGGCATGCGGGAACATGACCAGAGCGATGATGTGTTATTAGTCCTGCTTGACCACAATGTGTTGTGCAAGGTAGCAGGACTAGTGCATGAACTGAGCAAAAAGGACCGACTGGCCCTTTTTGAATACTTTCAAGTCGGTCAATGAAAGCGGTTTTAAGGTCGCTGGCAAATTTGCTGACTTTCTGATACAAGCACAGTAATGCATCCCCCTCATCACCACCACCACCATCCCACATCCCACCTCCTGAAATCTAAGCCGTTCCACGACTGTCCTTCACGCAAGGCCTGACTGACTGCATTTGGTCATGCAGCTTTGTGGCTGGCAAATGTGCCCTCTTGCTGTGCGCACACTTATTGCATTCCCCCCGTCACTACCACCACCGCAACTCCTCACACTCAGATCACTCCATGACTGTGCTTCACGCAAGGCCTGACTGACCGCACTCGGTTTAATGGCTTCATAGATGGCAAAATTAATTCCCCTGCCATGTACACGTGGAATGCATCCCCCCCATCACCACCACCACCACAACCGCAACTCCTCAAACCCAAATCATCCTACGACCGTGCCTCGTGCAGGGCCTGACTGACCGCACTCGGTCAAGCTTTGGTGGGGGTGGCGAAGGTCACTCTCCTTCAAGCGCATCCCCCCATAATAACCATGATTCCCACCTCCTCGGCCTCACCTCCCCCTTTCACGCTTCCACTCCCCCTATGGACTTACCTATGTCTCCTCGCCTCCTCACCCCCCCAGCGCCCATCACAGCTGCCGCCAGCTCCTGCCTGCCACCTGACACAACCTCGAACTCACACCACACACCGCCCAATCCGGTCGAACCTTCGTCCACAAACACACCGTCGCCGCCTCAGGCCACCGGTGCTGCCTTCTGCTCCAACCCTCACGACAACCCCACCCCCTTTCTCAACACTGGCATAGCAGCAACGGCCTCCGGCGCCTCGTCGCCTATGCCTGCAAATGGGGGCAAGGTCGTTGCGTGTGCAGCAGATCAAAACGGCGTAGCGGTTGCAGTGCCTAGACTGCGGTTGCAGCACATGGGGCACTCAGGGGCGGGTGGGAGTGGTGAGCGACCACTGTGATTCATATCGTACGGAAAGTGATGTCACCTTTATTTTTGCACACACGCACACATGAACACACACATGCACGCGCACATTCACACAAAACACACACACACACACATAAGGCAGTGCTCGGGCCCTCAAGCTCCTGAAACGCTTGCATCCATATGATACCCTGACCCTACTCTGATGCTCTTATTCCTTTGCCTGCAGGGGTGATGCTGCCGCCGCTGCACTCTGGCAAGAAGGGCAAGTGAGTTTAGGAGCAGAGATGGGGTTTTGACATGAGGCGCTTTTAAAAATGGAATGGCTGGAAAGGCAGGAGTGACGAGTGATTGGGGTCCATGGTGCAATGGTGCAGTGAGCCTCTTTTCGTATTGGGCTTGCTGCCACTGAAAGGAGTGTGCAATAAATACCTGCCTTGATGCAAAATGCTGGTGCAAAATGCAGGCTCTTGCACCATATTTAATTAATTAGGGGTGCCTGTAATGAGGTGGTATACTGTATAAGTATCTGCACAGAGGTGGACGTCACCCAAAGCCGACGCTTGCTCACAATTATTGACTTTACAAGTATCTGCACAGAGGTGGACGTCACCTAAAGCCGACGCTTGCTCACAATTATTGACTTTATAAGTATCTGCACAGAGGTGGACGTCACCCAAACCCGACGCTTGCTCACAATTATTGACTTTATAAGTATCTGCACAGAGGTGGACGTCACCCAAACCCGACGCTTGCTCACAATTATTGACAGGTTGGAACAGCGGAGCAACCATCTTAAAGGGGAGAGCAAGACAGCTGCAGAGGAGCATGCTAGTGCAGCCCAGGTGTGAGTATTGGCCATGGCCACACACACACACACACACACATATATATGTGTGTATATGTGGTATTTGTACGGTATTTTGTGCAAAAAATCACCAGATATACGCTCATGTACGTTGTACAAGTACGGTCCTGGTCGACCATACCCAGTTGTGAGTGTTGCAAGCTCCTCGAGAGCCGATTTAAAAACCATACCCACATCATCTGAACATTTAAAAAGTACTAGTTCTACACATAGAATCATGACAAAGAATAATGAAAACCAACAAGTCAGAGGTCAGAGGCACCTGTTCTGTGTGTGTCTGTATGCTCCCTTCATGTCTACATTTGCTGGGGCTTGATGTGCTGTTGTTGATGGATAAAACTTGACAAGCTACCCATTTGTAACAGGATTTCATTGGGATGTTAATCTCTGCATCATAAAGATGGAGCAAGTAGTCCTTCCTCCCAAGTTCCTATTGGGCAGAGAACACTTGAAGGGGTGATTCAAAATCAGGGACTAAGTAAGACCTCTGGTCTGATTAAGAGCTCTGTGCCAGTCACAGGAACTAACAGGACTTCATCCTTTGTGTTGCAAACAGGGAGCAGGGGTTTTACCAGGACAGACAGCGGAGCGTGAGCAGACCATCAGAGAGAAAGCGTCCTTCCAACAACAGCAGCTGCAGCGGAGATCAAGGTCCGGAAGCAAGCCTTCGTTTACAGGTGAATGGCAGGCAAGCTTTCCACTGTGCTTGTTCCTACTACTTCAGCCATGCTCCGCTCTTTCCTGAGACTGATCTGTCCTTGCCATTTGGATCCCACTTATATGTTAAAAAGCAAACCATTACATATAGATACCCAGAATAAGACAGAGGGGGGACACTGAGGCCCAAAATGGGTATGGTTTTGGCATGCTCCCAGGGTATGGGCCCCGTAACTGGCACGTTTTAAGCTCAGTTCTGATATGCAGGGCTGAGTCCAAGGATTCCAATGCAGCTGCGCTTGAAACATGCCAGTTACAGGGCCCATACCTAACCGGCCGCGGCTTGAACCCTATTTTTTGAGCAGCCATATGCTGTATCTAACCAGCCAGCACATCAAACCCGGTGATTTTTAGTGTTTTGAAATCGTTAAATAAAATAAAGACCATTGCAAGAGAAATGGGGCAAACAGACTAATTGGTTGGCGAGATATGCAAATTAATGTGCCATTCCCCCTGAAAAGCACCCATCTAGGGTACAGGTGCACGACGTGTGTTTTTAGTCCCGTCATTCTGTACGCAGGGCAACTTGTCTAAATCTGAGCACATACACGGGTAGCTTGTAAAGTCTGCATCAGTTTGAAGCTAGGTTGGGTCCAATTTGATGAAGTGACGTGTGAGTAGTTGCACCTTCCATGCAAAAAGGAGCATGTTTCGGCTTTTGCCCAGTGTCCCCCCTCTGAGATTATGACTAAATTTTGGCAGCAACCATCCATTTAGATGTATGGGGTATGGGGTTGTTTTAAACTGCATGCGTGGTTTTCTTTCCTTTTACATAGGCCGCTCAACGAGGACCAGAGGGGTTGTGTGCAGAAGCACCCATGCATACACCCTAGCCACGTGTACCTTCTGCACTGAATGCAGCGAGATTCACAAAATATTGCAATTCCAGGCAATTGTACTGGGGATTTTCCATTGCCTATATCAAAGGCAATTATATACATACATGCACACACACAAAAACACACACACATGCACGTGTGCTGTTGGCGGCACTGACGGACTGTATAAATCATGATCTAGTCGTAGTCAAGAGCTTAACACGACTTCTAATCAGAACAACAAGGGAACAAGTGCAAGGCTGCCAAGAGATGCAAGGCAAAAGCCCAAGACCGTAAAACACAGGATGAGACGTAGAGCATCGCTGATGATTTATAAATCACTGCCACAAAACTTCCACATGAATCACTTGCCCTTGCTTCCACCCAAAACAGCATGCCTCTTGTCGCTCCTAATCCCAAGCAGCTGGTGGGACCCACATGCAAAATTGTAAGCTGACAGTTGACGTGATATAAGAGGTGTTGATGAATTTTCTACAGGGGACAGCTCCACTGAGTTTGTCGCCACTGACGTAGCCAGTTGGCAGGAAATCCCAGACACGGCCACTTTTGTGGCATGGCTACCCCAAGACTGCTCATTAGGTGCGTGCACGTGTGTGTGTGTGTGACTGTGTGTGTGACTGTGTGTGTGCGCTTCTGTTCTGCACAGTGTTCAAATACAGCATGCGTCTTAAAGAGTAAGTTGGCAGGAGAAGACAGTAAATGAGGTACAATCTGACGCAGTACAGCCAGGGCACGAGGTATTTTTGTATGGGCTGATATCCTATTGTATAATCATTATATAACAAGGTTTATTGTATGGTAACTCAAGCTGGGAGGTTTCATATAGTTTCTGAGGGGTAGGGTTTGAAACCTCTGGATTCCATTGCTGATGTTATTATAAGGATAGGAAAAGGTGCAAAGACTTACTCTTCATCCTGACACAAAAGCTGCCACATCTACTTAAAATGGTTGGATTGCTTGAGCCTATTGAACAAATCTTCTGCTAAAGCTGGCTTCCCAGCTTGGACTGCCTGCCTTCAGCGTCCAGCTGCAAAGAAAGTCAAGAACCTTGAACAAATCCAGTCGTATTATACGATTACGATATTTATGATGTTTACTTTTACTTATTTCCTTATTTTCCGTTTTCCCCCTTTTCCCGCCTTTCAGCGGGCTTTCCTGTGACCTTTTAGCGGTCTTCGAATGCCATTTTATAGTATATAAATAACATGTTATGTATTGAGAGATACAGTCGTAAATACGCATATTTATCGTATTGATTACGCACTGACTCAAAATCCGTATGAAACTTCCATTGTGTGCGCATCCAAAGATGTGTCAATGGGCCTTTCTGTGTTGTTGTTCTGTGTGTGTGTGTGTGTGTGTGTATGTGTGTGTGTGTGTGCGCGCGCGTGTGTGTGTGTGTGTGTGTGTGCAGCAGCTTGGAAACAGCACTAATCAAACAGATACTGGCCTGACGCTAGACGAGAGCGCGAGGCTTTGTGTCGTTATAAGTTCAGCTTCTTTCCTGTTCAGTCATGTAAGCCAGGTTGCCCATCAATCTTTCTGGATCAAGTCTTTGAGGATTGACGCTGCTAGCTCACCACCTCTTCTCTTCTATTTGTTCCCTCCACAAAACCTGCTGCTCTTCCCCTCTTTCAACCTCTTCAGAACAAGTTGCTCCTGCTGCCGCTGCACAGGCGTTGCTGTGGCGTACTTAGATGCGGTGCTGTCGCGGTTAAGGGCTGCTGCTTTAAATGAGTGGGCAGTACTGCAGTGGGTACTGCGAGTGAGTAACGCCCATGCCACCAAGGCCTTCAAATGCAAGTGGGAGGAGGAGCAGCCGTGCCTGGTGCAGCCCTGGGTGGTAAGTTGGAAAGATCCATTTAAGTATAGGATTATACAGTACGGTATATACGCCGAATAATACCAGAGTGGGGACACTAGGCAAGAGCCAAAACATGCTCCTTTTTGCATGAAAGGTGCAACTACTCACACGACACTTCATCAAATTGGACTTAACCTAGCTTCAAACTGAAGCTGACTTTATAAGCTACCCGAGCATGTGCTCAGATTTAGACAAGTCGCCCTGCTTACAGAATGACAGGACTAATAAAAGCGCACGTAGTGCACTTGTACCCTAGATGGGTGTCTTGCATGGAATGGCGCATCCATCTGCATGTCTCGCCAACCACTTAGTTTTTTTGCCCCATTTCTCTTGCAATGATCTTTATTTATTTCAAGGATTTCACTAAAATCAAACTTCACTAAAAATCACCGGGTTCAGTGCGCTGGCTGGTCAGATACAGCATATGGCTGCTCAAAAAGTAGGGTTCACGCCGCGGCCGACTAGGTATGGGCCCTGTAACTGGCATGTTTCAGCTCAGCTGCATTGGAATCTGCATGTCAGAGCTGAGCTTGAAACGTGCCAGTTAGAAGATCCATACCCTAGGAGCATGCAAAAAGTATACCCCTTTTGGGCCTCAGTGCCCCCCCTCTGGAATAATACGGGGGGGGGGTCCGTATGCGTATTCCGTTTTTTCCGTATCAAAAATGGATAGGTGTTTTACGGCTATTCTGTAGATAATATAGTGCAAACACATATTCCAGGTCCTGCACGCCAGACTCGGGTTCGAAGAATCCCAGACTCGGGTTTGAAGAATCCCAGCAGGAACGGTCCTTTTTGCTCTTTGGGGTCAATTTATTTTCTTTGTGACCCTTTGAGCACTCCTTTTGCTTCCCACTTTCTTTTTATGTTTTTGCATCCATCATAATGTTGTTGCATCCACCATAATGCTTTATTGGTGGTTAGAGTAGTTGGGCTTCTTTTTGCACTGGAAATGGCCATTTTGGGGTCTTTTTGGCTTTGGACAGGCCCACTCATTGAAAGGGATTCACTGGACATGTTGCCCTCAGGAGGCCTCGTGTTTTTAATGTGTGTGTGTTTGTGTGCTCAAGATTTGATGCTTTGGCTCATAACTTTTGAAGCTCTGAGCGCTAAATCCCAATGATCTGACAAATCATTGTATGATGCCCTTGCTCATTAGGAACAGCAGAGGTTCCTTTGTCGTTCCAGTTCTGCCTTGTTCCCGCACTTTCTAACTTTTGTAAGGACACATTTGCTTGCAGTCTTTCCTATATGCCCACACAATGAAATCTCTTCCTGTCTGCACGCATATTGTTTGCGGTCCTTCTTTACGCACACACACATCGTTATGCACAGTGTTTCCCTGAATTTACACACATGTTTGCACAATTCCTTCTGTACATGCGCAGACGTACATTCATTCATACATGCACACACACATGTATGCATAGCTCTTCCAGCATGCGCAAATACATGTATGCACAGTCTCTCCTAATTGCACACACGTAGGTATTTGCACTGTCCGCCTCTTATGCAAAGCCCTTCACACACACACACACGCACACACACACACACACACACACACACGCACACACACAAACACACACATACATACACACACACTCACACACACGCACATCATACACATACGTGCACAGTCCTCCCTATTTGCACACACCTTTTCATGCACGTTCGTTATGATACATACACATACGCACACACATACGCACACAGTCCTTTCTGTGCGTACACACATATCTTCCCATGCACACACAGGCCTTAAGCGCAGACACCGCTGACGCTCAAAGCGTTTTTGCTCTTGAATCCAAGGCTCGTGCAGTCCGACAGGTGTGTGATGTGGATGCAAGCTCACCACAGGCCCCAAAGAAAAGAAGTGTGCATGTATGGACATAGACTATGAGCTGGCATTGCCTAAGTGATCTAAGGCCTGAGCGGTCATAAGAGATGAGTACCAAAGCATGCAAATGTAGTTTACATACAGCATACAGTACAAAGCTTGGTGTGCATAAGAAGAGTTTGTGCAGTGAACAGCAATGGGACACAATCAGCCATCAGCCATAAGCTGTGGTCAAGAATGTGATCCACGCTTATACTGACTGAGGAGATGGTGCAACTTTGCGACGGCTCAGGGACATACATAATTTTTATGTGCATGCCATGCTCGCGTTTATTATACGCAAGCAGTATTCCAAGATCGTTAATTGATTCAGAATGCTGGGCACACGCGTACGCATATTTGTCCGTTGACAACAAGTGTAACAGAAGTGCCCAACATGCTGCATGCCTTGGCAGCTGTGTGTGCATCAAAGCCAGCTGTTACAACCTCCATTGTGGGGACTTTTTCTTGTGCACGGTTTTTGATACACATGCAGGCACACACAACACTGTGAAATTATACTTGAATGCTTGCAAAATTACCATTACCAGTGGGCCAGCCTACTCATACGCACACACGCTTGCACATGTGCAACGCTGTTTGACAACAACACCTTGGGCTCTGCAGCTGTGAACACATCATGGCCAGCTGCTGCCTCCTCGGCTGCAGTGCATACGCAGTGCTCATAAGTTCTACCTATCGCAAGCTCTGCAGCGTTTTGCATGTCAAGGCCACATTTAACGCAACAGCAATGCTCATAAGCTCCATCACGCAGGCTCTGTAGCTATGAGCCCATCAAGGCCAGCTTCTGCCTCTCCAAATCCACCAGCCAACATAAGTGACATGCACGCACACGAACATAATGTCAGTTTCAATGCTTGTTCTCCTGGTCTTGCTCAGGCCCTGCAGCTACGTGCCCATCAAGGCCAGCTTCTGCCTCTCCAAATCCACCAGCCAACATAAGTGACATGCACACACACGAACATAATGTCAAATTCAATGCTTGTTCTCCTGGTCTTGCTCAGGCCCTGCAGCTACGTGCCCATCAAGGCCAGCTCCTGCCTCCCCAGCTGTATCAGCCACACTTGTGGGACCACCCAGGCCAGCAGCCTGTCCTATTGGTAGACGATTCACGAGCACCGCACATCAGCACTTGGTACGTCAACCCGGCTTCCTTGGTTGCTGAAGTGTTTGCACAATCCTACCGAGGCACCTGGTCGCCACACAGCACTTTCAGTTAGTCTTTCTGGCTCGTTTATGTGTGATCAAGGCCAGACTTCACTTGCTGCTGGAGGACTGCCAGGTACCGCACATCAGCGCTTGGTGGCTGCGATTCGTGTGTTGCTTAAAATGTCGTGTTGCTTAAAAAATGTCGTGTTGCTTAAAATGCATGCGTGTTGCTTAAAATACATGCATCGTGTTAAAATGTCGTGTTGCTTAAAATACATGCATGCAGTTTACCATTCCTGCATTGTTTATATACATCCTTGCAAGCGATGTGTTCGTGCCTGTGTTGTTTGCATAAACGCACGGTGTGTGTTGTTTCTGCCTCGTTTACATATACGCATGCGGTGTTATTGTCCCTGCCTTGTTTGCATACAAGCACGCGGTGCTATCATCCTTGTGTTGTTTGCGCTTTTACGTGCAATGTATTGTTCCTGCATTCTTTACATATGTGCATGTGGTGTTTTCAAGGTTAGCCTGTGCTGCGGGGTTAGCGTTACAAATGCCAATTGCGTGCAGACAGTTCCTGTGCCAACTGCACACGTTCGTGTTGTCAAGGTGCTTTTAATAGGCTGCGCAGGTCAGAACTGGATAAGCGCAATTTCCTGGGTCGTGTTCTGCATATGCGTAGGCTTGGCCAGAACCATAAAATTATAAGAAACAACTAACAATTGAATGGTTTAGCCAAAATCACCGTACATGATACATAAATCATATGTATATATCATAATTGCAGGGATGTGTCATACGGTCATTTGGGACGTTCAATACGGTGAAATACACATTAAATGCGGCGTATGACACATCCTGCATAATTGCATGGTTCTGGCCAAACTTGCGTATGCGTGATATGGACAGCCAGGGCGCTGCATGTCTGCAATCAGAGGAATTCCAGGATGAGGAGCTTAGTTTCTCGCTGCTTTTCATGTCTACAGAATGTGTGTGTGTGCCGGTAATTATCAAGGGAATTTCAAAGCCGTTAGGAAAGCCCGCAAACCCAATCAGTATGAAAAAGGATATAGCGGCATTTCAAAATCCCATGGTACTCAAGAACAAGCTGATTGTGCTTGGCTCGGACTACGATCTATTCGCAAAGACCAGACCGGATATGACATAGGAGTAGCATTTTGGCGACATATCCTTAATAAGCATTTTGGATTGAACCTTGAGTCAAATAACCAGCAAATCAACCCATCTGTCGATTCTGCAGATGCCGAGGTTGTTTCTACTATCGGATTTGACTCTACGAAGCAGTAGAATGGAGGTTGTATTCAAACCACAGGATTGACATACTTTGTTGATGTAGCTACAGCAAATGAAGCCGGGGGGTTGAGGGTTAGGGTTTAGGGTGTAGGGCTTGGATTATGGAGTTTAGGTCAGAATCTAATATTAGTAATTGCCTGCGCTGGTGGTGGTGGATGACTTGTGCCGTGTGTGTTGCCTTCTGTTTCCTTCTGTATCTCTGCAAATCTTATGGTAAAGTTGTTTGGTTCAGTTGGCTATCAATTGTTAAATTGTATGGTTTGTGGTGCGTCTTTTGCTATTGTGTGATTGTTTATCTGTGTGTGTGCGTTGTCTTTCCAAGTGTAAGCTCAGGGTGGTAACCGACAAGTTAATGTTCAGTTGACAAATGCTGCAGGGTTTGCCAGCACCATATATATATTTACGCCGTATAGTACAATGAATCTACGGTGTTTTTGGCAGGGATATCACCAAATATACGTTCATGTACGGTGTGTATACATACGGTTTTGGCAACCCCACAGGTGCTGCATTTACATCCTGGAATCACGCAGGTAGCACAAACGCAATGACAGTGACTTTGGCAGACCTATGTGCTGTGAGGGCACAGTGCACACACACGCACACACACACACGCACACAGACACATACACACACACACACAAATGCACACACACACACACACGCAGATACACACAGGATAACCTCCCAGTCTTACATGTACACATGTTTATTCAGCCCCCCCCTCCAACCCACCCCGTTGTTCAAACCGAAGAAAAATTCTTCAGCCCTGCTAATTTGCTTGGTTTTGTCATGAGATTCGAATGTCCCCAGCCCTTTCCTTAAAGAGAAGCGAAAGTCTCCAGTCCCGCACAACAAGTAAGCACACACTTACACACACTCACATACATACGCCCGCATTCGCATATGCACAAGCACAGGTGTTTGGCGCCCAACCCCCAAGATGCTCTCACAGACAGCCCTTCAGAAGAACACTCCCAGTCACATGCCAGCCCCCAGCCCGACAGCCTGGAGTGCTACCACAACAACAACGCAGGCACGCACGTGTGTGTGTTTGTGCACGGATACCAAGGTGTCTCCACGGACCTGTCACTCATCAAAGGCCAGCTGGCCATGCTATACCCACACATAGACATGCTGTGCAGCAAGGCCAACGAGGTGGGTTGGGTTACTGAGGCTGTGTGTGTGTTTGTGTGTGTGTGAGTGAGTGTGTGTGTGTGTGTGTCCCCATATAGACAAGCGGTGCAGCAAGGTCAACAAGGTGGGTGGTGCTGCTGAAATTGTGTGTGTGTGTGTGCATGAGGGGACGCATGTTGAAACTTCACTAGTGTGGGAATTATGCTTAGAAGAAATCTCTGAAGAATAGCATGGCTTGATTCAATGCTTGATTCTGGCCTGTCTATGTTAATCCTAAAACAGGGTACCGGGGTCCCAGGAACACAAAGCATGAAGCCAATACGTGCACTTGCACAAACACACACAAGTAAAGTAAAAGAAAAAAAAACTACGGCAGTGAATACCACTCCCCACATTAATTAAGGAAAAAAAGCCACTTTGGTACCGAGTACCGTAAAGCTCCTCCACCGCGAAAAGGAGGGAAAATCAATGGGGATCAGGAGGGTTGCAGGCTTGGCCTGAAACTGGCTCCTGATGAGAGTTTATAACAGTACTGGAAAGGGCACGTCTGGTATGGACAAGTTTAGCAGCAAAGTTCACAGAGTGCACATGGAGCTTGGAGGCAAGCTTCTTAACTCTTTGAGAATCGAGACCCAGTTCCTTGAAAGGCT
>Ga0307948_1000890_pt1 | contig 20522 bp, 28 predicted proteins | sample OrgLakmetagen280_FD_201824 | JGI IMG/M metagenome (GOLD analysis project Ga0307948, IMG submission 201824) | Saline water microbial communities from Organic Lake, Antarctica - #280 | ecosystem: Environmental > Aquatic > Non-marine Saline and Alkaline > Saline | place: Antarctica: Organic Lake...
ACACAAAATGTAGAGGAAGGTGTAGAGGGTATGCCATTGGCTGTTACATAAAATGTAGAGGAAGGTGTAGAGGGTATGCCATTGGCTAAAACACAAAATGTAGATGAAGGTGTAGAGGGTATGCCATTGGCTAAAACGCAAGGTGTAGAGGAAGGTGTAGAGGGTATGCCATTGGCTAAAACACAAAATGTAGATGAAGGTGTAGAGGGTATGCCATTGGCTAAAACACAAGGTGTAGATGAAGGTGTAGAGGGTATGCCCTTGGCTAAAACATAAAATGTAGAGGAAGGTGTAGAGGGTATGCCATTGGCTAAAACACAAAATATAGAGGAAGGTGTAGAGGGTATGCCATTGGCTAAAACACAAAATGTAGATGAAGGTGTAGAGGGTATGCCATTGGCTGTTACATAAAATGTAGAGGAAGGTGTAGAGGGTATGCCATTGGCTAAAACAAAAGATGTAGAGGAAGGTGTAGAGGGTATGCCATTGGCTAAAACACAAAATGTAGAGGGAGGTGTAGAGGGTATGCCATTGGCTAAAACATAAAATGTATAGGAAGGTGTAGAGGGTATGCCATTGGCTAAAACACAAAATGTAGAGGAAGGTGTAGAGGGTGTTATTAGACAGTTTTTGTGTCCTGCACCACGATGCAGAGGGCGGTCTGTTTCAGATCAAGAACTGGCATGGAAACTGATAGAACCTCCTCTAGTTTTGACACTTTTATGCCATTGTTAGAGGATAATTGTGTGTTTCTGGCTACTAAATGCTAAAGGGTTAATAAAATGGCTGTGTATGTGCCAGATTGGAAATTGGAAGAATAAAATGGCTGTGTATGTGCCAGATTGGAAATTGGAAGGATAGCAGCCCTTTTCTTCATAAGATTTCTGAAAAGTTTTGTTATAATGGCTTTTACATCATTTGATGTGCACAAGACGGCCTTTTGTATGAACATTTTCATATACCTGCTCACCCTTGGCCAGCCGCTTGTCCGATTGCGCCACTAATGCATTTTCTAAAATTTTGATTTTTACGTCCAAGCATTGAAAACTTGTAGCGATTCAAAGCTTGCCAGGCTTCAATTCTGCCTGGGACTGAGATTCGACTTTGCTCTCCTGTCCATTTGAAAAAGATGCGGGATGCTTCTTCAGCATGCCTAAACCTCCTCTAAATATGTTGGAGCCAATTTTGAGTCTTGACTCTTACTGTACTGGGGTATCCCGTTCCTTTGCCTCCCGCACCCCACTGCACACACATGAGCCCCCCATGTCCCCAACTATTTGAATCTGTGAGGTGCCTTGGGCTCCGTAGAATAAATTCGCAGTGGAAAATTTGGGAATGGTGCAGCCAGGAGAGCTGGTTAGAGCTTTCTAAAAGCAGACCCCCTTTCTTTTTTAGGGGGTGACCTTCTCCTGGTAAACTCCTCACCAACATAGAATTAAATTGCGAGTTCATGCTTACCATGAGTAAATCATTTGGTCGTTGTCTCCCACCACAAACAAGCTCGTAGAACCACCCTTGAGCAGCCTTGCTAGTGCAAACTGTGGGACATTGGTGTCCTGTGAATAAGTCGTGGTGAAGAAGGGTGAGGGCACAACTGCAGCAAAACGAAGAAGAAAACCTGCAATAAGCTCAGCGACATCAAAATTTAACATCTACCTGGGACTCGATGCAATGGGAAAATGTGCCAGTTCAAAGCTTATTGCATACAGGAACATTCTTGGACCTATCCATGGCTTTTCCGATATTCTATTTTTTACTACTTTTTGGCGGTCATGACACGTTTGGTCGTGTGACACAACCATGGTGCAAGCAATACTTCCCCCTTTTTGGCTTGCTACATTAACACGCTCCCAAGTCGAAAGCGCAAAGCACTCAGCGAGAAAACTCAAAAATTGTTATTATGGTTTCGGTAAAAGTATCTGTAAACTAAATTGAGTGATTTTTGATCTAGGGTGTGCAGCGACAGATCAAGAAAAGCAGAGTGTGCAGCGACAGATCAAGAAAAGAAGAGTGTGCAGTGACAGACTAAGAAAAGAAAAGAGATCAAGAAAAGTAGAGTGTGCAGCGACAGATCAAGAAAAGCAGAGTATGCAGCGACAGATCAAGAAAAGAAGAGTGTGCAGCGCCATATCAAGAAAAGAAGAGTGTGCAGCGACAGATCAAACAAAAAGGGTGATCAAGAAAAGCAGAGTGTGCAGCGACAGTTTAAGAAAAGAAGAGTGATCGAAAAAAGCAGAGTGTGCAGCGACAGACTAAGAAAAGAAGAGTGATCAAGAAAAGCAGAGTGTGCAGCGACAGATCAAGAAAAGAAAAGTGATCAAGAAAAGCAGAGTGTGCAGCGACAGATCAAGAAAGCCAGGGTGTAGAGCGACAGATCGAGAAAAGCGCTCGTGCTCATTCCCCACAAAGCCACCAACCTTGCATGCACACTCGGAACTCACCTGAAACTCATCAATCATGACGTGTGCGAGCTTGTTGTTGTAATACTCCCGGACTTTGTCTTTGCTGAGCAGTGCGACCGCATAGCTGATGATGTCTGAAAAGTCCACTGCATCGTTTTTCTGAAGCTCTCTGCATTTTTTGCGCATCGTTAATTGGAACAAATACAATTAATGAGTGCCCCGAAATGCCACAGAAAGGAATGTTTGTGCAAAGCATTGATGCAGGGTGTTGAAGAATGCTAGTAAAAATGGCACCTGGATGAACATGTGAGCGATGAACGCAACAACTTGCCCATCTTATTCCGCTAACTTATTTCATTGACAAGACCCTGCCAATTCTCAGCAGTGGACTGCTAGGCAGGTTTGTCATGCTAGGCAGGTGGACTGCCAAACAAATCTGACAAATGAAAACAAATGTTGAGCTGCACTAAGCAATTGATAAGCAAATCACACTTACTGTTGGTAAAGGCAGAACAGCTCAGACAATAGCTTTGGGTCACTCAGAGAAAGTCCATCAGGGAGGCTGATAGTCTTGTCGACGGCAAATTTATCCTTTTGAAGGGCTTCAGTGAAGGTTTGAGTCATGCTGGAAAAGGGAGTGGGTGCGGGCTTGTGGTGTTGAAAATCAGGAAGACAAAAGTGATTAGACGAGGAAGGCAAAAATGGATGCAATTAGCTGCAAGTTCGTGTAACGCAAGAGTAAATTTTAAAGGATCTCTCAAACCTAGGATCACACAAACCTGTAAGTCTGTAGCAACAATGAGAATTGATCAGGGACTCACTCGATGAGGTTGCCTTTCGCATCAATCGTTGTAGGCACCAGGTTTTTCGAAACCTCAAAGGCGCCGTACACAGTTTTTACTAGAGCACTGATTTTCGAGGTAGTCATTTCCCTCAGAGCTGGGTGCGCCTGCAAAGCCTACATGGTAGTATCAAGGTAGTGGTCTATGTTGCAGGCTGCATGCACGTCGTGCACAAGATGTGCGAGCTAAGCAAATTACCGAGCAGTGCCAGGCGGACACTCACCGAACGCAGCGTATCCTGTGCCTCGTCTTCATCGAACACATGGAAACGTCTACTGAGCTGAATTCCCAAATCCTCGATGCTGTACCTCTCATTCCTGAATGCAGAAGCAGCAACACGTCAAACGTTATCCAGAAGTGATTGAAACATCCTCTGCCCATTGGCAAAAATCTGTACAAAAAATCTTCAAATGTTTCGGCGTTCGTCACGAGCAGTTGCGAAGTCAGCAAGATAGGAGCTGATATAGTGAACGCCCTGCACTGCACGCTCACTGGAGCAAAATCATGCACTGCACTGCACAATTACTGGAGCATGGACAAATTCATGCACTGCATTGCACACTTACTGGAGCATGGACAAATTCATGCACTGCATTGCACACTTACTGGAGCATGGACAAATTCATGCACTGCACTGCACACTTACTGGAGCATGGACAAATTCATGCACTGCACTGCACACTTACTGGAGCATGGACAAAATTCATGCACTGCACTGCACACTTACTGGAGCACAGTCATGCAGAAGCTGTGGAAGGTCGTTGCCAACCTGCCGTTCCTTTTCATCTCCTTGCTGCCAAACGATCTTGTCAAACGTTCCTACACAACGTGAAGCAAAAGTTGCTGTACTCTCCCCCTCGCACAGTGCTGTTTCAGATCCAACCTTCCTCCTCCTGGCCCTACCTAGGAGCTTCATGATTGTGCTAGGACCTTATGTCCATTGAAACTGGCATACCGCCCTGTGCCTGTTGAAGAAGCGCGGTTCTACGTTGGCGCGGGTAAACGCAAGCGTGCTTGCGTGTGCCCAGCCCCCATTTTACATTCCGCACAATACAAACACATACTAAATTTGTGGTGATTCAGGCAGTGGTGGTTTGACCTGCTGGGGTGCAAGCACTGTACAAAACTACCAAAGTGGCATCAAAGCCAGCCGGAACCGAGCACACACACACATTCATTCCTGAGGGTCGAAAACGTGGGTTGACATGTGCGGCTGTGTAGGCAAGAATGAGCACCGTGCTGTGCGTGCTGTAAATTGAGGGCGATACACACACACAGGACAAATGACGCACAACTGGCCTAGGACGAGTGGGAAATGCCCGAATGGGCATTTTGGGCATCTTTCCATGCAAGTGCTCGACAAGAAGCAAAAAGCGTCTCGAAGACGAGGGCAAGGGCAAGGGCAAAGCCAGACACAGCCGACACCACACATGAGTTCCTGGGTTTCAAAAACACGGGATGGAATGTGTGTGATGTGTCCATCGGAGCTGCGTGAGTGAAAAATGGTCACCATGCTGTGCGTGCTACACACACACACACTCACACACACACACACGCACGCACGCACGCACACACACACACACACACACACACACACACACACACACACAAATACACACACACCTGGAGTCCCCCCTCCAAACGGAGGGTAAAATCTCCTTACGGACCTCCGTAAAGACCTCCTTACCTTTCTTAAGGACCTCCTTATCATTCCTAAGGACCTCCATATCTCTCTTTGCAACTCTGCTCTTCATCTAGGCCCTGCTGAATCCCCCTTTCCAAGACCTTGCAACAGAAATCAAGAACTTCTTCATTGATTATCGGGCTCTGCCCATCCATTGCACACAGCTTTTTGCAATCATGCCCTGGTCACAAAAGAAACAACGGCCTCACTCTTAGACTTAACCCCAAAGATTCAGGAGTCCTGGACAGCACATTCAAGAGAGAGAATTTGATTCCAGGAGAACAGATGTGTTCTCCGCACAGTTCATTAGATTTTCCATCTGCCACCCAATGTATGACGATAAGCACATGCTCAAAGTAGTGCAACATGCAACCGCATCTGCCTTGAATAATCAGGAGGCAACCGCTACATTCCTGCTCCTCCCAAACTGGATGGAAAGCATACCTTTATTTCTCTCGCAGCTTTTTTGGTGTAAGTGAAGACTAGTATTGAGCTCAGGTTCACCCCCCGTTTCTGCACCAGGTATCGCACCTGCAAATGATGTTTCAATGTGATCTGATTAGGGGGACTCTGTACTGGATTGACTGATGACTGATAATTAGGGTTGGCCAGAACCATACATATACGGTGTATATACGGTATTCTTGGCTAGCAGGGAAACCACCAAATATACGGTCATATACGGTGTATATATATACGATTTTGGCCAACCCAGTTGATACTCAGTACTGAAAGTAATGTAGTGGCTAAAGGATTGTTGTGGAATGTGCATGTTACAAATGTTGTGGAGCATAAGCCATCCCTCATCCGCACCCGTTCCATTATCACTCTGGTTTTGCCAGTCCCTGGGCCAGCTTTCAGGTAGATGGCTTCGCTTTCATCCGTCACTGCATCAAGTTGGCTGGGGTTCAGAGTGTTAGGCTCGTACATACGCTTGCGGGCAAGTGCAGACACGCTCCTCCGCTTGCTGTGCTGCGGTGTCCTTAAAAACGCTGCTGTGGGATGATGGGTCAGCATACGAGGGGGGGAGGGAGGGGATGCAGTTCCACATTGGAGCAGTGTGCTTTGCTTTTCATGAAATGCAGGGGATCGCAGGCTGCTTGCATGGCTGTGCAGCAGGGATGAACTGTATGTACGATGCCTGTTCAGGTGGAGGGGAAGGCGAGAGATGGAAGGAGTGGGGCATGTCCTGGACGTCAGAAGCATGGTGGGTCTAGATAGACATGAAGCGTTAGTGAAATTTGATTAAATTACCGCAGAAGTGGTATAGGTGAAGAATTGTTTTGGTCAAATCTGTTTTGCATAAAGACATATAAAATGATACAATTCCTGCGCCATCCTTTGCGGGAAAGGATCGTCCCCGCTCGCCTGTGCGGGAGCACGGCCGAGGTTGTGCCGGAAGACTTCAGGAAATGGGCGTGAGTATGCTGCATAGTTGTGTCATGATTGGGGTGCTCCCAACTGGATGCTGGTTCCAAGGACTTCGTGCTTGCAATGGCTTGCATAGATGTGTGAATGGGGGGCGCGTTCTGACTTGTTTTCCTCATGCTCCTGATGCAGGTGGACAGCCCATCACAGGTAGGATCAGACAGCTCATTTCCTTTTCCTGAATGCAATGAGCGATGAGCGACCACATCAGCAAGGGTACTTATACGACCCTATAATAGGACCCGTCTCACCGCTGCAATGCCCTGGTTGATGACAAGACTGCAGTGGCTTTAGTCTGTGCATGGGATAATTTGAGAGTGAAGCATCTTGGCAAGTGTGCATGGAATTTACCAGGCGCTGACTAGAGCCACTACAGTCTTGGTGTACCTGCGCGTGCTGCTCGTATTGCTCCACAGGTCCTTCATGAAGTCGTGGGCTGTTTGCGTAGTTGCCTACATATGCCTCCTCTTACGGTGAGTATCTGGTTAACCTTGACTTGTGAACGCCACGCAGGCATTTTGTTCCAGGACATGAAACATTACTGACCTTGAATGGCCTGATGGTTTTCATGTCTGTTCCCTCCTTCTCTGCTTAACATACCAGCTTTGAGCAATTTTACAATGCAACACAATCTGTTGCCCGCACAGGGACATGGAGGGTGTTTATCAGCAAATTGTTGGGTCAATGGTGGGAGTGACTGCCGTGTCCATGGCCGCTATTTCTTTCAACGTCATGCCTTTCATGAAGGCCTCGCAGCAACACTACTGGGTAAGGGGTCTGATTTGCCACGTCGAAACTTGTGTATATAAGATTGAGGTTGTGCATACAAGCAAAAAAGGTGAGAATTCTCTTTCGAGGAAGCCTGAACTACACGACTCAAAAGGCGCCCCTCCCCCAGCCAGCTGCTTAGCCAAAGCTCCCCCCCTCTAGTTAACAATTGCTCAGAATAGTTCCTTGCAGTTGATTGTCACGACTTGTTTTGTTGAACCCTTCTTCAAGGGGTAGATTGGTTATTCAGATTTGAATGTCTAAATAAGTTTGGCCTCCGATACAAATCATACAGGGATGCAAGTGAACAACGCGTTCTGCTCCTTTCAGTTGCTGTTACGCCACACAGAACAGAAACTCTCACATACACATGCATATGCAGGCTCGCAACGCCATCATCACATTCTCAGTGCTTCAAATCTCACTGACATTGATCATAGCATTCGACGGCCTTTACCCTGGAGATTCACTGGTAAGCTCCTACGCTGTGACTGAGTTCCCTGCTTTATTGTGAGGGCAGCTCTTGCTTTGCTTCAATGCTTATCATGTCCTCGCCTTGCAAAACCTACAGCAACCATAAAACTAACACAGACACATACACTCACACAAACTAAATTGTGCTGCAGATCCTTGTGTGCACCTATTGGCTCGACACGATAACAAACTGTGTGGTTACCGTACCTAACCTGGTGGGTGCCCTACAACTTTTTTTGCTGCACAATCGACTTCTTTTTAAAGCAAATAACGACAGGTTGGAAGGTGCAAGTCAGTCACGCTCCAAATGTGTTGCAGCCTGCAAAGCCTTTGCCGCTTTTGACAGATGTTCAAATGTTGCAACCCTACAGAGCACACTCTTAGTGTACGCAAGTCACTCAGAATCAGTAACATTGAGTGGTTACTCTTAGTGTACGCAAGTCACTCAGAATCAGTAACATTGAGTGGTTACTCTTAGTGTACGCAAGTCACTCAGAATCAGTAACATTGAGTGGTTACGCTTAGTGTACGCAAGTCACTCAGAATCAGTAACATTGAGTGGTTACTCTTAGTGTACGCAAGTCACTCAGAATCAGTAACATTGAGTGGTTACTCTTAGTGTACGCAAGTCACTCAGAATCAGTAACATTCAGTGGGTAAGAAACGAGTGCCATCAAGTCTGCATGTAAGACTTGACCTAGGTTTGTGTTATACCTTAATGACATGTACTCATTCCGCACTCCTCAAACAAAGAGATACTTCAACCTGTCCGCACCAATCCGCACCCCTTTTAATATATATTTTAGTGCTTGCCGCATCAACCCTCAGGGGCAAAATGCCCTCAGAACTGCACCAAGAGACTAGAAAGACACCAAGAGACTCAGAGGTGCCTTGCAGAAGCTGGCCATCCCTGTCTGGACACGCCCCACAGGGGCTCTCGGGGGCTCTTTCCCACTCATGGCTTGACTACTCAAAAATAATCTAAAAACCCAATCCGCAGTAATCCGCACCCCCTCAAATATTTATTTCTTCCGGGGACGGTGAGTTGTCCGTACCCCCCAAAACAAGATTTTTGCAGCATGATACAGTGTCACTTCGGTACAGCAGTAATTTTTTTTGGGGTTGGAAAGAGTATTGACTGCTCTAGAGTGTTGGAGCCAAACATAAAAATCCTTTGCCACCCACAGAGACGCCAAACTCTAAATAAATGGGCCTATGTGTTAAAAGTGGTGATACTTTATGCTGAGCTTGCTTACTGGAAAGCTTGCATACCGTACAGAGAGTATTTCACGCCGCAAAAATAATGTTTTTGAGGGATGCGGCGTAACTGCGGACAAAAATTAAATAATATTTTGGGGCTGTGGATTGGGTGCGGATTAGTAAAAATTAATTATTTTTGAAGGCAGTAAGGATGAAAGCGAGGAAGATGGGGAGGGCAGCGAGGAAGAGAGCGAGGGGGATTGGGACGGCAGTGGGGATGAGAAGGGAAAGGGTATGGACTAGATTGTTGGATTTAAATGATTGAGCACACAAGTTGTGCAAGTTCCACGCAAACACAGAGTTGGAACGAGAACTTGGATTGAGCAACTAGAATGCAATCAGTTTTTTGAGCAGTTTGACAACTCTTGCTTGGTGGTAACAACCGGCCAGGCGTATGTTATATGCAGAGGGCGACATCCCACCCTATGATCAATATCTTTTGCAAAAGTAACTTGTATGCATGTGATGAAGCAATGGTAAGGTCTGGGTCCACATCAGGGGTTGTTTGGCCCTGCGGATTTGTACGTATAGGATAATAATAATTATTGAAAGGGGTGCAGATTGGGTGCGGGATTGCAAAACTAATTATCCTTTTTTGGGGGTGCGGAATGATTACATCTCTGTACGGTATTGCTGCACACAAACTTTGCCTGTCCTCGGCATTCCTACTGATTTTCAATCGTGCACTTCTGATTCTCAGCGAGAAATGTACCCCTCCTCCTCTTCAGCCGGTTTCTACTTTCTTTTTCCTCTCAGGCTATGGCGGATTGGTCAATTGGAGAATGGCTCATCTACGTGGGCCTGCACATCTCTTCAAGCGCTCCTTTTTTTGTTCGATGGCTGGATTATTCTGTCCCTTTTGCCATTTTTAAGGTGAGCGAGCTGTCCTTCCTCCCAAAGTTTAATTTACATGGCTCCTTTTCTATTTGCCTAAAGGGGCACCTTTTTGGATCAAACTATCTTAAAATTCATAAGTTGTTTTCCTTACTTCCTTCCGCTCCACCCTATTTCTGTGATCCATTCCAGGTGGTGGTCATCCAGAGCCTGTGTCTCCTTGTATACGCTAAAATGGAGCAGAGCAAATTCGTGATGTACTTCCAACTCCTCAAGAAGCAGCAGCACAAGCTGGAGAAGAAATTGGCCCACTTGGATGCCAAGGATGGTCGTGTAAGTGACAAATGTTGAGAGAACATACTCATCTGTCCTACCTATTTGTTTCTACACTATTGCGGTATTATCCATGTACACAAAAGTGCACATTGGGAAGCGCTATTGGTGCGTGCTTCTACGACTTGGTGCAGTAGGCAAAGATTTTTTGAATGAAGCGACATGGTCATCGCCACTCTTGCACGTTTCTTGTTTACAACAGAACAGACAGGCTGCTGGCCCAGGTGCTTCATGATTTCACCACCCTTTTTGACCTCGCTTGCTCCTCTTCCAGGCTGAGGCCAGAAGTTTGCCTGTACCCTCCTCTGAAGGCCAAGCCACGCAGCCTACCTCTGTCTTTTGGGGCTCCTGTATAGAAAAGCAGTGCCTGCCAGACTTGAAACGACCACAACATCCCTCATACAAGTCGCTTCTGAAAAGGCGCAAGGTATGCAATTCAACAAAATTTGCCTTGCTGCCTCATTTCCATAGAAACACAAAAAGCTCTCAGTGCTATGCGTTTGCCATTATCATCTTTGACAGATCTCGCGATGTGTCTCCAAGATGTTTTACTGCCTAATTCATCTTGTTATACCTAGATTATATACCGTCAGCCTTCGAGAACTCCTGCATCTTATTGAAGGAGACAATAAACTTCAGCTAATACTTGAAGTTCAGGCCAAGTTAGGCTGCTTTGTCTTGCCTGCTTGCCGAACACCAAACATCTGTTGACCATAACACAAATGAAAAAGATGCATCTTAGAGTCCAGCTAATCCCATTTAAAGGACAACACTGCCTCGTTCTCTCATTCGATACCCTACCACCCAAATAATGCCTGCTTATGTTGCAGGTCACAATAAAAATCAATGCTGACATAGAACCAGAAGCCCTGCAAGTTCATGCACCTCGGCAGCAGCTGTATTCCCAGATCCGCTGCAGGTGTGATGCTGCTCTGCTTCTGCCTAAAGGCGTAACCTTTCCCGCGCTTGCATACAACACCCACAAACGATTTGGTCTGCGCTTTGACGTGAGATGGAAAGTGAATGAAAGAGAGGTTACAGATGTCACAAATCTCTGCACCAACATGTGTTGGACTCGACGATAACCCTACAGCATGCGTTTGTGTGTGCAGCTTCCCAAACAGCGTGATGGTGGAGACGGCAGTCAGGCACGGCTGCATCATCCTGTCAATTAACTTGTGTGAGCTGAAACGCTTGGCAGAGCAGCGACAAAGCTTGAAACCTAGCCCAGCCACGGAGCTCACGATTGCTAGTGCCATCGCTGAATCAGCCATGAAGTGGGTGGAAGCGCATGGCCAGCTGATTGACGGCACCCTTTTGGCTGTCCAAGTAGGTGCTGGTTCCAAAGTCTGGAGTTAGGTGTATCTGTGACTGCTGTGACTAGTAAAAGTGCAAAAGAGCTTCTGGTCCAGAGAAGATCCATATTCCTGTCCTAAAATCTCAGCAAGTTTTAGCGTGCATCATTGTTTAATCCACCCGCCTTTTTAGACATCTATATAACCTTGCAACCTGTTTCTCCCTACTTGCTCTGCTGCTGCTGCTTCTGCTGCTGCTCACCATGCATGCGCAGGTGAACGACTGTACCTATACAGGTTTGTGGAGTGCCAGCAAGCAGGTCTTGACTTTGTCTCAAGACACGACCGCCCTGCCCCCAGGACAGTACAGCATCACTCTGGCAGAACCAGCCTTTCTCCTCCCTGCCCCTCCGTCAATGCAGCAGCTCCAAGAGCACAGGTCAAGCAACACAGCAGTTGCAGACAGCATCTGCTTCTCAGCCACTGTATGTGTACCGGTAGATGCGCCTGAGCTCGTGGGCTGGCAAGAAAGAAAGGCTACAGCCCATGCCACAGAGGAAGGGCAGCAAGGACAGCTGCAAGTTTTGGGAACCGCACGTGGTATGTGCCTGCCTGTCAAGGTCACCCAGCAGCCAGTTCCGTGTCAATCTCCAGGCAGCTCAGCTGGGCTCAGCAGGGTCACTCATGAGGAACGCTTCATTCAGGTATGCGCATTTGAAAGCATGAGGTGTGGCAAAACACGACTTAGTGGTATTCTAGATAGCACCCTCCTCCTCCTCCTCCTTCTCCTTCAACATATTTCCATTTCAAAGCAGCTGCGTACTCCGAGGGGGTTAAGCTGACTAGGAACATCAAGTTAAAGTTATCAACCAGCGCTCATACTAGCCAGTGGCCCAGCGAATGCAATCTTAGAGTGTGTCTTTTTATTTTTGGTATTACGACAAGTTTGGTTTTGAACGCTCCCTGTAGATCTTAGACTTTGAAGGTTCAGACTGCAAGCTGATTGTCACAGATACGCCTGCGGGTGCATGATTTTGGAACTTCAGTGAGCACTCCTTTGTCATAAATAACATACATAAAGTTACTGACAAATGTTTCCTTCTTTTGGATATGACAGCTTGCTTTTCCATGGACAGATGTGATTCTTTACTCGTTTTGCTCTGTGCTTGCTTAGTTGCTTAGAATGAATCGTGGTTATAAAGAATGAAACATACAAGCTATTTGTAAAGAACGAATGAAAAAAGCTAGTTGCAAAGAATGAATCGTAGCTTTAAAGAATGAATTGTACAAGCTTGTTGTAAAGAATGAGCCGTACAAGCTAGTTGTAAAAAATGAAACGTACAAGCTAGTTGTAAAGAATGAGCCGTACAAGCCACTGTTTGACCATGGCCATTCCAACTGTGCAGGTGTGCATTTCCGTACCACCTGACCTGCTCACACCTGACAGCTGTTTCAACTTGAAGCTCGAGCTGGTCAGTGCAAGCACGCAGCTGTGCAGCCGCAGCATCCTGTTGATGGGCAGCCAGTATGCTGAGGAGGTACAGGAGCTCAAAGATTGGGCACTGCCACCCCGCACTCCAGATCAGGTTTCAACCTTTTTGGACGACCTTGCAGAGTATCTGTCGTTCCAGAGCCTCGTCTCTTCTTCTCAGGCCAGCAGCTCAGATACGGGAAGCAGTAGCAGGGTTGGGCAAGGTCTTTTGCCAGTGCTTAAAGCAGAGGCACAGCGGTCAGAGATGAAGCAAATGATGGCAGAGGTGTGTTCTTGGTGTGTGTGCGTGTGCTGAGGGTCTGTCTGCCTGCAATGCTTATCAATTTGTCGTTAAGTGCGTGTGGTACCTTTAGATGGTTAGTGCTGCGTGTTGACTGTTTTGTTTGCCATTTAACGCGTTTGTGGTACCTTGGATGGTGGCGCTGCGGAGTGTTTGGCGTTCATACTAGGTTTTGATTGACAAAAAATCCATCAGAACCTCAGAAAACATACTGTACAGCCACTCTCTTAACCCCACCAACATGGGTTGATTCTGCAGTGCGTCTGCTTGCTAGACACTGTTGTGCCCTTTGCCGCAGGTGGGTTTGGAGCTTCTGCAGCATGCGGTGGGTTGGGGCATGGTGGCATTGGCTGGTCAAATTCTGGCTGGTCTGCTAGCCAAGCCCCTCAGCATTCAGTTCGACGCCCTGGCACGTGGTCAGCTGCCACACATCTCACAGCCTGAGCAAGGCAGCGCACAGCAGCAGCAGGAGCAGCAAGGTCCTGAACTAGCCAAGCAGCCCCCCTCGTCATCCTTCTCTCCAGAAGTCCAAGGTTCTTGTGACGCTTTGCTTGGGCAGAGCAGCAGCGCACCTCCCACCCCCTCTCTCCAATCCCAGTCCCTGCTCACCCACGCCTTGCTGAGCTACGACACCCGGTCGCTTGCATGTGTGCTGGAGTGGGGCCGTGTGTACGGGGGACCTAGGGGGTTTGCCTGGGAGTGGGATGCTGTGGATGCCTCTGGGTACAGCCCCCTGCAGATCATGCAGCGTATACCATCTGGGCACCCTTTGTTGACGCAACTACTTGCAGATCCCACATCCGCGCCTGCAGCAGAGCATGCGCAGCTCACTTCTGCGCAAATACGCTGCTCCATTGAGGTGTCAGCAGGAGCAGGCACAACGCCTAGTAAGGCTTGTCAATCACGTGCCATGTCTTCCGCCCAGAGTGCTCCTTCAAACTGCCCAGAGGTGAAGGAGGGAGGGGAGAAAGCAGCAGCAGGCTTGTTGGTAACACGAAGCAGCTGGGAGGTGGCAGCAGCAACGAGCCGCAGCATCCTGAAAGCTGCACTGAAAGCTGTAGGGCCTGGGTTCGGCATCCAAGGATCCGTGAAGGAGGATGATTACAGGTGTGGTTTCCTGGGCACTTGTGCTTGCAGATGCGTGTGCAGGCCCATTGCTGCTGCCTCTGTGTTTGGAAGTGGGCTGCTGGTTATCTGCCTATACTTGACAGTTTGCGTGGCTTTCTGAATGCCGAGCACAGAGCTGCGCCATTGACATTGTCTGAAAGCAGCGCTGCATGCTAGGATTCCTTGACAAGCCGATGTTGGCTGGTTTCCGTTTGTCGAGTGTATTATTTGAAGATCTTTTTTAATCGGAGATGTTCATCAAAACCGTAGAGGGTGTTTTGTTCAGCATTGAACTCCAACTCCAGCCACTCCAGCACAAACATTGACACAGGCGCTTTTTAAATGACAGACGACACTAATATCTCTCTATCATATAACGTGTAGATTATTTGTGTGCTCCATGCAACCCCCAATCTAGCCTGAGAGTCTTGATTTTCAACTGTGTAAGTTCAGTTGCGTAGAAGCCAGCATACACAGCACAATAAGCATGCTGTGCGCAGGTCTTGGGGGCGCCGTTCGTCTGTCGGCTTTGCAAATGTTTATTGCTCTATTGTGGCCCTGGTCTTTTTCTTGATGGGGGCCCAGAGCGTCTATGAGGGACAACCCTGGCAAGCTGCTGTGCTCTGTGTTTACCCCGCTCCAATGCTCTTGGCTCTCATGGCATCATCAGCAAAGCGGCATCAGGTAAGGGTGGCTGCTACGTGTGTGGGGAGCCTTTGGGTCATATTGGCAATCAGAATTATGCGTAAGATTTCCCTTTCTGTTCCAAGCATGCAGAAGCAGTCTGCATGATTTTGGAAGCCTTTATGTAAAAGTAAAATTTATCATGCCACGGAAGGCGTTAAATAGGCTAGGGTTGCAGTGACGTAATGTGCGCTAAGATTTGGACTCCTCTGACCCTCCCATTTTAATGTTCCTGTGCCACTCACTGTGTGATGCCTACTTTTGGTATCTCAAGTCTTGACCATTAACGAAAAGCAGCAAAACACACGTTGTTTGTGTTTGAGGAGGCGTTCCACTTGCTTTGGGCTTGCAATTTGAAGGCCCTGTCAATTCGTTGCTTGGTTGCTAGAAAGTATACTGAAATTGCATACATTCTCATGTATTCATCAATCACTGCTCGCACCATTCGCAGCAAGTCTACATGGGCGCAGCAGTCCTTAGCCACTGGTCTCTCCTCTTCCTGTTTGGAGTGGGTGTGCTGCCGACCCAAGTGGCTGCCCGACTAGTGTCCTTGCGCCTGGATTACGTGGTCGACATCGTTATGTATTGCTTAATGGAGCAGGCAAGTTTGGGCCTTTGGATGCTCAGAACCACTCGTGTGCAGCAAGATGCTGCACTTTAAGATGTTGCCTGGTGTCAGGCAGAGATGGCATCATGGTTTTGGTACCCTCTTGGTCACCTGTCCCTTGGTCATCTACCCACAGCCCCCCCTTCTTAAGACGGCAATGTATGATAGCAGGTATTACTGTTGTTTGTTGACTGCTTTGAACCTCCCTCACCTGCACAGGTTCAATCAAGGGCCTTGCTGCTAAATCGTGTGGCGGTCTGCATCGGGAGCACGCTTGTCTACACAAGGCTGCAATACAGGTGCCCTCTCCTCCATGCGCTTGCGCTGAACCTGTGCAGCCTGATTGTCGGTTTTGGACTGGACGTGTACAAAAGAAGCATCTTCTTGAACTATCATTCTTCATCACGTGTGTCTGCTGCTGGTATGAAGAAGTGTAAATGAGCCGTTTGGCAAGAGGAGGCTAGTTCCGTATTTGCTGGCATCTTGTTTAGTCTAACGTTTGTATGTCTAGAGCACAGAAGTCGTGTTGAAGAGGGATAGACTTATTAGCAATTTACAGAGCAGCAGGACCAGTAGCAGTGTCTGGTGTAGGGTGAAGGAAGAGGAGGCGGACACAAAATGAACGAGAGTAATATAGGCCCGCTTTTTGCGCTGTTTGCTTCAAGCAGGACGTGCGTTTGTTCACTGGTTACTAGCTACCTAACCCCCATTGGAATGGATCATGAGAGCAGGTGTAATGGCTCGGGTGCTTGCCTTGAGTAAAGCAAGTGCTTGTGGTTATTTGAGTGTGTTCTCAGGAACGTGGTGTGAAGTACACTAGTCCGTGAAAAGACACTACGTTTGTTCTTAAGAACGTGGTGTTCAGTACACTAGTCTGTGAAAAAACGTGGGGTTGTGCCCTCTAATTTCATTGGCAATGGCTTTGCCAGCATTGAAGATTTCATCCTCATGTTCTATGGCGTTTGCGTTAATTTACCTTGTGAGCATCATCTTTAGGTGATTCTAATCAGCTAGTCTATTAGTATTTTAAACTAATTCTTGCAATAGCTCTTTTCCAATAACGACAGTGTTTGCGCTCGGGAGTGGCTGCCCTAATTTGTAGTGGCTGCTTGTGGATGTAGAATTTTAGGTACATTCTCAAGGAAGGTTTTTGCACAATCTGTTTATACTTGGGTGTATTGGTTTACATACAGTGTCAGGTTGTTGTTTGATTAATTGGGCAGTAGGGTGAGTTGTTTGCCGCTGCTCTGTGCCCACATGACATGCCCTCTCTTACTGCCTTTTCCCCCACCATGGGCATGTGATTTAGGTGCACCGGGGCATTTGCACTAGAGGGACCTGTGTGCCGGTTTTAGAATGGATTGCAGGCATGAGGAAGCTGCAAGTATCGGGAACAGGCAATTCTGGTTGTAATTATATGTAATTTTGGTGCACCTGGGCATTTGCACTTGAGAGACCTGTGTGCCGGGTTTGACACCACTCTGGTACCGGGTAGCGTATTTGTGTATTTTATGTTTTATATATCCTCTACCACAGAATAACAATTTAATCGGGATTACTTGGCCTAGGCTCTTGCAAACACAAGCCCAGTAAATATCTGAGCAACACTCCGTTGGTGCAGCTACAGGCCCCTGCCTCCCAACCACCTGATCTCCATTAAACACCCTTTCTCCTTTAATTCTCAAGGTGGAATGTTGTGTGTCTTCACATCCATGGGTGGTGCATAACACAAAACAACGACAAAAACATTATCCTCCAGTATTCCATGCTGGTGCTTACACTATCTGCGTTTTTCCATCTCAACTAAAACAGGCTCCTGCTGAGAGTTGTTGGTGGTTCGCAATATTTACAGGGATTAAAGAGGTTACAGGTTTAGTCATCAGTCAAAAGGTGCAACTGCTAGGCTGCGTGTATATGTAATCAATGTTGAAGTGTGAGGTGTTTGCAGTGGAACAGGCAAGCGTTGTTTTTGTAACAGTAAGGTTGTGTTCCAAGCGCTTCATCAGTTTATCAATGGTTACAATGGGGGACGACCTTCAGCCAGGTTGTTTGGCTGATCGGCTGCTGACTGGACTAGGCCAGCCACAAATAATTCCATAATCTTGAAAAAAAAAGATAGTCTTGTGTTCTGCTGAGAAAGGTGATAATGAACAGGTCGGTTTTGATCTTTGCAGCAAAAAGGGTTGGGCTGCTGAAAAGTCCTCAAAAAGGTGGAAACAAAAAGAAGAAACATTTCCTCAGCTTACAACCCCAATGGTCTTGTTACGGTGATTTGATCTGACAAGCTACGGCAAATTTTCCAAACCAAATTGTTTTGCCTTCAAGATTCTACTTACATCCCATAGCCCAAATCTGCTAAAGGTTTGTAATTCGGGCACTTGGTTGTGCCAGTCCAAAATCATAACTGGAGGGGAGGGGACCGTTCACAAATTCGGTTAACCTTATCTATTCTCTAATTCTTTGTCCTGAGACCTCTAAACTTAGAGCATTATGGAGCAGCCGCGACAAAAAGTATGTTTGAGTATTCAAACAGTTGGGCGTCAACTTCAAGTTGCAATTGTTTACAACGAAATCCCCCGTGTGAAAGGGGCTATTAGGCCTCTACGGGCGTCCTGGTCTGTCAAGTTGAATGCGCAGGTTTGGCTGAGACCACAACAATTTGAAACCAGAAAAAGCCATTTTCAGTAAACTGGCTTCCCTAGCTTATTGAACAAGACGAGTAGAACCAGTACTAGGTAGGTTGACACACGATTCGTGACTACCACCAATTGGTTGTGACAAGTCCTTGCCACATCTGGTAATTGGCTGGTTGTATCAGTTTTCCCCTTCATTCTCAATAATTCCCCTCTTATGTATGTGGTTTTTCGTACATAAGATGTACATCCCCTTCTTTATTTTAGGCCCAGCCCTTCCATATCAATCAGAATCGCTGAAGAAGATATCAGCGTGCATCAAGGACAAACTTGCAGCTCTAGACCACTTAATTTGCACCACGGAGAACCAATAATCCGTTTGCTCAATCTTCGTCCCTTTCCCATCACATAGTGTGCATGGGGAGAAATATGCTTTCCCTCATTTATGAAGTAGTCTCTAATAACCCACGCACATTCCCTGCATGCAATGAGCCAGAGCCGCGGCAACCCATTCCCTCCCCGCCTCGTGCTAATCTTAATAGCGCTTGCGTTAGACATGACGCCAGTTTTCAAGTTTCGTCCTCCTCCAAAATACTTCTCAGATTAAGCATGTTAAGTACAAAACCTTTTGGAAAAGTAACCATCAAAAGAAATACCGGCAAAAGTCGGGTTGCCGGCATGACCTACACTGATTAATGGTGACAAAACAAATACTAGCAGGGGCTTGCGCAAAGAGTAGGGTTGGCCAGAACCGTATATGTGTATCGTATATGGCTGTATGTATGCAAGTTCTCTGCCAATTTCTCTGCTAGAAATATTGTATGTACACCGTATGTATGTATAAATTTAGCCAACCTTACAAAGGCCTCTTTGCGCAGCAGCACCGCATTTGATGCAGTCGGCTCGTTTCCCTTCTCGACAGCTGCTAAGAAAAACAAAAGGGTATAAAACTATGCTAGTAGCAAAAAGACAGCCAGCGTGATGAAGGGAGGGGGTAAGTAAAAAAAGCCTTAACCAGGGAACCCCCCAACACGATCGCAACAGTACTTGTTCCTCGTTGGAGGAAGCAATTGTGAAAGGCCTCAATGGAAATTCACAATACACCCAGATACACCGCTCCATTAAAATTGGCAGGCTAAAGTACAAACGCAGTCCTGCTCGACGTTGTCAGGTTACACCGCTCATTTATTGACACACTGCTCCTCACTCTCTGTGCGATTTTACGTATATGGCTATGAAGTAAGCGCCAGCCAAAGCGGCGGCGGAGCCGGCAGTGGCTGCCGTGTAGAGTACCCTGCTCCATCCACCACCACCACCACCACCAGGACCTGCAGATCAAAAAACACAGTGATTCGTCGTTTACTTACACAAAGAAGAGGCAGTTGCTTGCATGGGTGAGATGCAGCCAGTGTGCCTGCCCAGATCTGGAAAAGAAATAAACCAGATAGAGCTTCGCTAGCTGCCCAGATCTGGGAAAGAAATAAACCAGATAGAGCTTCACTAGCTGCCCAGATCTGGAAAGAAATAAACCAGATAGGGCTTCACTAGCTGCCAGATCTGGGAAGAAATAAACCAGATAGAGCTTCACTAGCTGCCCGGGTCTGAAAAAAAAATAACCAGATAGGGCTTCACTAGCTGCCAGATCTGGAAAATAGTAAACCAGATAGGGTTTCACTAGCCGCATGGACATAGCCAGAACGACCCACATGAACAGGGAGAGTCTGTGACGCCAGCAGGAGAAAACTATTTTAAATTGTCCAACGTGCCTGCTGCAAGAACAACTATACCAACTCGTTTGAAATGCATGCTGCAAGAGCAAATGTACCAACTCGTTCAACGAGCCCGCTGCAAGAAAATTTATACCAACTCGCTCGACGTGCCTGCTGCAAGAAACCGCGTTCTATGGCCACAAAGGCTTTAAGCAACGAACTGGAGCAGCGTGCACACATTCACGAACGTGCTCTGAGTGCCGCAAACACACACTTCCTTTGGGGCTTGTAGGCTGATCAAGGAGCACTTTCGCAGACGGCAACAAAGCACGTAAGCAGCACTGACGTAAGCAACACGTAAGCAGCACTGACGTAGGTAAGCAATACGTAAGCAGCACTGACGAAAGTAGCACTGACGTAGGCAAAACGTAAGCAGCACTGACGTAGGCAAAACGTAAGCAGTACTGACGTAGGTAAGCAACACGTAAGCAGCACTGACGTAGGCAACACGTAAGCAGCACTGACGTAGGTAAGCAACACGTAAGCAGCACTGACGTATACAACAACGCACGTAAGCAGCACTGACGTAGGTAAGTAACAAAAGAATACACTGCCTGTTCACCTGCCGCGCTTGGCTCCTCAACACCATCCACTTGGAACCTCCTAACACCCTTGCCTTGCCCTGCTCCT
>Ga0307948_1000891_pt1 | contig 20502 bp, 18 predicted proteins | sample OrgLakmetagen280_FD_201824 | JGI IMG/M metagenome (GOLD analysis project Ga0307948, IMG submission 201824) | Saline water microbial communities from Organic Lake, Antarctica - #280 | ecosystem: Environmental > Aquatic > Non-marine Saline and Alkaline > Saline | place: Antarctica: Organic Lake...
CGCAAAGGAACAGCACAAAGACCTTTGCAACATTCTCCAAGGAGCCTCCGTTACTCTCCACATCATCCTTTTGGGTGTGGGCGGCACCATCTACAGCACTCACACTCTGAAGCCTTTCAAGGAACTGGGTCTCGATTTCCAAAGAGCCACGAAGCTTGCCTCCAAGCTTTATGTGCACTCTGTGAACATCGCTGCTAAACCTGTCCATACCAGACGTGCCCTTTCCAGTACTGTTATCAACTCTCATCAGGAGCCGGTTTCAGGCCAAGCCTGCAACCCTCCAGTACCCCATTAATTATTCTTTTCCTTTTTGCGGTGGAGAAGCTTTACGGTACTCGGTACCAAAGTGGCTCCTTTTCCTTATTGTGGGGAGTGGATTTCACTGCCTACGTAGCTTTTTTCTTTTTGTTTTTTCTCGAAAATGCATACCTGATGGAGGGTTCACTAAGCTTTTGGATGTGAAGAGTGCCTGGTTGGCCCTAGGACAGTCAAGCATTAAGCATCTGCCAGGCCTGGCAGACGCATTATTCTTTCAAACTGGTTTTATTCAGTGCTGCAATGTCGCAAATAGCGTTGTGCCTTTTTCCATTCTTAAGGTTTTTTGTAAGTGCTACAACAAACACTTCTCACAATTCAGCACTTATTACATACGCAGTCGCGCTTCTTGACTGATGGCTTAATCTGTAACCTCTGAAGACTGTCTGGAGGAGAGCAACTTGCTCGGAAGAGATCCCAAAACCGGGAACAACATATCAGTAGAGAAAGGCACGTCCAGCTTATAAATCTACCAATTGGGCGAGACAGAGAAAAAGAAGAACAGAGTAGCACTGTTCTGCTGCACGGCATGGACCATCGTTCATCATTTACTGCACAATAATTTCAACAGTTTGTTAAAGAAGGCAAATACATTCACTGCCGAGGACCTCTTTGCTGTGATTGGGAAACTAAGTCGTTTAACTCATCCTCAGTCATCTCCTCCACACGCTTCTGCATGACTGCTTCTTCGTATGCCTCTAGCTGCTTCACGTAAGTCATTTGCTGCACGGATGGAGGGAATTAGTGTCATTGTTTAGAAATAGTCACGTTGCAACAGCACGAAATGCTCAAATTCAACACGCCAAAGAATATTCTAGCCAAATCAGCTTAGCCAAGCCCGCACAAAAAATGGGGAGTTAATGCCCAAACCCAAAAATACACATCTGAGGACATATACAGGTTTATATACATGTATGCAGGAGCCTGTAAGTATAGTAGCTTTTTGACGTCAAGTGTCAAATGAAATAAAGACTACATATTTGGAACCCTCATGTCGAAAGCTATATTGGTATATAAATAGAGTTGATTCTGACGGGGTCCAGGGGGGGTCGGGGGATTTTGTTGGGGTGCTCCAGAATTTCACTGGACCGCTTTCACAAAATATAATATATTTTTGGGCTCCTCAGCTCACGCTCGTTCGTGGCACCCTAGTTGGGTGATTTGTTTAAGGGGGGGGTCTGGGTGCCTGGTCACAGAAACGCATGGAATGCCCCATGGTAGGCCGCGGGGGTGTGTTCAGGCAAATTACCAGCAATTGATTCCAAACTTGCAGTTCACGTATTGCATTATGCATAAGTTGCATGATGAAGTAAAAAAGTGCTTTGGCAAAGGTTTTGGCTGGATTTGTGCACTAAACAGGTGGTCAGTGCAAGAGCGTGCGCATATAAGCTTTTGCCCTGTAGCTCTCAGGCATTATTTTTTGGCAAGAAAACTGTGCAGGCAAATATCTGATTGCATTCTGATCAGACTAACATCCATTTTTTAAGTGTGGGGTCTAGGGAGGTTTTTTTTGGGGGAGGGGGGGGGCATTTGGGCTGGAGGCCCAAAATTTACATGAGACTCAGGATTCTTTTGACAGGCTCTATGTAAGACTTCTGCATAAAAACTCACAGGTTTCGAGTCTGGGATGTGAGACAGTGTTTAGTTTAGTTTGGATTACAAAGGCCTCCAGCCTGGTAAAGCTGCTTAATTTGTAGGTCCCAACAAAAATCAATCAGAAAGATTGACAGCTGCATTTATGAGTTTATAGGGGGAAAACTTTGATATCACCATCCAAATTGTATAAATGGTTGAACTGGTGCCGAAAATGTTTGGTGCCCATGCATGCAAGAATTACGTGTTTCTCATCTTGGATTTCCCCGTTTTGAGACAGGGGCTTGATTTATGCCTTTTCAATGCCAGAATGGTGACGTGGGTGTAGAAGTGCAGCTCCTGACCAACTCAGGTAGGCTTAGTGTCAAACTAAACCCATAAAAGCAAAATAAGGGGGTGGATTTTTGCACCCTAATGACGTGTGCGTGGGCCTGTTTTCTGGCAAATGGTGCTATTCTGAATACCTTAAAAGCGTACGGTTTTGCCACCGCCTGAGTGTCAGGAGCCCTTCAAATTCCTCCCCAGGGGTTATTTGCCAAGTTTGGCCTGAAATGCTGGGGTTGGGCGGGGGAGGGCAGCAACAGCTGAAATTTAGTCACATGCCTAGACATCTCACTTTTTGCTCTAGACACGCCTTAATTTGAGTGGGCTTGGCAAACCTGACTGAAAGACACCCACCACAATGTTAGACTAGCACTCCTGATAAAATGTGGGATGCTGTCTTCCGGCCTCAAAAACTTCATTTCCCCCTTCCCTTCATTATGTGCTCTCCAGGCTTCGTGGCTATCCGTCCATACATTTGTTTCCCCTGTCCACACCTTTGTTTTGGCCAGCTGCTTAGCTGCTATCGCTTTGGCTTTCAGGCACTCACAAGAAACAACATAAGAAAATCCGCCCCATCTTGAATTGGGATGTCAATGAATTCCAGGTACAACCCCTGCTTTACCATTTGTACGCTAGTGTGGGCAAGCTTTGCTTGTGCATGAGAGGAATAGGCAAGAGAGGAGAAACAACAACAAGAGTTAGACAGAACCATATCCAGCAAACTCAAATCCAGAAAGCAGGTACTTAAAATTCAGTGACAATGCATGAACAGACGGGATGAAATCAGTGCTAGGTGTATACAAGGCAGGCATGCTTGAGCTCAGCATGAACCAAGTCCAAAGAATTTAGGATGTTTGACGATCAGGGCACCTCTGTTAAACTTGAGAAGCCTACAAAAATGCCAGAATTCTCTGAGGTTTAATGCTTGTCTTAAAGGTGTCTAGCAATTATGAATGTCACTCCCAGGGAGCCTCAAAGCCCTCCCTAAAAACCGAATCTATTATCTTATTCAAGGTCAACCCCAGGGTAGTACATTGGGCACTCTAGCTATTCAGGGAGACCCGGAACAGCCTCTGAAATGTATCAAGGCCTCCCGGAACTGCATTTTAATTAATTCAGGGTGTTACAAAATTTCCCTGGCCGGGGGCTGCCACCCCCGACCTTGAGCGCGATGTTATTTCTTTCAGGCACCGAAGGAAGCTGATGGGAGGCATTGGTTTACATTGCGGTTCTGGCTCAAACCCTTCATCAGCACCATCTTCAGCAAACCCACGTGCACCAATGGTGACACTTTGCAAAATGCTCCCTACACTTCCTGACAGTGTAGTAGCCTTTCTCACTGCTGCTGTAAGGTGCAATGCCTCATGGTCTTGCGACGCATTGCATCATTTATCATTTATCACGGCACCACGCAAACACTGAAACCTTAAAAACAATGCCCACAGCAAAGCTTGCAGAGGCCCCTTGCTTGCCCTTTTTCATTACTCTTGCCCAACTAGGATGCTATAAGTAGGTTTCCAGCCATAATTTTGTGGGGTCCTTGGCCATATGCTTCTCCCTATTCCCGCAATGGCACGAGTCGCTTGCAGTCTCGAAAGGAGCAACCTCGGGGGGTGGGCAACCAGCCCACACGACAGGAATCACGAGGTGCAGAGGCGGAGCAGGCCCTCGCGTTATGTGCATGGTTTGCCCCATCAGAGCAAGGTGCAAGCTGTGCAATCACAGGCTCCGTCGTTCTCAGTGTCATTTCAAAAATAACTGCAAATTACCCGGAAGTACATTTCAATTTTTACTGCTGTCGCCCCTGCAATTTCCGGAACAGCCCAAAATTTTGTTCATTTTCCAGATTCTGGGCAGGATGTACTTTCCTGGTCAACCCCCTCGAATTCGTTATAACATGGGATTTGGATAACTTGCTGAACATCCATGCTTGTCTAGATTATCAACGCAAGTTCCTCATAAACTTGACTGTAAAGGACACCTTGCGCTTAACTGCTTCACATACATGCGTGCAATGACAGATTGAAGGTACCAAGGGCCTTCTCTGGTCATACTGTTTTGTGCGCAGCCAGATCATCAGACCTGCAGAAATTTCTTACCCCAAAAAAAACTGATGTAGCTTGCAGCTTGCAAAGAACAGGTACAGTCACTTGCCTTGGTAGCAACACGAAACAGGTACGTGGAGACCCAGCCAACACAAATGCCCACAAAGATGGCGAGTTGCACCCAATTGCCTGCCATTCCAGCATCCATGCCCCCAGCTTGCAGTCCATAGTAGAGGACATAGCCAAGGACAGTAAGCCCCACGCAGATGAGAGTCACATCTTTGCGCGAGTAGCCAAACTCAGTGTTGTATTTGACAGGCTGATCCCCCTGGGGCGTATCTGACTTGCCCTCTGGGGCAGCGGCGGTGGCACATTGCCGACTGAGGCGCCTTGAATGCAAGGCTTGCACAACTGCACAGGCAAGGAAAGCAAGAGGGTGGCAGCTAAAGCATAGGAGGTGTATACCAACTGAGAGCATCTGCTGTATGTAATTGTATGTGCAAACGTGACTATGTCCTGCTTTGTATGTATGCTGCATGTGTGGGTGAACATGTTCAAATTTTTGCGCGCACACAAGCGTGTGCATTCACATGTGTGCGTGTGTGTGTATACGGGTGTAACTGTGAATGCTGTGTTTGCAAGCATGCCACTTGTGTGTGCGTGAGCATGAGCGTGAGCGTATGCATGTGCATGTGCATGTGCATGTGCGAGCGTGTTTATGTGTGCGTGTGTACGTTGTACGTGCGTGCATGTAAGGCGTTGTGCCTGTACGCACGTGTGTTCGTGCAAGTGTGTGTGTGCGCTTGTGTGTGCACGGACGTTTGTGTGTGTGTGTGTGTGTGTGTGTGTGTGTGTGTGTGTGTGTGTGTGTGTGTGTGTGTGTGTGTATGTGTGTGTGTGTGTGTGTGTGTGTGTGTTTGTTTGTGTGTGTGTTTGTTTGTGTGTGTTTGTTTGTGTGTGTGTGTGTGCGTGTGTGTGTGTGTGTATGTGTGTGTGTGTGTGTGTGTGTGTGTGGTGTGTGCGTGTGTTCTAGCATGTCGTGCGTATATGTGTTTGTTTGTACATGTGTTTGAAGCACGCGTGCACGTGCGTGTGCAGCCACAAATTTTAACACACCAGACAGAGAAAACCCTACCTCCCAGTCTCCCCGAGCTGCTCGGATCTTGGTTGGCTGGCCTGAAACTTGCACGCGTGTCACGGAAGAAAGCAGTGGTGGGATGCTTCTGGTAGGTGGATGTGAGCACACACGAGTGGTTAACAGCTGCGAGCATGGCGGTCAATTGGATGTATATAACGTTTATAAATTACAACTGCTGGCGAAGTATTTCGACTTTGTTTGTCCGTTCCTGCTTTGTGCTTATAATTATAAGCAGGAACCAAGCAATGAAGGCTGCGACTTCTAACCCACGTCTAGCGACTTCTTCAAGGGGTTTGTTTTTTTCAGGTCGGTTGGAATGCACTCTGGCAATCCTGGAAGGGGGGAGTGCTCCTTAGAAAGACAATGTCCCCTCTCTTTCCCTCCCCTCCCTCTAAGCCCTCTAAGCAACAGAGAAAGCTCACATATGCAACTTGCCGACCTCCTGCGCAGGCGCCCAGAGGGCTGCGCCAAGGCTTGTGCGCTGTTCACGTCGCAGGCACCTTGCCGCGGCTTCTCAGCAACCGCTTGGCAGCGGTGTGGCAGGGGCCCCTGGGCAACCCAACAACCTCTTTTCAGGGGTCGAGAGGGCTGTCACCACCACATTTAGTGGGCAAAACCCTGGCCAGCGTAGCGACTGGAGGTAGGTCAGCAAGCAGGCATATGCTGTTGCGCAGGCATGCGCACACACACATATGCACGCACACACACATGCGCACACACACATATGCAAGCACACATACACACACACTCGCGCTGTACACTAAGATGCGCACACACACACACAACATAAATATACACGTTCTTACATACACACATTTACGCTCACACACACACACACACACACACACAAAACACACACACACGCACGCACGCACACACACGCACACACACACACACGCACACACACACACATTTTGCTTACACTGAAATTAGACACTTTATAAGCTTCACATAGGCCCTTATGTGTTCACATTGGGGACACGTTCACATTTCTTTTAGCAACCCCCCAGCTCAAGCCCAGTCAATTGGCACCCTTGTTGGGTAACTTGATTAAAGGGGGGGTCTGGGTGCCTGGTCACAGAAATGCATGGAATGCCCCATGGTAGGCCGCGGGGATGTGTTCAGGCAAAATAACCAGCAATTAATTCCAAACTTGCAGCTCACATATTGCATTACACATAAGTTGCATGAATGAAGTGAAAGCTAAGGTTTGGGCTGGATTTGTGCACTAAACAGGGGATCAGTGCAAGCGTGTGTACATATCAGTTTTTGCCCTGTACTCTTCAGTATTACATTATTTGGCAAGAGAACTGTGCAGACAGATAGCTGCTTAAACTATGAGCAGATTGACACCCTTTTTTAAAGTGTCAGGAGGGGAATTGGGGGGGAGGGGGCATTTTTGGGTGGACGCCCAAAATTTTCACATGACTGTCAGGAATTCTTGACGCCTCATGAACCCCCCTAAACGTTTGTCGCTTTCGACACTAAAAATTCCATGATTGAAATTTAAGTGCCACCGCTCTCTGCGTATGCTCAGAAAATGTCGGCAACTCAAAGCCTACATACATAAGAACCTGTGCAACCTGTGCCATCTCCATTGCAAGCTTACCTGTCTGTGCTTGCTCCCTACACCTATTTTCTGCAAACCTGCACACACACTCACGCCTGCATATTGTCACTGTTTGCATGTCACAGGTCTGCAACAATGCAGAGGCAGGGGCACTGGCATTCTCCTCCTCTTTCTCTGGTACTGTGTGCTGGAATTGCAAATCATTCACTCCCACTCTCAAGGTTTCACGTGCATAACTGTTCCTGTAATGACACAGAGAAGTCGAGGGTGCTTGGGTGCTATATCCTCCCAACAACCGAGCTCCTGAAGCAGTGGTACACTTCCTTGGCGGCGCGTTTGTCGGTGCTGCACCTCAACTGAGCTACCGTCTCTTCCTGGAGGCGCTCTCCAACAGAAACATACTGGTGCGCTCACCTTGAAGGCCAATAAGGGCTTATCAGCATGACATCCCTGCACAATAGGACTGGAAACAAAAGCTCAACTCAGGACCCTTGTTGAGGCCCCTGCTGCCTATGCAACAAGATTGACCTCCCATCTTCTGAACACAGGTTGTTGCAACCCCTTACAGCACAAACTTTGACCACCTGCGCATTGCCGATGAGGCTCAGTTCAAGTTTGACCGCGCGCTGCGAGCCTTGGGCCCTGATGCCTCCATGTTGCAAGTTTACGGTGTTGGGCACTCTCTGGGCTGCGCGATTCACATGCTGATCTGCACTCGCTATGCAGTCAAGGTGAGCCCTTGAGAAACTTCTACCTTCAAAGAAGGCAACCCCAGTCCTTCTTGGCATTGCAACAGGTACCTTAACAGCATGTGGGATGTATAAACCACACCCCATTTTTGCTTGCATGTCTTTGTTCACCGCCTTGTAGGCTGCTCTTGGACTAAATCTCTGTTCAAGCACCTGGTCCAACCGCATTGTACTGTCCTGCAAACGCGTATTGCCTGCAGCGATCTGGAAATGCTTTCCTGTCCTACAACAACCGCAATGCTGCTGACGTCATGCCCTTCATGGCGCCCGTCATTGCCCCTTCAGCACGTTTACTTGGCCCGCTCCTGACTCAAATTGCAGCGTCACCTGTTCGAGCCACAGTAGAGGTGCGTGGGCTTCTTTGTTTCCAGTTTTTACCTTGCTCACTAACGTTCTTGCAATACAAGTGTAACCACACCTAATGACTGTTGTCGTCATTTTGAGTCCATGTCACAACCCTCAATTCCCTGATCTCCAGGCGGCCCTTGAAACCCTGCGAGGCATGAGCCCAAGTGCCGTCCGTCAAGTGGCCCCAATTCTTGAGCAACTGGCGCCTATGTATTTAGAACTGGCCCAAGGCAGGATGGAGTTCTCCCCTACCCCTGAGGAGGCACGTCACCTCATGCAAACCTACTACAGTAAGTCAGGCTCACAGATATCCAGTGATGTCCTGCTGCAACTTTCTGGCCTGCTGGTGAATGCCCTAAACAACGATTACGTCATGAGGTCCGTAAGCCCCTGACAGAAGAGAAGCTTGAGCTGCCTACTGAATTCTGCAAGATCTGAATTTGCATTAACAGCTACTGCTATAAGACTCATGCCATGCTGTCCTAATTATGTTTCTCAGGTGTTCCTCGCAATCTTCTCCTCCGCTTTAAGAATGATGACATTGACGAATCCAACAATCTGGCGACCATTCTTCAGGTTTGTGCTGCCCGCTTGATCCTTGTCCGTTTCATATCAGGGGCTCATATCTGGCTTTAGGTTTTGCAGAGACAAGTTCTTAGTCAAGTTCTCGAAAGGAGCTTATCTAACAAAAAACAACTTAAACAATGTTTTAAACAAGGGTTGAAAGAGGTTTTGCTCAGCTGATAAGAATACCTCTCCAGAGCATTAGTGGAAATGAGCCGTGTTTTTTTCTTTTCTGCTGCACTTGATGAGGAGGCGCTCTGCCAAAAGTGCAAGTGCATTTTGCAATTTACAGTGCGAGCTCAATCACACTTCTTGCCAGAAGGGTGTGCTTTGTTGATGTCCTATAAGAGAATGCATTGCTGTGCCAGCTTCTAGCGGTCTGTAGTGCTGAATAAATGCAAATTAAGCAGACAATTATGCAGCCCTGTGGGGTTCCTTTGCTGGAATGTGCTGATTGTGGGATAAAAGCTGCATGGCAGATAGACTTGAATATGTATGGGCGCACAATGTGCATCTCGGCATATTGGTTATGCTTTCAGCACAGTTTATCCACATAATTTAGTAGGCTCAAGCAGGCAGTTTTGGGCAGAAAAACTCTGGTAGCAAGGTATGTGTAGTAAGGTACTGGGATGCATTACGGAGGTGGGTACACGGAGTTGGGGGGATGTTGGGCCTGTCAGATTCTTATCAAGTCTCTTGTCACTCACTTTCCTCAGACGCCTCCTGCTCTCTTTCAGGCAATATTTGCATCCAAATTGCTTAGAAGGTTTCATCTGCACCTTACGATGCACAACCCTGTCCCGAGCAAGTACAGGTTCTCACTTGCATTTTGTGGCTGTTGCTCTGCCTCTGCTCGGTTGCCCATGCAGAATGCACCCGATGTGCGGGAAATGCTAGACCTCTCTGTGCGAACCCTGCCAGGCGATCATCTGAGGCCCTTGCAGCAAGCTTTTGTGGATGTCCCCCCTGAAGTAGCTCGCCTGGCCAACCAGGCAGTGTACACTGGGGGTGATGTTCTGGGTAAGCGTCCTCTGCATCAGAGCTCATGAGCTCAAACCAAATCTTGTTGCTTCCTAGCTTCCGCAGTGGCCGTGATGCTTGCAGACGTAGCTGAGTGGTCGAACGCTGAGTATTAAAAATCCTTTAAGAAAAAAACGAGAGCTTACTGCTAATATTGCCAACTTTCTTTCTGGAATCGTAGTCATCAAATACTGTGTATTACAAACGCAGCGTGATCAAGGACATCTTGTGAATGGATTTAGAGCAAAATTCAAAAACGGAAGTGCCTCACTAATTTCCAGCTTGTTTAGGAGCAAAAGCTGCGCAACCAGGCCAATGGCTGGCCGTAATTTTGCAGACATGTGCTCACGCTTACCCATGGACTATTAATGAATATCTTCCCCTCTCGTTATTGAGTGCTGAAGAGAAGGTACTGACTAATATGTTGCAAGCAGTTTAAAGTGGAACGCAAGAATCTTATGCTCAACCTGTATCCCAGACAATAGATTGTGCGTACAAAGTTTCAAAGCCTGGAACTAGAGCCCTGGCAATTTCAATGCCAGATTGTGCCCTCGCAGGTCATCCATGACGACAAAGTCCAGTACCAATCATTGCTAATGATGCTAATTGTCTTGTTTGCCAGATTTGATTGTTGAGGGCAACCTTAACCGGTCTGAGAAATACGTACAAGAGTGAAATCCTACTGACGCATACTTGTATAGTTCATGGTCTTACACAGCAAAATCGGGGGTAGATCTTCGTCCATTTCTCTCTGTAACAACTAACGTTCTAGCCTGTATTACTTTCCCAAGCAATGTTTTTTATCAGTCACTGAAGCTATATGTGTTGTGCTACATAGGGCGGCTAGCGTCCTTGGCGACACAACTCGGTGTGTCTCAGGCCACCTCTCCTTTATACAACCTCTCTCGTGAAGTGACTGGCATGTCTAGCTCTTTGGGCGGTGAGGTGAGTGACGACTACAACCATCTAACAGAGGCGTCTGCAAGATAATCTAAAACTTCATTTTGATTCAGTGCTCAGGTGTCAATTGGCCTGATAATGTGTTATTTGGTGCTGCCGTAAATGCAAGTCAATGTCACAAGCAGCGTGAGCAGTATGAGCAGTTACTTGGGCACAATACTGGTCAAAGGCGGTTGAGGTGTTGTCCTCATCAGGCTTGTTGAATATGCCGTACTAAGACTTCCTTGACCGTAGTTACGGTGCTTTCGCCCAGAACCAGGGATGTGTCATACAGGGCATTCGTTTAATACGCCATACTGTATGCAATGCATTTTGCCATAATAAACAGGGATATGTCATACGGCGTATTTGTATAATATGCTGTACCGTATTTAACACGTACTTTACCATATTGAACAAATCAGGCTGTATTATATGCAGGCTTGTTGAGATACGCCGTACTTCAGCTTTCTTGACCGTAATTACGGTACCGTACCGTATTACGCCGTACAATACGGTGCAAGTAAAATCTGTTTGAAAAGACGGTGTCTGACCATACAGTACGGTGCCACCGTACAGCACAATGTTGACCGTAATTTGGCCGTTTGGCTCCAATTTCAACCCAAAACATTCTTTGTCTTTTTGCAACAATTTGTTATGAAATTATTAACCAGGAATCAAGTACTGCGTCCGACTTTGAGTTTCCATGCAAGCCACTGCTGGGCCCTTCCCCCGAGCTGATGCAGCCTTAACCCAGCCCCAGGGTCGTCCGGGAAGCATTGTGTGGCGTCAACTCATGAGAGGAGCATGCGGGAGGTGGAAATGGGAAGTGTTGGGGCGGAGGGGCCATTCTGAGGCCAAATTTGCACAGGCAGTGGCAGCCCCCAAGCTGATGCAGCCCCAACCCAGCCTCAGGGTCGTTCATGCAGCATTGTGTGGCGTCAGCACATGGGAGGAGTACATTGGGGAGCGAAAATGGGAGGTGTTTGGGGCGGAGAGGCCTTTCTGAGGCCACTTTTGCACTGGCAGTGCCAGCTTGGCACCGTACCGTACACCGTACCGTATTTTACCGTAATTACGGTAAAGTACGGTGTGACAATTACGGTAGTACGCCGTAATTAAACAAATACGGTGCGTACCTACTGATCTTAATCGTACCCTACCGTACAACTTGACAAGCCTGATTATCTGGATGCAAAATTTGCCGATTTTTGGCCTTTTTAGGCAATTTCCGCCACAAAAACGGCCTTTCAGCGAGCTTCCAATGCTGTCGTATATTGTATTATTAACATATAATATATTGGAAAAGAATTTGAGACGTTTTGGGTGATATTGGCAGAGGGGGTTATCTGGGCAAAAGCCAAAACATGCTCCTTTATGCACGTAAGGTGGAACTACTCACACGTCACTTTATCAAATTGGACCCAACCTAGCTTCAAACTGATGCTGACTTTATAAGCTACCCGAGCATGTGCTCAGATTAAGACAAGTCGCCCTGCGTACAGAATGACAGGACTAAAAGCACACGTCGTGCACCTGTACCCTAGATGGGTGCTTTCCAGGGGAAATGGCACATTAATTTGCGTATCTTGCCAACCACTTAATACTTTTTGCCCCATTTCTTTTGCAATGATCTTAGTTCATCAGAAGGACTGCAAAACACTAAAAATCACCGGGTTGGGTGCGCTGGCTGGTCAGATACGGCATGTGGCTGCTGGTCAGATACAGCATGTGGCTGCTCAAAAAGTAAGGTTCACGCCGCGGCTGCTGAGGCAGGTGGCCCTAACTTGCAGGTTTCAAGCTTAACTGCTTTGAAATTTACATAGCAGAGCTGAGCTTGAATTCTGCAAGTTATGGCCACCTGCCCTAGGAGCATGCAAAAAAACATACCCATTTTTGGCCTCAGATAACCCCTGCTGAGTACTCTGCAGCATGCAGAAGTACTCTAGTCTTGGAGGCGAGTGCAACCGAACGTCAGTTGGTACTCTCTTGGCACAGCTTGCGCTGTGCAAACCATCCTTTTTATGCGTGTGCCTTAGATAGTTTGCAGCTTAGTTTTAAGCCCCTGCTCTTGCTGTTTTTGTTGGCAGGTATGGGTGTTAACGGCCCAGATGCTAGCCATCTTGTTTGGCAGGTATGGGTGTCAACGGCCCAGATGCTTACTTCCGTGTTTCTCTTCTAAGAGGGCTCTTTTAGCCAGTTCAGTGTCTCCCTTGGTGTCGGCACAAGTGTAAAATCCCCCTCCAGCAGTTTGGTGGATACGAGTTGGAATAGAACCTCTGTGATATTGGGGCGATTCGGGTCCAATTTGGGTCAAAAATCGGCACTCCCAAAATCCGATTTAAATACAGTCGTAACGATCATATTATACGTATTTTTCGTAATCAACACGTAACCGTTGAACGTCCCAAATGACCGTATGACACATCCCTGGTATTTAGCAAATCAGGTCGTATTATACGATTGCAATAGTCACCGAGATTTGCCGTTTTTGTTTTTTTCGCAATTTCCTGCTCAGAAATGGCCTTCCAGCGAGCTTGCAATGCCATTCTGTTTAGAACATTTTCCACATTGGAGAAGAACTGGAAACGTTTTGGGTGATTTTGGGGTAGAACTTGGCACTCTTCAACTAGTTTAGAATTACAATCGTATTATACAAGTATTTCGTATCTAACGCGTGTTTTACCTATTGAACATCTCAAATGACCTTATGACGCAGCCCTGCCTGTAATCATTTTTTCTTGAAGTGATTGTCTATGAATTAATTTAATTACAAGCTGGGCCCTCTCTTGAGCTGATGCAGTCCTGATTTTGCCTCAGGTCGTATAGGGAAGCAATGGGTGGCGTCAGCACATGAGGAAAGCGTGCTGGAGGTCAAAAATGGGAGGACTTGGGGTGGAGAGGTCTTTCTGAGGCCATTTTTGTGCTGACAGCGCCAACTTGACACTGCACCGTACACTGTGCCGTATTTTATCGTAATTGCGGTAAATTACGGTGGTTTAAATATGGTTGTATGCCGTATTATAATAAATACAGTCTGTACCGTACAGACCATAAGTGTGTCGTACCGTACAACTTGTCAACCTGGTCTTCTCAGAAGCATGTTATAAAATAACTGTGGGAGAGCACTGGGAAGGAGATGTCATTGGCGAGGAATTCATGACATTCATAAGTAGAGATGGATTGAATCAGCCTGTACTAATGAATGGTGTGAGAGTAAAGAATGTTTGGTATCAGAATTTCAGAGACAGACAGACTGCAAGAGTGATGCTGACGTTCTATAAAAGATCTGGAATACATGTGTGATACACAAACGCAGAGCAATACAGCAGTTGCTGCAGAGAACCACTTTGCCTAAGTCCCCAAAAACATTTGCACCCGACCTCACCCCTTTAACAAGCTGTGGGTACCTCTTTGATCAGATAGCCTAAGCATGCACAAACTTGCTCTTCAGGTGGGTGGCCCGCTTACTGACTCAATGCAAAACCTGTCTGATGAAGTGGCGGCCTGGATAGGCACTGGAGCTGCTGTCATCAGCGGCTCACGAGCCCTGCCTGTGACTTCGGTATACTCTGGTCGACCACAGGTAAGAAATTGGATTCAGCTTGGTTTTAGCCCGCAACCCTCCTCTAAAGCGTCCGTTGCAAGTCAGCAACACCCTCAACACAAAAGCTCGTCTCTTTGTTCACTGGCTACTTATGTTTTGCCCACCATTGTCTACCTGCACAGTTTGGCGCGGGCGTGCAAGCTAGCTTTGACTCCAACTCGTTTTGAAGACGTCATCGCGCTTTTGTACCGTTGTAGCAGTACAAATTATGTACTTTCATTGTGATTAAAGCCACTTCATTCATCATTCATTCATCATTTATTAACTTTCTAGCTACAACATTACTCCACTTTATCAGCCTCCCTTGTAAATTGTACTTTTCTGCTCAGAAGAGGATTTGAAAAACAAAGCAGCCAGATAGCAAAAAACACTCCCAAATCAATAAGGAAAGGAGGAGCCACTTCCACATCGGGTAACGCAAAAGTCCTGAACCACAGAACTGAAAAGGAAATAACAATGAGGGTCAGGAGGGTTGCATGCGGTCTTGATCAAACTCACAGCCCCCGCCCGTTGAGAGTTGGTAACAAGGTTTACAAGAAAAATGCCTTCAGTCAAGAATTATGACTGCTCGTCTGTTCATAAAGTAAAATAAATTTATGAATGAGAAGATGGAGTTTGGTGTAAAAGGATCCTGTCTGTGAAATTGAGAACGCGTACTTCCTGCGGGGAGAAACCATGTGAGGGTGTGTGCAGTGAAAGAGAACATGTTTTTATCCTGCTGGACATCATCATCATCATCCTGGACAGTCATCATGACAGCCATCAAAAAAAGGTGTCCAAAACCCTAAATGTCTGTCCCTGAGGTCCACGACAAACCGACTGGTAGTATAAGGGCGAGCTCACAGTTCAACAACTTTTATTTGAACATGCATGTAAAATTGTGTCAGCCTTCCGTGGCTGAATGAATGTGAAAGGACCAGCAGTCAGGAGACCTGGAGCTCAATTGCATGTCAGCTTGCAAAACCTTCCTCATCGTGGAACTGTTGCATTGGGTAAGGGAATTGTATAAACGCATTGCAGCGCAAAAACAGTTGAATTGCAGGGGCTCCAGGCCGCACTCTCGCACAACGCACCATGAAGGAATGGTGTCTATGACCCCAATTATCCTTTTCAGCACTGTCAAAAGGTCATATCTGTAGGGGGTTATTCATCTCTCTATCTTGTCGTAAGAAGGGAGAAGCCCATATCTGACTCGCATGCATGCTAGCAGGAATTGCGTAAGTTTTGAGGAGCCAGATATGAGTGTGTAACCTGTTAGCAAGGTCATGGCTCTTGACGAATTGCTTGACTCTGAATGGCAGTACCAGCCATGAATGGTCGCAAAGCTGCGTCAGCCGCAATATTCAGATTGAACTGCCTGTTGCGCACCATACCGAGATATTTGAAGGTGCCTGTGTAGAGGAGCTGTGTGCCATCAAAGAAAAGGGGAGGCAATGTAATTGCCAGATCGGAGGTGATCTGGGAAGGTCACTTGCTCCCATTTTTATGCTTTGAGCCGTATTGTGCTTTGAGCCATAACCGTTAGTGACTCTACAAGGTTTCCCACTTTGGAATTAATTGATCTAGATATTGACAGATCCATGAGATTTTTGTTCTTACTGGGGGATTTCATTATTGCCTAAGGAGAGGCACGCAAGGTTAAGAAGGACAAACAGACCTGGACGTAACATAGTTTGCCGATCTTGACGCATGCTGCACCGTTCATGCTGCACATGTAAAAACAGGTGTGCGAGTAAAATGCATGCACTAAGGACGATTTTGTTATGTGTTGAAAAGGAAGAAATGGCAGCAAAAGGCACCTTTTGCTTACTCAAACACTGACACAGCCTTTGAAGCACCAGGTACCTAGGTAGCAACACCCAGTGCCTGGCAGGATGGCCTGCAAACAGTAGTTGAGAAACCTTGCCATGGGCAGCCGTGCGAACGAATGTGAATGCCTAATTCCTCCTTGCCACACTTGTCTGCAATTGAACATATGAGGACGCGAGTAAGAACATGCAAGTAGAGGCTGTTTTCTCCTTGCTGCTCATATTATTCGCAGCTCTGCACAGTTGGTTCCATCGCACTTGCTGAGAGTAGCATCCAAGAATTGAGAAGAAGCCAAGAGAAAATGTATAAATACTCACAGCAATAGCAGCAGCCACACTTGCAGCGCATGTGTTCACATCCAGACTCCTGTGTATTTGCGTGCGCTTGTGTATGTGCGTGTGTAGACATTTTTGCTTTTGTGTGCATGCATGCATGCATGCGTGTGTGTATGTATGTGTGTGTAGGCGTGGATGCGTGTGTGCGTGCATCACTGAAACCTCATCTTGCGCTTCAGCATACCTTAATTACAGCAACGCTGCAGTGAGGACAAGGCTGGATTTTCCACTGTCCACCAGCTTCTTGAACTCCTCATCACCTTGTGCAATTTCGCGTGCCCACTGAAAAGTAATTGAGAACCCACTCCAGCGATTGCTTTTATAATCATTTGTCTAGCAGTGTTGTGCCTGTTGATAATCATTTCATTTATAATAGGATGACTGCAGCCTGACAGCATGTGGTTGGTGACGTCTAGCTTCTGGCAGATTCTGGCAGATGGGGCAGATTGGTGGATCTTGGAGCTGCAGTGAAACAGGCAGCTAAGGAGCCGTTTAACCTAGCATACATAAAGGGGTGAGCCTGGCCTAGGTCTAAAAAAATGGAGACACTACCTGGGCAGGCTGCAAAGTCCTTTAAGGCTGCGAGGAGAAGATCAACTGCCCTAGTTTCTACTACTGCAGGCTCTAAGCCTGTCCTGGCTAGCGTGCTAAACATCATCATTCCCCTAGCTCTTAACATGGCAGTCAGGGCAGCTAGGCACACAACATGCCACACTTCCTTCCTCACTGAGAGCATGACATTTTCCCAGAGGGGGCTAACGGAGGAAATGCCTGAAAATGTGCATTATTGCATTCAGAAGGCAGCCACTCACAGCCACTTCATCCAATCGACACCATTTTAGTACCAAAGTGTAGCTGGCATTGAGAGCTACCCGATCGTGTGCCCAGTTTTACGTGGGTCGCTTTGCGTGCTGAGATAGACTGGATTAAGCGCACATGGTGCATTTAAGCCCTAATGTGGTGATTTCCATGGGAAAATGGCTAAAATCCTCATAAAACACCAACCACTCAGCCGTTTTCTTTCATCTTTGTTGCAATGATATTCTTTTCCAATAATAATTCTACACCATCAAAATTATTCCAGATTGGTGCAGTGAGTGAATTGGTATGAACAATTTGTGGTAAAAAATGGCCTGCACGCCACAGCACATTAAGCACACGCGCCAAAATTGGCAAGCTCCAAATTTTACATCTATGGACAGAGCAAGGATTCATATTTCAAATTATGTAAATTTTGGAGCTTGCCAGTCATGGCGCCCATGCTCAATCCACATTCTAAAAACACCCTTTTTTTTGGCTCAGTCAGCCCCCTCTGACATTTTCCTCTTCTCTAGGGGTGACACATTTTTCCAATATGAGTTATGTCTTTCTAGACGATGCCTTCCTTGATCAGTTCTTGGTATTTTGTGTAGCACTTTGTGGGCTGGTGGCTTGAAACCTTTTTTAACTTAGGACCTGAAACGTCAATGTGTGCTCTTACAGAAGCGAGATCTGAGAATTTGGAGAGCCTTCTATTGGAGGCCCTGGTTGGCAGGTGTTAAAAGTATCTGGTAATTTAGCTGGGGGAGGGTTTTCCACCCTTGCTGGCCAGAATATGGATGAATGGGGGTAGGTGCCGATGTTATGCGGATATCATGGCCATTTCAATTTTCCGCAGAGCACTTTGCTATGGCATCAGCGCACTCAGGATACAGCATGAGCTTTGAACTTGTAGAGATGGATGGTGTCTTTAGATAGCTGGATGTGGTGCACGATAATTTTAGGAGTTTGGCATGTGTATGCCGTTTCATGCGCTGGGGGTAAAGGATGCTATTTCTTATTTGCCATAGAGTATTAGCGCTGTCTGTAGCAATATGGGTGTGTCCATAAAATTTTTGGTTTTGTTTATGCTTATGCACATGTCTTTCGAGACAAATGATGTCAAAATTAAAATATACGTAAAGAATCCATCGGATAGTGCAGAACATAAAACAACTCCTTCCCTAATCCATGCCGGTGGTGTTTACACTATCTGCGATGTTTTTATTTCCAAGCTGCCTCTTTTTACAACATGTGGTCACTTGCAGCATTCTTAAAACTTTAAAGGAAACATACCAATATATGGTTCAACAAGTTGTTGCGAGGCAACAATTCAAGCAGCCTAACTTGCGTACATGCTTTAAAGGGGAAGTTTGTTGATGAATAACTGAATAACACACATCCCATGACTGTGTCTGGGCTAACATCGGCAAGGTCGATGGACTTGTTTAATCCCTTGTACAGGTACGCACGTGCAATGCACCGTGTTATTTTTAATTTCCACATCAGTCACCGGAGCAAGAGTCAAGTCGCAATGGTTCTCGCTGCATGCTCCGCACCTGAGTGTAGACATGGACTTAACGTTCTTGGTGTGCTTTTATTGGCAAGTGGCCCACACATTAAAGGTGCCTAGGTGCCCAGTACCAAGTATTCTCACTTAGTCTCACAAACAGTGGACTCCCAAGCAGTGAAGCAAACGATTGCAACTTTTTTTTAGCTTAGGTTGACGCATTACAGACATTGTCTGCGCTTTCAAGTAACGACAGATCATTATGATGTGCAGTCGCAAGCAATATCACAAAAGTATTTTATTTTAATTTCTCGTGACCTGGCCGTGACCCTGTCATATAGCTAGAGCCATCAAGTCTGACGTACCCCCAATGACCAAACATAAAAAGAACAGTAGTAGAGGACCAAGAATTTTACAAAACCACCCCATTCCCACTTGGCAACCAAGGGGACGTGTTCTAACTCGCCAGTCACTGCCGAACCAGCCTACAGCACGCATGGACCTGGGCAATACATGTTGCTGTTCTGGAGCGGAAATTGGCACTCTGTTACCGCGATTAGAGTGAATTTCTGCATTGGCTCACTCAAGTTAGACACTGGATTATGATCTAAAGTCTTTGCCCAACCAACAAAAGCCTAAGAAAGGTGTGCAGTCTGGTAAAGACTATCTGTCTTCCTCCTAAACATATGGTCATACAGGTACAATATGAATTGAGGTCGATCATCGCACACACACACACAGTTCTGGCCAGCCCTGCTCCTACCTGGTGTTGCAAGCCCGTTGCATGCTTTGGGCCTTGCCACCGGAAGCGACCGCCCCAAGTGAAAGTGTGAGGGGCTGTCATGGTCGCCCTCTGCTTCAGGTTATAGTCACGTCGCACCTGCGCGTGATATGGCGTTGCCAAGTGAAGTGCCCACATGTAAAACAAGGGTGACCCTGGCACGGTGCCCCTGGCAAACCCAAGTCTACCGTTCAACCAGGGAATCCACCAGTAGCCCTTGTACAAATCGTGAGAAAAACCTCTAAAGTAGAGTTGCATTTGCCAAAAAGGATTTGCCGTAGCCCTGAAAGCATAGCTTTGTAGGTGCTGCAAGAATCACGGTAACTTACCTCTTACACCCTTATTACTATTATATTGTTTCCTATCCATCTTTTCTTGATGGCCTGCTCGACCAGTGGTGTGATGCACCAACCTTGCAAAGAAATAGTAAGATCGCAGCTTGCGCACCTCAGCTTCCATGTCTAGGTCACTCTTGAACCTTGCGCTGTGGCGTATGTACGCCTTTTGCTGTGCCTGTTTGGGAATTGCACTCCCGTTCCCTTGCAGCTGCTCAACTCCCCCTGAGCTCGGGTGTTTCTGCTGCCTTCCCTGCTGCTGCTCATTGCTCTCAGCAGCAGCCCTCCACTTGGGCTTGCTGTCCAGGCCACCAGCTTGTGATCTTGCTCCTCGTGCGGTGAGCCCGTGAGGAGACAGTCCTAAAAAGCCATGATCACTTAATTTGCCACTAGGTCCTTCTAGCTGAGCACGGAGCGGGGTACATGCATCCCTCCCCCTTTCCATCTGCACGTCTCTGTTATTGTGAGGAGAACTTAGGGGGGAGGCCACGGACTTGGCAGAGCTGATAGAATTCGTGGGCTGGTTGCTTGCCTTAGTAGGCACCGGGGTCTTCTGTTTGATGAAATCTGCTGAATCCTGTGCGTGCCCATATGTAGCAATTCGTTTGCACACATGCACACTTTTCCGCAGCAGGCAAAAGCTGTGATGTTTGCACGGGGGTGCCAAATGCCAAATATTCAATGGGGATGCTCAAATTTCCCTAGATAGAAGCCTTTCTGTG
>Ga0307948_1000896_pt1 | contig 20442 bp, 20 predicted proteins | sample OrgLakmetagen280_FD_201824 | JGI IMG/M metagenome (GOLD analysis project Ga0307948, IMG submission 201824) | Saline water microbial communities from Organic Lake, Antarctica - #280 | ecosystem: Environmental > Aquatic > Non-marine Saline and Alkaline > Saline | place: Antarctica: Organic Lake...
AATTTGCACTTGGGATGGGGACTGTTCTCACTGTGCACACCGAGCATTGCACACCCCTACAAGGTACACAGACATTGCACAGGGATGGGGGGGCACTGTACACAGCTTGTGCACAAGGCAGCCTGGGCACAGAAACACCCTGCACACAGCAAAACGCACACGACATTTGCACAATGCACACCGAGCATACTGAGCAATGCCCACCTTGTTTGCTGCACGCACATTGCACACTGTCTGGGTACTGAGCAGAGTTTGTGTACAAAGCAAACGGGGCACTGAAACATTCTGCACACAGCGAATCGCACGACATTTGCACAATGCACACCGAGCACATTGAGCATTGCACACCTTGCCTGCTGCACGCACAATGCACACTGTATGGGTTCTGTGCAGTGCTTGTGCACAAAGCAAACAGGTCACAAAGTCACAGTGCACACAGCGAAACGCACGACATTTGCGCAATTAGCATTGCACACCTTGCTTGTTGCCCGCACATTGCACACTGATTGGGATACACTACTAAGATGGTGCACAAAACAAACAGGGCCCTGAAACACACTGCAACCAGCACAATGCAATGCATTCCTTCTTGTGAATTGCACGTACAAGATTTGCCTATGCATGATGTGCTTTGTGCATATGCCTCGCACTGCACACAGAACATTGCGCAAAGTGCACATTGCACACGTATAAAGTTGCACGCACGACACCAGGCACTGAACACAACAAGCACCAGGCTGTCCAGGCACACCCAGCACACTGCACACGACAACTTGTGCACGACTCACAATGCTTAGTTTTAGTTTTGGGATTTTCTTATGTATGTTGTGCCTTGCGCATATGGTGGTGCTAATGCATATACTTTCATGATTTGTGAGCTGCTTCGCTGCGCTGGTGCTTTGTGACCTAGGTCAGGAAAATGCTGATCTTGGTTTGAAGGGTTACGACAAGGCTATGCTGGTGCTTTGCTACCCAGATTAGGTACTTGCTGATCTGGGTGTGTTTCTCTGCAAAAAAGGTGATCTTGACCTCTGGTTCAGCCCAGGAAAAGGCCAGCTGCTGGGCAGCGCATGCCCGAGGTTTAGGACGATGGTTCCCCGCTTCGCCTACAGCGGAGCCGTGTGTTTATTAATAATTATAGGGGGAAAAAGGGGGCCAGAATGAGACAGTGTAATCATTGTAGAGCAGAAAAAGAACCTTAAGGTGCAGTGCAAGTGCCGGGTTGTACAAATCCTTAGCAGTTGAGAAATGTGTGACAAGTTTGGCCTCAAGACCAAGGAAACTTTTTGGCCTGATACATATTACAGATCATGTTTCATATATAAGTCATTGAACATGTTACTTTTACTGCAAGGAAAGAGTGGGACTGAACTGGGAAGGGCTGCTGTCCCTTGCAATTTTGACAGACGCATGCTGTAGAGTTCAGCGAACTCTTAGAAGGTCGTCGAATTTTGACCGAACTCTGAATGGCACTAATCAAATTTGTTAAAATGCGTGGAAGTTTGTGAACCCGAAATTTTGGTCGAACCTCGAACTGAACAACCCCGATATACACACACCATGCTGACGGGATGCTAAGGTCAGCGCAGAGCTTTCTATCTGTGAAGCTTTTGTCCTCTGAACATTATTATGAAGCAGCCTCTCCTGTGTGCCTGTACAAATCTCCCACACTACTTTGTGTGTTTGTGCCACGTGCCACGCAATGGCTCAAAACCACCACATCCAAAAAGTTAAAGAGGAGGAGGATGGTCACCTGTATTGACCCTGTTGGAGTAGGGGTGCTGTAGTTTGCCAACTGAGATTTGCTCAAGCATCGCCTTCACATTACACCTGCAGATCCAGAAAGTCATTGGGGCCCAAGATGTGGAACGCTTTAAGCGTGAGCTGGAGCTGGAGCTGGAGCAGCAGCAGGCGTATGTGGCCGGGCAACAGGTGTGTTGCACCTGTTAAAAAGTGTTCATGAAATAGTTGCGGCTGCAGGCAAGTTGCATACATTGCACAGCCTAGTTTCACTTTAGTTTCATGCATGAAGCATCGCCCTGTCACAGTTGTGTTTGAGTTCGTAGCACCTGCCACAAAGAAGTCCACAAGGCTGGTTAGCACATGTTGACTCACGACCCTGACCTGTAGTTGGGGACAACAATAATGGCTGATGCAGCATGCACTACCATCATGCTGCTGACCAGGTTGTTGTGGTGGCAAGCATCCCACACTCTTCTTTGTTTACATTCTTTTTTATGCACGCAGGGGGATGGAAACGAGGGTTTTTTTGACGAGTATGACAGAGGAAAGGAAGAGGAGGAAGAAGAGGAGCCGGAAGTGAGCCCGCGTGAAAGGCGTGGAAAATATATGGTGGGCAGGAGTGAAGTTCAGATGTTAAAACCAGGTCCCTTTGACGATCTTTTTGGAGGGCCTGAAGATGGTGACATGCTGTCTAGCAGCAATAAGAGAAGTGGAAGGAAGGGGAAGGCTGCTGTCGTGACAGATCAACAAAGGGGGGGCATCCATGGCCAAGAGTTTATTGATAAGACTGCACGAAACAAGGCCAAGCGGCAGAGGAAGAATGCGAAGGGGAAAGGTGGGGAGGTGGCGGTCAGCAGAGATTGAGGAACAGTAGTGTAACTAACGTGTGCCTCTCTCTCGCTGCACGAACTTTAATATTGTCATAATGGTGCATGTTCAAGAAGTAGTTTTGCGATATTCATCCACACCTTTCACAATAAAATCACGTATTGGTTTATCCTTTTGTTGTTATTGGCACTCTGTTTTTCCCTTTCTCAATTGTAAAGAGGAAAGTTTTGTTTTCCCCCCTTTCTCAATTGTAAAGAGGAAAGTTTTGTTTTCCCCCCTTTCTCAATTGTAAAGAGGAAAGTTTTGTTTTCCCCCTAAAGAAACAAGCAGGAAGTGAGAAACCACTCCCCACGGTTTTGAAGCAAGGAGCCACTTTGGTACCGAGTACCGCAGAATAAAGATAAGGTAAGGTTACATCGCTATATATGCCTCTGGGGGGCATTTGAGCGAAGCTTGGAAACAGCCTGGATTCAAACTTATGAGTTCAGTGTGAAACACCTGAACTTAGGTTCTTGAAGTGTGGCATAAAGTGATGAGATGATCTCACTATCTGGTTCTAAGGTTTCTGCTTCTCTTTTCCATTCTTTTTATTCCTTGGAGAACACAACTCTCTCTTTAGCATACTTCTATCTATTCTAGGCCGTTGAAAAAGGGTAATCCGACAGATGCCATTTCTGTGCTTCGTGCGATATTTATATCCACGTAACACAACCGTCATTGAATCTGGGCTTACGTTTTGACACGCGCCTTTTTGCGCATGACCTTTCGTACCCTACTATCACACGACAATTCTCGTCACATTTTGTGATGAGCCCCACGTACTTTCTCGCTTCGGTGATGCTGGTTATGTTCTATCTAGGCTACTATCCTTCTTGTCGAAGATGACTCCTGCGACTTGGACGATGATGAGAATTCTCTGACTCTTTCCCCTCTATCACTGCTGCGGCAATCAATTTTGTTCATGTCAGGGAGGAGTCGTGGTAGTGCACTACAACCTGGTAGCAATGTGTTGCTGATATCGATGATCACCCCCCTCCTCCACCTTCCAGACCTCGGTTGATGGATATATGCAAAGAAGTTGACATTGCTCCTGATGGGGATGGAGAATGGCAATGAGTATGGCACTGAGGAACCTGAACCTGATGCGCGCCCTGCCCAAAGAACAAAGAAGCTAACAATAACAAAAACGGTCCAAGAAGTCCAAGAAGCGCAGCAAGATTCGCAACCGCAACCGCAAGCATTCCTCTTCCGATTCTTATTCTGAATCGTCATCTTCGTTGTCGTTTTCTTCCTCTTCTTCTTCTGACTCTGACACCGACTCTGACTCTGCCTATCACCGCAAGAACAAGAGCAAGAAGAAGTTCAAAGTGAAGCTGGCTTCCAAACCTCAACGACAAGCGTCCAGCAAAAGAGAGGCGTGACAGGTTAGTTGAGCTCAAGAACAAGCCGCTACACAGGGCACTCAAGCACGCCGAGTCCGACTTTAACGACGTCCAGAAAGCGGGTGCTCCACACAAGACTGCCAAGAAAGTGGTGGCAGAGATCCAAGGTGTGTTGAGGGTGCTTGAGAAGCAATCTAATCATCTCTTTTTTGGAGCGACATACGGTTGGGAAAAACTTGACAACGCACTAAACCACAGTCACCTGCCATCAAGTACAAAGAAATTCGCTAAGAAGTTGGGCGTGAAGGCTGGTGATGTCAGTAAAGCACCTCTTCCCTTTCTTCCCAAACGCCGCCCACCTTTTACCACTCAGACTTTGAACCCCTCCATGCCTCAACAACAATATAATGCACCACTCCATCCGGTTCCTAATTTTTCAGCAATCTTTTCCTATGCCGCCCCCCCCCCTTACATTAATGGTCATGCGGGAGGGAATTAGAACGGCCCATCTTAAACGTCTGGTGCACACACGCATGGCCACAACCAATCTGCGGCAAACGTTTTCCGTTGGCCAGGTTACAACGGCTACAACAACTTTAACGGCACTCCACGCTGATTTGGGCACACGTAACTCTTGATTTTTTCATTCCTACATGCATTCATTCTTGAGGCAATTTCTTTCCTGGTACCACGCATCCGGCAATTAATTATCTTTATTAGGTACTTTTTCCAGGCCGGGCCTGAAGGGTGCCAGGCACCGTGGAGGCCCAGGGCCTGCTGCCCACATGTTCACAACTGACCCAGGCCAGGCCTGAGTTTGCATGATTAATTCCCTTGATCCCTGATATCATCCAGGCCAGGCCTGAACTCACGCATTTATTACCTTGATCCTTGAACTGATTCAGGCCCGGCCTGCAAGGTGCCAGGCACCACGGAGGCCCAGGGCCTACCACTTTGACCTTGATATTTATAATTCTTAAATTTCTTGCCCAAACCACGTATATGTAACCTACCAATAATTCAGGGCCCGGGCTTTCTTTTCGAATTTCTTTGATTGCAGGCCCAGCAAAACCGGCAGTTCCGTCTTCAGGTGGGCTGAAGCGGCATTGTTCTTGGTGGTTGGAAGATTCTTCAGACAAGTGGATACTTCAGTGGGTGCAGCATGGCTTCCCATTATTTTGATCCTTTCTCCCAGGCCCAGCACCACCTTTTTTCCAACAAAACAACAAAGAGGCACTGGCCTGCAGCGATTTTGTCACATCTTCCATTTTTCCCCCGTGCAAATGCTATTATGAAGTGGCATACCCAGCCCAAATGTGTGTCCCCCTTGAACGTTGTTACTAGATCAAATGGCAAACAACGCTTGATCTTGGACCTTCGACACGTGAAAAAATTTCTGATCGTGATGGTACCTTCTTTTCGCATGGACTCTCTCAATCTTCTGACTGACCTGGCAGACCTGGCAGACCTCATGTCTTCTCTAGACCTTGCCAGCGGTTACCACCATGTGGATATGGATCCCAGATATTACACGTACCTTGGGTTTCAATGGGAGGGTGAACTCTATGTTTTCAGAGTCCTTCCTTTCGGTCTTGCTTCTGCCCCCTGGTGCTTCACAAAAATTATGAGAACCATCTTTTTACACCTGCGCTTTCGGGGGGTCCGGCTTATAAACTACTTGGATGACCTCCTTTTCCTGGTCTCTGATTCCCAGTCTACAGCACACATGCAGTTGGTTTTGGACACGTTCAAATCAACTGGCCTGGCAATCAATGAGTCCAAGTCTCATCTGCAATTTACACGCCTCCTGACCCACCTCGGTTTTGTCATTGACTTGGATTGAGGTTCCTTTGAATTGCCGCTAGAGAGACGGGAGAGTTTGCAACAGCTGATCACAGCAGCATTGTCAAGACAGAAAGTGCAAGTGCACCTGCTTTCGCGAATTGCTGGCCACCTTAGCAGCATGATTCTGGCAATTGGCCCTATTGCTCTCATCAAATCAAGGCAATGCCACTCTTATCTGCAGCAGTACAGCTTGCAATTCTACGTTGTTATCTCTGACGGCTTGCGAGACGAAATCACTTACTGTTCTCACTTGTCTCTTACGCATTTTCGCGAAAAGATTTGGCCTTCCCCTCTGACATTTTCATATGGTGTGATGCTGGAGCAGCAAGTTGGGGTGCCACAATGGAGAATCAAAAATTGCAGGCAGAAAGTTTCTTCCCCCCGAGTTGTGGCATGGCACATCCAGTAGCACACCGAGAGAAATATGGGGACTTCTTCACAGTCTTGAATCCTTTTTGGACATCATTAGGCACAAGTCCGTCCAGATCTTCTCTGTCAACTCCTACGTGGTCAGAGTTATGAGCCAGGGCAGTACAGACTTGCGCTTGAATGACATTTGTACTCAGATTTATCTCACTCACAATGGAACATGACATTTCCCTGCTCCCCACATGGGTCCCACGCGATCAGAACAAGATTGCCGATGGCCTTACCTTAAAGACCCTTGTGACTGGACTCTGAATGCTGACGTCTTCCAAAAAACTGTTGCACAGTGGGGCCTACCTACCATTGACCGTTTTGCAAGCCACTCCGATCATATACTTGACAGGTTCAACTCTATGTTGCGGTGCCCAGGTTCAGTCGGTATCAATGCGCTTGCTCAAAGAGACTGGTGAGAACATTTCAACTGGTGTTTCCCACCTTTCAACTTGATTCCATCGGTCATATCCATCATCCGGCAATTCAGTGCAGCCTCTATCCTTGTCCTACCTCTCTGGCCATCTAATTCTTAATGGCCTCTACTGTCTAAAGGACAGCACTTTTTTTTTTGTACACGGTTGTCGCGTGCTACACGCTTTAAAAATCTGCTGACTCCAGGCCCCAGCACAGCCTCAGCCCCGCGTGCATTCACGCGCTGGACCTTTCTGGCCGTCTTGTGCTTCTCCTCTAAACCCCCTCCTCAACCAATCCCAATCCCCTCCTTTGCTTGCAGGACACAGGTACACCCTTGAGTCCGATATTTCAAAGTGTTTGTTTGGTAAATGCCCTACACCTGCCTTGAAAGCTGAATACACGTACACTTTGAGCTGCATGTCTCAATCACGTTGTCAGAAAAAGTTGCTCAAATACGACGCTCACTGGATCCGTTTCAGAAGTTAGTGTCAACAAAACAAGCTTTCTTTCTTGCCAGCCGATCCAATGCACGTTGCTATGTTTCTGTCAAATTCTCTGCGTTTTGCTCTCAACCAAGGTTTGACCTACTCTACTATCAAAGCAGCAAGCGCAGCCATCTTTGCCGCGCATAAAAGCTGGTTTAAATGTGACCAGCCACTCCTGTGTTCAATCGGTTCAATCCTGCGCACAGAGGTCACTTTTCTCTGGAGGTCAATTCAGGAAAGCTCCCTTGTCCCTTGACTTCTGTATTATAACAGTCTCTTTCCTGCTTAAGCCAAGCCAGTCCACCCTACTCAACCTCCAAATTGCAACGTTTATTATGGTCTGCTTCTCTGGTTTTCTGAGATATGATTGCGCTTGCCAGATTTTTGCAGATGAAGTCAGGTTCTACTCTTCTCACATGGAAATATTCTTGGCCAAAAGGAAGAACGACCAATTTCGCTCAGGCTCAGTAGTATGTATTGCTCGGGGCAAGTCCCTTTCCTGCCCAGTCTCTCTCCTAAAATCCTTGTTGGTGAAGGCAGGATCCCTGGGCAAGCATGTTCCCGTTTTTTGCTCCTTCAGGAAGGGTTCTTCTGAAAAATTTTGCCCCTCAAATCAGCCCTGGTCTTACTCCTTTGCTCAAGCTTGCGTTCTGCAAGCTTTGGCTGATTCTGCTCACATGTCCTTCGCAGATTTTACTGACAGATACGGCCTGCATTCCCTTCGCTCTGGGGGTGCTACCCTCGTTGCCAAGAAGGGTGTTCCTGATCATATTTTCCAGGCTCATGGAGCCTGGAGATCAAGCCAGGCCATGCACGCATACATTGAGAGGCCTATTGCCAATAAATTGCTTCCAACCAGGGCCATGCACTACTGAACCACGACTGTAGTCTGCCTTGGTAATAATGACAAAGCCCTATGCATCTCACGATGCAAGCGAAATAGAACCGTGTGTGCCTGAAGGGTATAGGTTTTGGCCTATTTGAAATTGCATAGCTCCCCAACCTTATATTTTTCGTTATAATAATTGGGTACATGATCAGAGCTCTTCAAGAGCTGCAAAATTGCCCCCCCTAACTATTAATTCTGAGAAAGTCGAAAATTCAACCGTATGCAGTTTACACGGTTTATATACGGTTTATATGCACACAGAAATCCCATGTACTGTTCGGGATAACCCTTCGTACTAGTCACGATTGAAGGCAATGACTTTGCTACTATTCATGAGGTTATAAAAGCGTGATTTAGAAGACTGTCTACAATTTAAACCCGCGCAAAGTAGAGGTGTTGGGTTTGGTCACATTACGAGGTCAGGGAGAGGAAAAACACTAGGATTACTATACTATTTTTACTAAGTTTTCTTACTTGCTGTTACCAAGGAAAAGAAGTTGATGAAAGCAAAAAGACTGAGTCGCTGGTTCTTTGCCAAACTTCTTGGCTTCGTATGTGGTAAGCGCAATTTGGAGCTTGCGTGATGACTAGACAAATCTTTCCCCTCGTGACTGCTCACTCACCTTGAAGGTGTGTTTTCAGCTTTTTTACTAGCCCGCTTGTCTCAATGCCGCACAACACTTGTTCCAAAGTATTGAGCGTTCCCACTTGCCTGCACAAGCAGAGCGCACAGTGCTGGATGCTGGATGGTGGATACATGGAAATAAGTGATGATAAATCCACCAAATTTTGCTAAAGTGCAAATCTGTTTACACCCGCAGCTTTGCTGAGCACGCAGGCACTTATTCGAGTGCGTTCCCTAACCCATAACCACAGCGATGGCCTGAAAAGTCAGTTCCCTTACCCGAACTGGAGATTCACGAGCTTGCCATTCATAAAGGTGGAGACCTCATGCGCCTCAAACGAGCGGCCCTCGTGAAATGTTTTGTACAGGGCCTGAAGGCAGCATCGACACAAACGAACAAAATGAAACACAGCATGCAACGACAACACTGTTGCTCCTCAAACAATCCCCACATGCCTTGTTTACCCCCTTGTGCTCTCCTCCCTGCGTACATGAAGAGCCATCCAGTTCAACATGCACATGGTGCCAGAGATATGGCAGTGGGCAGGCACGTGTTATTGCTTGTCTTCTGACAGAATAGCAAAATAGAGAATAGCAGTTGATGCCGTCAACATGTCAGGCAAATATTGTGAGGACTACAGACAGATTCGGGTTGGTATCCTGACAAAAAAGTGATCGGTGCAAAGAAGCACATCTTTATGCATGCCCTACTCATCTGCAGACACACTCAAGCGCGCATACACGCAAATGCTCGTGCAAAAGCACACAGGCACCCACACCCACCCCCACACACACACCTCGCCAAGGGTGGCAAGCCGTTTGTCAAACAGGTGCTTGTGGTGAGAAGCATGTGAGCCTGGCACAGGCTGGATGGTGAGACCTTGCTCAAAGCACATGGGCTGGAAGTCGTGCAGGACAGCCAACGAGCGCGTCTGCAATGTTTCTGATTCGCAGAGGGAGGCAGGCTGCGCACTGACAGGAGGAGCGTTAGGGTGTGTGTTGGCTGGATGTTGGCTAGCAGCAGCAGCCGCAGCAGCAGTAGGGTGAACACTGCCACAAGCAGTGACAAGTTGGACGCTGCTAGGGTCTGGGGCGGGCTTGGGGCTGTGTGGAACAGTAGTAGGGCACACGGTGCCCGAGGCAGGGGCAAGTTGGATGCAGCTGGGGTTTGAGGCTGGAAGGGGGCTTTGTGAAGCAATAGGAGGGCACAGACTGTCAGAGGCAGGGGCAAGTCGGATGCAGCTGGGGTTTGGGGCTGGAAGGGGGCTTTGTGAAGCAATAGGAGGGCACAAACTGTCAGAGGCAGCGGCCAAGTGGAGGTTGCCCGGGCCGGGGGAGGAGAGTGGCAATGGGAGTTGGATGCTGCTGGGACTGGAGGAGGGTGGCAGACTACTGACAGGAGCAACGTTGCGAAGGCATTGAGGAGAGCCCGCCAAAGATGTGTGGAAGCCCACACTTAAAGCCAAGAGTGCTTTTGCACCCGCTGTTGTTTCCGTTGAAGTGTCGATGCTATAGATCGGCGCCTTGCCTGCTCGTTGCTCTTGCAGGTGACTGTGCTGGTCTTGGCCCAGCTGCTGCACACCTTGCTGCGGCTGCTGCTGTTTTTTGTTTGCTGCTGCTGCCTCCCTCTCGTGCTTCTTCTCCTGCTGCTGCTCTTTTAGCTGAGCCTCAAGCTTCTTCCTCTGCTGCGGCGCCTGCTCTATCACACCCTGGTGGGCTGAGAGTGAGGGGTGCAGCGAAGTGCAGGCTGGCTGCACGGTTCGGTGCTGGTGCTGCTCTGGCTGATCCCGTAACTGGTCTTGCTCCACTGACATCCTGCTTTGCTCCTTCCTTTTCCTCTGCTGTTGCTGTTGATGCTCCTCCGTCAAATGCTGGTCAGCAGTGGTGGACGTGGGCTGTGGGTCTTTGCGGTTGTAGTCGTGAGTGTCATCAGCAATGGGAAGGGACTGGTCGAAGAGTTGGGTTGTGGTGGCGGGAGGGGCAGAAGGACGTTGTGAGAGAAAGGGAGCATCCTTGCAGTGATTGGAAGGGGAGCGAGGCAGTCTTGTGCAGGCTGCCTGTGTTTCCTGCTGCTGCTGCTGCTGCTGCTGCTGCTGCCGCCACTCTTGGTGATGCAAATGCTTCTTGCTCACCTCCTGCTGATTCGTAGCCTGTTCTGAGCCTTCCTGGCCGAATTTTTGCTGCACCTGACGTTGCTGCCGCCGGCCTCGGGTGCGGTGTAGCTCTTGGTCTGCTGCTTTGCCCTGCTGCACCTTCTCTTGTACATGATCTTGATGGGGCTGATGCTGTTGCTGCTGCTGTTGCTGAACAGGCATATGTAGACAAGGCGGCTGCTGCTGCTGCTGCTGCTGCTGCTGCTGCTGCTGCTGTGATTGAGCATGTCCCTCACATACATCCTGCTGCTGCTGGAGCTCCTCTGGTTGCAGCACCTGCGGCACTTGAGCCTCACGCTGGTCCCAGTTTATGCTGCATCCATGTAACTTGTGCTTACTCCTGGTGCCTTGCTGCTGTGAGCCCTGCTGCTGTGAGCTCTGCTGCACTTCCCTGTGAGCGCCTACTGACACGGTGGCCGTGACCGTACATGGAAACACATCTACAGAGCCAAGCACGAGGGGACCTGCTGTCGCTGGCCCTGCTATGGGTGCTGCTGATGCTAAAGCGCCTGACCTAGCCACAGGACCTGGTTCTGAAACTGCTGCTGCTGCTGCTTGCTCATGTGGCATAGTTGCTGGTGCAGGGGGGGGCTGCACAGTTGTGGGAGCAGATGGAAGAGATGTAGGAAGCGCTCCAGGTGTTGGGGGTGACACTTCTGCTGCTGGCAGCCCTGACTCCAGTGTGGCAGGAGCTTCGGCTGCTGTGAGCACTGCTGGTTCGTGCAAATCAGAAGCAAGATCATGCTCCTGGCACGCCTGTAAGCAGGGTTTGACAGAAAGGGGGCACAGCTCAGATGGACATCATTTGTAGAGGATGCACAGCACCTTTCTTCAGGAGATGGAATGCTTGTTTCTGTCAGGGGGGACATTTGAGTGCACATACATTGACGCAAGGAATACAGCGTGCAGCTCCTAGGTACGCCTCAACCTTGCACTTGCCAGGATTTAAGCAGGCAGCCAAAGAAGACAACCGTGATAACGAGCTTTTCATCAAGCCATCCCCATCCCCAAATATGCTCACATGCACACAAAGTTGCATTCACCATCATGGCCGGAATGATTGAAGAGTTGCCCTTTGAACTTCCAATTTATTCCGAATTGCCAGGACCAAATCGAAAGAAATGAAATGAGGAAATTGGCATTTTATAAATGCTGTAGAAACAAATACTTGGAATGGCTGAATATGGTGCAAGTGGGGTGGCCCTTATGCTGGTTACGCTTGTGCTGGTTATGCTTGTGCTTGTAGCAGACCAATTGCTGCGTCTTGACCAGGTGGCTGTGTAACCTGTGGCTCTGCACTCGGTGTTCTACATGTAACCAACACGTTTATTTGTAACCTACATGTAACCGACATGTCTACATGTAACCTGTGGCTCTGCACTTGTACGGTGTTCTACATGGTCTTGAGAGCATGCATCGGTACCATGATCACATGCTTCCTGTAACCCTCCTCGATGGCAGTGTAGCTGGATATCTTGGTAGCTATCTGCTTCTGCAGACAGGCAGATGTCATGGCAGCATCCAAAAGTGATCAAATGGTACGCAAAAACAAGAACGCATGAAACATGACATGCATCAAAGTGGAGGGCTTGGAAGCTATTGCTAATTTCTCTTGAAATAGACGGCTGCTGGCAAACAGAGCGCAACCTACCGGGTAGGAGATGATAAGCTGGAGCTGACAGCGTACGTGGTCCATGAATGCTGCGTTCTGCAGAGTTTAAGACAGAAGCAGTTTAGAGCTGAATGAGGCTGACCAAAGTAGCAGCCAGAGCAGCAAGCATACAGTAGCGCGTTGATTATCACCTAACAAAAAGAAGAGGAGAAATCAAGATTTATAGACGCCTGTGATTTGTTTACATCGCCTAACAACTGCAAGCATAACAAGCACAACAAGAAGGACGACCTGGAGGATGCATGGAGGATGGATTCTGTTAGCATTAGCATGTAGCTGCAGCAAGCAAGCACGGATGGGAACTCATCAAAGGCCTTGTACTTTCATCTTTCTAGCAACTGACGGTGTATACTGCGCCTAGATAGCTTGATTGCTGGTCGTTCCCACGGCTGACCCACCCGAAAATGGGCGCTTCTGTGCCAACAACTTTGCACAACCATCCCTTGGCCAATTTGACAGAAAAGACTATGATAAAAAGCTTAATATTTCATTATAGGCTGAACCAGCAGAAAGCATGAGCAGCAACAGCTGGAGCAATTCGCAATTTCCCGAAACCTCAGGTTTGATGGGGTTGCACCTCTAATGCAAAACAATTGGGAGAACTATTGCTATGCTTCCGCAAAAATAAAAAACTGTTTGACAGCTTGAGAGCGGCACTGTTTCTCACCGGAGCCGTCATTTGGCGCCAGCTTTGGAGGGCTTGCACATTTGGCGCAGCCAGGGCGCAGATTTATGCAATGGATGCAGAGGTTACCAAGCTTTGCACCAACACTCACACACAGTCAAGTCACCCCTCCACAGCATACACCAGCACTCACAGCATACACCAACACCCACAGCATACACCGACATTCACACACAGTCAAGTCATCACCCCACACACAGCATACACCATCCAGACCTCCAGCACCATTTTTACACAACAGCATAATGCAAAAATCTTATATGCTGGAGCAGAGGTGGATTGAAGCAAGTTTGGCCTGAGAAAGCCCTTTCCCCTGCTAGATTGCGGCAAATTAGGTGCAAAACAAGCATTTTTATAGCGAAATATAAATGAAACAAGCTTAGAGCCGCACAGCCCCCTTTTAAGATGCTAATTTCTATGCAATGAGCGGGAGGGTGCAGACCTCCTACTTTTGGACGCCACGCGTCAAACCAAATAGGAACTAGACAATCGGAATCCTGGCGTTAAGAGCTAATCAACGGTATATGTATGGGTCGGAGTTTTTGGGACCCCCCCTACAAATATTTCCTGGGGCACTTGTTCAAATATATTCGAAATCCTCAGCTCAAGAGCTATCGACTGGCATCCTTTTTAAGGAAAATGACTGAGATGGGGGGTCACTTTGGCCAGTTGAAGTTGTAGTGTTTCAAATGGCATGTGTTTTGGGCGGTGATGTATGCGGGTTCTGCGGCGGCACCTCATGCACCCCAGTCCTCAACGCAAATCAGCAGGCTGGCTAGCCTGATGGCTGCCCTGCCTACACCAAGTTCTTCTCTGGGCTGTGCAAGAAGGACAGGGCAGTCTGCAACAACCACATTGTGGAGTGCCCTGAGTGCAAGCTGGTGGTGTGGTCGGATGGCATGGTGGCACACTACGCAGCCAAGCACCCGCAGCAGCCTCGGCCCGAGCCCGCTGTTAAGGAGGGCAGCAAGGAGGCCAAGTACATGGCAAACCTGGCAAGATGGGTGCAGCTCCCTTAGTTAATGTTATAACTATGGGAACTTGGGGGCAGAACTGAACTGCCAACTGCTGAGCGACCACTTTAAACTTGTTTTTGCCCCACAGTGTGGCAGGATTTTATCTCTCAGGTCCTCAACTGCATACAGATAGATGCGGAATTTGAAATGGAGCAGATTGGTACCAGGTTCGTCCGGGAAGGGACAGTGGTTGCACCTTAAGGGGGGGGGGGGGCAGAGGGCTCCGCCCCAGAATTTACAATGTGGCGTCTTTCAGAAAAATTGTTTACCCTCCTGCTATGAGGCTTAAATATGTATGTCTGTAACATGTTTGTACAGATTGGGGAGGGCAAGCGAGTTCATTGAATAGGCAGAAAGCTGAACGGCACAATATAGGGTGTGCCACCTGTGGGGACAACCTGCTCTCATCCATACATGCTCATTACGTAGAGAACAGATGTCCAGCCATACTTGCACGACAGTTGTGACCAAACATCACTTGTGACGCCCCACGCGCTCACCTGCAACTTTGCAGGGGAGGCTTTTGACACTTGAGCAAGCGTCCGCCGAACGCGCTGGCTGTGCAGCTGTTGACCACGTCGCAGCTTCTCCTCCTCTTTGGCCGTCCACTCATGCTGAAGCGGAATTTTATCACGACTCTGATACATTTCCAACACAGTGCTGCAGGCAGAGTTTACGAGGTTCAGGGCCTCGATGGTCTTGCGCCCCTCCTCCTCAAATTCCGGCCCAGACACGCGCTCTGCCATTGCTTTCAAGAAACACACCAGACCATGCTGTGTACCACCCAAGGTGCTGTGCCGTTGCTGCTCCTGTGCTTCTGACCCCTCTTTCTGGCAGCCCTCCCTACTGTCCTCCTGAGTTGTGCTGCCTGATTTCCCCCTTTTCTGCCCCTTGTCCCTCCCAAGATCAGGGCCAGATGCAGCACGCTTCTGTCCTTGAAGAGGTTGTGCTTCGAGGTGTGGGGTACCTGAGTTTGGATGCTCTTGAGGTGCCCCCCCTGTAATTAGAATAAGCAGTAATATTCCCATACAATGTACTTGTGCAGAACAGGATCAAAATCAAATGCTGGAACATGTCGTGCGCAGGTACATTCTTGTAACATGGGATGTCGTGCGTACACACAACGTACACAATATTTTTATTCATCAATTAGCATCCGGCTTCACCCACCTTTTACTGCTGCAGACCCTAGCATGGCTGGCTGCTCATGACAGCTCAACAGCCTTGGCAGCGCCTCTGCCTGTGTGTGTGGTTTGTGAGCTGAATGCATGTGCACGTGTGTATGTCTGTGTACATGTGCTTTTTGATAAATCCAAAAATCATTTAGCATTCACCGTGGTTATCAATTTGTTCGTGATCCTCATCCAGCGGGTGTTGGTCGCCACCCCTACCATTGCCTGACAGACAGCTAGCTGCAGAATGACGGTTCTTTTCAGTACCCCTCACCTGTTCCTCCACTCCTGTCAAAAGGAAGTCAGACTCAGGCAGCCGTTTCTGTGCTGTTTTGCAGGCATCTAGCCAGGTATGGAGAACGACGGGGATGTCGTTTTCTAGGGCACGGCTGTGTGCACGCACAAGTTCATGGGATTGCGTATGTGCTGCTTTTACGCAATGATGTGGATATGTATGTGTAATGTGTGTATGTAAGAACATATGCGTGCGTATATGTGTGTGTACTGTGTGTGTGTGTGCACTTGCAAGTGTAAATACAAGAAAGCATGCACGCATCTGGCCAGCCTGAGGAGCATGGTGCTATATATGACGTATGATTGAGTAGATAGAGAGCATGAGACATGTTAAGATACATGGTCCGTAGAAGTGAGACAGCTTAGCACATACCAAAGGGGAGGAAAATAAGGTCTGAATGGGTGTACAATAGCACAAGCTAACTTGGGGCGCACATAGTTTGCTGTAATGCTGTAATGAGGAGAATGCCCGGCCTTGAGCATACCTGTACCTCCTGCCCAATGGTTTCTTGGCCACAAGCTGAGTGAACCTGGAGCCTGCGAGGACAGTCATTTCGAATTTGAGGCCGCTCGTCCCCTGAGTTCACTTGCTGGGAAAGCAAACAGAGATTAGTGCTCAAACCACAAGGGTGCCCAAACAAGTTAATCCTAACTTTGTCAGTGCCAGAAATTACCATCAACATGTTTCATTTGCGCCCAAAACCACAACTCTGGCACCAGAGGCGCATGCATCATACCTGCAACGTATCTGCCCCCCAGGGCGGATATCTTCCTTCGCAAATACACCTTGTCATTGTGGCTGTACTGTGTCAAGGACACCCTGCAGCCCGAGAGCATTTGGCTTGGCAGGCCAAGGACCGTGGGAGATGCTGCTCCGCTTTCTCCTGGCTGCTTCTTGGCTGCTGCAAATGAAGAAAATGGCACAGGTGCGATTTCCGAAAGTTTCGTGTGTTTTTGTGCGTATGTGTGTAAGTGTGTGTGCATGAGTATGTGTGTGCGTATGTGTGTGTAAGCGCGTGTGCATGCGTGTGTATGTGTGTGAATATGTGTGCGTATGTGCGTGTGTGTGTATGTGTGCGCATTTATGTGTGTGTTTTATGTGTGTATGCACATACGCATGCGTGTGAGTGTGTGTGCTTTTGTGTGTGTGTGTGTGTGCTTTTGTGTGTGTGTGTGTGTGTGTGTGTGTGTGTGTGTGTGTGTGTGTGTGTGTGTGTGTATGTGTGTGTGTGTGTGTGTGTGTGTGTGTGTGTGTGTGTGTGTGTGTGTGTGTGTGTGTGTGTGTGACCTTTCGAAAACACACTCACAAGGTTGAAGGCTTGAGTCCCACACTCCGGGGCACAACCAATCACACTGAACAGACGTCCCCATGCAAGCGCACGAATGGCAGCTGGGGAGTCGCAGGTGCAAATTCAATTTAAATATTTACTGATGTCGATTTCTGGGAGTAAATTGGGAACTCTTTACGATCACCTGGATGGTGGCAACTATAGAGCGGGCCTCAAACTGTCCAATAGCCTCCTGGAAAAGCATCCCACCTCAGGCATTGTCAAATGTCTTAAAGCATTTGCCCTGGAACGCTCTGGGAGGACAGATGAAGCCCATCAAGTGTGTGAATAAATTCTTGCCTGTAATACTGCATGAATGCGCATGCATTATGCACAGGTTTACAGGCGAGAATTACGTACGTATGAAATGCGTGCATAACATACACACACACTCATAAACGCGTACACACACACGCACACACACGCGCAAACACACACACACACACACTCACACACACACATACACACTCACACTCGCACTCACACACTCACACACACACACACGCTCATACAAACACGCACGCGCACACACACACACACACACACACACACAAACACACACACACTCACACAAACACGCACGCATGCACACAAACACACACTTACAGACACACACACACACACTCACACCCACACAAACATATGCAAAACTACGTTGCAAATTAAGACATGGACAAACATGTGCATTAATGTAAAAATTTTACACAAGCTCACGCAGTTTTGTGTGTGTGCGTTTTTAATAACGTACATGACACGAGACACAAAGGCCTACTAGTACTAACCTAGCAGCGCTGTTCTTATTTGCGACCTGACGGCTAAACATCATTTGGCGATGTGTCAATTGCTGTGCGCATCAGTAATGTAATACCCACGCTAAAGTGGCAGCAACATACACACCCACGTTCTAAGCACATGATTACCATAAAAATCGTGACAGGTGTGTGACGACCTGCTGGGCCATGCTTCTTTAGATGAGGGCTGCCTCCATCCCTTGAAGCTGGTGCTACGCAACCTGCACCGCCTGCACGACATCACCCGCGTGTACGAGGCCGCCCATGCGGCACACCCACATGATGAGGGCACAATGTTGGACCTGTTTGCGTCTTACGTGAGGTGCGTTCCTGACTCAGATGTTTACACTGGGCCAACAGTATGCAATAACAATGAAATGTCTGAGTTCCTGAAACAGTTAGCAGATTATTGGCGGGCATTGTTTGCGAAATGCAGCCCTGCCACATCATTTTTGAAGATTGACACCCTCTTCGCCTTACATGTCCCATAAAAGACAAATAAACACAATACTAATTTTGTTTGAAGTTAAGTCTTGACAGAGAGAGACAGGGGCATTCAAAATTTGTTTCATTCTGTTTGCAATATTTGTACAACATTAAGAGAGGAGGCACATCGTCATGTTTGCAATGACCTTGCATCCATAGAAAATGCAACAGTACCCAATCGCAGCCAACGCCAAAGCCATCTTTGCCAAACTCAGTGCAAAAGCGCCTCAAGTGCAATTAATCGGTCGACAAACCAACTTTTTTTAAAGTCGGTCACTAATGCAGTTCAAAGGCCTTATGGCAGAAAAACAAGAAAAGTTGACAAAATAGATCCATAACTTCGGGAAAAGGATTGGCTCTGAGGGTTGGGCCTAGGGGTCCATGGCTTGAAGCCTTTGGCTGTGGATGGCTGTCTGTGGGCAACTGCGGATGGCTGTCTGCGTGCCTTAGATGGACGGTTATGGAAGCTTCGGCGTTCCCTAGGCGACGAACAACCAACTCAGAACTAGTACGGACAAGGGGAATCCGACTGTTTAATTAAAACAAAGCATTGTGATAGTCTAAAGGATATTGACACAACATGATTTCTGCCCAGTGCTCTGAATGTCAAAGTGAAGAAATTCAATCAAGCGCGGGTAAACGGCGGGAAAAACTATGACTCTCTTAAGGTAGCCAAATGCCTCGTCATCTAATTAGTGACGCGCATGAATGGATTAACGAGATTCCCACTGTCCCTATCTACTATCTAGCGAAACCACAGCCAGGGGAACGGGCCTGGAAAAAACAGTGGGGAAAGAAGACCCTGTTGAGCTACTTTGGGGAAAGAAGACCCTGTTGAGCTACTTTGTGAAATAACTTAAGAGGTGTAGGATAAGTGGGAGCTTCGGCGACGGTGAAATACCACTACTTTTAACGTTGTTTTCCTTATTTCATTAGTTGGAGGCGGGACTCTGTCCCCGCTTCTAGTTCTAAAGCGGTTCGCTGCTGATCCAGGTGGAAGACGTTGTCAGGTGGGGAGTTTGGCTGGGGCGGCACATCTGTTAAAGAGTAACGCAGGTGTCCTAAGATGAGCTTAACGAGAACAGAAATCTCGTGTAGAACAAAAGGGTAAAAGCTCATCTGGTTTTGATTTTCAACCACAAAAGCTCTCCATTTTATCCAACGCCATGAACATGAACCCTCTTCTTTTGCCAACACAGAGACGGTAGCCTCATCAAGCAGCAGCAGCTGGCTATGAAGCTGCTCAAAGCTTCGGGGGGTAAGGAGCAGTACCAATGGTGGGTCATCCTCAGCATCATGCTGCAGGTGAGGTGAGGTGGTGGGTGACAGCTGTAAAATGTGATCACAAGAGGGTGCACAAAGAGCGTGGTAGCCGGCTGAGTTGTGTTTCTTTTAGGTGGGGCAGGAGGCACCAGAAAGCACAACTTCTGGAGCACCCTGGTCAAATGTTTTAATAGCTACATATTCGGAATCCTGAGATCAAAAGCTATCGAATGATATATAAATGAGTCCGATCCCGGGGGGGGGGGCGAGGGCAATTTTTATCGGTTTTCAGTTTTTGGGACCCCCCCTCCATAATTTTGCTGGGCATTTCCACGGAATTGTAAACATATCATCGGAATCCTCAGCCCAAGCCCCGTCAAATGGCACCCTTTTGGGTTGCATTGGGTTAAGGGTCTGTGGACATGTTTAAAAGTCAGAGGCACACGCGCTCAGGTGCAGACTGCAGGGTGAGTCGAGCCAATGAAGCAGCAATTCACCCCTAACTCACAGGATTGTGCCAGCATAAGATAGTCAGTGGAATTCTGAAGAAATGGAAGCATTATGGGACTGTGCAAGCCAGATGTGGGTGCCTGGTAGGTCACGTGTGCATGGGCGTCCGTATCTCAGTTTTTGACCCATAACTCTGCAACAGTTCAGTTTCAGGTCTTGATGAGTATGCAGATGGATGCCTACTTTAAAACGGGGCAGATTGGTACCCTTTTTGTCCATGTAGAGTTACTGCATGGGGGGTCTAGTGGTGGGTGGGTGGGTCAGGGGGGTCCTTGTTATAGCGGAGGACTTATGCACTGCCGACAAGCTGGCGCGTCAGCTTGTCGGCAGTGCATAAGTCCTCCGCTATAACAAAAGTGTTGTACCTCGAGGGGTGCAGGGTTCGAGTCCAGGTTGGGTCGAACGCCAGAAAATGATTATAGCAGAATGGAGGCTCGCCGC
>Ga0307948_1000901_pt1 | contig 20383 bp, 28 predicted proteins | sample OrgLakmetagen280_FD_201824 | JGI IMG/M metagenome (GOLD analysis project Ga0307948, IMG submission 201824) | Saline water microbial communities from Organic Lake, Antarctica - #280 | ecosystem: Environmental > Aquatic > Non-marine Saline and Alkaline > Saline | place: Antarctica: Organic Lake...
TCTCTCTCTCTCTCTCTCTCTCTCTCTCTCTCTCTCTCTCTCTCTCTCTCTCTCTCTCTCTGTGCGTGTGTGTGTCTGTGCTTCCTCAGATTTTTCTTTGCCTCCTCAGATTTTTCTTTGCTTGCTGCTACTTCCTCAGATTTTTCTTTGCCTTAGCTTACGCCACTTCAGCTATACTATAGCTATCGCCTGCCTGCTGTACTGCTCAAGAGCTAGCAGACAATACCTGCTAAATTTTGATGCGAACCTGCAAAAACAGCTCATGTCTCGTAGAAATGTACATTGCTAGCTTCGCTGAAGAACCGCACAGCTTGTCCCCAAACAAGCCCAACACTCTAAATCTGTCCTGCCGCCTCTCGTATCATCATTTACGATTTTTGTTGTACACGTGACTGTATGTAGGCTTAATTATTAATGAGTGTTGTGGCATGTAGACCAGTAATTCCATGGTGTGGAAGGTGTTGTGGTCTCCAAGTAAGCGAGGCAGTAGCAGCTTATGTTGTCCTTGTGCCTTTTCTGCTTGTTGGGCTGGGATGTGTCTACGAAGTTATTAATTTTGATCTGATGTATATCGCGTTTGTTTGATTGTATGTCTCTTGGTTTCGTAGCCAGGGGTATAATTGGCAGGGCCATCTGCTAAGTTATTACGTGCAACTTTTATTGCATTATTGGCAGACCTAGTTTAATACGTGTTTGTTCGATTTCATCTCGGGCGTGGTTGCTGGGCTGGAGTAACCATGGTTCCATCTGGCTTGCTAGCATTAGCCGTTGCTGCGTTAGCCACTGTTGCTGTTGTTGCCGCCGCTGTTGTGCACTGAGGTTGGAAGGTAAGAGCCAGGTTGGAATCATCCCTATCTGTGTCTCCTCGGAAGGGCGTATTCTGCCTTGTTGTACCGTTGTTGCACAACTGCCTACACCTGCTTGTGCTAGCAGGCAAGCACATCCTGTGTACCTTGTTGGATCGCTTTCAAAATAATTTATCCAGCAACGTTGTGCCTATTTATGGTCATTTTATCTGTAATGGGACGACTACAGCCTGACAGCATGTGGTAGGTGCTGTCTAGCTTCTGGCAGATGGGGCAGCTTGGTGGGCCTTCTATATGGTTGCACTGAGCGGCACGCTTTTGGTATACCAAACCTGTGCGGCAGAGCATGACGTTTTTCTATTCTCCAGAGGTGACACTTGCATCCTTCCAAAATGAGTTATTTATGTCTTTCTTAATCATGTGTTTTTTGATTGGTTCTTGGTATTTTGTATAGCATTTTGTGGACTGATGGTTTGAAACCTTATTTGATTCAGGACCTTGCTTGTGTTGGGCATGCATGTGTGCTTTTACAGCATCGAGATATGAGAATATGGAGAATTTTCCGCTGGAGGCCCTGGTTGGCAGGTGTTAGAGTATATGGTAGGCAAACCGGGGGAGGGTCTTCCACCCTTGCCGGCCAGAAAATGGATGAGTGGGGATGGGCGTCAGTGTTAATGTGGATGTCACGGCCACTTTAATATTCCGCAGAGCATTTTGCTGTGGCATCAGCACACTCATTCCCTAGGATGCCAGCATGAGCTTTAACCTTGTAGAAATGGATGGTGTCTTTAGATCGCTGGATGTGGTGGACGATGGTTTCTAAGAATTTGGCATGTGTATGCCGTCTCATGCGCTGGGGGGAGAGGATGCTTTTTTTTATTTGCCATAGTGCACTAGCGCTGTCTGTTGCGATATGGGTGTGTTCGTTTTTCAAGGCAGCAGCAACTCTCGCTAGCTTGGCTCTGTTGATGGGTTGACGATGCTTGTACCTCCAGGATTTACTGTGGTGATTTGAGGGTGTTGGACTCCAGCTCCAATAGACTGATATACATCTTCTTTGTTTGTAATACAACTCCCGTCTGTGAAGGCCCATTCTTTCCAGATTGGGGCCTAGAGTTCTAGCAAGCGCTTTGGGGAGCCACATATTTTTGCCATTCTTGGCAGTATCCTTTTGGTTGGCGGTTCAAGAAACGAGTTTCGGAAACGAGTTCAATAAACGAGTTCAAGAAACGGTCGCCCATGTTTCTACTAATTCCATATTGCATCTGGTGAAAGCAGCTCCTAAATGAACGTAGGTGGTTTTCAATGCCTGCGTATTTTCCCTACACAAACAAAATCCTCACAGGTGTGCACTAGAGCCAGCCCGTTAAGACGGAACATTTTTTTTCAGATCAACAAAAAGCAACTGAGTGTTCCTCCTTAGAAAGTATGGGGGGCAAACAAGCCTGCCGCAACCCAAGCAAAATGTATCACCTGTTGGACCAAGAAGGAAATACGGTTTACTTGGATGTTGCATTCTTTGACATTATTGTTCTACACAAGCGAATATAACTAGCGTATAGACCGCTGAGAGGCAGGTGTATTTAAATTGGTTATTATAATCTAGTTTGTGGATGGAAATGTGATTTGGACGGCGAATGTGCCAGACGTCAGAGAGGATGCACATTTCGCATGCTATTACATTACACCACAAGGTGGCTAGCAAGATAATAGGAATAATGATGTTGTGCACATGATGCTGTTGCCAAGTAAATCGGAGCGCAACGGCTGGATCCACATAATGACGCATGCCTACTTGGCCTAATTGCGATGCAATGAGATGACAAGCGCACAGTTATTACCTAACTCATAATGCCGTAGTAATCACCTGTTTACATATAAGCAGATAATCATTTGCTTTTTCATCTGGCTTGATCCATGCCAAGCCCACACAGAGAGGAAAAGGAAGAGGAATGCAACAAAGCGGTCCTGCTGATCAGTGCTTCATCAACACCTCACTTCCTTCAGCACGCCAGCACACACAAGATATGTTCCCTGGCTGTCCCTCACCTGGCCATCATGTTCCTTCATGGGTCATAGAATATGCTGGGGGGTGTTCAAGGGAGAGGACTACAAGGGAAGGAGGGTAAACATCAGGAAATCCTGAAGTGGTACCTGCTGATCCTGCCTCGCAACAAAGATTGTCGTGTCCGTCCGCTTTTATTCCCGCGTTTCTCCACACAAGACTATCCAAACAATTAGAAACACTCTCTCCATAAACATCAAGTCAACGACCATGGTCGACGCCGAGCTCCCTCCCGTCCCGGCCCCCGCTGCCCCTGCCCCGGCTTCCGCGGGCAAGAAGGCCCCCGCCAGCGCCAAGAAGCCCAAGGCTGCCCCTAAGAAGGCAGCTGGAGGCCCCAAGAAGGTCGCCAAGCACCCTGCCTTCGCGGTCATGGTCGCCGAGGCCATCTCTACCCTCAAGGAGCGCTCCGGCAGCAGCGTGCCCGCCATCAGGAAGGCCGTGGGCTCCAAGTACGCCAAGGACCTGCCCGCCAACTGGGAGAAGATGCTGTCCACCTCTCTCAAACGTTTGACCGCCTCAGGCAAGCTCACCAAGGTCAAGGCCAGCTACAAGCTGGGCGAGGAGATGAAGAAGAAGCCAGCTGCTCCCAAGAAGAAGGCAGCAGCCACGACCAAGAAGGCAGCCGCACCCAAGAAGGCAGCAGCACCTAAAAAGGCAGCAGCACCCAAGAAGGCAGCAGCACCCAAGAAGGCAGCAGCACCCAAGAAGGCAGCCGCTCCCAAGAAGGCAGCAGCACCCAAGAAGGCAGCGGCACCCAAGAAGAAGGCTGCCGCTCCCAAGAAGCCAGCTGGTGTGAAGAAGCCCAAGGCCACCCCCAAGAAGAAGGCAGCAGCTCCCAAGAAGTGAGCGCTCACGCTCTCCTCCCCCCTGTGCCACTCGTGGCAGAGAGACATGGAAACAAACGGTGTTTTTCAACACCACCTTCGCCTGTTGTTTTCTATTTTACGTTGCTCGCTTGCTTGTCATTTGGTTGTTTGGTAAACACCATCCCATCATGTACACGAATGCGATAGTTGAGTAGCCATGCCAGCTCCAGGTGGGATGTCGTGTGTCTCAACATCCACTGGGTGTTGCAGAATACAAAACAACACCTTTTCCTAATCTGTGCCGGTAGTGCGTGTTTACACTGTCTTTGTTCTTTTCAGGCTGGAGGCCTTTGTAATTCAAAGCGAACTAAACCAACTGAATTGCGTCCCTTTTTCCAAACGAGCTCTTATAAAACAACGTACAAATACCACATTCAAAAAAATTCCTGGCATTTGCATCAACTTATTGCCACACATGGAACACTAAGGGAGGAGATAGCCTTAATCCCCACAAAGGCTGCCTAAAAGAAGTGTTTGGCCCGAGGACTTGCTAGACTCAGATCATTAACTTAGTACCTAACGTGAACGGTTTTCACCTTGTGCATGCACACTTCTTCTGTAAAGTGTTGTCCTTTATATTACCATGTCACACCTATTTCCTAATATCCATGCCGCACTTACATTGCCAGCATTGTTCCCTTTTCTTTTGACTGCCAAGGAATGGGTTTTCAGGATCAACAGGTAGTTGAGATGGCAGTCCTTTTGAGGCGCTCTGTGTTCCCATGTCCCTCAACCCTGGGACAATGATGGAACTGATGGAGCCCGATCAAAAGTTTTAAGGTAGTTACGCATGCACTCCGACCAAAGAGCGTGTCTACTACCAATCGAGAATGGCACCAATAAAGAGGGTCATAGCATTTGTTTAATGACTGCGCTAACTGGTTGCGTGCACAAATGAAAGCAGTAGCGCTCTTTTCCTTTTTTCAACATAACTCAGAGGTTTACAAATTTATTAGTGCAACTGTCGATCTTTTTAATTTATTTATTTGTTGGGACCTATAGGTTGAGCAGCCATGCCAGGCTGGAGGCCTTTGTAATCCAAACTAAACTTCCTTTTTAACTGACTTGGAGCTTCCGACTGCCATACAAAAAAAATCAACGCACAGGCACGCCACACACGCTATTTCTTCCAAATTCCATGGAACTAAGCCTAATCTATAAGGCAGCACATCAATTTCTGTGTCAGGTGCCTACTCTGAGTCCGAATCATCCTCTTCTTGATAGTCTTCGTCGCTATACTCGTCAACGCGCACGTTGGGTTGGGAGTGTGGTGGGGACACAGGCACCTGTGGAGGAGTGTATATGCAAGGCCATACCATGAGGAGAAGGAAGCAAGCACGCCTCGAGAGGCTCAAGGGCAAGAGAAAGAAAATGCAGGAAAACGAATGCGTCAAAATAAGAATGCAAGTGTCTTCCTTAAGATTGCAAGGCAAGGCCTATTATCAATTAACAGCCAGAGGTTGGCTCATGGACATTTAATTGAGTGGAAACCCTTTGACAAGAGAGGGCAAAGGAGGGTGGGAATTGATGGACAAGAAAGAATATTGGGTAAAAAAATGAAAATACACAAGACACACATATGCTCACTGGCTGCCCTGGCTGTTGCTGCAGCTGGTTGTATGATTTGACAGGTGCATGTGTGTCCGAAAAGTACGCAAGCTGTTTGCCTAAGCACAAAACACTCACGGGATGCCTTGGCTGTTGCTGCTGCTGGTTGTATGACTAGACGGCGTGCTTGCGTCCCCGAAACAACGCTAGCAAGGCTGTTTACCCAAGCACGAAACACACATATACCCACCGGCTGCACTGGCTGCTGTGGCTGCTGGCCCTCAGCATCGGGGTACAGCTGTCGCAGCCACATGTCAATTTTTTGAAGGGTATCATTGTCCAGAGCCTCAAAGTCTAGCTCCAGCTCGCCTGATTCGATGCCGCTCAGCAACTCCTTGGGCAGCAGCGTCATGAGGTCTGCAGAAACAGGTGAGAGTGTGTGTGTATGTGTGTTATTAATGAGGGGGGCAGCGTCTATACAGGCATTGAACAGGCACCTGTGTTCGATGGGTGAATGATCAGATAATAAATTCACGAAGTGCACAAAACAGGCTTGGAATCATCAACCTAGGTTTTGAACCAAAGCAAACGCCCGTATAACAACCACATGTGTATTGAATCGTACATGGCAGCACAGTGTTGCCAAATGTGCAAACCCACTAACATAGACGCGCACACACACACACTTACGGTCTGCATGCTCTTCAGGTAGCTCCTGCAAGAAGCCTGCAATCTGTGATTTGCGATGTTCAGTGAGGGGTGGGGGGGGCTGCCTTCCTACTCGCCCGCTTGAGGTCACCTCGTGGCTGGCAGTGCGCGCACCAGCAGCCTGTGTGTGTGTGTGTGTATGTGTTTGTGTGTGTGTGTGTGTGTGTGTAGGGGGAAGAGGGTTGGTGGGTTTGAGTGTGTGTGTTTGTGTGTGTGCGCGTGTATGTTTGTGCATATGTGTGTATGTGTGTGTATGTTGGTCAGTGCTAGTGTAAGATTGCTTGTTTTTGTGTGCGCGTACAGACACATGGTTCAGAGTATGTGCACACATGTGATCATTTACAAAGCCGCTCTTGACGTATATGATATACGAGCAGCGTTACACAGACACACAAAGACAGACACACATATACACACACAACACACAACACCTAACTCTGGAGCATCTCCACTTTCCTGGACCGATTGTTGAAGACCTACCCGTGGGGTCTTGGCACTCCTTTGACGGCTGGCAGAGGGCTTTGCAGGGGCCTCATCATAAGCCTCTGGGTCGTACTTGGTGGGCATGGTTCCAGCTGTGGCTCTATGTATACAGTCATGTGTTTTTGTAGAGTAGTGTGTGTGTGCGTGTGTGTGTGTTTGCAAGTGTGTGTGTGTTGTGTGTGTGCGTGTGTGTGTTGTGTGTGTGTGTGTGTGTGTGTTTGTGTGTGTGCGTGTGTGTGTGCCTGTGTGTTTGGGCGTTTGTAAGTGTGCGCATGCGTGTGTGTATGTGAATGTCTGTATGTTTAGTTGTGTGTGTGTATGTGTGTGTGTGTTTGTGTGTGTGTGTTTGTGTGTGTGGGAGTGTGTATGTGTGTGTGTGTGTGTGTGTAAGTGTGTGTGTTTGTGTGTGTTTGTGTGTGTGTGTGATTGTGTGTGTGTGTGTTGTGTGTGTTGTGTGTGTATGTGTGCGTGTGTGTGTTAGTGTGTGTGTGCGTGTGTGTACCTGTGTGTTTGTGCGTTTGTATGTGTGCGCATGCGTGTGTGTGAATATCTGTATGTTTGTGTGCGTGTGTGTGTGTGTGTGTGCAAGTGTGTGTGTGTGTTTGTGTGTGCGTGTGTGCATGTGTGCGTGTGTGAGTGTGTGTGTGAGTGTGTGTGTGTGAGTGTGTGTGTGTGCGTGTGTGTGTGTGTGCACTGCTGCTTTGTGTGTGTGCGTGTGTGTCTATTTGTAAATGGCTGAAATAAGCATGTGTGTTTGCGCTGCTTTCTGCTCCTGCTGTCATGGCATGTATCCAGGTCGGCATAGAAGTGCGCACACACACATTCAACATGTGCTGTAATTATCACTCTTGCTCCTCCTGCTAGGCCTATGCCCACCCACCAGGTCTCAAAGTGCTCCCTACCACACACACACACACACACACACGTACACACACACACAAACCCACACACACACACACACACATACACATGCACACAAAATTATCGACACTTCACACCTGCGCGCACGCTCTGCTCCTCCTGCTAGGCCTGTGCCCGCCCACCAGGTCTCAAAGTGCTCCTCTGCCTGTTATGCCACACACAGCGCAAACAGTGCACCCAGTCAGTCAGGAGCCACTAGCTACAAGCAAAACAAGAGGCGCACGCTCGTGCAGCAACGAATGCACACATAGTGAAAGTGCTATGGTGCGGTACGGAGCAGAAACACGTCAAGTGTGCTCTTGCACGCGTAAAGAATCAGTGATTTCACAGTGCTCGATGATGCACGAGGGAAAATTGCATCGGGGATGGCATTATTTCACCTCCGAAACACCTACATACGCTTTGTCCCGTCACGAAACATAAGCTTACACAAGGTGTGGCGGGCTGTGTGGCGGCAATGCACAAAATTGAGCACCCTTCTGAAGAGGTGCAAACACAGGACACCAAGCCACACTATATCAAGACTTGATGTAAAGGGTTGGCCAGAACCTCATAGACACACATATATGACCATATACGTGATGAAATTCCAGCCAGAAATACCGTATACACACCGTATATACATGGTTCTGGCCAACCCTAATGATGTGCGATGTGCGATGCACTAGCAGACATAAGGAAATGCAGTCCACAAATTAAATAACTTTCGTACGATCACAGAGCATAGCATAAGACACGAATGCTTTCCATTTAGTCTGGCCTGCCTGCATTGCGCTACACCCCTCCATCTCAAGCTTGCCATTTGCTGCATGGAGGTGCATGGTTATGTGTGCGTATGACAATGTGTGTGTGTATGTGTGTTTGTGTGTGCAAGCAACACACAAAGTGCCCCTCCCCTGTTTGGGCCTCCACAAAGATGAACAGCTTTCTATGTTCTGTAGGAATGTGTATGTGTATGTGAATGTGTCCTCATAAGCGACCAGCAACTCAAACACACCTTTTCCCCCACTTTTCTGAATGGGTCCCCCACAGGGTTGTACAGCTTTACGTTGGTCCAATGTTGCCGCACGTCATCGGCAAACTCCTGCGGCACACAAATTGAAATGGTTATTTTAGGTAATGCAGCACTCTCAGAGTTGTGATTTAGCTCGGCGTTGTCCAATGCTGCCACATGTCATTGGCAAAATCCTGCAGCACAAAAGCGACTAATAAGTGCAAAAAACCACACGCGTCTTTGCTGTGCTCGTGCAGGGTTGCAGCACAGCCACCACCACCACCACCGTCCCCACCACAATCCATCAGCAATCCCTCGCAGGGAAACAATCGCTGTAGCCATTACGGGCTTTGGCATCACTTTCCGTGTTGTGTGTGTGTGTGTGTGTGTGTGTGTATGTGTGCGTGTGTGTGCATGCATGTGTGTGTGTGCATGTGTGCGTGTGTGAGTGCGTGTGTGCGCACATGTGTGTGTGTATATCTTTGTGTGTGTGCGTGTCAAACCTTCCTTCCTCAGGCGACGTCTACATAAGCGGGCTGAAACTTGAGCAAAAAGGCATGTTCAGCCCAGAGTTAATTACTTTCAAGCTATTAGGAAGAATCCTGTGGCTATACAAACATGCGGGAGTCATTTGTCTTAATTATGTTGCTTGCTAGCAATTGCCCACAGCAGCATAAGCCCATGCAGAGGCGTTACTAATGCACACAGATACACACACTAAAGGTAGGCCCTTCCTGCTGGAGTTATCCTGATGTGGATGCTCATAAGACCTGCCTGTCAGGTTCACACACACAAGTACGTACACAAACACTAACTGTAATAAATTCAGAATATAATTGCGCTGCATGCAAACGTTGTCTTTGCCAGAAATCATGCACACCTACACACACCTGCGGCGCGATGTACTCTCCGTCTCTCAGCTTCCTTTCCACATCCGACAAAAAGATAGGGTTGGAGATGACCCTGTGGATTATTACACAACAAGTTTGGTGCGGGATGCAGGAATAGTGAGCGTGGCGTGACTGCCAGCACAACCAGACGTTTTGGGTACAATAAAAAAGTTTTAGAACACGATTGCATATTAATATAACACCTTGATCAGCTTTTCACATGCATATGTAATACATAAATGGCCATTCTCCACTCAAAGGGCCTGACCCTATGAATTGAATATCATCATACAGAGTTGTACTGGCATAAACAATCCACTCTCAATCACACTCATAAACTCATACACACACGCACAGCATACACTCACATACATACATACATACACACACACATGCACGCACACCCCCACCTCACCCCACCCCCCGTTACACACACACCCTACACACACACGCACACACATACACGCGCACACATACACGCGCGTGCGCGTGCGCTCGCGAGAGAGAGGGAAAGTGGGAGTGTTCATCCATAGCGCAACACAGGATTGGTACAACAGCCTGTACAGGAAGCAAGGGTGGCTCACTTGTAGTAGTCAGGCAGGACTGTTGTCTTCACAGGATGGTAAAAAATGCCCACGTCAGCCCCCAGGTCCTTCAGCACTCTTTTCAATACGTCCTGGCACTTGCTGACCCAGTTGTCACCTCCGCCTTTTAGTATGTGCGCATGTGTGTGTATGTGTGTGTGCATGTGTGTGCATGTGTCTGTATGTGCAAGTATGTTCGTGTGTATGCGTGTGCTTACGTGCATGGGCGTGAATAGTGTATGTAACTGCATGTGCATGTAAATGTGCATACATGTGTGTGTTTTAGCGTGTGCGTGGACGTGGGTGCTCACATGTGCGTGTGTATGTATGTATGTGTGTATGCGTGTGCTTACGTGCATGGGCGTGAATAGTGTATATGACTACATGTGCATGTAAATGTGCATACATGTGTGTGTGTTAGCGTGTGCATGGACGTGGGTGCTCACATGTGCGTGCGTGTGTATGTATGTAAGTGTGTATGCGTGTGCTTACGTGCATGGGCGTGAATAGTGTATGTGACTGCATGTGCATGTAAATGTGCATACATGTGTGTGTTAGCGTGTGCGTGGACGTGGGTGCTCACATGTGCGTGCGTGTGTATGTATGTATGTGTGTATGCGTGTGCTTACGTGCATGGGCGTGAATAGTGTATGTGACTGCATGTGCATGTAAATGTGCATACATGTGTGTGTTAGCATGTGCGTGGACGTGGGTGCTCACATGTGCGTGTGTAAGTATGTATGTGTGTGCGTGTTTATGTGTGTGTGTGTGTGCGCGTGTGCATGTGTGTGTATGTATGGATGTGCGTGTGTGTATGCGTGTGCTTACGTGCATGGGCGTGATTAGTGTATGTGACTGCATGTGCATGTACATGTGCATACATGTGTGAGTGTGTGTGTTAGCGTGTGTGTGGACGTGGGTGCTCACATGTGCGAGTGTATATGGGTGTGCGTGTTTATGTGTGCGTGTGCGTGTGTGTGTGAGTGTGTGTTTGTGTGTGTGTGTGTGCGTGTGTGTGTGTGTGTGTGTGTGTGTGTGTGCGTGTGTGCAGGCTGTGCACAAGTTGCTTGAACCAAACCTACCTGCTGCAGCGCGCGCAGGAGTATGCGGTTTCTTCAAGGGGGGAGGCTGCTGTGGCCGCACGACCTGCATGCAGGCGCAGGTACACGTGAACCATGCCCTCGCTGCTCCCAACAGCACACAAACTGTAACCAGCTTGTCAGCCACCCACAGGCATGGCAGAGGGGTCTTGGATGCGGTAGCCAGCATGCCTGAGCCTCTCAATAATCCCCTCCAACTTCTCCACCGCCTTCTTGTCATAAAGCTCCAGCTCCACGGCCTTTTCGATAGGGAGTTTCGCAGCGCTACAGCTCTGCATACCACCCAATACGTCTGATGGACATATTACAGAGCCATCATCCAAATGCAGAAAGAACCGTTTGCGAGAATTCCCTTGTTGCATCCTGTGCAATTGCCACACAGTCAATTTGTACCTAAATAAAAAATAATATAAGCTAAAGGGTCAACCTGTGCAACAAATGAGAAAAAGAATCAAATCTATGGACTAAAGGTACATGTTGTGGTTGGGCGGGCGGGTCCAAATTCAAATTCGAAGACAATGGAGGCAGCTGATGCAGCAAGAGCTCAGGTATTCCTCAATGACATGACAAACACATACGCGCACACATGTGCGCGCAGATACACACACACACACACACACACACACATGTACACACACATGCACATACGCACGCATGCACACACTCACGTGCACGCAAACACACACACACATGCACAAACACTCACACGCACACACACACACACACATACACACACGACACACGCGAACGCACACATGCACGCACGTGTACATACGCGTGAGCCCACGCGCACTCCCCCCCCCATTTTAAAATACGCAACTCACACAAGCACAAAAAGCGTTCAAGACTGGCAAGCCTCCTCACACCCTACTGCAGCACGCACGGAATCCTAGGCCTCCCTTTGCCCCAGGCCCTTCTGATGTATTCTACAGTCTGTCTGCCAATGGACTTACGAGCCCCACCCACATCCCCAAGCTAGGGCGTTCTTTGCGTACTGGTGAGGCATCGTGGTGGAACAAAATGTCCAATGGACGTTGTGTGTGTATGTGTGAATGTATGTTTACGTGCATGTCCATGTTAGCTGTACGTTGTCACATAACCCTCTTCACATTTATGGCTGAGACAAGAACGTTAAATGCCTGGTTCCTCACATTTCTACACGGTACTTCAATTGGATGCGCAGGATCGAGGCACTCTTCTCCGCTGGCAGCTTCTTCTGACAGATCAGGGCCTGGTCTCCTCAGCCAGATTGACGCGCAGTTAGATGCAGGTGAGTGTCACATGCTTCTTTTTTCAAGCGTTTGTTATTCCATAATTCCATTGCGTGGCCAGATAACTCAATTGCAAGACTTTAGTTTCCCACTCTACCTTAAAGGTTGTCATGCACGGAGCCCTGCCTAGCATTAATGAGAGCGTTTTATTACTTTGAATTGGAGCTCCTTAGCTCTGCTAAGAAGCAGCGAAATATTTAAAACCCTGTCTTCCTTGTTTTGCAGGAGGAAGGGACGGAAGCTTTTCACCTGCAGGAGGGAGGCAAGACCTGCCACTCAAGGGCAAGCAGCCTGTTTGTGCTGGCATGCACCCGGACATGGGGTAAGATCTGAGTGTAATTTGACGCTTGGAGCTTGTACCGTCAAATTCACTTGTGTATGCTTTGGCTCGGTTTGAGTGCATCTGCTCGGTTTCACTGGCCAGGTGTGGTGTGTTGGCGTGCTGTGTAATATGCAGACGTCTTGGAAACTAGTTTTGCTGCAACTACAAACGTGCATGGCACGCAATTGACGCAGTGGCGCTACGTCAAGACAAGGGTATCTTTAGATCAACTGTTTGTCTTGCGCCTCCCGTGCTTTTTCTGTGCTCTGCATTCACATGTAAGTATCTTTCCCTCAGGTGCTAGCAAACCCCAAGCCAATCTCTGCCAGGTCCAATTGGAATATCAGGTTGTGTATTGCCGCCCTGATCTACAGCAAGTGCGGAGTGGGAGAACAAAGAGAGCACGTCCGATGAGGACCTATAAATTCATGTCCACTAGCAATTCTTCAGTAGCCACCGTTTGCAGTGATTGACAGGAACTGAGGAGGCTGTTGCCCACACCATTCCACTGGCACAACGGCCCTGTTGCTTTGGACCATAACTAGCTGCACTCAACACTTCTTTGCCATCGCCTCCAGTGACTGGGAGGACTGGGAGAAGGAGCAGTACTTTGCCGGCTCTGTCACCCACACCTTTCCATTGGCGTCACGGCCTGGCGCCTTGGATCAAGGACCCCCTGTGTGGCCTTGTCCCCACCCACTTCCGCCCCCACGCATGGTCAAGGCACAGGAGGTGGCATCCGTCATGTGCGTGCCACGGTGCTCCTTTGCTCCCTTTATGTCTTAATTGTGTGTGTATGTGTTGTTTTCATGTGTGTGAGAGTGTGTGTGCGTGATTGCGTGTGTGCGTGTACGTATGTGTGTGCGTCTGCGTGTGCGTGCGTGTGTGTGCATTGTGTGTGTTCAAGGAGTGACCCTCCAACAGCCCCTTTTCCCAGGAGGTAGCAGCTGTCTTGCGTCCTTCTTGCAATAAACTTTATCATTGTGCTGAGGAAACCAGATCATTTAAAACTGTGCTCATTTTTATCACCCTTGGCACAAAACAGCACTTGATCTTGCATGCACTCACGCATACACACAGGCACCTTTTTTCCCACAACATGCAGGTCAGGAGACACAGACGGGGGCATTGACCTGCGCTTGATGGACCAGTACTTGTCCTTGTTTACGGGGAAACGCGCATCAGGAACAGCAGAGGAAAAATTCGATGCTGTGGGTGCTCTCATGATGGACAGCCCAAGTGAGTGGGATTCACACACCGAAAAAGAAGAGCGATGTTACACAGGATGAGGTTGATGCTGTGGGTGATCTCATGATAGACAGCCCAAGTGTGTGGAATTTAGGCACTTTAAGAAGTCGGGAAAAAAAGACTGTAATGAGACGAGTTTGATGCCGGTGGTTACATTTTGTGCGCACATTTTGTTACGTGCAAGTGAAAAGGTATTCTGAGAAGAAATAGACGAGCAAAAAAGGGCTGATGCTTTGGAAAGGGTTAACACTATCAATCATCATGATGAGGAGTTCAAGTGATTGAGATCTCTGGTACTCTGAGGTGGAGAAAATTGGCGTAAGTTGAGAAGGAAACCCAGGCGTTTTGGTGCTGTGGTTTTGCTTGTGATGAGGAGCCATAGCGTTTTTTTAGTGGTCCTTCAAGACACAATAAACCCGCAGTTTCAATACTTTGGCACTCGTCTGAAGAAATTTAAAGGCATAACATGTTGTAAACAGTTGAGTAAGTTCCCTGATTGGAGAGCCCAGGGGAAGGTCATAACTATTCTGGGAACATGGATGAAGCGAGGGTTTGTACGAAGCTGGATTGTTTTGCAAACAGCAAGTTGCACACGCACCCCAGCTCATATACACACATCAGATGCACGCAACACACACAACACACACGCACAGAGGAGGAGCGTGCCAACCTTGCGTTGCTGGGCCTGGACCGACCCACGCTAGAGAAGCAGAGCGTGGCCCCACACCACATAAACCGGCTGTACCACCTCCTGCACTCGAGCGCCATGGGCTTTGCCCTCACTGTGGCAGCTGAGCAGCGCCGGCTGGCAGGACTGCTGTCCACCAAGGTGTGTGTGTATCTGGAGAGTTGGCCAGAACCGCGTATGTACGACATTCAGACATTTTGACATGATACTTTGGAATGGAAATATACGTGTGGCATATTCGTCGAGGGTGTATATTTAAATGTATGGGTATTTATGCTATACACGCACGCCCCGGCCAGCCCTGCTTGGATCTGCCGTGCTTCTTGTGGAGTGACGGGCACCATGGCTGATGTCCACATTTTTGTACTGACAGGGCAGCACATTGATTTGGATAGCTGGGCTGGTTATAAGGGTGCATATTCGCTGGTGTGTGTTGTGTGTGTGTGTGGGTGTGTGTGTGTGGGTGTGTGTGTGTGTGTGTGTGTGTGTGTGGTGTGTGTGTGATGGAGCCATGGAATACCGTATAGGCTTAAGCCGGAGATACATGATCAAGAAGACTTTGATACGGTTTTGTATGCTAAAACTTAAGGAAATCTGCTCAAGAGGCGCTTAACCTATAAAGTTGCTTTTGCCGGTCCTGCCAGATACTGGCTATATATCCAAATGCTCAATTTTTGTTGATGAAGCACATATGCTCATACACACGTGCTCTCCAAAAGGACACACACACATGCATACACACTTCCGTGCACACGCACAAACACTCACAGAGACATGTGCTTATGCACACACACACACACGACTTTATGCTTTGATGTGTAAAGATGGAATATACTTGGCACAGACCTGAGAACCCACAAAGCAATACTGGAGCCAACCTATCTTCCCCTTGTCCTGCAAAACTGATCACTCCATGCAGCCTGGAATGCCTTTACAAGACCGCCTGCTTGCTTTTGTGATGGGCTACGAGGCTGACCTCCAGGTGGGGTGGTGCAGTGTAGTGACATTGCTGAGTTGGTGTCGATGTTTAAGGTGGTGCTAATCTGAAGCTCATCTTCAGTTAAGGGAGGTGTTAATAAAAATGGCGGTGCTCAGGTGGGGCTGGTGTTAAGGTTAGGTACTGTCTATATAAATAATAGTACTCATTTGAAGCTGACTTGTAAGTGAAAAGCTGCACAGCACGCGAGCGTAGCGCTCACCCGTCCACCCAAGAGTACGCACTAGGTATCATTTCACAAACAAACTGTCATTATTAAGCCATTGAACACGCTGCGCTCGTAGGAGGAGCTTGTGCCGCATGGCGCCACAAGCACGAAAGCCAGAGAGAATGGGTGGGATAGTGGAGAAGGCTGTGTTGATGATGAGGGCGTGCGTATGCTTGCGCGAGAGGCAGACCTCAAGCTTTCTCCGCTCTCAAGCCAGGTGAGCTGTGAGGGTGTGAGGCCCGCTTGATTTGCATGCGATGTGGACGGGGACCAGCATTTTTGGGCTGCCAATTGCATCCACTTTCAAATGACCCCCAAACGATAAAATGCAGTAAAACAGAACAACAAGCATTCATGTCTTTTAGGCATCCATCATAAGAGTTCCATAATATTTAGGATCTGTGGTATTGGAATAAGGCAAGAGAAACTGGTCTATGTCTGGTATACTCAGACGTGCATAGGAGCACAGGCGCACAGCTGCACACACGCATACAAATCCACGCATACAACGCGTGCGACCATGCACACATACAGACTCCAGTTCCCTTGCTAAAAGTGCATAACAAACACATACACACGTAGAGACGTAGACACACGTGTATACACACACACATGCATATACAGGACCTGCTGTTAGAGCCTGACAAAGTTGTGGATATGGACGAGGTGCGTGGTGTTTGCTCCTTTTCATGGTGCCTTTGAGAGGTCAGTGGTGAGCCTCAGTGGTGCGCCTCTTTGTGGTGCTCGTCGAACCGTACTTCGTCTTTGGCGTTCAAAAACAAGCCCATTACTTTTTGCCAGTCAGTGCCTACGAGTCTCCACCCCAGACCTTGGCCATTATCGCCAATAAACCAAACATTACACTGGCTATTCTGTAACACTGTGGTCTCCTTTGTGTGTTTTTCTTCTTTGTCCTTTTAGTGATTTGGAGGGTAGGGTGATTACGGCGCTTGCCTGGAGCCTTGCTAAAAGCTTAACAGGTGCAGGTCTCTTTCAGCTTGTTCTTCAACAGGCCATCAACATGGCAGCAGCCAGGATGGTGTGTCAGGGGGAAAACGTTGCTGGCAAGTACTGTGTTTGAATTGATTTCATCCATGGAAGCTGTCACATTTGTTTCCAAGCCATCGGTGTTGCAGCAGCAGGAGAGAACGCGTAGCGGCCACACAGCAGCTTGCAGCGGCAAGCGTGTAAAAGGCATCTGGCTGCTTTGGTTATCCAACCCATGTAGATCTGCTGTCATCACAGGCCATTGGCATGGCAGCAGCAGGGAATGTGGTGGGGCTACGGCGGCTGCTTGGCCGTTATCGCCAGCTTCACAAAGCTGTGAGAGGGCGCTTGGAAGGGAGGCTCAAGCACGAAGTTGAGCGTGCCCAGCGCATACAGGTGAGGCCATATCTTTCGTTTAGTGCGTTGGGGGATGCGGATAGTGCTTGATCGGCTCACCCTGGCTACTTTTGTCATGCCAGTCATCTGGATGCCAGTTATATGGAAAGACTGTTCGGAAAGATACACACATGTTGTTGCTGATGTATGTAAGATGAATTGGAAACAAGGGACGGTTTACACATGCTACACACGCAAACACAACATTTGCGTACATACACATGCCTGTGCAACAATCATACTCACAGAATAAGCTAGACACAAGAGATGAGGAGCTGCGCCAGTGCATGCAGCAGCTGGAGGTGTCAAACGCGTGAGTGCACAGGCTCAGGTGCTTGCAGCACGAGATGTTGTGGTGCTGGTAATGATACTGATGCTGCTTAATTGTTGCTTAACGTGGCTGTTCGTTTCGTTCAAATTTGGCATGTCTCATGTTCGTAGCTCTTGGGCTCTGGTGCTTGGCCACGTAAGTCTTGTGTTTTGACTTTGGTTCCTTGCAGCTGGTAGTGTTCAGTTGTATCTCACGACTGGTACATTGTAATGACGAGTGGCTGGCACAAGTCTTTGCACAAGGCTCAGGTACCACGGAAGGAGATTTGGCCAAACTGTTCATGTTTACAGGAGTAAGGTTGGATGCAATCAAACATACGTAGGGTTGGCCAGAACCATATATATAATATGGTGCATACACGGTATATGTGGCATGGAAATCATCTAGTATATGGTCATATACGGTGCATATATACGGACAGCTCTGGCCAACCCAAAACATGCGTTGTGCCTTTGAAGGTGTACATGTTATATGTTATGTGTACATGTTACACATTATGCCTTTCAAGGTGTACATGCTATGTGTGCATGTTATGTGTGGAAGGCGTTCCATCTGGCACGTATCCTGGCAACATATGTCATCCTTGGTCTGCACCCACCCCTTCCTGACTTAAAGGCCCTGCACAGCGCAGTGCTTTGAACGTTGTTATTAAAAAAATTGTAATTATGGAAGTAAAGAGGCCTGGCTTTAGATAACAAAGATAAAGAGGAAAAACCGCGCAGGCAGTGAAAAACCATTCCTCACATGTATTGAGGAGAAGGAGCCACTTTGGTGAATGAAAAAAACCCTCTTGCCGTCATCAATCTTACCAGGGAAGCAGAGGGAGCTGGATCCCGCATCCAGGAGCTAGAGCTGGAGCTGGCAAGGGAACATGAGGTGAGGGGCAACATGTAACTCTTCAAACACACACACATACACACACACGCGTAAACACATATAAGCATACATGCACACCGACACATGCATGCATGCACTACACACACACTCCCACACACTAATACACAGGGCATAGTGGCAGACCAAGCACACACACACACATGCACACACATGCACAACGCACACATACACACACCAAAACACAGGTCATAGTGGCAGGCCAGGCATCAAACGAGGCGCTCAGGGACGAAATCACAGACATTGAGGCCCAATGGTAAGTGAAAGGAGCCAAGAGGCATGATACACACAGAGGCCATAAGGAGTGGTCAGGGGTTTGGACCCTTTCTCATGCAATAAAGGAATACGATCTAAGTTCTAAGCATGCTCGTTACCCCTCACACCATGATGATATGTGCCTTGCGCAACCCATTCCCTGCACACCCAAAAACCCTGGATGAACACATTGATAAATCAAACATTTCAGGGCCGCCCAGCAGGCTGAGACCGTGTCTCGTGTCACGGACCAGCTTCAGACCCTTCAGCAGGTGGGTGTGGAAAAAAAGAGTAAGAAGAGGGGGATTTAAGAATCAAGTTAGGACGCAGTGCTTGGCCTTGTTTGCTCAGGCCCCCTGACAAGGTGTGCTTGTGCTTATTCTCTGGCTATCGTGGAGATGCTGGCTGAGCTATGAAGCCTATGGCACTTCCGCTTTTGGCTAAGGCTGTGAAACTGAGCTTCATAGCACGACATTCAAAACCTGTGACAGCAAGCACGACATGCTGATACCAAGACCGTTTCAAGCCTAGGTGCGGGGTGTAGAGGGCTCTGGTATCGCCACATTTTATTTTGTGTGTCGTTGTCATCACATCTAACATGTAACTGTCATCTGATGTATGAAGTGAGTGGGAGAGTGGGAGAGGAGGCCTGGGTCATGGGTCATGCATTTTGTTTAGTACACGACGCTCGCAACAACAAAGGGCTCAGCTCAAAGCGCTCGACTCAAGATTCCCTGTGCTCACTGCTCTCAACCCATGATCGTTCCTGCTTGCATCCTCGTCTAATGGACCACCACTGCTCTTACCGCTGTTCTACACCATCCCTGTGTGGCGTACATTGTATTGCTGTGTGTGTCGTAATGTCTATGCCCTTGTCCCACGATTGCCTGTGCACCTTGAAAACACTCACACTTCTTATACTTTTGTTACTTGGCACCACCATGCACATTTGTACACATACCCATACGTTCACACACGTACTCACACAGCAATCTGAGGGCGAACTAGACCTGAGGGAGCAGTACCTGCAGCGCTTGCGTGAACTAGTGACGTTGCAACTAAGGTGCGACTGAAAACTAGCTGGCACACTTCACTAAGCGGCATTAGAAGCAGTGCATGTATGCCTGTGTGCTTGCGAGTACAATGCATGAGATTTTGGATGGGACCATGACACAAGCATTTTTATGGGCGCTTAAGGCAAGTGGCATGAAACTATAAATCTTTATGCTTGGTGCAGGAGGCTGCAGGAAGCATAACTTTTGGACGACATGTGTGATTAAAATTTATATATTCGGAATCCTGGCGTTGAGAGCTATCAATTGGTACATATATGGGTCCAATCGGAGGGGGGGGCGGGTCCGGGGGGCCCCAGAGTTTTTTGGACCCCCCCTCCAAAAGTTTACTGGGTCACTCCTACAAAATTTTAAACATATCATCGGAATCCTCAGCTCAAGCCAGGTCAACTGGCACCCTTTTTGAGCAAAATGGGTGAAAGGGGGGGTCTGTAGACATGTCCAAAAGTCAGAGGCACACGTGCCCGGGTGCAGGCCGCGGGGTGAGTCAAGCCACTGGAGCAGCAATTCACTTAAAACTTCCAGGATTGTGCCAGCATGAGAAAGTCAGTGAAATTTTGAAGAAATGGAAGCAATGTGGGGCTGTACAAGCCAGTTGTGGGTGCCTGGAGGGTCACGTGTGCATGGGCATCCGTATCTCGGTTTTTGCCCCATAGCTATGCAACACTTCAGTTTCAGGTCTTGATGAGTATGCAGATGGATGCCTGCTTTAAAAAGGAGTGGATTGGTACCCTTTTTGTTTAGGTGG
>Ga0307948_1000902_pt1 | contig 20382 bp, 18 predicted proteins | sample OrgLakmetagen280_FD_201824 | JGI IMG/M metagenome (GOLD analysis project Ga0307948, IMG submission 201824) | Saline water microbial communities from Organic Lake, Antarctica - #280 | ecosystem: Environmental > Aquatic > Non-marine Saline and Alkaline > Saline | place: Antarctica: Organic Lake...
ACACACACACACACACACACACACACACACACACACACACACACACACACACACACACACGCACGCACGCGCGCGCACACGCACACGCACACGCACATCCACACGCACAATCACACACACACACACACACACAAACTCACACACACACATACACACACAAACACACACACATGTACACTGCTCAAATTCACTTGTGCATACGCACGTAAAGGTGCACAGAGTTAACCACAACCACACTTGCAGAGCACGATAAGATCGACACAGGGCTGCTGTTCAGTTGTGCTGTCCAGCCATACGGAAAGCTGGAGAGTGCACAACAGCGTGCACCGACTCCCAACCTTCAAGAAGTCGTGAGATGCATCTCTTGCTACTCCTATATAAATCACCTTTGTGACGTGGATCCCAGCGGATGGTCTTGCTCTATTTGTGAGAAGAAGAATGACATACGCCGGATTTGGGCACCCAGGTATTGCAAAAGTGAGGCATGATGCCTCGCACTCAGCTCAGCTTCTTGCGTTGCCGTTCAAATTGCACAGTAGATCCAAGGTACTGAACTGAGTTAGGGTGGGCGTATACGCACACCGCAATCATCAGTGAGCAAAGCTCGTAGACACTCAATCAACGATAGACGTTCAATCAAGTTTAATTACTGCCACGTGACATTACTTTTCGTGCCTAGGTATGCCTCCTGCGCACCCAGCAACAAGGAGGCAGCTCTGTCTCCCAAACCACCTTTACCTGAGCTGCAGTCTCACGTGTACGAATGTCTTGTCAGCGAGGTTGGGCCCTTTGCGGCATCTCCCCAGGCAAGGCTTTGTTCTGGGCAAATTGTATGACTGCTAGCTTGAGAGAAGTGCTAGTTAGTACAACAAGAGGTACGTGCCTTTATCCTCATTGGTGTCAGAGCAGAGTTAAGGTAGATTGAGAAGAGCACCTACAGCTCTGGGATGGCATGACATCTCCTGTCATGCATCGTAGGGGCCACTGTAGCCCTGCAAGGGTTGCTGCCGTGCTGCATCAAATTTGCTATAGGTCCCTGTGTGTAAGAGTTCACTTTTTGCTATCTCGAGGTCACATGCCACTACCGGGGACCTTAAAAGGGAAAAGGTAGCGACCAAGCAGCGGATCCAAATCTCTTCCACTTGTCGCTCGTCCATTGCCCTGTTGCAAGCTAGAGACACAATAAGAATCATTGTGTCGCAAGCTAGAGACACAATAGGAATCATTGTGTCGCAAGCTAGAGACACAATAGGAATCATTGTGTCGCAAGCTAGAGACACAGTAGGAATCATTGTGTCCCAAGCTGGAGACACAATAGGAATCATTGTTCCAGGTGCACAATACGCCGTTGCTGTACGGAAAAGCATGTGTACTGATGCGAGCAATGTCCCCAGACCTCCAACCCAGTTTCTTGCACAATAAAAAAAGCATGTAGGAAAGCCAGCCACCTCTTCTACATATTTTTGTCTGTGCAGCACCACTTCACTACCAGCCTTGCCTCTGCACGCAGGGAAATCCACAGGGCCCTGCGCCCATCTTTGTCGCCCTTATAGATGTGTCCTACGGAGCTGATGCAGACTTCATTGAGCTCGTTCGTTCTGGGCTGCTGGCCGCCTTGGAAGCCCTCCCCCCTTTTGCCCTGTTCGGTCTCATCACCTTTGGGGATAAGGTGCGCTTCCTGTTGTGTGCTTGCTGAAGTTTGCATTGCTGCAATGTGAACCATCTCTAGGCCTGGATGCTTGAGGTGGGTAGTGGAGGACATCAACAGCTGTTACTGATTACAAAAAACACGCGTCGGCCTGACACCTGCTTTTTTTAGACATGCTTTTTCCAAGCTTCTTAACGACATCTTGCTCGGCAAATCTCACCAGGCCAAGTCAACCTGAAGTCTGTTGCAATAATCAAGACTCATCTTTTTACAGGAATTTTTATACAGAGATAAGGAGGCTGAAGCGTTTCTTTGCGTCCCTGCCAATACTTGGGTCCAAGGTCTCAAATCTGACTTCCACCCAGACCCCAGGACCATAAAAACGTTTCAAATTTATCTAGGGTGGCACCAATACAACAATCACACACTGGAGCCTTTTACGGAGCTGAGTCTTGCCTCCTCAATAGCTAAGAAACCTGCATCCAAGCATCATTTACAATCTGTCAACTACGCTGCCAAGCTTGTCCATACCAGACGCGTACTTTCCAGTATATGATCAACTCTCATCAAGAGCCAATTTGAGGTCAAGCCAGCAAGCCTCCTGATCCCCATTGATCCTTTTCCTGTTCTTTTTGGTAGAGGGGTTTTACGGTGCCCGATACCAAAGTGGCTCCTTTTTCTGAGCTAATGCGGGTAGTGTTACTCTCTTTCATCAAGGGCTACCCTGGTACTTTTTATTCGTCAACAATTTTTGGAAACTCGTCCTTCTAGCAGGAAATTTTCTTATGCACACCTGGGCACCAATTGGCACGAACTAGTGTCCAGTGGTGCTTAGACATGTCTGAAAGGAAGAAAAAAATAAAGAAAAAGCTACGCCGGCAGTGATTAACACTCCCCACATCGATAAAGGAAAAGGAGCCACTTTGGTACCGGGTACCGTTAGGGGTCCTGATGAATATGTTTTTGAGCGTCTGGCCAGTAGCTCTGGCTGCTATGGCTGACCTGATTGCAGGTCAAATATTGCGCGCCAGCTGCAGTTTGGCTTCTGGCTTGCCTTGTAGCATTGCCCTACCAGTCAGGTACATACTTTGAGCTGGCCAGAACCGTATATAAACACCGTATATGACTGTATGTATGGTGATTTCCCTGCCAAAAATCGTATATACACTGTATATACCTATAAATGTATGGTTGTGGCCAACCCTATGTAACATACTTAACCCGCAGGTTTCTCTGTATGACGTCAAGGCAGAGCCTCCGTGTGTGCGGCACGTTCCTGTCCCCCTTTCAAGCCAAGGTCAACCCTTGGGGCAGAAGCAGAGCCTCCTTCCAGTGCCCCTTGCCGAGGTGGGTAGTTATGTGCATGATGCAGGGTGGGTATTAAAAGCCAGCTACCCTGCAACGAGCTGCAATATGCAGCTGCAACATGTTAGTAAATCCACACACCATCTCGGTAAACAATAATAATCTATAACAGCTTTCAACAGGTAATTTAAGGGAACTTGTTTTTGCCGCTAAGAACTCTGAATTTTTGCAAGAAGCAATAGAAACATGTACTGCAGTGGAAGTTGCTCCCCACATTAATATTGGAAAAATAACCACTTTTACCAAGCTACCTTGGTACCAAACTGAATTGAGATGCACAATACTTACACGCTCATTACCCCACCTAAGCCAGAGGCGCGTGGCATCCTGGATAGCTTACATATTGCTGGTCGTTTTGAAACTGTGCATCTGGTTTCACGCATGTATTCATGACAGTGCACATGCATACATAACCATCCACATATATGCACAACCTAAGGTCATGCCTCTGCATGCACTGCTGGCACCGGTCGGACGCTACAAAGACGCAATCACGTCTGTCTTGGACGACGTCAAACCAGCTCCAACAAGGGAAGCAGGCAGGGTCAATACATATCCTGTAGCAAATGGGCAGCTTCAAGGAAACGAGGTGCGGTGTGAAAGAGCATAAGGGCAAATCACGTGGGGATCATTTGTAACACAGACCTTTGTCCCTTGACAGTTTCGGCCAGAAACTTCCGTCACTTTGCCTGCTACAGACACCTGCTACTGATCACGCATCAGTATAAGATGAAGGGACATACGCCACCGCCCTTTCACAAGCTAAAATGTTCAACCAGAATCAGCACCATCATCCAAAAGGCAGACACATCATGACTGTGTGTGTGCTTGTGCGTGTATGTGTGAATGTGTGTAACAATGCACAAATTTGCTTGTGCAGGAAGCCCAGCATCTTAGGCAGGGGGATCGGCGGGCCTTTGGATCTGCGCTGTTTGGAGTTCTAGAGTACTTTCAGGTGCGAGAATCAGGCACACACACCGGCTTTCTCATGTCATCTCGGCAGCAGCACGACCCACGTTTGAGGTGTTACAAGGACAACTACACTCACTTCAGGTTATAATATTGTATACTTATATTGGCAGGACTGGTGAGCTTTGTCAAAAACAAGTTGCTCAACCTTGCTCACTTCTGACCTCGCATGCGGTCGCTAAAGTATTCGTGACTCTGCACAAAGCACTTCAAGCTGCAGGGCTTGCATAGAGTCACAAGTTTAAAGCTTGCACATTTACACATGTATGCAGGGCATTAAGCAGCCGCCTTTCTCTCCTCTCCCATCCATTGATAGCAGCAGCAGCAGCAGCAGCAGTCCTGCTAAAGGCTTGGCTTCCCACGCCGCTTCCTCAGATGCCGTTCCTGACTTGCAAAGTCCATTGAGGCTGGCAGCCTTTTTATCAGGTGACTTAATTTATAAGAGTACAGCATCTTTCTTCTAACGTTTGCCAACCTCACTGTCAATCACAGATGCGACCGTAGTCTGTGTGCATGTATGTTTTAATTGTGTGCATGCATGTTCGAAAATGCAAACCTGTGTTACAGAATACAACCGTGTTCCTGTGCATGCTGCTGTAGAAATACGCTCTGGGAGAATGTGATTACAGAGCCTCTTTTTATGCAGGAACAAACGCATGTGTATGAGCCCAAGCCTCTCCAAACCATTGACAGATTAAACAAACAAATGTGTATGAGCCCAAGCCTCTACAAACCATTGACAGATTTTGTACAAAAATGGGAGCAGCATGGTGCATTTGTAGGGTTGGCCAGAGCCATACAGTTATAGGTATATACCTATAACTGTAACGGTGTACATACGGTATTTTTAGCAGGGAAATTGTCATACGGTCATATACGGTGGATATATACGGTTCTGGCCAACCCTATGCATTTGTAAGGCTGAGCAACCTTTTTCTGTTGTTCAGGGCCTTCGGACTATGGAGCGGGACTTTTTATGTTGTATGTATGGTGCGGGACTATTATGTTGTATGTATGGTGCGGGACTTTTATGTTGTATGTATGCGGGACATTTATGCTGTTCAGGGCCTCCGGACTATGGTGCGGGACTATTATGTTGTATGTATGGTGCGGGACTTTAATGTTGTATGTATGCGGGACTTTAATGTTGTATGTATGCGGGACATTTATGTTGTTCAGGGCCTCCGGACTATGGTGCGGGACTCTTGCGAGGCCCTTGTACAAGTGGCAGTGGTGGTCAGGGCAGGGGAACACAGAAGGCATCTGACAGAGAGGATGGCCAGCGGACAGCAGCTGGTGCAGGAGCCAAGGACCCGCTGCAGCAGCAGCAGCAGCAGCAGCAGCCGCAGCACAGTGAAGGCCCCGGAAATGCGGCAGACGATTGGGTGCAAGTGAGTGCCTTGTCCTTAATGCAATGTAGGACTGTCTAAGTGCTCCAAGACTCCAAGGGGATCAACAAGAAGAGGTCTGGTTGTTCCTGCACACAATTTCCCTCACCACAGTAGAAGGCTTCCCTATTGTTTTGGGTGGTGAGGAACCAACGCGTGAAGTTACTTAAGCACTGAATGGTCATATGGTTCCGTACAATGCATCGACACTTTAAGTAATCAACGTTCCTTTTTGTTTCGAGCAGAAAATGGCAGGCATGTCAGGCTGCTATACTTTGGATGCGGTTACCTAAACAAACTCTTGTTACATTTGCAGCTACTTAATTGCCAAGTATTGTGTCAAAGCTACCTAAACAAGCTCTTGTTAAATTTGCAGCTACTCAATTGCCAAGCATTGTGTCAAAGTTAACTAAACAAGCTCTTGTTACATTTGCAGCTCCTCAATTGCCAAGTATTGTGTCAAACCTGCAAATTAGGGCTTATCCTAGCTGCAAAACTAGGCTGAACCACCAAGCAATTTGCTCGCAGGATGTAAACGCGGATGCGGTTTCCTATTACAAACAGTCTGCTGTTGCAGCTGCGGCACTCGGATGCTGCTGCGATATATTTGCTGTCAACAGTAGTGCGGTGCGTGTGTTTGGTTGTAGATGTCAGCACGTATTTGTGCCTGTATTAGCTCCTGAAACTGTTTAGGTCAATGCTGCGCTCAGGAGTTTTTAAAATATCCGTCATACTTTATTTAGTTCACTGATCGTGTCCCTGACCCACTCAAGAGTTTCGGTCAAGGTTTTTGTGTGAATATACATCATCACTTTGCCACAGTTCCCGCCTTCTAGTCTCAACTTGCTTCTTACTTTTGTTGCTTAAGAGGACAAAACTGTTATTGCAAAACGCATGCTTGCTCACCTGTTTTTAGTGCTGACACAATGTGTCCTTTGTGCACCAGGTGGGCCTGGATTTCTTGGCCCCCCTCCCCAACAGCACAGGCGGTGCCATTTTTTTGTATACCAGCATAGAGGACAGCGCCTTGCCCCAGGTAACCGTGTGAGACGCTTTACATCATACCATGTGTGTGACTATAACATGAAAAATTGCTGAGCTACTCAATTGTGCTCTGCAAAAAGTCTTGCTGTACAGTAATGATTACTTTTCAGTGAAAGCGACGCCGGTTGTTGAGATTATCTGCCGTATCATGATTTGCCTGTTGATACAAATGCACTGGAAGCGCCGCCAGCCATTGAAATCATCTGCTGTAATCATGATTCGCCTGTTTTGAATTACAAATGCTCGCGTCTGCCACAATCACGTTTGTATGCAGGACATGTACCGTCGTCTTTCTGGGCAGCATGCCTCTGCAGGCCTGTTGCGGATACGCACATCACAGGGCTTTCACGCAGCTCGCTACTATGGCCGCCTATTCAGCGACCCAAAGGTGGGCAGCCAAGATAAACGGGCAAGAGGTGCTGACGCCTTTAACACAAGAGCTCCCTTGCCTTAACTGGCAACTGTTGCTCTTTGCTACGGCTGACTGTGTAGCAGTACTCCTCAGTGAAGTAGCTCTTTGTGTGTGTGTATGTGTGTGTGTGTGTATGTGTGTGTGCGTGTGTGTGTGTGTGTGTGTAAAACTGCCTACCGTCCCCAGCGGTGCCAATAGGCACATAGTGGTCCAATCGTTGCAGCCAGTTCTATCACAGTGATGATCATTGTACAGTGATGATCATTGCACAGTGATGATCATTGTACAGTGATGATCATTGTACAGTGATGATCATTGTACAGTGATGATCATTGTACAGCAGTTCTATCACAGTGATGATCATTGTACAGCAGTTCTATCACAGTGATGATCATCGTACAGCAGCTCCATCACAGTGATGATCATCGTACAGCAGTTCTATCACAGTGATGATCATCGTACAGCAGTCTTCAAAGCTGAATGTCGTTCCAACGTGTTCCAGCACCGACATGATTGCTTTATGCCATGTTCTCGGCTATCCTTGCTGTATAAACCATATTATATTAGATTTGCTTTTCACTTATGAGATATTCTATGTAATCATTGTGAACCATTCTATGTAATCATTGTTTAAATGTAGACTCTGTTTGCTGAGTGGCTCTGACAGTGCCTGCTCATGCTTCATTGTTTCCGCACAGGTCGAGGACCTGCACCACGTGATCAATGCTGGGGACACAGACACCTTTGCCATAGACTTTGAGTTTGGCTCCTCCAAGGCAAAGCCAAACAAGCAGGAGGTCATCATAGCACCTCCCACCTTGCAGGTCAGGGGGGAGCCCAGGCTGCTGTGTTGTGTCAAGTGCTGTGTTGTGTCATGTGCTGTGTTGTGCCACGTTGGTGAATGACGTGCTGTGTTGTGTCAAGTGCTGTGTTGTGTCAAACTGGTGAATGACGTGCTGTGTTGTGTCAAGTACTGTGTTGTGTCAAGTGCTGTGTTGTGTCAAGTTGGTGAATGACGTGGATTTCGCAGGACCCTGATGTGTACTTCTCAGAGAAGCCTATCATATGTGGTTATTACCCTCATTGGCAACACCCGCAGCTTTGATCTTACTAATCTGATTTGTGCGCAAGCGGTCTCTGTCTGTACATGCAGCTGCTACCAGGACTCTTATGGCCGTGTCCTGTGTGATGTGCTGTCACCGATGCATTCTGCATCTGGGACTCTACGACCTTTTTTCTGTAGTTTCACCAATGCGGTAACAGATGTGCATGCAGTCATGGAGGATTGGGGTAGGAGTTAGTGTGCAATCAGCTGGGAGGAGGACACTCCATTTTGGCGTTGTAACAATGCTCCATTTTGTTCTATGATAATAGAGAACAGATGGGCGCTCCTCTCACTCGCCTTACTATCCCCCTCCTACCAGTAACTGCTGAACTGCAATCATATGCTTGTATAGACATGAATGCAAATGGCACAGTGTCCCTGACGACATCTTCAGTTCTTGCATAGGTTGCCTTCCAGTACACTGTGGCTGTGCCTGCCCAAGACGCAGCTGAAGGTCCAAAGACACAGCTCACAGGCCCTATGCTGTCGTCTCATGCTGCTGGGTTTTCACTGCAGCGGCGTGTCCGTATAGCCACATACAGGGTGGGTGCGTAAGTTTAGTTTAGTTTAGTTTGGATTACAAAGGCCTCCAGCCTGGCATGGCTGCTTAACCTGTAGGTCCCAACAAATAAATCAATCAAAAAGATCGACAGCTACATTAATGAATTTGTAAACTTCTAAGTTATGTTGAAGAACAAAGCCTTTGATATCACCTTCAGAAATATTATCAAATAAATGGATGAACTGGTGCCGTAAATGTTCGGTACCGATACATGAAAAAATAACGTGAGTGCGTAAAAGCCTGGGATGGCGGGGTGTGTGCTGTAGCATTGCTTGACTGCAGTTCTGGTTTGCTTGACTGCAGTTCTGGTTTTGCTTGACTGCAGTTCTGGTTTGCTTGACTGCAGCTGGTTTGCTTGACTGCAGTTTTGCTTGACTGCAGTTCTGGTTCATAATTAGGTCATTGTGTGCGATTCTGCTTTGCAAGCCCATTGACATAAATACACGCTTCCAATATCACAGCGTCCTGCGTTCCAAATGTCCACGCAGATGGGGATCGCTAGCAATGCCCTGGAAGCCATGCGCAGCTGCAACAGTCAGGCTCTTCTCACTGCGCTTCTGCACAAGCTGATGCGCGTGTCTCTCATACAGGTAAAACAAATATAATGATACGTTATGAACTTCACAGGCTACAGTATCTTTATAATGCAGCTCTAGGTCTCGCGTGCATGTTTTCTGTTTTATTGTATTATCTTTTAACAGCTCGTCGCTTTTTAAGATAGGACACGATTATTTGTCCCCTTTGTATCTTTTTTGCAGACCTGCTGTCGCGCAAATTGATAGTTGTGTTTATTGCATTAGAAGCTCGCCTGGATGCACCTGGATGATGAAGCAAACTCTGTCGGGAATAAGGATACTGCCTTGAACGACTACTGTTGCATTGAAGACGTGATATTTATCACTTTGCTGTAAAGCATAGACTCTTATGGCTACATCTCAAGCAAATTTACATTTCAAGCAAATCTACATCTCAAGCAAATTTACAAGGCCCATCCAAGGCCCATCCATGTCATGGGCCCATCCATGTCAAGGCCCATCCATGTCAAGGCCCATCCATGTCAAGGCCCATCCATGTCATTGGCCCATCCATGTCAAGGTCCATCCATGTCAAGGCCCATCCATGTCATGGGCCCATCCATGTCAAGGCCCATCCATGTCATGGGCCCATCCATGTCAAAGCCCATCCATGTCAAGGCCCATCCATGTCATGGGCCCATCCATGTCATGGGCCCATCCATGTCATGGGCCCATCCAAGGCCCATCCATGTTTTCCATGCTCAGCCAGGCCACATTTTCTCTCTTCCTATTGGTGCAATTTTTCAGTTCAGTGATCATTGTATTCCCTGTTCCATGGCAGGGTCGGCCTCGAGCCCGTCTTCTCCTGCTGGATTGGCTGGTGGAGCTAGCCGCTAAGTACCATGCTGCCTTGCATGCACCACCCAATGCTCTGAAGTCACATCAGCAGCTATCGCAGCATCTGCTACGCTCCCCAGTAAGTCAGCTCCTTACTGTTGTGATGCTGGCCAGGAATGGAATATGTGCACTTGATATGTGATATGTGATATGTGGTATGTGGTATGTGGTATGTGGTATGTGATATGTGATATGTGATATGTGGTATGTGGTATGTGGTATGTGGTATGTGATATGTGATATGTGATATGTGGTATTCAGTCATGAGCGTAACTGAATTATACATGCAATTCTGACTAACCCAATGTTTGATGCTGTGCTGTGGCAGTAGGTGATGCTACACAGGATTTGACGGTGCTTGAGCTGTTGGGGCGGGTATGCAAATGTGTTGGGTTGGCCAAAACCATGTGTACATACGTATGTACTGTGTATATACGGTACTTTAAGCAGGGAAATTACCCTAATACGGTCATATACGGTGTACATATACGGTTCTGGCCAACTCTACAAATGTGTTTTTCTAAGGGCCGCATGTGCGCAACATGATAAAGTGTCGTGCAGATGGATCTGTCGCACAGGAGGCTGATTTTATCAGGATGCATGCTTGAGATAGCCTAAAATACAGAATTCCATGTGAGGACGGACTATTATAACCCATTGCATTGGCACGCAGGTGGATGTGGGATTTTGTTCAGCTCCTGCTCTGCAGCCCCTGCCACGCTTGGTGTATGCACTTCTGAGGAGGTAGGACATGACGAAACACCTTGCCTTTTCCTGCTTGACACATGCCTTTTTGTTGGCCAAGCGTGTAAGGTACCGCCAAATCCGTGATGTTGCTGCTGTCTACTTGCCGCTTATTTTTAATGAGATCATGTATGCAAAACCAAGTATCCACACACGGCATGTGACACACTGTAAGTGCGAGCACAACACACCAATGCACCTTGAGCGCTTCCCCTCAACTACATGCAAACATGTACCTCTGAATGCAGTCCCGTGCTCGCCCCTCTGTCAGAAGGCCAGCATGGTGACCTTTTGGCTTTTCTAGAGCACTGTTGGGGTTGCCTCACACCCTCAGAGTTGGCATGTGCTGTGTATCCAGTCCTAAGTGCATATGCCAACCCAGAGACCCTGGTGAGTGGTAATCCTCAGAGTTGGCATGTGCTGTGTATCCGGTCCTAAGTGCATATGCCAACCCAGAGACTCTGGTGAGTGGTAATCCTCAGAGTTGGCATGTGCTGTGAATCCGGCCCTAAGTGCATATGCCAACCCAGAGACCCTGGTGAGTGGTAATTCTCAGAGTTGGCATGTGCTGTGTATCCGGTCCTGAGTGCATATGCCAACCCAGAGACTCTCGTGAGTGGTAATCCAAGTCGTGCAGGTGGGACCCTTACCTTCCTCCTATCGCATGCTCTCTTGGATCTCCAAGCAGAATCAGGAATTCCTCAAATTCACCAGCGGATTGCTTTATAGAGTGTGGAATGACAAAAGGCTCCATGTCTAACTTCCCGCTGTTGCAAATTGATACTACAGCCGTCTCTGACCTAATGCCTTCATGTTCCCCTGCCACGCATACTCTGTTATTATTTGTACCTGGCTCTGGTCCACCTTAAAAACAAGGTCCACCCTAAAGCAATTGTGCATGTAGGTGTACTCCCATCTGCCGCTGTCAAAGAGTGTTTTGCACCCTCCCCCAAGTAGCGGTGTGGCCAGCTCACCACCAATTTTTCTGCTGGACGCCTACATTGTCATACTGGTGCGCTTGTGCTGATTTCAGTAATATGTAATGCCTATGAGAACTGCAAAGTAAGCGCGTGGCGTGTTTCTTGTTAGTTGTACTCAACAATTGTTGCATCCCCACCCACTCAGGTGCTTTACACGAGCACATGCCCAAGTGGTGTTCCCTACCCACCCCCCCAGAACAGCATGCTGCGCCGCACCATAGGCGCTATTCGTCAGGAGCGCAAAATTGCACCCATGGTAAGTGATGAAGTAAGTGATGGAAATGAAAAAGGAATGCATGTGCTAAGAATAGGACGCCACCTTCGTTGAGAATATCGAACCACTCATTAATTTGCTTGGCCTAAGAGTGTACCAGCAACCAATACAAATTCAGCAAATTGTTGCTGCCCCTCGCTGCGACTAAGCATTTCGCCAAATTGTACGTTACATTTTCTTAGCATAACCAAGCCCCACCCCAGCCCGTACACACGACCCAGACTCCTTCATAAACCTTAACCCTTAACCTAACCCTCATCATATCCCCCAATTTATATCCTAAACCAAACCTTAAGCTGGCATGCTAAATAGACCGTATCTATAGATTGAACCAGTTCTAGCTCATGTAAACCTGTTGCTTGTATAACTTTAACTCATGATCTGCAGGTCAAGGTTGTGCGGGAAGGCAGTGATGACGCACAGCTGTTCTTCCACTTCCTGCTTGATGAGCCTCAGGAACCTGTGAGGCCCCTTGAGGAGGCTGATGCCTGTGCACACACTTCTGCTGCCCAAGGTGGAAGCTGGCATGTTTCTGAATGAATGACATTTCACCTCAGACCTGTATCCACGTGACACTAAATACCATTTGCCGATGCAAATAAATACAGCACGTCAACTCTTGTGAGCACTGCCGACGAACTACTAGCCAAACCAGGGGTGTACCTACCCTTTGGAATTCATGCGACCTTTCCACAGGTAAATACATAACACTGCTTTGTTTCTTCCGCAGGCAGCAGGCAACATCAAGCCTTGGAGGCGGGAAGCACTGTGAGTGCCAAAGGCGCAGGGCTCCAGCATTTCTTAGGTGAGTTCCATGGTTACGACTTCGCCTGCTTCTTTTCCCATTGATCTTTCCTTCCCAATGGTGTAATTAGTTCACCAGCGGACTGTCTTTCTGTGGACCCTCTACCTCTGAGACAAAGGAACGCTTAATCTATCTGATGAGCCAATATTTGTCGCAGCTTTAAACAACTATGTACTCATCATACTGCCTGCATCTCTTTTGCGATGAGTCAAAACAAAACCTGCTTTCCTCTTATTGCAGAGCACATACGGTTGGAGGTGGTCAAGGCTTTTACCTCCTAGCAGAGCAGCTTATCACTCTATGCATTCCCATCAAAGCTGTATATAGTGCATTCCTCCTGCTCCAGTTGTAGTTTGTAACGGATCCTCCTTGTTTTTCCTGTGTGGCTGCCTTTTTTGAACCAGCCAAGCAACTTTCCACAACTGTTCGAACACAAGCAAAAGAACGAGGTAATTTGTCAAAGGGCAAGCATGATTGAGACGTGCCAAGCTATATGGCCAATACTTTTAAGTGGACTAGTATTAAGTAAGACTGATGATCCTGACTAGTCCCTAGAAACAGTAAAATGCCGAAAATGGGTACACATTTGTACAAAGGGCGTGTGACAGGAAGCCTTTTGTTATGCACTTGGCTACAATGGTAATGAGGGGGGTGACCTTCAGCCAGGTTGTTTGGCTGATCGGCCGCTGACTGGTCTCAGCCAGCCACAAATAAATTCAATAGCTCAAAACAGGAGAGGAACATTATAGTGTGCTGCTGTGAAAGGAAATTAAGAACGAGTTGGTTGTTGATCTGTTGCAGCAGAAAGGGTTAGACTGTTGAAAAGTCCTCCAAAAATGGTGAAACTAAAAGGAGAAATGGTTCCTCAGCTCACAAACCCGATGGTCTTGGCAAAATAAAAGAGCATGCACCTCGTTCTGAACATATACATATTCACCTGGACATTGGTCACATACGCGAGAACCGCCTCCAAGCCACACTGCCTTGACTTTCAAAGTGTTGATGTGCACGCAAGCGGAGTCTACTGACATGCATTGCGTATAACATTTTGGACAGATTGAAATAATGGTATTGTGGTACAGAAGTCGGCATACATTCATTACTAGAAAGAGGTATGGCAAATGAAGAATAATAAGTGGCCAGTTTGTTGTTGTGCGCGTTTGGGTCCACCAACTCAGCGTCTCTCCTCCAAACACCTCTCATCCTACGCTTCAAATTCGCAGTAAACTCATTCTTAAGAATTGCACGCCCAGTTTGAACAGCTTGAACACATGACCCACGCGGTCCTTGAAAAGCGCTCAGCAATTGTGCAGTCCAGCGGGCACTTGGACGAGGCTGTAAAATGAGATCAGCCTGGACCACCCTCCGCAAAGTGACACTACTGTTGGTATTAAGCATACTTTTGAAAAGCTTGGCAGCTGACCGAAAATAGTGGAACTGCACATTTCATGTCCACATCCACGGAGTACAGCCTAGTTAGTGGTAGACTCTTTCACACCTAACATGCCCTTCAAAGAATGCAAGTGAAGCGTAGACCGCAAGGCTTGCCTCTCAACCTTTGCTGTCTTAGTTGGCAGGTAAGGGTGCCAACGGCCCAGCTGCTGACTTCTTCGTTCTCTTCTAGAGGAGGAGGGGCCTCAGTTTTTTAGCCAGTTCAGTGTCTCAGTTTTTGTAGGCAGCTTCTTCTCTCTTCATAATCCTGAATGGTTGGCCATGTGTAAATTCCCCTCCAAAACCATGCCCAGATACCTAAAATCTGTGTGATGAAGGGTGACACCGACAACATTAAAAACAAGAACATTTCCACCCGCGGAGTTGAAGTGCACAACCTCGGACTTGGAAGTGTTGACAATTAGATTAGCTTATTCCTGGCGTACACAGCCAACCAACTCAGCATGATTTTCATATCACGGGGCTCATTAGTCAGCAAAGTCAAACCATCTGCATACAACATGTGTGAGACGCGCATACCCGTGGTTCCATGCGAGTACGCCTATTTTTTTTTTGTTTTGTTTTTTTTTCCCTACGGTGTTTCAAGGTGTTTCCATAGTGCATTCCCTTGTAATGGTGTTTTCCCTAAGGTGTTTCCATAGTGCATCCCTTGAAATGGTGTCATAGGCTTATTTAAAATCAATGAAAGCAGCGTGCAACCTAGGCGACCCATTGGGTTTAATTGTTCGTGCAGCATGTTTTAAGTGCCGAAGAATGAACATGGGTTGCAAAGTGTTATGGCTTGGTTAGAAACCATCATGGGTGTCAGGGATCTGACCAGCTGCCACACACCACTTAAAAAGCAAAGAGCAAACGACATTGGCATACATACGTTACGTTAGTGCCACTGACAACATGCGGTAGTTGTTGGGGTCCAAAAGGGGGCCCTTTTTATACAGCCAGAGGGCTAAGCTTCGCTTGCTTCCAGCACGCAGGGAAGCAGGCCTTGCCATACAGCAGATTGAACAACTGAGCAATGTAAGGCGCTAAGACGTTAACACGCTCACTACCACGCCCATTAGGCTTCGGCCGAGCCACTACAGCATTCTTATTAAAGGAAACAGCCACGCACCCTGGAGAAGCACGTCCGTTCATCTTTACTACTTTCCTATTTGTTCAGCCACCAAAGCAAGCACGGTGTCGTTTCTAGGGGGGTCAATAGTGTCAGGAGCAGGCATCCAATCATTCTGAGCACATTGTTATAGCAGAAATTCTGGGGGGGGGGGTCACGTCCAAGCGGCACTGCCATGTCTAGCTGATAAGCCACTCCCAACCCCCAGACCTCGCGGTTGCACACCTCTTGCTGCTGGAGGACGGAAATGTCGCTTAAAATAAGAATTCCAGGCTGGTTGCGTCAGTGGCTTTGGCTGCGTGCATTTGGGCTGACGTAGCATGGGGCTATTGTCGAATAACTTGTCCAGAAAGGCAGCCTTATGGTATTTAGTATTATTGGGGATATCAATGCAAATACTGACGACATAAGCGATACATTAATACATTACACAGCCAGGTCCCATTACGTGCAACAAAAGCGCTTGCTTGAACTCAAGGCCCATAACTGGAAGAAATAGGCCTTCACTTGTGAATGGCAGTTGTATTACAAACAAAGAATATAGATCTCAGTCTATTGGAGCTGGAGTCTACCGCCCTCAGTTCTACAAATCACCACAGTACATCCTGGAGGGACAGGCATTAAAACAACCATAAACAGTGCCGAGCTAGCGGGATTTGCTGCTTCTCTGATAAATGAACACATCCATATCGCAACAGACAGCGCTAATCCACTACGGCAAATAAGAAATAGCTTCCTCTTACCCCAACGCATGAAATATTTTTTTTTTACACCACATCCAGCTATCTAAAGACACCATCCATGTCTACAAGGTTAAAGCTCATGCTGGCATCCTTGAGGACGAGTGCGCTGATGCCATGGCAAGTGCTTTGCGGACAATCAAAGTGGCCATGATATCCACATCAACACCGACGCCCACCCCCAATCATCCAGATTCTGGCCAGCAAGGGTGGAAAACCCACCCTTAGTTTGCCTACCACATACTCTTAACACCTGCCAGCCAGGGCCTCCAGCAGAAAAACTTTGTATTTTCTCAGATCTCGATGCTGTAAAAGCACAAAAGCACACATGCACGTCCAACACAAACTAGGTCTTTAATCATTAAAGGTTTCAGACCATCAGTCCACAAAATGCTACACAGAATACCAAGAACTGATTAAGGAAGGCATTGTTGAGAAAGACATGAGTGACTCATTCTGGAAAAATGCAGTCACCTCTGGAGAAAAGTGTCATGCTCTGCCGCACAGATTTGGTATGCAAACAAAAGCGTGCCGCTCAGTGCAACTATATAGAAGGCCAACCAACTGCCCCATCTGCCAGAAGCTAGATGGCACCTACCACATGCTGTCAGACTGCAGACATACAATTATAACTAAAATGATTATTAACAGGCATAAGGCTGCTGGACAAATGATTCTGAAAGCAATCCAACAAGGTACACAGGGTGCATGCCTGCTAGCACAAGCAGACGTAGGCAGTCGTGAAAAAATGGTACAACAAGGCATCCACGCCCATCAGAAGAGACACTACAGATAGGAATGATTCCAACTGGATGATACCTTCCAATCTCATGATTGATCAATGCACAACAGCGGCGGAAATCTAGCAAGCCAGATGCAATAATAGTCACTCCGACCCAGCAACCACGCCCCAAACGAATCCCAACAAACACGTATCAAAATAGGTCTGCCAATAATGCATTAATATAATTAATTTGGGGAGTGGCTTTCACTGCCTGCGTAATTTTTTCTTTTTCTTTCAAGGAGAGTTGCCCGTGATATCATAGCAGATGGCGCTGCCAATCCATACCCCCTGATTATGAAAGCAAGAGACACACAACCAAATAAGCGTGATATACATTTGATTGCAATTAAGTACTGTGTAGACACTTCCCCTACTCAACAAGCAGAAAAGGCACAAGAACAACATAAGCTGCTAATGCCTCGCTTACTCAGACACCGTGAAACCCTTCACACCATTCTGCTAGGAGCAACAGGCACCATTTATAGCAGCCATATAAGGAACCCGCTCCACAGCCTCGGAGTAACTGGTCTACATACCACAGCACTCATGAAAGTTAAGCCTACATGCAATCAGATCCGCAACACAAATCATACAGATGACGCGAGCATTGAACACAACCCCCACAAATATCTGAGCAATACTCCTGGTGGTGTGCAGGCTTCTGCCTCCCAACCACCTGATCCCCACTGTAAAACTTCTCTTATTGTATTTTCCAGGTGAAATGTTGTGTCTCTGCATCCATTGGGTGGTGCAGAACACAAATCAACATCCTAATTTATGCCGGAAGTGTTTACACAATCTGCGTATTTTTTTTATCTGCGTTCTTTCAATTTTCTTTTTTCTTTGTTCTTGCGCCTTTTTGCTTGCTGGGTAGGGAAGTGCCTGCACCGTTCTTAACTTCAGGCAAATATATCTTGCGTATGTTCGCTTGAATGTTTCTGAGATTCATAGCCAAAAGATCATCGGAAAGTTGGAGAACGTTACCGGACTGCCTTACCAGGCTTACTACTCCGTTACCAATTCCTATTGTACTGGCAACCACCGTAAGTAATTGAACAATGATGTGGTTTTTGAAGGCGCTTATTGTGGTTTACAAGTAACCACAGCTTACTGATCACTTTCTCGTAAGCAGAGAAGTAGGATTTGACATTCATATTTGCTTACTGAACTGCTTTCTGGCAACCCAAACAAGTAAGCCTTCAGTTACTACGGGGCTACTGGGAATTCAAGCAGTAAGCTGTTTAGTTAGCTGGCTTACCAGTAAGCCAGACTGGTAAGGCAGGTGAGGCAACGGCTTGTATTGCTTGCTGGTAACCACCTAACAGGTTGCTACTTGTTCACCATGGTGGTTGCCCACTGGCTCCGGAGCTGTTGCTTGCGATGCCCTCATCCAACCCACTCATCTGCAAGTGAACCCAATACTTTGCAAGCAACCTTGCTCGCTCAGCGGGTGCATTCTAGAGCGCCCTCTCAAATTTGCACAGACTCTGTATGGATGGAGCGCTTCTTAGTATGTGTAAAAAAAGCTTCTGATGACTCCCTTATCCCGGAAGAGGCAGGAACGTGAGGTCATGACGCCTGTCCTCATCACATAGTCACCATTCCACAGACATGCTCTGGCAATACAAAATAGAGAAACAAAAAGAAAAAGAAACGAAACAGGCAGTGGAAACATTTCCCACCTTAGTTAAGGAAAATGAGCCGCTTTGGAACAGGGTACCGTAAAATTCCTCCACCACTAACAAAAAGAAAGATTATATAAGGGGATCAGGAGGGCTGCAGGCTTGATCTGAAACTGGTTCCAGTGAGTGTTGATATAGTACAGGAAAGCGCGGTTGCCTACACCAAAATGTGTTGTAGTAGGACAGCTCTAAGCAACCTATGACTTCTTGACAAAGCTAAGAATCACCTGCTTCCAGCAAAATGACAAAGGTAAGATATCCTTCCTCTCCATTTGCCTCTTCCTTGCGACGGAAAATGTTTGCACGCAGGTCGCCATGATTCCCAGATCATCTCCACGGGTAATCTTCCTTCTTTTAACGAGGAGACTGGTTTTAAAAGGTCCTTCCGCATCTAAGAGACCCACCCTTGATTAAACAAGTGATACTGGAAATCGCGATTGCATGGAATATGATATCACAAAGGTTGCCCTAAACGGTCCCATGGAAGCCAATTGTGTTTTCCTGCCACGCCAGGGACACGCCACGCCACGGACCACGGCACGGCAAAAACTTGAAAATTTCATGTAAAAATGCCTGTGTCCTACTTTGAGTTCTCCCTTTCTCCCATTCAGCGACTTGTTGAATATTGCCTTTAGTTTGTTAATAAATAATTATAACGCTACTCCAGCTCCCCATGGGGAAGAAGAGTGCTTGCAGCTGCAGGTCCGGTATGATGAGTGCCTGCAGGTTTGGGCCCCCAAGCAGCATGGGGGCAAGGGGCACGCCAAGGAAGGTAGAAAGCTGATCAGAGAAGGATGTATTATAACCTTACAATAAGCACACGCTTCAAATTCAAAAGTGCTTGCGCACTTGCATCTATGAGGCAATTATGAATGTATGCGCACGAGCTGCTGCAATCTAAATTGATGTTATTAGCGCCTGGAATGTTTATTCACTAGCAATACTAAGTGAATGTAGACTTGCTTAAGCGTGGGACCACAGGCAAAACTAAAACCTTAAGTCAACATTCCTCAAGCAATACATTTCATGAGGTGGCGGTTACACATTAAAATTTTCGCTGTGAGGCCAACACGCTTGACTCCCCATCTTCACTGTCACTTTCACTGTAAAGCACCATCCATTCAAAAATTTCTCTGCGGTTCTTATTGGGATCTGGGACTGAGAAGCGGTGCACTGACAACTTTCAAACTTGAATAAAAAATTTGCTATTAACCACGAATTGGAAACGCTTAATTTTGAGAATAATTCTTTTTCTGAATTAACCACGTCCTGTTGGAAACGCACCCTAATTTTCTTTCCTAAAAGTGAAATTGTAGGAAAAATTTAGAGGAGCGTGTAATCGCGGCCTAAGCGTAGAATTAAGCGTAAAAATTTCATAAGCGTCCATATGCAGTGGTTCTGCAATAGTCTTAATGACGTGATCAACACGTTTTTGGGCCAGCCGTGGCGTGGCGTGGCCATGGTGCGCAATCCCCTGATTATAGCTCATATGAACTTCCCATCTGCCTCCTTCGGTAAGAAAACGAGAGGAAGGAAGGGCCTTGAACAAATCAGTTAATTTAACAGAATTCTGTAGTTTTTTAATCGCATGCTTGTCCACCTTCCCTCTCTATTTAAAAGGCGAGTTCCTTCCTACTGGAAAGCTCACGGCACCAGGCAGCTCTTGGCTGCTGCTGACCAGGCCCCTTGCAGGCTCCTTCCTTCCGGAGGAGCTGCCCCCCCCCACCCCAGCAGGCTCTCCCTTCTGCCCTCCAGCCACTCCCCCTTCTGCTCCGGCATGTCCCCCGCGCCTGCTCCTCCGCCCGTCCTGGCCTTCTGGGAGCGCACTCCTCCCTACGCGGCCTCTGCCGCCGCCAAGCTCGCAGCATGCAGCCTGGAGGTGCGCTCTGAGGCCAAGGGGACCAA
>Ga0307948_1000908_pt1 | contig 20312 bp, 15 predicted proteins | sample OrgLakmetagen280_FD_201824 | JGI IMG/M metagenome (GOLD analysis project Ga0307948, IMG submission 201824) | Saline water microbial communities from Organic Lake, Antarctica - #280 | ecosystem: Environmental > Aquatic > Non-marine Saline and Alkaline > Saline | place: Antarctica: Organic Lake...
TATGCGTATGCGTATGCGTATGCGTATGTGTATGCGTATGCGTATGCGTATGCGTATGCGTATGCGTATGCGTATGCGTATGCGCATGCGTAAGCGTATGTGTTTGTTTATGTCTGTGTGTGTTAAGTAGCACCAACTTACACTACCGCAGGGGCATTCCCCATACAAACTTGTACGTAAACATGCACATACACACGTACTTGTGCTCCCTTAAGCCCTGCTGCATTGGCAGAGAGGGATTTGCGAGGACCTCTGCTGCCTGGGCCTCCACGGCTGCCTTTACCACCTGCATTTAAAATTCACATGTACACCAGCTTGATGTGAGTTCCTGAAAATTCAGGGTGACTGGAACCACCGTGCGTAGGCATGCTGCCAAGCAAGAATTAACTAGGTGTAGGGTGTGGACATGCACACGATGTATATTATGACCTTGGCCTGAACTGAAGACCAAACAAGGGCTGAGAATAATGTGGGGAAATATGACGTGCACAAGACTTGTATTGTACCTTTACCACCCAGGCCGTTGTTAGGGTTTGGGGCCACAGAGGGAGATAGCTGCCTCTTCCTGCGCAAGTGTGAGTAGCAGAGGAAAAGGGTGTGCCCAATCTATTGTACAATGTTTATCAAAACGAAAGAATATGAAATGCTTTGCCCTCCTGAAGTGTTTACCCTCCTCAAACAGGCACGCACGCTCGACAATTCTTTGTGACGTGCTGCTCAAGCGTTTTGCTGTTGATATAGCTGAACATTCTTGCCTTGCGCCCCTGCCTCTGCCGACCCTTGCTGTGCTGCGGTCATTGCCACTGCCATCCCCACGCCTGCCGTACCCATCGGCTCCGCTGCCCACCTGCAAACAGAACGTGGCTCTAGTGCTTGCTTTACTGACTTCCACCTTGGTCTAGTATGCATATGGGGCATGTGGTGCATATGGTGCATATGGTGCATATGTATATGGTACATATGGTGCATATGGTGCATATGGTCTATATGGTACATATATGGTCTATATGGTAAATATGGTACATATTGTGGTGACCTAGTACGTACACGGGGGTGATAAGGCTGCCCCATCAGCTTCATGCAAACCAAAACCAGATTTTGTAGAGGTGTTTGCTTTGCAGTTACGACAGAGATACACCATGGCAGTTTATAAAAAAATATGCCTCTACTTGATTGGCCTGAAATGACACCGAGCCAAAAGCATTAAGTGCCTTGACTCTGATGCACTTTCAAAATAGGTGTGCAATATTGCTTGGTTGGTACTGCACTCGAATGCATCCCTTAGCCAACTGCAGACGCAATAAATTGCCGGGACTAAAATAACAGATCAGCATCAAGGTCCATTGGTGCACTGCAGCAGCACAAAAGCACCTGGACTAAACATCACAGATCAGCAGCAACATCCGCAGCAGGATAATACCAGGCCTAAACACAACAGATCAGCAGCAAATTCACCGTGATGTGCCAGTGGCGAGTTCATCAAGGCCTGAAGGTCATGGTAGTTTCACCATGCACATGGAATGCAGAAACCGAAAGGTGGAAGGCAGTTACCTCGTTTTCTCCTCCATGTTCTCCGCTTAACACGGTTGCTTCAGAATCGTGGTTGGAGGCTGCGCCCTTGACAGCACTGCAAAAGCAAGGATAAAGTAAAGGATGTGAACACTAGAGTGAAAAAAAAACGTTTTGCTTTGCACTAAGGAGTGATAGGTAACTATGCAAGACTGGTAGGTGACTATGCAAGACTGCATCATGTAAGTGATCGGCCAATTAGCACGGCCCCTTCCAAGCTCAGGTCCCGATGCCTTTATGATCAGTCAATGGATCTAGAGAGAAACATTAGCACATCAAGTTTCAGCAACATTGGAATGAGCACTATTGCAAATTAATGCAATTAACTACTGTGATGCCACTACGTATGCCACTATGTATGCCACTGTGTAATGCCATTATGTATGCACTATGTATGCCACTATGTAATGCCACTATGTAAGCACTAATGCCACTATGTATGCACTATGTATGCCACTATGTATGCCACTATGTAATGCCACTATGTATGCACTATGTATGCCACTATGTATGCCACTATGTGTTTAACTACTGTGATGCCACTGTGTATGATGCCACTATGTATGAGTAGGTATACCTGTCTGGCAGCTCTTGAATTCCACCGCCAAGTCCGGGAAAGCCTGCAAAAGGGAATTGCTGGGTCCAGCCTGTGTACATCAAGCCGGTGCAAGAAGCGCTGAGCTAAACAGACTTAGCATTAACCAATATAACCTGGTTATGCTGGTAATTGGCAGTTCGAAATGAAATGAAAGCTATGCAGGCAGTGAAAAACCACTCCCTACATAAATTAAAGAAAAGGAGCCACTTTGGTGCCGGGTACCGTATAACTCCTCCACCAACAGAAAAAGAATAAGATCTATGGGGATCAGGAGGGTTGCAGGCTTGACTTGAATCGGCTCCTGATGACAGTTGATAATAGAAAGTGCGCGTATCGTATGGACAAGTTTGGCAGCATAGTTCACAGAATGTATCGGAAGCAAGTTTCTTAACTCTTTGAGAATCAAGACCCAGCTCCTTAAAAGGCTCCAGCGTGTGATTGTTAAAGATGGCAGTTTGATTGCTTCGACCCCCTTCAAATATCCTCTCCTAATTGATGCCGGTAATGTACACACTGTCTTTTCTTTCTTTTTTACTTCAAATTAGTGTGCTCAGCGTTGCCAACAGCGACCTGTTGCTCACCAAATGTAGGATCAGCTCCTCCGTCTTGGAGCATGCCCCACAGTCCTTGCTGTTGAGGGTCGATGTTGGTGAGTGGGACAATGCCAGGCAGGCCTTCTGCACTTGCAGGATGAAAGTAGTGAGTGACAGAAGCCGCAGAGGTGGAGAGCAAACTACGGCATTTTAAGCTAAATATGAGGAGATCCATTCAACGCTGTGATTATGCAGCGTTTTAGAGCATTGCAACAGTGCAAGGAAAGGCTGATGATGGTAGTGCCAAGCAAAACAGAATGCGGATGGGACATAACTGTACATATCTGAACTCATACAGTAACGTGCGCACCACCTGATGCACACACGCATTGTTACTTTGCGTGCATGCCCTGCTTTAATCTGGCGGCTGCCAGTAAATGGGCATGTAACTAACTTGTAAGCAACCCAATACAAAATAAGGCTGCCTAGCCTCCGAAGGCTCTGATCCTTTTTGCTGGCTTTACCTTTTGATTTTATTGCTTGCCAAATTTGCAAGAAGAAATGTCGGATTTCAATCAATACCAATCTTATGCATGTGCTAGCCTTTGTTTCCTTTGTACGTGTCCCTCTATTTCTGCATTTAGGCCAATCAGCTTGACAGCTCAACCCTTGTGCTTGACCCTGAGATTGTTGCCTGAATCACACCTTGGACGCCAGCAGTAGAACGGCCACCCGTGCCAGGCTCATCCATTGGCACTGCATGCCCTTCCAGCAGCTGCCTTAGAAACTCCTCTTGGTCTGCAACGTGTAGGTGCTGCAGCTGCACACGCACGTTTGCAAGGAGTACGTGGCAACCTTATATTTCTGGAAAGACATGATCGAACATGACGCAATAGCTAATGATTATGTTATTGCTCACCCTCCTTGATCAGAATTATGTGGGGGAAAACAATGTGCAAAATGCCTACAATTTTGTACGACCGCAACTGGCTAGCCCATTAAACCCTGATTGCAGGTCTGCGTGCGTTACTCCCATTCCATTTAAGATTACGCACGTGCTGCTGCTGCGTGGCATCCGCTGCTGTGCCTCCTCCGCCACCTCCGCTGGGGTCGCCCAGCAGCAACCAAGAAAGATCGGGGGTGGTGAGGGCATGGGGATCCGTGCTGGTCCTGCGCACGCCCATGCCTGCACTAGGAGGGAAAAAGGGGTCGTCCTCGTTGCTGCTGTGGTGGTTCTGCTGCCACGGCTCGACCGAAGATTGAGAGCGCATTGGGGTTGGCAACGCTGCTGCTGTTGCTGTTGCTGCTGTTGCTTCAGCCATTCCCACCAGAGAAGGGGACGGGCCAGCAGGTGCAGCAGGAGGAGAGGGAGGAGGAGGAGGAGGATTAGGCTGGTGCATCCTCCTAATCAATGATCCAGCTGTAATGTAATGATAGGACGAGCAAGAAGATGTTGGTGATTTCGGGCGATAGCGTAAATTTATGCGTGGTGAGCCGGTGAACACAATCGACGTTCTCGCGCGCAAGGGGTAGGTAGTGTGTATGTGTTCATTCGTCATCATATGCATTGTAGCGCTCCTGTTCCGTGCCGGTAGTACGTCATAATTTGAGGTGATTGCACGACGACACTTGGGCGCACCTCCTCAGTTCGTGCGCCCGAGGGAGCGTCGTTCGTGAGGTACTCACCCGTGCTGTCGGCCCCGGGGATGCACTGGGGGAGGGAGCAGCCTTTCCTTTGTTTTTTCTCCAAGAAAATTAATTTTGGTCGATCCAAGGGTTTTTCACCTTTTTCAATCGGAAGCCAAGAGGCCTAGAATTACCCGTAAAATTACAAACTGTTTATTTAGTAATAGTAACACCCCACAGGACTGCGCAAGTATCGTGGCAACCGAACGGCCCCCTCTCGTCTCGTTTACTATTGTCAAATATCCTGCTCGTGTACATTTTGTGCCTTGCTTTAGGCACATTTGAAGAGGAAGACGATGACACGCGGAGTAAGAAAGGCAAACATCTTCCAGTTTTAAGGCCGAAGATATATTACAAACTAAAGCAATATTATAAATTATATACGGGCACCTAAATACCGTAACCAAAAGGTTCCAACATCGATAGGAATAAACACGGAATCGTTATCTGCATGAGAAAGGAAAGGGTCCGATGGTAGGACTGCTGGCTGTTGGAACCGGCCTCCTGATACATACTCAGGTCATTTGTTCACAGACTTTCAAACGTGGTTCCCCAGGCGAGTCTGGTATGAGCAGCACAGTTGACATTATGCACGGAGTTTCTTTACTATTTGAGAATTCAGAGCCAAGTCCTTGCACGGCTCCAGAGTGTGAGTGTTTTAGATGGTGCCACCCACACCCAATAAACCGAGTAGTATGTAGAAGGCAAGCTCCTTTAAGAATGGCGTGCTCAGGTCTTTGTGCCATTCTTGCACAAAGCAAGGTCAAGCACGGGAAAGAAAGAAGGAAGGATAGTCTGCGTACATTGGTGCCTAAGTAAAAAGAGCAAGGTTTAGGAAGACGGGGCTAGTAAAGAGCAAAAAGGCAGCGGGCAGATCTAGCTCCACCACTGCGAGGCACTTAACACAAAAACTAGGGAAGTTAAGAGTTGGCCAGGATAAAAGCAGCTAAGCCATTGCGATGACTGGTGCGCCAAAACCAACTCCAACACAACCCAAAGAGAACGATTTATTTTTTTCCTTTGTTGGGGGAGACTCACGGCACTTCGGGCCAATGTGTCTCCTTTTCCTTAATTGATGCAGAGTGTTTTGCTGCCTGCGTAGTTTTTCTCCTTTCTTTTTTCTCTTCAGTTTTTCTTTCTTACTTACATAGAAATGTCGCACAGTGGGTATGTGCTCAACAACAAGCAAAGTCTTGCTTTCAGCCAGCCAAATGCCTTCTTCCCAAATGCTATTGCCTCTCATCAGGAAGTTTTGATTCTTGTACTAGTATTCTTTCCAGCGAATCTTAAATTGTCCGATGCTTGAGTAGGTTCTCCCCCACAATCCATGTGGGGCGACTTGCGCCGCTGGCACGTATGTTTTTTTCTCTCCGTACATGACCGTGTGTAACCTGTGGCAGCCTCTTCTACATATATATACACACACACAAATGCAACACCCGCTCAACGCTAACAATGATGACAGCTGCTCGTGCCAGCTACCGTTGCTTTGCGTTGAAAACTGCATGCATCAAAGCCACATCAATCAACAGCCAGGAATTGTTGTACATCCCATGCTTGAAGGCAAGCACAAGACTTATGACGTTGTGCAATCAGATAATTGCCAGCTTCCTAGCCTACCCCCATGCATGCACAGCTGCAGATCATACAGCGGTTTGACGCTGCTGGGGCGGTGGCTGATGGTGATGAAAGCCGTCCCTAACGCTGGATTTTGTGCTGGCCCATGCGTGCGCTTCTGCAAGGCTGAGGGGGGCGAGCGTGCGGGTGGCGGTAGTGGTTGTGGAAATACACAGGGGTCAGTTTGGTGTTGAGCACTTGCGCAGCTTGCGAAGTGTAACCCTGCTTTGTCCTCTCTGCTTTTGCCGTTCCTCCACGATGGTGATGCTGGTGCGGTTGTTGGCGTAGCTGCGTGTGCGCTTGGAGGTGCTGGTGGTGGAGACAGTGCTGGAGCTGTCGGCGCTGGTAGTGTTGACTGGCAGCTTTTGTGTGTGATACATAAAATGCGAATGAGGAGCTTGTGCAGCAAGATCTGCAAATAATGTTTGTATATGTGTGTGTGTTTGTGTGTGTGTATACGTGTGTGTTTGTGTGTGTGTGTATGTGTGTGTGTGAGTGTGATTAAAACATCCATTACAACAGTGTGATGGGAGCAATTATATGCAGGTATAGATATTGTGCAAAACAGGGTATTACTTTTGCATCGACATTTGCACTTTCATTGTCGAAGACCTATGATCTGCATCAATTATCTGAATCTTTCCTTGACTCAGTAATACCAGCAATGAAAAAATCGATGCAACATCTCAATGCCTCGCTTCCTCAACTGATGGGAAAACAATCTGCAGAAGCTTGTTTTTTTTCATGATTAAAGAACAAGCCCCTTTTACTCAAGCAACCAAAATGGCACAAAACTGACACGCATGTACCGTTATTTCATGTGCAGGTTTCAAGTGTCAGCAACTAATCAACTTACCTCATCCTGTTCGGGCACTGATCCCAGTGCTTCGTCCATCACTAACACAGTGGGGGCGGGCCTGGCGCATAACGCACGTGCAACAGCAAGGCGCTGAAGCTGTGAGGGGCACGCGTGTATGTATGTTGTAGGTATGTGTGTGTGCGTGTGTGTGTGTGTGTATGAGTGTGTAAGTATGTGTGCATGTGTACCTGTATGTTGTGCGACGGCAAGGCACTTGCGTTTTAACCAAGGGGGAAAATTTTTTAATGCCACCAATCCAACGAGGCAATTCTCTTTGTGACGATTTGGAGGTGACGTTTTGGTGTTGGTGACGATTTGGAGGTGACGTTTTGTGTTGGTGACGATTTGGAGGTGACATTTTGGTGTTGGTGCTGGTGACGATTTGGAGGTGACGTTTTGGTGTTGGTGTTGGTGACGATTTGGAGGTGACATTTGGTGTTGGTGTCGGTGACGATTTGGAGGTGATTTTTTGGTGTTGGTGTTGGTGACGTTTTGGTGTTGCCCTCCATGCCAACCATGGGAATCATCTACGATATAGCAAATACCGTAGAGCATCCTTATCTATGATATAGCAAGTACCGTAGAGCATCCTCATCTACGATATAGCAAGTACTTTATCACTACGTCCTCATTGTGCCAACTACCAAGCATAGAAACCTTGTAAATACATCAATACCATCTCACAATGCAAACAAATAGGACAGCGACTTTACAAAACGTGCTGTAGAACATAGGGATTACTCCACGCCTAAGTGGTTGCAGAGACACAATTTATAATTTTGTAGCATAGCGGCCAAAATGGTTCATCGGATGAATTGAGCGATAAGTAAATTGTACTTAACTTATGCATAATACAATAACCCAGATCGATACCTCACTCCAATTTAAATCCAGGCCCAAACAACTTAATCCTACCGTCTGTCCTTATTCCACGCCTACACAGTTTGGTTCCGCCGTCTTATGCTTACTCAACGCCCAATCATTTCCTTTTATCCATTAAATCCCTAACAAATGCGCAAGCAGTCAGTTTCCTCTTTTATATCTTAATCCACGCCCAAACAGCCATATCCTCTGTCTTATACTTATTCTACGCCCAATCAGTTCAGTCCCTCCGTCTTATCCCCAACCCGTGTGCTTCCCTCTTTTTGGATCTCAAACCCACTAGTCCCACGCCCAATCAGTTGAGTACCTCTGTATTATACCTAATCTACGCCCGAATAATTCAAATCCTGTTTTCAATCCATGATCCACGCCCAAACAATCCAGACCCTCCTCCTTTTCCACAATCCTCACCCAAACAGTATGCCCCCTCCTTCTAGTCCCTAATGCACGCTTCTTCCAATCTGTCATTCTCATTCAATCCCAGCAATTGGTGTCTGCTCCAATCCTCAACTTAAAATCCAAACAAACTCGTCCTCCAGGCACAAAAATCGTCCTCCAGGCACCAAATCGTCCTCCAGGCACCAACGTACTGATGTTTGAGTCAACAAAACACATACAAGCACATCCCAGCCCTCTGTTCTCAAGGGGTTCCGGATGCTGATACTCACAAAAGCGACCACCACAGTTCTTGAGTCACGCACACCTGCCCCGGAGACAGCACTTGACCCCGGCACATACACACACACAACACGTCAATGCGCTAATACACAACACACTCGCACGCACACACACACACTCACACACACACACACACACACACATATACACACACACAAACACACACTCACTGCACAAACACGCCCCATTACACACCTGCCCTGGCGACAGCACCTGGCTCCAATCCTGCTTCAGTCCCCCCAGGGCGCGTGTGGCGGTCCCCAAAGTTTGCCCATCAGGCTCATCCCATGCATCATAATCAAGCATAGGTGCAGCGCACCTCCGTACCTCATCACCATCACCCCCTGCTCGTGATGCTGCTAATTTTGCTGCTGCTGTCGCCGTCGCTACTGCTGGCGCGGCTGCTGCTTCTGTTTCTGTTCTTGCTGCTGTTGTTATTGCTGCGGGTGTTGTTGCTGCTGCAGGCGGCTCTGGCTGTTTTGCGACTGGAAATTGCAGTATCGCTGCACCATGGTCTAGGCCTGCCTGCTCCAGCCCCACCCAGCCCCCCAGCCCCACAGCCAGCAAAGCAGCAACCATGTACACATTGCTTACGTGCGCATCGTTCCTGCCTTCTAACAAAACTTTCTCTTGCCATGAAAGCCTACAGGCTGGTTCACCACCTTGCTGCAGTGAGTCCTGCTGCCGCTGGTTATGTTGCTGCTGCAGTGAATTCTGCTGCTGCTGCTGCTTTTGTTGCTGGTGCTGGTATTGTTGTTGTTGCTGGTGCTGTTGTGTAATCTGTTGCTTTTGTTGCAGGTGCTGGTGCTGGCATTGTTGTTGTTGCTGCTGCTGCTGTGCATCCTGCTGCGGTGGCTCCCGCCGCGCACACTTTTGCTGCTGTGACTGTGATCCTGCCTCTCGAGCCACCAGTGATGCTGCAGGAGTCAGGTCTGTGGAAGGCACCGGGTTTGCTGCGTGCTCCTGAGGGTGCAGCAGCTGCACGGGTTCGCCTGTGCAGTACGCATGCCCTGGGTGGGCCTGGGGAGGCGTGGCCGATGGAAAAAATGCATGCTCCTGAGGGTACAGCAGCTGCATGGGTTCGCCTGTGCAGTACGCATGCCCTGGGTGGGCCTGGGGAGGCGTGGCCGATGGAAAAAATGCGTGCTCTTGAGGGTACAGCAGCTGCTGCCTAAGGGTTGTTTGCCCTGGAGCGCACACCGCAGATTGAGTGAGCACGAGTGCCCCTCCTCCGCCTCCTCCTCCACGCATTCTTTCCATCATCCCTCCACTCCTCCCTCCTCCCCCACTCTCGCCTCCTCCGCTTTGTCCGACTCCTCTCATGTGCTGGCCTCCTCTGCCTTCCTCGCCTCTCCGCCCAGTGCCTACGCAGCCGATGTCAATCATATGGTGGTGCAAGTGTGACGTCTGCTGTGGAAACGGTGCTGTAGCGCTACTGCCACATTTGCTGCCGCCGCTGCTGTGGCTGACAGAAAGATCGTCACGGCTCTTGCTGTTGCTGCTGTAGATACCACTGCCACTGCTACTGCCGCTGCCACTGCCACTGCCACTACCACTCCCCCTGCCACTGCCACTGCCACTGCTTTGCTGGCATAGCCCGTGTGGTGCAGGCACTTCAGGCAGCACAACAGGGGAGTTGAGAGTGGGGTTGGGAGGGGTTACGCAAACTCCTCGGGTGCCGGGCATTGTATGCAAATCACCCAATGCATGTTTGGCAGTGCTGCGATGTGTGAAGCGGGGAGGTTGCTGATGAGGCCCAATTTTGATGCTGCCCGCGTGAAGACGCCAGATCCCTAACAGGCATCGTACAAGGCTGGTTTTGCCGCAACCATCGGGGCCCACCTGCATGTGTGTGTGTGTGTGTATGTGTGTGTGAGTGTTTATTTGTGTGTGACAAATGTGTTTATCTGTGTGTGTTTGTGTAAGTGAAGTGTGGGGTGTGGGGGTTGGTTCTGGATCAGTTTTTGAGACCGTCACTGGTTTGGGTGACCCATAAAATTCACACAAACACCGTAGCAGGGCAAGTGCAAGAACTATAGTTAGCTATGTAAGTTAGGTCTAAAAATTGATGGACGATGTGCCTGAACACGTGAAAACTGACACGCACCACAAGCATCATGTAAGGCATTACAAACACCATGGCTCAAAACTGATGGAAGAAACGGCTCAATTCCGATGAAACATGTGCCTGAACACGTGAAAACCGACACACACCACAAGCAGCCTCTGTCCTGGGAGCAGCTGGAGATCCAAGCTTGACAAGAGCAGCCGTAGCTTTGGATGCTCAAGGCACTGCTGCTGCTGCTGCTGCTGCTGAAAAGCGTGCTGTCGGCCAAGCTGCTGCTGATCCTGCAGCAGCAACGGCTCGCCAACGCCCTCTTCTTCTACACTTCCATCCGAGCACCAAACCCTTACCCCGACACCCTCATCCCCAAATTCCTGAACCTCAGCACAGTTTTGGCGTTCCCCCCCCACCCTCCTACCACGCAAGCGTGCCCATAATGATCTGGCCACACCCTTGAGTGACGAAGCATCTCCCTGCACCCAAGCTCTTGCTCTGTAACCTGGTGCCCCCCAGAATTCGCCCCAGCTCCCACCCTTGGTCCTGTCACTCCCTTGTGCATTGCTGCTGCGGTGATCTCTGCCATTGCTGATGCGTTGATCTGTACCATTGCTGATGCGGTGATCTATGCCATTTCTGATGCGTTGATCTATGCTATTGCTGATGCGTTGATCTGTACCATTGCTGATGCGTTGATCTATGCCATTGCTGCTGCAACATGCGGTGTCGATGCAACTGTCTGCACTGCTGCTCCCGCACGCACAGCTTGCGGACCAAGACGCAGCGTTGCCTGTGCGACACAATACGAGTCGCACGAGGTGAATGTTGTGGAGTGCACAGCATAATTTATAGTGCACAGTATAGTCACACAAGGTGGATGACGTGAGCTAGGTTGGAGTGCACAGCATAATTTATAGTGCACAGTATAGTCACACAAGGTGGATGACGTGAGCTAGGTTGGAGTGTACAGTACCGTCCGTTCACGATCACTTCGTGACCACACTTTCAAAAAAATAATTAAAATTACAATTTTAGTTCGTGAGGGGGTTTGGGGATTAATTTTTGAGTTCGAGGGCACTTCGGGAGGGCCCTGCCGGGGAATATTTTTTGAGTTCGAGAGCCCCCCTGTGAATGCTGCCTGTTCACTGCTACTGCTGTCTGTTATGGCTGAAGCTGTGGCTGAGGCTGAAGCTGAGGCTGTGGCTGAGGCTGAAGCTGTGGCTGATGCTGCAAAGTGCTCAGAAGCAGGGAAGGCGCGCTTGGAGCCTCATTTCGACTTTCACCCTCAAAACCACTATAGATAATTAATTTATTACTTCGGAGTCAGTTCGGAGAGGCCTCCAAGAATTAATAAAAATTTTCGTTTTCTGGCCAAATAATTATTTAATTTCCGAAGTGATCGTAAACGGACGGTATATAATTTACATAGGATTGGCCAGAGCCATATATATACGGTGTAGGTACGGTATTCCTTGCAGGGATGTCATCAAAAACATGGTCATATACGGCGTATATATACGGCTCTGGCCAACCCTAAAACATACGCGTACACACGCACGCACGCAAGCGCACACGCACGCACGAGGCTGAGCAATAAGAAGTTGTGTTTGGTATCATCGCTATTTTCTTGTCCACACCCACATGCACACCCACACCCACACTCGGATAAATTACGCTTAAACTAAAAGGGAGCCTTACTTACACGCGTCAACTAAGTGCACAAATTTGTGTGTATTCAAAGGGTTGGCCAGAACCGTATATGACCGTATATCTGGTGATTCCCTGCCAGAAATACCGTATACCTATACACCGTATAAATATGTGGTTCAGGCCAACCCTACGTATTCACGAAGGCCACCTCAGACAAAAGCCGGCGGGGTTATTTAACATACAGGGCACGCTCAAAATTTACTTACATAGTACTAAGCAGCTGGTCATCCCACTCACACTTGCATCGCAGGATGCGTCACTTGAGCCCCATGTAAGGGCCAGAATGCTCAACACACTCACGCACACAGGCCCACAAACTACACACTAACGGTTACCAACAAAGACGGCTGCACATCCGCTCACCTGCATTGTGTGAAGCGCTCCCTGAGCTTAAAGCAGGGGCCCAAATGCTCAGATTCCTCACACACAGGGCAAGACAGGAGGGCACAGGCTGTGTATCTCGTGTAGGTGCTGCCGTAGCGCCCCCCTCATAACTCCTCTGCCTTTCTTCGTGCTGCGTGCCCTGACACTGTTCTTGCTGCTGCTGCTGGCACTGCTGCTGCTGCTGCTGCTGTAGCTCTAGCTGAAGCGGTGCTACCCCAAACCTCTCATATAGTGCCTGATCCTGCTCTCTCTGCTGTTCCTGCCGTTCCTGCTGCTCTTCCTGCTGCTGGTCGTGTGTATCCAGGGCCTCGTTGAGCTGTGAGATGCGGCTGGCTGCACCCAGCAGAGTGGACACCTTCCCTGTGTGTGCGCATGCGTGTTTGTGTGTGCGCATGTATGTGTGTGTGTGTGTGTGTCTGCACCCAGCAGAGTGGACACCTTCCCTGTGTGTGCGCATGCGTGTTTGTGTGTGCGCATGTGTGTGTGTTTGTGTGTATGTGTGTGTGTGTGTGTGTGTGTGTGTGTGTGTGTGTGGCTGCACCCAGCAGAGTGGAAACCTTCCCTGTGTGTGCGCATGCGTGTTTGTGTGCGCATGTGTGTGAGTGTGTGCACGTGCGTGTGTGTGTGTGTATGTATGCATGTGCGTGTGTGTGTTCAAACAACATTTATGTCAAGAAAATGGTAAGCAATGCAAGCAAGGGGAATAACAGAAGCACAAATGAGCTGCAGCATGCAATAGAAGCACAAATGAGCTGCAGCATGCAATAGAAGGACAAATGTTTTGCAGCATGCAACAGAAGCACAAATGAGCTGCAGCATGCAATAGAAGCACAAATGTTGTGCAGCATGCAACAGAAGCACAAATGAGCTGCGGGATGCAACGGAAGCACAGATGTTGTGCAGCATGCAACAGAAGCACAAATGTTGTGCAGCATGCAACAGAAGCACAAATGTTGTGCAGCATGCAACAGAAGCACAAATGAGCTGCAGCATGCAACTGCTGGGATAGGCTAGCAGTCAAGGTGATTGACTGAAGGCTGTTTCCCATTGCAACCTTAAATGCGATTGGTGGCACCCGGCAAACAAAATTAATTGAAGGCCGTTTCTCATTGTAGCCTTGAATGCAATCATTTGCACCCGGCTTAGTGGCACAGCTCATGTTTCAAAAAATATGAACACAATAAGATGTTTTCAAGAGCTTCAAAATCCAGGAGGTGCCCTGTCAACACACAAGACGCTGCCATATGACGTCCCTATCGCGCAGGAGCTGAGGTCGGCACAATTTCATCACAGTGTCACTTTGCACACCCATTTTCACAGAAGCACATGTAAATGCACCCACAGATTGAACATGCTTACACATTCACACGCATCTGATAGGCCCACATCGCATCACACGCATCTGATAGGCCCACATGCATCCACAGCTTGGACATGCCTACACATTCACACGCGTCTGATAGGCCCAGTAAAGAGGTCGAAGAGTCGATGAAGGGAAGTTAAGAATATGAATGGGACTTTTGCCGTTTCTGCACCAACTTACACGCCACTTGCACAAGCCGTGTGCACTCAACGGACACGCACCTGAAAGTCCCAGCAGAAAAGCCAAGAAGTTGATGAAGGCGTTTTGGAGTAGGATTGCAGCTTCTGTTACACATGCACAGACACATGGTCCAACCATACATGCAGCGTGCGTTCAACGGACACACACGCACACACACGCGCGCACACACACACACACACACACACACACACGCGCGCGCGCACACACACACACATGCGCGCGCACACACACACACACACGCACACACACACACACACACACCTGAAAGGCCCAGCAGAGAGGTCAAGGAGTAGATGAAGGTGAGGAGCAGGAATGAGGCCTTTGCCACACGCGCAGCCACATCTCCTGGGCTACCTGCCTCTGCAGGATCAACCGTGTACGTCCTATTCGCCAGACCCTCTGGTGGGCTGCTTCCTATAACAGGATCCCTCTGTGTGTGGGCCCTTCTTTGTTGTAAGTTCCCAGACTCCTCACCCTGCTGCTGCTGCTGCTGCTGTGGATGATTTTGCCCTGGGTACAAATTTTCTTGTGGATATTTTTCCTGCTGCTGCTGTTGAGTAGGTGCGTGCACGTGCGAGAGACGCCGATGCTGCTCTTGCTGGTACTGCTGCTGCTGCTGCTGCTGCCGCTGGTGGTGGTAAGGGTAGCTGCTGTCAGAGAACAGAGGAAGCAGAGAGGCTGGAACGGATGTGGACGTCACGGAGGAAGCTGCGGCAAACAAACCTAATGCTGCAGCCGCATGCCCTGGAGCATGTTTCAGCATTGAAGCACCTGCACACATGTTCATGAGGCACAGACTTATCGTATGAATGGGCTGCTGAAACAGGATGTGACAGTTACCATTATGAGCGCTGTTGAGCACTGGGTTCCGAGAGTATGACTAGGCATGTATAAATGGTGTGTGTGTGTGTGTGGCAGCGTGTCCTGGGCGTTTTTGAGCATTGAAACAGGTGTTGTACAACTCTTTATTTTGCGGTACACATGGGGTTGGCCAGAACCATAAATATACAGTGTATATACGGTATATTTGTATATTTGGCAGGGAAATCACAAAAGATACGGTCATATACAGTGTATATATACGGTTCTGGCCAACCCTACGCATACACATGCGAGTCTATTTCCATGCCTACACCACACTCATAAATGTCTCTGGTGTGCAAGTCCTCCGCTATGTACCTTTCAGTGCCTAAAGCTCTCTAAGTAACAAAAAACCGGTCCGAAAGTAACATACAACATGACAAAGCCGTTGGAAACGAGGCCGGACGTTCTGATTGAGAATCAGACTGAGGACGCAGGACATACCATGCTCATGCTTCTTGGCTTGAGAAAGCGTGCGCAGAAAAATGTGGGCACACGTGCGCATGCAATGAAGCATACACAGCTGGAAATAAAATAACGGTGCTCTTGGTGCCGCATGCTCATCGACGGTGGGCACACGTGCGCATGCATTGACGCATACACAGCTAGCCGTAAAAGGGGGACCTCACGAACAAATTGTTCAAAGGCGGAGCAGAATTTGAGCGTGATGTTTGTGTAACAGACATGAGTCACGTGTGTCAAAAGAGGCTACGTAGGCAGAAAATACTGTTCACCAAACAAAGTAAGGAAAAGGAGCCCCAACTACTTAACAGGAACACGTTGCACCACACACTCAGCCGAGCCCACATCTGTAATAAGGCGCTGCAGCAGTTGTGCTTGCATTCAGTTTGCCTTGCACTCTTTTTAAAAACACACCCTTACAGTGCACAACAGTGATCGCGTCCTGTGCCCTGTGTTCACAGCCGTGCGCCCCTTTTAAAAACAATTGCATCTTTGAATTGCATAACAGTGATCGCATCCTGTGCCCTGTACAAACGGCCTTGCGACTCTTTCTGTAAGATGCATCTATGATGCCCACATCTAGAAGGTACAATGACATCAGTCACATTCTGTAGAACAATACACTCACATTGCACAGTGACAAGCCCACATCCTGTATACATAACCTTCAACCTCCCCCTTCCAAAAAACAAACCTGTGATGCCAGCGAACGCTCCTGCTGCCAGAGAAGGATCCAGAAACAGCAGCCTGTTGCCTGGCACGTCGCTGCTGATACTGCTGCTGCTGAAATCAAACACGTGTGTGTCAGCACTGCTATGCAGTAAGCTGCTGCTACCGCTGCTACTAATGCTGCTGAAATCAGTCATGCGTGCGCCAATACCGCCATTCCTTAAACAACTGCTGCCGCCGCTGCTGCTGCTGCTGCTGCTGCTGCTGTTTAAACAGCTGGTGCTGCCGTTTGGGTGCTGGTGCGGGCCCCAGCCCCCGCCCATGACTGCTACAGCAACACACCCATAGCATAGAAGGGCACCCCCGTAGTCGATGGCCTGTGTATGTATGTGTTTATGCATGGGGGTGTAGCCAAGTGTGTGTACATGGAAGTGTGGCCTGTGGAAATTTGGTGTGGAAGTGTGTGGAGGTGTGGTCTGCAAATTATTAGCCTGTGTGCAGGAGGCTGTAGTTATCATAACTTATGGCGCCACGTGTCAATTGAATCTCAAATTACATATTCAGGATCCTGACGTTGAAAATTATCAATTGGTATATAAATGAGTTGATCCTGAGGGGTACATTGGTGGGTGGTCATTTGGGGGGACTCAGAAATTGGGGGGGGTCTCCAGATTTTTTCTGGGCCACTCCCAGCAAATAATAAATATATTTTTGGATTCCTCAGCTCGAGCCCATTCGATTGGCACCCTTGTTGAGTGATTTGATAAAAGGGGGGGGTCTGGGTGCCTGGTCACAGAAGTGCATGGCGTGCCCCCAAGTAGGCCGCGGGGGTGTGTCCAGGCAAATGACCAGCAATTAATTCCAAACTTGCACCTCATGTATTGCATGACACATGAGTTGCACGAAAGAAGTAAAAAGCGCTTTGGCAAAGGTTTTGGTGTGATTTGTGCACTAAACAGGTGGTCAGTGCAAGAGCGTGCGCAAATCAGTTTTTGCCCTATAACTCTTCAGGCATTATAATATCTGGCAGAAGAACTGTGCAGACAGATAGCTGCGTACGTTCTGAGCAGATTGACACCCTTTTCATTAGTGGGGTGTCAGGAAGGGGGGTTTGGGGGGTGGGTGGTCATTTTGGGCCGGAGGCCCCAAATATATACGTGCATAGAAATTGTTTTTTTTTACGCATCCTGCTGTGTGTGTATGGATGTGTGGCATGGAAGTGCAAGGAAGACGCAGACGCGTGCAAAAAAGAGTGAGAATGAGCGTAGAGTAGCCAGTTTCTGTTAAGCCAAAGGCCCGCGTGTCAAGCAGGTCTTAAAAAGTGGAAGCGTGGAGGAAAGGCAGAAGAAAGTGAACAGGAACAGAGCAGTACAGCCACTTTCTGATTGCCTCAGTGGCCTGCGTTGCTCATGAAGCGGAGAGGTAGTTAGTAGTGTGAGCGGGTGATGAAAGTGAACAGGAACAGAGCAGTACAGCCACTTTCTGATTGTCTCAGTGGCCTGCGTTGCTCATGAAGCGGAGAGGTTGTTAGTAGTGTGAGCGGGTGATGAAAGTGAACAGGAACAGAGCAGTACAGCCACTTCTGATTGTCTCAGTGGCCTGCGTTGCTCATGAAGTGGAGAGGTGGCTAAGAGTGTAAATGGGTGATGGTAAGAGGTGAGAGGAGGATAAAAATTAATGACCTGCATGACTGTAAGCAAAAACAGGGCATTGCACAGTGCACGTATGAGGCAAGGCGGGAGTGAATATGGCAGTGGATGACGAGCAAGGTGTGTACCGCACATCATTACGTACTATTTTGTGCTGCACAATGTACACCAAGGCTTAGTGAGACTGGGAATTGAGCGAGGCCAAGGTAGCAGCAGGGGGACTATGACAGGTATCTGTGCCGTTGAATAAGTGATCTCACGTGCACTACTGTACTACTGTACTACTGTACTACTGCACTACTGCACTGCTGCACTACTGTACTACTGCACTACTGCACTACTGTACTACTGCACTACATGCACTACTGCACTACTGTATAACTGCACTACTGCACTACTGCACTACTGTGCTACTGCACTACTGTACTATTGCACTACTGTACTACTGCACTACTGCACTACTGTACTACTGCACCATGCATACAAAATAAAAAAGTAGCAAAATGTCTCCGCTTTGCCTTATCTGGTACTTGCTGTGTCAATCATTGCTCCTTACGTATGTGTGCCTGTAAGAAGCTATCTGCTCCTATGACTATGCCAGTAAGAATGGCTATCTGGTCTTATGGCTATGCCTATAAGAAGCTACCTGGTCCTATGCCTTTAAGAAGCTATCTATGGCTACCATCATCTTTAAGCAGCATATGGTGTGCAAGCACACACACACACGCAAATACATATACACACATGCACACACACACACACACACGCACACACACACGCACACACACATACACATACAAAGGTCTCTACATACCCCTCAAACGCACAGAACAAGCACACTTACAGACTTGTGACGTGCTACATACACGCATGAACTGAAACACACGCATAAAGCACTCAAACACACACACACACACACAAACACACATACATGCACGCACAGGCAATCACACCTTGGTCAGAGCACCCAATCCCCAGCGCACAAACACGAGCGTGCGGCGATTAGCAGCCACTGCCAGCAGCAGAGCATTGAGGTGTGCAGCCTCGTAGGGTGCTGCAGCTGTTTGAGTTAGGGCATCTGCACAGGCACGCAGCCTTGCGTGGGCTGACCTGCGGTTGTGTTTTGTGTGTGTGGTTGTGTGTGTGTGTGTATGTGTGTGTGTGTGAGTGTGTATGTGTGTGCATGTAAGTGTGTGTGTGTGAGTATTTATGTGTGTGGGCGCTTGCGTGCGTGTGTGTGTTTGTGTGTACGTGTATTGGGGCTATGTACGTGTGCTGATGCAGGAAACCAGATTCCGACGTCAAGAAGGTTCCAAGGTCGAGAACCTTAAGAAGAGAAAGTGGGTCAAAGCAGCTATACTACGAACGTGCGTACTGCATCATGCGATGTTGCACTAGTGAGAGGAAAGGTCTTTCTTACTTTACGAAACACATGCTGGTGCCAACTTTATGCTGACTATTAAGTGCACATACCCCTTCAAGTACTGGTTGATTGCATGCAACAGCTCAATGGTCGACTGCATAACCTTTGACCTTAACCTTTGAGCGACAAATGGACTGCATAACCTTTGGCCTTAACCTTTGCGCTACAACCAGACTGCATTATCTTTCACCTTAGCCTTTGAGCCACAAATGGACTGCATAATCTTTCACCTTAGCCTTTAAGCTACAAATCGGCCGCATAACCTTTGGCCTTAACCTTTGAGACACAATTAGACTGCATAACCTTTGGCCTTAACCTTTGAGCCACAACCAGACTGCATAACCTTTCACCTTAGCCTTTGAGCCACAACCAGACCACATAACCTTTGGCCTTAACCTTTGCGCTACAACCAGACTGCACAACCTTTGGCCTTAACCTTTGAGCGACTACCAGACTGCATAACCTTTGGCCATAACCTTTGAGCTACAAATGGACTGCATAACGTTTGACCTTAACCTTTGAGCGACAAACGGACTGCAAAGGCAGAGCTCGCTGCTGTTGGCTGTAGCGTTATGCCTCCTCTCTAAACTGCCTCGTTTTTGATCGCCGAATCAGAACCAGTATATTGCATGCACCTTTGAAATCATACGACACGCGTTGTTCAGTAGATATCTAAAAGTACTACATGTAATCAGCGCAGCGCCTTGCGAACGCAGACACTTACCGCAGCTGCCCCTCCAGCGCCTCCTGCCTGAAGGTTATGCGCGCAGCTGAGCCCATGAGTACGCGCTGTGCGAGGGCACCACACACAAAGTAGGCCGCACCAGCAGCCAGGGGCAGCACAGATCCAAACACTTGGGCACCCATGACGCCATAGACAATCAGGGACAAGGGGACCCCTGCTATGGCCTGCAGGACAAAAGTGCATGGCAAGCGCCTGCCTGACAAGCAAGCAAAGGAAGCGCAGTGCCAAGAACCGATCGTAAAGGTCCATGACATCGTAGACAATCAGGGACAAGGGACCCCTGCTATTGTCTGCAGGACAAAAGTGCATGTCACCCCTCAATACTTCTGGAAAGCATTCGGGACAACGGGCTGCACAGATC